>Ga0163217_1076093_pt1 | contig 11637 bp, 8 predicted proteins | sample SynspAceP_FD_185933 | JGI IMG/M metagenome (GOLD analysis project Ga0163217, IMG submission 185933) | Saline lake microbial communities from Ace Lake in Antarctica - Synechococcus sp. Ace-P (PacBio error correction) | ecosystem: Environmental > Aquatic > Non-marine Saline and Alkaline > Saline ... | reverse complement strand
CATACGCGAGACCATTTTTTACTGCACAAACCTATAAACTGATACGGGTGTTGAAATCCTTCAGAATTCTTTTCAGTTCCCTATTCTATGTCAACGGTCACGAGCATCTGGGGCGGCTTCCCCCGAGGATGGGATTCCAAATTCTAAAGAGATGAGCTAGGAGAGGCGTTGGCAATGAATTAAACAGCTGCAAGTTTTTCCCCCATTGACTATTCGCGGCGAATGCGTTCTTATATAAGTGAAATGGCCAACATAAAAAACGTTGTGTGTGGTGGGGTTGAATCTATGAATAAGCCGTGAAAGTGTCGGAAAATGGAATAAAAACTCTTACCTTTTTTACGTTCCGTTATCGACGGCATTTGATGGTGTTGCCTTAATTCGCTTTGTAGGTAACCGCCCGGGCCACAATGCTTAGCTTCGGGAAAGGGCTGCAGCTTTTTATTTAATAGATCAAGGATTGGCTTCTGGTTGCGGGAAGCACGGAGTTTGACTTCAGCATGCGTTGATGATTTTTACCGACCGTTGGTCTTTTTTATTAGGATTGGAAAGTTTTTGCTGTCGATTTAATTTTGGTCTCATGGATTGGTGTTGATGGTGAAAACGTGTCCGTCGCGGATATTCGCCAAGCTGTCTTTGCCGCATTTGTTAACTTTGTTCACCCTCTTTTTTTGGAAGACAATTGCACCTAGTGAAATTTCAATCTCGGATTACCCGCAGGATACAACGCCTATTACAAAGTGTCATCGGCTCCGTCTTGTCGAATCGCCTTGCACGCCAGTAGTTTGTGAATGCATGTATAGGCGGAATTATTCCTTTTGATCACTGCCATTTTTAAATGACCATTAAAATTTTGGCTTTACTTGTGTCCCCTTTTGTGATTGATTCCTGTGGATTTTTGGCCGCGATGTCGCAGTTTATCCCGTGAATAGCAAGATGAAAATCGCCGAATGTAGGGCGTTATTTATTCTTCAGGCATTACGTCACATTAAGGTGGTACAAAAGGCCTATACCCATGAACAGCATGACGTTGCAAAGATTCTCTGCTACAGTCGATCCGAGACGTTTAACGTTTAGTGATGAAAACGCCATTCAGCAGGCGCTCATGGTAACCTTGATGAGTTTATTTACTGTCGATGAGTGGCCATTGGTGATGTTGATTGTTGTGGTTGGTGGTAAAGATGTCATATTCAGGGGTGGAAATCAGGTGTGCCGGTGATTTGGCGAGCTTTTTGTTCTACTCCCATTACTTGTGGCGGTGCTGTCTGGCTGTCTATTTGTCTCAGAAGTCATGGTCTAGTTTGCAGCGTTATTGCCAGCAGGCGCCGCTGAACCGTATTATGGAATACTAGCGCACGCAGTGAATAACGGGAGTGTCTATGGCTCTGATGGCTGTTGAGCCGGCCGTGGGGTTGGGGGGGCTCGTACCGGGGGAAGGTAAAGCGGCTCACAGGTGTTTCCTTCTCAAATTAATGGAACGCGCTCCATCAAGGAGAAGACATTATTAAATTTGATCAGGTTGAGTTCAGTTACCCATCAGACCGGATTACGACCGCGTTAAAAAACCTTGTTCGTTTTTCGATGTAAACAGGGAGAAATGTATGGCCTTGGTTCGGCCATCAGGCGCAGGTATAAATCCACCTTGTTTGAATTACTGCTTGCTTTTTACGAACCTCAGCAAGGTTGTATTTCGTTTAGCCGGTCAGGATATTAAACCAATATTCCACTGGAAGATTTACCGCCATCCCGCTTTTGCGTCGTTCCCCAAGAGACCAGTGCTGTTTGATTTCAAAGTGTTTACGATAATCTAGGTTATGCAGATCGCAGTTGCGCGAGTCAATGATCTATTTCAAAATGCGCGGAAAAAGCCAATGCACATGCACTTCATTACTCGATTATAGACAAGGGGCATGATACGCCGATTAGGTGAAGATTGGTGTGCGCTTAAATCGGCGTGGTCAAAGACAACGATAGCCATCTGCCGCGCCAATCCTGAAAGGACGCGCCCATTTTATTGACTAGACGAGGGGGCGACAAAGCGCGTTGGATGTGAAGTGAAAGCAAAGTTCAGGCCGGCTCTTGAGCCCTTGATGAAAGACGAACCAGCCTTGTTACTTTGCGGCATCGATTGGCGGCGGTTTTGAATGCAGAATTCGGATTATGGTATTGCGACCAAGAGTGAGATTATTGCCCAAGGGGACACATTCTGAATTGCTTTGAAAGCTGTGCGTTGTTATAAACGCTTGGCCGCATTTTACAGTTTAGTCAAAATGATTAACGACGCTGTAATGGCCATCGTTAAATTGTTTATTTATCCGCTGGTTGATTCATAGACGAAGAATTAACATTTTGCCCAATAAAGACCCCACGATAGCGGGCACAAGTGCAACGAATTGTTCTGTTATTGGATAGCCCCGGTGTTTGGATAAAAGCGCCTCGATGAGTGGTGCCTTCCATTGGAACGCACATTAGAGGTTACGTCGCTAACTGTAGAAACACGCAGCCAGAAACAGTGTCAGAGCGATCCGTTGGTGCGAAAGCAGTACAAGGCAATGAGTGACGACTGTTAATCCGACCAATCATTCAAGCCCGTCATTGCTGTGCTTTGGCTCATTTAAACCATTCGATATGATCTGAAGGCGTATGTGATAAGTGGATCATCGTCTAGGTGTATTTCTGCCAGAATGGGGTACGTTTTACGCAAAACGCCATTAAGGTTGAATAGCATGTTCAGTGCTTGCATCGGGCTTCCGCTTTCCTGCCAATGTTGCCACGTATATCATTGTCTTGGCAGTAGGCCATTATTTTTGCCTTGTTGGGTGTGAGACAGTTCATCCCCCTAAAATATGTGGCGTACTGCTTGGCTTAATAACAAAGTGCCATAAACAAAGTTGTTAGATTTAGGCGTTGTTGTTTGAATTTTTGATGTCGTCTGTTTCACCTTCTACACCAAAGTTTTTGGCTGTATTTAATCACCATTGACCATCTCGATTTCTTCAATGTGGCATAGAGTATATGTCGTTGGTGATAGGCGACACCAAATCCTTCATTGTGTAGCCAATCGTGATAGGTAAATGTTAATTGAGCAGAATATTAAGGCGCTTTTATGCCCTTTATGAAAAGATCTCTTGATCCCATAAAAACATGTCGAAAAAAACTCAGGTATAAGTCCATCATCTCCGCGCCAAAAGCAGACGAATAGTGTCACGTATTTGTGCGTTGCACTCAAAGAAACCCTTTGGGAAATTGTCCAAACTTGATAGCCGTTTGGTCCAATATCCCAAGGCTCCATCACTAGGCAAGTTTGGCTCAAAAAATAGGGTCTTGAAGAATGGCTTGTAATAACGGTGCTTTGGGTGTGAAATTCTGTGGATCGGGTTCGACCCAAGTCCACAACCTAAGTCAAAGCGAAAACATCCACTCCCATGACGTCTACCCAGTAGGCGCATGACTGTCACAGATAGACCGTACGCTAGACGCCAGGTTGATATTGGTGTCAATGCAGTTAACACGCAACCCGCTGTAATTAGATATTGTTCCGTCTTGATGGCGGTAGTAACGTGCGTTGTCTAACGGCGAAAAACAAACGCTGGGGATTGGTCTAAACTCGCTTTCAGGCGGTGTGGTTTATTAGACCACGCTAAAAATGACTTCAAAGCCCGCTTCTCGCAAGCCATTCTACCATTAGTTGAAACTCAATTTACCGCGTCTTATTTTTAGCGTAAGAAGGCTCTGGTGCAAAGAAACTAACGGGGTGTAGCCCAATAATTAATTGAGTGTTAATTGCGTAAATGACGCTCTGCATAAAACTAAAGCAGGGCATTAGCTGGATGGGTGGGGATATTTAAGGGCTTTTTAGATGATCAAATGCCTGGCAGAAGAACCACCCCTAGATAGTGCCTTTTAATTCGTTTCAATCGCCAAATTTGCTGAAGCCTTTACATTTGCAATTCATATAAGGGCACGACTTGTGGCGCCACTTTAAAACTCTTGCAGGGACGATTTGCATTGGCTTGGATAGTACGAACAATGGATTTACGGCAACACAGTAAGCGAATACTACCGAGTGCGGGGCTGACCTTCTTGTAATAGCAGCTTGGTCTTCCATGGCCAAACCAGCTTTTTCGCTTAGGGTCTTAGCGTAAGGGTCAATTAGTTAATTTGAGGTTCGTTTTAAAGAAAAATTCTGTTCTGGTCTTTAAAACTCCCCTTTTGCTTCGAAAGCCATAGTGCTGGCCTTCTGTAAGACCGAGGACTTCCAGTGTGCCAGATTCCTCTGTGCTTATCGATGAAAGGCAGAGAAGAGGTTCCTGTTCATGCCATCCGCTTATCAAAATAAGCACAAATAGGAGTTGGCTGGCCGTCTTCAGAGGACAACAGCGAAGTTGGACTCCGCTTGTTGGGTCAAACCGTGGCACCAAGAGGAAAAGTGGAGCCAGTAGTAACTTGGTGTTGCGGGTGAATTCATGCAGGACCTCTGCGTTATTGATATCTAAAGTTGACTAAAAAAACCTTAGGTGGCGAGTCTAAGAATCGCCTAAAGCCATTTTAATAAAACCAAACCGGCCAGCGTGGATTTGTAGTTCTATGTTACTGTGCTCTCCTCGACCGTGACTTACTAACCGCCATGCGTGTTGTATTTCTTGATCTTGAACATAGCCCGCTCCATGTATCTACTTGTCATCGGGTATTCATTGATGAATCTGAATAAACATTCCCCGCTGTCGGCACACCAATGCGATAATTGACTATGTGGTGTTGTGTGTGAAGTTTAATGACAGCTATTGAGTCGAGCATCTTGGTCTTTGGCTTCGGGCAAAGGCCAAGATGCTGTTCGCACCTATCGTCGTAACTGATCCATCAAAGCCCTGATGGGGAGTGATCAAAGTGCAAGCTTTTTTTTCCCACTTCATTTTGGTAAAAGATGGTTTAGATCTTTTTTGATCATTGCTTGCTGTGATTGTGAAAATCAGTTTCCAACAAAATGCCAATCCAAAAGAGCGTTTCGTGGCTCCATTCTCGGCCTGCGCGAAATTCATTACCATGAAATTGAGTTCTTACCGGGATGGAAGTACATATAGGCGGAAAAGGCGCGTAAATTTAAGCGAATATTTCTCCAAGAGTCCCCTGCATTTTAGTTTGATCATTGACTTTGCCATGGGACAACTTCATTCGTGAGAAATCGGCAAAAACAAACTGCTCATCAAAAGCAAAAAACCAGGCTAAAGCTTAAATTCGCCTTGGTTGAGGTGTCGGTAGATTGAGTCTTTTTTAATGTAGTCTAGAGAGTCCATTCATCCAGCCCATATTCATTTAAAGCCCAAAGGACCTAGTCCATTTCATGTAAGTGGCTTAGGACACGCCTGGGAAACGCCGGTGGAATTCTTCAAGCCACGTAAAGCAGTGAGGATGGTTTAAATAAACGGTCTCTGGTTAAACGACCGTAAGAAATCAAATGGCTTCGTAGTTATGATTGGCTCCGTCTTTTGTTGGGGAATCCATTCGCCATCTTCCGTGGTAAATCCAAATACAACATAGAGGCAACGCATCGACACGTAAAGCCGTCGATATTGAAATTCTTTCCAGCCAATAAAACCGCGTTACTAATAAAGATAATTAACAAAACATGCTCTTTGCCGAAGCGTAAATAGGCGAATTTCCATCAGGGTGCCAGCCTTTCTTAGGATCTTGGATACTCGTGATTGTTTTGAAGCCATCAAAATTGGCCAAACCGTGACTGTTCCGCAGGAAAGTGTGCAGGAAACCCATCCATGAGTTGACGCCGATGTTAGCTTTGATGCAGTGCGCTTCTACCCAGCACTTTAAAGTCTCAAGGCGTACCAAACGTGAACGTTACCGCGTACAAACCAACCGGCTGATAGCCCCATGAACCATCGAATGGGTATTCGGTTAATCGCAATAGTTCGACGTGTGTGTAAGCCCATTCTTGAATGATAGGGCACAAGCGATCCTTTGATTTCAAGATTACGTTGAGAGGTTGGTTATCTTCCTTGCGACCGCCATGATTCCTAGATGCAATTTCGTAACACACACATAGGCTTTCGTAGAGGTGCTTCATAGGGCGGTTGACCCAAAACATCACTTGGCCAATTGGTTGCTTATTATCAAAGCAGGTTACGCGTCCGAAAAAGAAGGAATTGTCAATTACGCTGAGCCATTAGGGACACTGCGATGGGGAGGATTCACCAGTTTTTAGAACGGATTTCAAACTTTGTACCGAGCGCCAGATTTAATATCGGGGAATAACAATCGCCAGATGCCGCGTCTCCGTTACTCGACATAGGGATGAGTTCGACCATCCCAGCTGTTGAAAATCACCACGACGGAAAATAGAACGCGCCGCATGGGCGTAACGGCAAAGCGTGTGCCTTGAATCGTTTTTAAGTTGTCATTGATCTCGGACACTGGCTGCGAATGGCCCCCTTGGCTTTTGTTAAGCTTTGCCTGAGTGGTGGTCAGAAGTCTATTAAAGTCGTGTTAGGAAATTCGGTATGGATCGATATCGTGTGAGTGCTGTTGTCTTTGTAGGTTAATCTCAAGGCGAATAGTTGAAAACGTAACTTTTTCCTTTGGCCATCGGCATTTAAAATAAAGCCTTTGTTATCGGCTTGTGATTTTTGAGCCAACACCGTATCTGTCTCTAATTGCCAATACTCGAAGTGACGTTGCTTCCGGTTGCCAAACATGGAGCGAAAAACCTATTTTAGGACGAAAAGATTCCTGATAGCCTAAACAGCCCAACGGCGTCTGAAGCAATGTGTTGTTCATCACATCGTTAATTAAGGCATTTTTATTAAATCCATTCACTTTCTCCAGCATAAGTGAGTTGTTAACTCGATGAGTGTTGGTCTGCTGGGACTGTGGGGAGGTTTGCCACTGGCCCAACGCAATATTGGTTGACTTTATTTGGTGTATTTGTGCAAATTCGTCTAGTGCAGCCTCAGCTCTGCTGTCTTCTGGGTGTTCTTAAACTTGGTGCTGCTTCGCGTTGATCTAGCGCGGCCATGAGAAACTAAGACCGTGCAAATTGATTTTCTGATCAAATTTTGCAAGTTTATATGTGTTGGCAAACTGAATAAGGCATACAAGCCTTCAAAATAAGACTTTATACAGCTAGGTGGATGTCTGACGGTTAATAGCTCGATTAAAGGCGCAAGTGTCTTCGCCAGGGCGTCATTGAACTGAGTGCGCGTTTACAAATCGAGTCCGGTATTACTTTTGGTACATTCACCGAACACGATTGGTTATTTTGCCATGACTCAAAGCTTTCCCAGAGCTGCAATAAACATGGACTCAGGGCAGTTTTTTATCATGCCTTGCTCGGCACGCCAATCAAAACCAGTCTTACATCTTTCATTTTGCTTTGCAGGGCATCCGTGCTGTGGCTTGATAGCGCATATTATTGCCACGTGAGCAATTCATCGTGCTTTTGTGTAACACTTGTTTGAGTGGCTTCGTAAAGCTCGCTTGGTGATAACTTTGGATAAGTGTCAAATAGGTGCGTTTCATCAGGATTTAAATTGTCAGAGCGCAAGAGTAAAGCAAGGTTATGAATTTCTAATCGTACGCACCCCTGAGAAAAACCTCTGGGGTGAACTATTTATGATTGCCAACAATGGCAATGGAGGGCTCATGAACAAATCACAATCCAATAGGTTTGAGGAGGACACGGCTCCTTAGCCATTTCTAAGATGACGATCTTGATCTAATTGGCGTGCTTTATCGCTTCTGTCTCTGGCGTTTCGCAATGACGAGCAAGCGTTGGCGAACCGTGAGGTCGGCAATGTGGTCGCAAGATCAGCCGAAGGGCTTCAATTCAAGAGTACAGCTGTCTGCACAATGCCAACTTTTCCAAACCAATAGCGCTTGGATAAATAAACCGCTGTTTAACCTTTATAAGCGGTAATCGGCCGGCATAGAGTGTTGGAATTGTGTTCATCAGTGCTCCGACGTGTCCCCAGCTCCCATAAACAATCAATCGCTTCATTTAGGTCTGGCTGCTCGGGTGAAGTCGAGCCAGTTTGAAATTAGTCAGTATCGAGATTTTTTATCGGCGGCAGCGTTCGTAGCTTTTGTTCTGCAGATAAAGCCAAGGAGCATCAAGGACAGGAAGGTTCACTTCGGAGTTGATTATGGTCGAGCGTATTGATTAATAAGGCGCGACGCACGTTACCGGACTTGAATGCATGTTTTTCGCAGAACTGAGGGAATTTAACGGAGAAAACTCTTCGTGCTCACGTTTTTGCAATAATCGGAAAATTTCAAATAGTTCATTCGCTGCCTTTCATTGGTCACTCATGAGCTTCATCGATGAGTATGCTGAAAAACCGCTTGGCCTGATAATACCCAATGATCGGCGATGTTTTAATTTCATTTACGTATGTGGGCTTGAAAGCAGTGTGGGTCAATTTTCGGGTAATCTTTGTCTTCGTCTGGAATCCAAGACAAGCACAAAAAACTTTCGTCGTTAATACTAAATGCCTGAGGACGTCGCTAGCTGTTTAAACGCTGCGATTAGGTCGACCGGTAGAACCTAATGTTTTAGAGGCGCCAAGGTGGCGGTAAGCATCACCAGTTGACCCGCACTAATGCTTTCAGCGGCGCGATGCTTTGTCAAAGGGTTTTGGCATAAACAACGCGTTTAGTAGTTTTTGTTTTACCTTATCGTTTTGCGCCAAAATAACCATGGACGTGGTCACTTTGTTGGCCTGTGCTGAATGCGATGCAAACCGAGGGGGTCAGGTCGTCAGTTTTTATGAGCTCTTCCAATGCGAGCATTTTACCAACCAAATACAGGACTTTGCGCCCAGACCAAGGCAGGATTGTCATTGGGACACACCGTTTTTTGTGATCCTGGGTTTCTTTCCGGGACTAAAATATTTTTCTTTGTGGAACATATACAATTCCGGCAAGAGCATCTGACCGTCTTGTTCGACCATTAACGATTCTAATTTATTGCGATAATAATTGGCACTTTCCCAGTCTCTGGCAAACAAACGGTCAATTATTAAAGGCTAGGTGAAGGAAAACGGCCATTCGGACTCAAGTTGCTCGAAGTTAATGAGCTCATCGAGATTCAATAATAATTCGGCTTTGGTGTCTTCGAGTCAGACTGGTGACCAATCTAATAAAAAAACGCTTACAGCCCGTATTCACCGCCTAAAACTTACTGATGATTCCTTTGCGTGTGCGTCGGGTTAACTTTTCCATCATTTACGGCAAATTGCCCGGAAAAGCCAATGCATACTTCAGGACAGCACTGTCGGACTTCTTGACGAGATTCTTTGAAGGTAACAAGGATTGTAGTACCGAGCCTGGCGCGGGCACGATCAGCAAAGGAGTGAACGGACGGCCCCATTCTGGGACCATCTTTCGCCAAATAGGGTTTAAGCCGTTCCATGCCTTCCATCGCAGCTTTTGCCCATGCAACGAACTGGCGTTTATTCGGCTTTACCATTTGTTAACCTTATTGCCTCGCTCCAAATACCGTAATCGGGTGCGATAAGTACGAGAAATGTAATAAATAGGTTTTGGATAAATTGAATTCATCACGAGAAAATATGAGTTTGCTGCCCGCTTGGGTCATTTGCGCAGCATCAACAGAATTAAAAAGTGGTGGGCATCGATTATGCAAATGTCCCCATGCGTCATCCGCGGGACGGCTTCTAAGCCTGTTTTAGTATCGTATTTGCATGCAGCGCGTCTTTTGGGTCCAAGCTGTGTCTTGAATGCTTTCGGGACTTTGTGGGATGTCGCATCATGGCAAATAGTAGCCACGACATCATTTTGATAACAGGTAAACTCAAGTTCTTAGCGCCGCGTTTTGAGGATTTGAGGCACGTTTATAGCGCAAATGTAATGCCATACGGCTTGGATTTTACTGTAGACATGGTCTCGAACCCAAAGCATCGGTTGTAATTACCGTGATTATGATGCTGGTGCTGGCAGGGAAAGCCCTGTCACTGGGTTGCTGGCGGGATAAATAACGCCTGTATATGTTGATAAAGGAGGAATTCTAGCTTATCTTTTGGATCAGATTTGCCATGTTTGATCCTTTTTAGAAAAGTAACGGTTTATAGCGACCGAGGTTGTCGGTCTTAGAGCAAATTTAGTCGATAGAGGTGAATTGAGTTAAAAAAACTACTATACCCAACTTAATGAGACCTCACCAATAAGTTAAGTTAGTAATAAAAATTTGTATTCTTTTTTCACTTAATTTTCTGGAAATAAGGACTTATTTTCTAAAAAAATGTCTTTATGCACAGAAATAAGGAAAAAAAAAAAAAATGAGCATAAGTAGACGATTAAGGGTGCCCACTTAACATGCATTTTGTAGATTAAATTGGAAAGTAGCATTTAGTTAGAAATACGGTTAGAGGTTGTGTTTTTTTGAGAGCGCTATCCCTTTTTGATTAGGTTACTAAAACTGGTATTTGCACCAATTGAGCGTATTTGACTGGCGCATTCTTGTAAATTTTTCACGGACGTTTGAATATTTCAGTAGAAATTATGGTGGTATCTTCACAAACATTGGCGATGCTATTTCCAATGTTTGCGTGAAAACGTTTTTGAAGACTCATATTGACGCTCAGCACGCTTGGCTAATATTACTGTTCAGTTTGGAAATGGACAGCAACGCCATTGGCAATCTCAGTAAGATGCCTGACCCGCTTGAGAGAAGTCTGCTCCGCACCTTGATATAGCCGTGTTTCGGGCTGACTCCATGACGTCCACTGTGGTCCAGTGTTTGTTGTGTCAAAACTGAATTCAATTAATCGCCAATTTTCAGTTGCCGCTAATTGCGAAACGGTTGAGCAAGATGACGAACGGTTTCGTCCGCCACAACGGCAAATCTCTGCCTTGTTCACAGCTCGAGCGGCCTTCAATGGCGGCATTGAGGCGCGATTAAGTTTGTCTGGTCTGGCCCAACTTCTGCAATGATGACCTAATCGTTCGTTAATGGTGGTGAAACCGCACTTCGCGAATTTTGAATTCTGTATTGCCGCGTTCCCCCAAACTTCAAATAGACAGTTGTTGTATGGTCTTCGGTTGGCTTTATTCATTGGACAACCCAGACCCCTGTTTGGAATGCTGCATCAAGTTCATTGTGGTCGTATGGTGCTTGCTCTTGCCAATTGGCGAGCGTGTTCTTCAACGGATGGGTTCATCACACTTTGCATTCAGATCAGTTTGGCTTTGTCCGATAATTGGATTAATTGTTTTACTCACACCCTTGCGCTGTTTTTTGGGTCGAATCCATTTGGTCTGGGGACGACGATATTATTCTTTTAGGGGGTCCAACTGGAGTGGCCGGACATTGCGCACGATGGATTGAAAGTCGTTCATCATGGCTATTTTTTTTAAAAGGGCCGCGGGGACATTTTCGCCCCATTTTTTCAATTTCTTGGCCAAGTAAAAAACTTCGGAACACGTATGTGTTTAAAGAATTTCTCCCGGAGTGTTGCCACAGGATTGGTCCATTTGGTTTTGGCCCAAACCAGCGGGACGTTCCACCCGCGGGCTGGTTTTGGGGGGGGGGGACCCCCCAAAAAAAATTGGGAAATTTTTTTTTTTTTTTTTTTTTTTTTTTTTTTTTTTTTAATTATCTTCCTCTCTTTA
>Ga0163217_1005461_pt1 | contig 11638 bp, 16 predicted proteins | sample SynspAceP_FD_185933 | JGI IMG/M metagenome (GOLD analysis project Ga0163217, IMG submission 185933) | Saline lake microbial communities from Ace Lake in Antarctica - Synechococcus sp. Ace-P (PacBio error correction) | ecosystem: Environmental > Aquatic > Non-marine Saline and Alkaline > Saline ... | reverse complement strand
TACCGGTCTGCCGAAATCCTCGCGCAGACAGTGGCGCCACCGCGTTCAAGAGTCCGTTGTGGGAAGCGAAGAGGACCTATGCGGAAGGTCGGAGCTGTTAGGGCCATTGGATCGGTTTTCTCGTTCCCCAGGGATCTTGAGGGGGCTGTTTTCCAGCCTTTTTTTCCCGCGAAAAGGTCGGCGGCTTTAGTTGTTGTCTTGCACGGCAATTACGTGACGCAAACTCTCCCGAACGCCACCTGGGGAGGGTCGAGCAGAGCCGTTCGGGCGGATGCGAGAGGGAGGGGTCGAGGCAATTGCCTCCCAAGAAATCTCGCTGAACGACTCGCTTTCCGACCCCTCCGCGATGCCGACGGGGTGCAGCAAGTCGTTGCCGCATGAGGCACTTAAAAAAGGCCGTTCGACTCTGCTTTAAAGAGTTGGAGTCGCAAATACCCTGTTATCGGGGGAATGAGGCGGTGAGCGATTTGCAAAATTGCAATATCACATTAGTAAATTGCGAATTGAGAAAGGAATTGACCGGGGGGTAGTTACGTTCCTTCTTGTTGGCGACGTCCAAGCATTGGTAGGTACGAACGCCAAAAGGTGCATGAACCGTGTGTTTTTTAACGCAACCGGTGTGGTGCCTTCGAACTGCGTCCGCACCACTGCCAGGGAACCGCTCTGCGATGCCTTTGCCTGTTTGTCTTCCCGCCGATAAATATTATCGACGGCACCGGGGCAGCGAGTTGTGCCATCGCGGCCCGTTTGTTCCGCGATTTGCCGCTCGACTCGTTTTACGTGGTTAGTTTCGGTGGTATCCTGATCACCACGGTCTGCGAGCGCTCAAATGGGCGGTGGCTGGCATGGGTGGCGGGTAGGGCATGGGCGGTGGTGGTTGGTGCCCAAGCCACCGATGCGACGGCCAAACCCAAATTTCGTGACCACATCGCACAGACTTCACGCGGATGCTACAGTTCCGCACGCGAAAGAGGCGCATTCTCGTGGTGGGCAGGGTTGTATTATCGGGCAAACCGGGGTTCGTCACGACGGCGGACATCTACGCGGAGCTGCAAACTCGCAAAGGGCGTTTCTACGACAGGCGAAACGGTGTACTCGCCGACGTTCCGCCGTCTTCAACGACTGGGTCGTTTCGATCAGGTGACCTTTGAAGTCGGCCCGGCGGGTCGGCAGTCCGGTGGCCGCGACGCGAGCGTCGACGGTCGTGGGGAAACTCAAACCGAGGGGCGTCGAGCGTTGCAAGTCACTTTTTACGTCCACGAGCGACCCGATGGGTTTCTCGCGTCGTTTTTCACGGCAACCGGGCGCTCAACCGATCGCGAGATCGCGGCCGCGTCGGGCGTGACTGCGGGAAGACCCGCTCATGCGAATTTTCCGTCGAGTTCGGGACAGTCGACGTTATCGATTTTTAACCGTGAGGAAGGATCAATTCAGGTCGCCGTGGCGGCGACGATCACCGGCGTGCCGGAACCAACCGGCCCCAGTCCACCGGCCCAGGTCCAACCGACGGTAACTCAGCGGAGCTACAACCGGTTGCCGACGTTCCGCCGGGGCACGGTGATTTACCGGATCACGCAAGGGCCGCTTCGAACGGGATTGCCGACATTCAGATCGTCGGCAGTGACAATCGTGACGGAATCGCGGCTGAAAAAAAATCATCCGCAGCCGTGGCCCGATGGCGGGGCGTGCTGAAGCTACTTCAGACAACAGCCGACATTGAAGATGATCGACGAGGACGTCAACGTTCTTCGGCCTACTACACACGCCTCGGGTTCCTCACCGCGACGGGTCGGTCGCCAGATCGAGTTCGACGAGACCGCAAAATGGTTGCCGTCGGGGTTTGTGATCAGCGAAGGCCCACGATTCACGATCGGAAAACGTGCAAATCCTCGGTAACGATTCATTACGAGGAAATCCCTTCGCGCCGATTGGGACTCAATGTCGGCGATATGTTCGACGGCACGATCTTGCGGCGAGACGGTCGGGAGTTGGTCTTACGTTACGGAACTCGGATTCATTTACGCCGAGGTCAAAACCGAAAACGACATGGCGTGATGAACGGCGTGGCCGACATCTTTACGAAATTACCGAGGCGATCATGGAAAAACGCGTAGCATCAACGGTCGAACATTGATTGGGGAACCCCACTAATGCGAGAGAGACGATGGTTTGAATCTCGTTGACATGACGAGAGGGCGACTTGATCGACCGCAAGGTACTTGAAGATGAGTGTCGTTCGGCTCGACGAAGCCAATTGCTCGAAACCAACCCGGCAGTCGCCGAAGCACCGATATTAAGTTTGTGCGAAGGAAGGATCTTGCTTGCGATTGATCGATTACCATGACATTCTCAACGAAAAAACACCCGTTTTCCACGAAGGGACGACGGCGCGTCAAACCGCAACTCTCTCCTTGATCGCACGTTGCGGCGGCCATCGATCGTCGCTTGGCCAGGGTTGCTGGCACCCGAAAACCGCGGTCGGCTCCAAACAACCGTCGGGGGTATTCGATTCCCCGACCGGGACAATCCTTCACGGGTCGCAATCGGTACCCCCAAACGCCTCCGGCGTACGGGAACACCCGGGATCGGGTACAATCACTCCGTTCATACGCAACCCGAATTTTGCCCGCCGGTTGCATTCAATGCAACTCGGCAGTCAATGGCCAACTCGTTTCGTCCGGCGAGATCCGCATAGTTTTTCTTCACCGACTAAACGCCGCGCCCCCGGCGGCTCGCTCCCGGCGGTTTTCTAATCACAGTACCAGCGATACGACGAAATTCGTTCGGCGGTCGCGCCGTATCCCCCCGTTGATGGCCTCGACCGAACCGTTCCGCGAGGGGGGCCGATTGATTATCCAAGGTTTTACCCGGCACGGACCGGACGCGTGATGTTCGGTGGTTGCCGTCAACGTTGACGCGGGCGTGACGGGCCAGGGTCACGATCGGACGAACGCAACTTTTGAGCATTTTTCGCGATGGCCGACCTCGTTTCCAGGATCTGTTCAGGGCACGGCGTTTTCGCGGTTGCGGGGGCAACGTTCTCCGGCCGAAGCGATGCCGGGCAAACCTGTTCCAACGCTACACGCCCCAGTTCGCCCGATCGAACCTGTTCGGGTTATTTACCGGATCGAGCATGTCATCAGTGGATTCTTACTTCGATCGCCGATTCAATGATTGGGACGGATAGGGCCGTTTGGCGGACGACTGTCGTTTCGGTTTACGGATCAACCCAAAACCCGAATCTTTCTGTCTCGGCGGGCCGGCGGCGCGTCAGGAACGTCTCGGATCACCCGTTGCAACGGACCCCCAACGTTGCCTCAACTTCGCCGAAGTCCGTGGGGCGACAATACGGCTTTATTAACGCAACGGTCTCGTTGATTCCACGACACGCGGGAACAGTTCCCATTGCAACCCAAGTGACGGCAATTCAGATACGAAGCGAGTTACGGATCAGGCGTTCGGGATTTCGAGTTACGGTCGTTTCGAAGGCGAGTTACGAAAATACTGGTCGATCCGCAGAGCGTTGCCGACGGGTCCGGCAAGCAATACGTTGTCTTTTCCGGTAACCCAAACTCGGGTTCAAGCGGTGAGGACCACGCCGTTGTTCGGAATTCTTTGCCCGGGTTTGCGACATTCGTTTCGATTCCGCGGTGGCCTCGGCGGTCGTGCCGGTGCGGGCGGACTCGTCGAAGGTGGGTGGACGATTCCAGTGGGTCGATACCATCGTAATACATGTTTCCCGTTGGACCGCCGGGACGATGCGTTTCGCGGTCTGTAGCCGTTTGTTGATTTCGGTTACTGTGGAAGGAAGACTTCGAAGTCAAGAAGAGAATTTTCCCGAGTCGGCTCCTGGGTTGTCGGTTTTCGCGTTCGCGATCCGATGCCTCGGGTCCCGGCCCCGCTCGCGTCGCATTTCGCCGTTCCCGGTTCATGCAGAGCGAGTGTTCGACAACGACGCGGATGTTCAGTTCTAAAACAAGTGCGAACCGTTAAAGACGACGTAGGCCGGATTTTCAAGCGCCATTCGGCGCCGATTTTCGGGCAATCCCTGAATAACGCATCGATTGGGTTGTTTTCCCTCAACTCAAATAGAAACCCTGTGAGCTTTCCTCAAGGTGAGGTGAGTTTTGAAATTAGATTGCGCCCCGTCCTCAAAACTCCGAAAAGGGAACGGCGGGCGTTGTTTACGACGTTTCAATAGGCAAAAACCTTTGGGTTTCATTGCCAGGCAAAGTTAGGGACGGGGGCCGGGAGCATTGAAAGTATGTGGGAGATCCAAAGGATTTTTCCCTGGACACGAACGTCAAGACGTCAGCCTGGTGGAAAGGCTGACGTTACGGCCTACATGGTTTGTTTGGGGGCCGGGCCGTTAGCGGAGGCTACGCACGAATCGGCGTCTCGGCCTCGGACCGTGGCCGCGCGGCGTTGCGACCTCCATGTTTCGTTGCCACTAATTGGGCCGGGGCCTTGCGAATCGAACAAAGTCATGCCGCGGGTCAATGGTCCCGGCACCTCGACATCGGCCCAATATCTTCGTCCCATTGGAACAGTTCCGGTTCGAGCAACGAGAATCAGCGTCACGGCGTCTTGCAGTGGCCATCACCTCGCGGTCCGAGCTTTTTTTGATGCGAGACCCGAAATTTGTATTGCAGATTTTCGCCGATCCAACTTCGGCCCGCCCGCGAATGGAGACTGGGCAGCTTCTCCATCAGGTCCAAAACCCGAGGTGATCGATTCGGTCACGTCAAGGGCAACGCGACTCTTGGTCGTCCAAGGACTGCGAACCACCTTGCGAGCGCTCGCCGGACGAAAATAGAAATTCGTTCCGCGACCGCGGTCGCATTGCCCGCGGTGGGCAGACCGAACCGCCGCTGATCACGATTTTTGTCGATCATCGGAAACGACCGATCGTGGTCGCGACGAATTCAAACCGGGGGGCCAGGTTCGACAGCGGCCCCATGCAGACGACGGTCACCTCCCCAGGATAACGCCGGGATCAAATCGCCATCACCTTGTCGTGGCGTAGGTCATGTTGCGCGTGGCGGCGTCGGGAAATCGCACCCGGCCATGCCGGCGGGACCGTTGGAGGATGGGATGTCCTCCGAGCAGGGGAGGTTTTCCGACGGGGGCAGGGCCGAACCGATACCGCGGTAGGCGGGCCGGGTCGAGTTTGCCGATGATCGCCATCCGTTGTTTCGTGTTTGGGGCTTGTGGGCGCGGTCCCGGTCCCCGGCGTCGCGGTGACCGCGAGCACTCAAGGACGTGGATCCGAAAACAAACGCCATCGTGATGGCGACTGCGTCATGCGTCCCAGGATCGCAGTTCGAGTATGATTTTGGTGAATGCTTCGATTTCTAGATTTCGTTTAAGGACGCGGGAAGGTGAACGGGTTGCTGACATTGCAAGAATGCAAAAGAAGAATAGAAAAAAAATTTGCAAAATGAGATTCGGTTTGCGATTTTTCTCGCCGTGAAAGATGTTCCTCTTTTTCACGACGCGGGAAGCGTGCGTCGGTTACAAAACCATTGGTAGATGCATGATTGATTTTTCTGAATTCGACTTGAACCTGCCGCTCAGGCACCGATTTTATCGTTCCGAGCAACCGGTGCTCTTGCATATTGACGCGAATGCTGCGTGGCGACCGCACCGGAAATCGTCCGGTACGTGATCTGTTGCTGGCATTGCACCGGAAGAAAGGGCGAGGGCGGCAGTGAACTCGTCGGCGCAGGGCCACGGCGTGATGCGAAATCACATGACGCGATCGATTACGACGCGATTGTTGCTGCTGGACACCTGCAGGGCACCGGCGGCAGTGGCTCGGGGACGTTCCAACATTTCACCCGCTGTGGGGGCGATCTCGCGGCCGGCCTTGTGGCGTGGCGGTCGCGAAAACACGGTAACCGGCGGCGACCAGCCGGACCGGATCGGCCGGACGTGCTCGAAACATCTCGGAGTGGGCATCGAAGTCCGGAGGGCCGGACGAGGCGCTCCGCCCAGCCTCAACGAATCGGCATTTTTTCTGTTTTTGTCTCGCCGCCAAACTCACCCGTGCGATGGCGGGCACCGTGATCCGCGACCGTCGCAGGTCTCGCGGTGCCGGACGTTATTCAATTTGCTCGGTCCGTTGTGATTAATCCCGCTGGCGGGGCGAACGGCACCAATGCTCGGCCACCGCGTCACCGGACACAACCCCAATTTCCAAAATCCGCGGCGGGCGATTGTGCGGTTGGGGGGACGCAGCGGAGGAGTTTCGTCCTTCACGCCGAGGACGGGCCAGGACGAGGATCTCGCTCGACGGGGCGACTTCACTGCATCGAGGTGTCGGTGGCGAGGCTAAATCCGACATACCTGGACGCCAAGCGGATTTCGGAGTTGCTGCCCGCTCACGCTTTGATTTCACTCGCCGTGGCCGATCCGGCGGAAAAGCGCCGAAGTGATCGCGAACGTGTTTCAAGGCAAGGTCGTTCCCGCAAGCGTTGACACCCGTTGATCGCCGGATGCGCGTCGGCGTTATGGCTCGTCCGTCGTTGCCAACGGATTTGGAACAGGCAGTCGCGATCGCCTCGGATCACATCGACAACGGTGGGCCGGCGTCGGCGAAAACTTGCTGGAAACTTCTGGACCGCTGAAAACTCTGGTGTCCGCTGAAAACTCTGTGTCCGCTGAAAAACTTCTGTGACCGCTGATGTTTTAGCTTGGCGTTCTTCTTTGGCACTTCCGATGCGTCCAATTGCTTCGACAGTGTCAACCGTCGACCGTTTGAACTCGGTTTGACATGTCGAGTGTGGTGTTTTGAAAGAACCAGAGGTCTTTTTGGGTAGCCGGTTTGCGAGCGTTTTTCCCAATGAAATAAAGGGGAATCCGTGCTTGCGCGTTCTGCAACGGTTGCCATGCGGCGAACGCGAATGGAAACCCATTGCATCGTTCGTGCATTCGTGCCGATTCGTTCCTCGCAACAAACCGCGAGGATTTTCGGCTTCGATCGGTTTCCAAAGAGCCGTTTCCAATATGTCTATCAACGCTTGACCACCGCAGCAGCGTTGTCTCCGCTGTCATCGTCGCGAGTACGTTGTCGGATCGCTGAGGCGACGACGTTTCATCATCCAGGGAATGATTCCGACACACGATCGAGCATTGGGAGGGCACTCAGGTGCAAACCCGGTGGGTCAACCGGAACGGCAAGATCGCACGCGTGTCACAGGCCGATGATTCACGGACGAGCAACCGTGGGGAATGGCAGCGGACAATCGTGCGAAGGTCATTACCTACAGGGCAGTCGGCGAAGACGGGAAAACCGGGGGCTCTCTCACGAAGTTCTTCGCACGCGAAGCCCACTGGGGTGCGTTAACACAAGCCCAGGTGTCCGGTTTTTCCTGAATCGTGAGCCCGCCCGCGATCGATTCAGGGCGAAGAGCGGGTGTCATCCATCTCCAGAGGATGGCACCGAGAAGGCCGGCCTGTCGTGGATGCCCTTGACGCCCCCACGGTAGGTCGTTTCTTTTTCGTCTCGGCGGGAGTTCCGGGCGTTCCGTCGAACTGAGAATTCACCGGCGACGTTGAACGGTGGTTTCCAGTTTGCTTTTGGTGCAAGCGCGGTAGACGAAAACGCGGGGGGAGGTTTCGCACACACCGTGGGGCTCCGCTGGACCTCGGAGAAAACTCTTCGTGCAACCGCCGCGAGAACGGCATTCCGGCGGGCAAAACACGGACGCTTGCCAGTACGCGAACGTCGCGAACTGGGCCACCGTTGAGCAGCCGTGCAGCGTGGCTCGAGGAATGCTGCCGCTATGCAACCGGTTTCTGGGAAACGGAGCCCCAAGGCCAGGACCGCAGATAATTCGCAGTCGACGCGGTCATGGATGGCCTCCTCGCACAACCGCGTGACCTCGTCGGCGAATCCGTCTGGGGACCGACGGACGCCGGGGCATCGATTTTGCGTGTTGATTGCCGGCCAATTCGGCGAAACGCTCGATCGCGAAAAACTTGAGCCTCCGGGTTGCAGGCCGTTCTCGGTTGCCTTCGAGTGAACTCACGCCGGTTTCCCGGACGTACTCGATCACCGCCACGAGCCGACTCCCAATCGAACCAGCTCGAACCATGGTTTCGACGAGCCGCCTGGCTGCTCGGGCGATCCGCTCCGGCACGGGCGGTGGGGTTTCGCAGAAATTTTTCAGGAACGTCCACGCGGTGCGGTGGTGTTCGCTCGGCAGGTTTTTCCGGTTTGATCGCGAAGGGCTTGCGGTCGATTCGGTGGGCTTGGAAATGTTCATTTACTCGTAGTGCGTGGAAACTTCGACGGCGTCTGATGATAACGAAGTTGGACGGGTCCCTCGGGGCGGTCAGTCGACCTTTCGACTTCTTCCTTTCGATATTCAGGCCCCGTAAAACGTCGCGGGAGTTTGTTCTTCTAAGTCGAGTTGCAACAGGACATCGCTCTTGCCTGCGTTCCAGCGGCGGAGCAATTGGCCGGGAGCGTTCTTTCGGCGTCAGACAAATGGGTTCGGGAACATTGAGGGAAACCTTTAGCGGGCGAAGCGAGAACGACGGCTCGGCGGGTGCCGATACGAAACCCGGCTGCGATTGTGACGATCGGGCAATCGTAGCGTATTTTTCAGGCGCCGGTTCGTCGTAAACGGTGGTTCCGAATGGCAAAATTTGCCGGTTTCTCGGCTGCAAAACCGATGGTGCCGATTTTTGATATCAAACGAACTCGGTCCAACGTCGCCCGGTCACGCCGAATTCGGTCGAGGCATTGAGTTTTCTTATTCCAGCGATAATCGGGAGGCGGCCGTGTAGTGAAGGTGGAGCGAACGTGAAACGCGACGTTTCGCATGGACCGGGAAGCACGTTCCCGCGGCACGGCCACCGACGCCGGGGGTACGTCGTATTTCGCGTTGCGCGTACGGGCGTGCTGATGCTGCTGTTTTTCGTCACACTGGGCTCTCAAATTCCGGGGTCGCTGGGATCTCAAATTTGGCGAAAAAACCGGGCAATCGTAGGCGCCCCGACGTCTCTCTCGCCAGGGGCCTCAAAGCGGCTCGGAGGGCGATTGGAACGGGTCGCCGAAACCCTGTTCAGTTGGAATCGCTCGACGTTCTCCGACAATAAACGACCCGCGGCCACGGAGCGGCTTCGGCCGACGACGCTGTGGTTGCGTGGCCGGCGGAAATGAGGCGATCGAACACGCCTTGCAAAAAAGCCTGTCCAGCTCAGTGCGGCGACCCAATCACTTGCAGCGTCTCGGGACGCATAGTAATCTCCGAATCGGCGTGTCGACCGAGGCCGCCGCAATGCGAAATCGCGCTGCAATCGGATTCGCGACATGGCGACGTTGTGGGCGTTGCGGGGCGATTTGCTGAAACCGCCCAAGGGCGCTCGATTGCCGGCCTGGCCGCCTACCATCGGGCCCTCTCACTGCAGCCCGATTATCCTACGTGCAAATGCAAACCGCGGAGATGTTATCAACAGCGGCGGCACGACCGACTGCTCGGCGACATTGGATCGGGTTGCACGATTTCGGCGGGTCGATGTTACCCAGCAAACGACGGCGGGATTCGTTCCGGTCGAGCTGATTGTTGCGCGGACTCGCGATGCGGCGAGCTGGACGCATTAGAAGAAGGCAACGGTATCTTGTCGCGGCGGCTTGAGAAGAACCCCTCGACGTGAACGCGCCGCTTGCAGCTCGTGCCGCCTCGATCGCCGGCCGGGTATCCCGTGGGCGGCTCAAAGCTTGGTTTGCTCAAGCGATGAAAGTCGACCCGGCGGCGGTCGCGGCGTTCAGGATGGGCGCGGGGAGCCGGATCGATACGTCCGAAATCGCGAGCAGGCGTGATCTTCGGCGGGCGATGGACGATTCCGCTGAGACCCGGTGCGGGAAAACTGCGGAGCGATTCGTCCTCGGGATACGCGGTTACCAGCCGATTTCGAGTTTCTCGCGCAACACTCCGCTCCCGCATGGCCATCGGGACCGGCGGGATGCGAGGAAATCGGGTAGGTGGGGACATTGTCAATTGTCCCACGGACGCCTTCGAGGCTTTTCGCGAAGAACAGTCCGCGGAGCCCGGTTTGAGAGCCGGTGGGTTGATTGGATTACTGGGAGGTGTGGATCTTCGTACTTCAGCTAGCGCAGAAGGGGGATGGGGTTCGATCGTGGCTTTTTCGAGGTGGCGGTAAGGCGGCCTTGGGGTGGTGCCAGTGGGGGTGACGGATGGTAGATGTGCGACGGAGGGCCAGCACGTGGCTTAGTCGGTTTGGGGTCGGCTTGCAAGGTAGTCGTCGAGGTGTGGTAGTTTCGGCGATGATCGGTCGCGTCGAATCGGGGCAAAAAGCGTTGTGGGTGTCGACAATTTGTTGCGGGCGGGCGGTCGTGCCGGCTGCTTTGTGGCGTTTTGGGATGGCTTTGCGTAGGACGCGGTTGGCCTTTTGGCCATCGGCAGCCGCCGACAGGATCGAACCGCAATGGCCACAACGCCGGGACGCCGGGACAGGAAGTATTTGCGATGGGCGTCACTGGGCGACTTTCCAAGCGGTCTTTCCCCCAATTTGGCTTGGGGCGGCATCGAAGCGTTTCGCGGGCGTCAGATGATGGGCTGGTTGATTACCTTGGGCGAACAATTGGTCCTAACCAGGCTTTGGGCCGGCGCGGAGCTGTGAAGGAAAAAAGCGAAACCGATGGTTTGCCGCGGTTTTTTTTTTTTTTTCCGGGGGGGGGGTGCGGTAGACTTTCCTTTGCCGGATTCGTCGAAGGAAACGGCGATTTCGAAAACCGTGGGCGTCAGAATGCCCGTCATGTTGCAGTCTTTCGCGGTTGGTCGCTCGTTGGACCATGTTTCGGCCGGCGTCGTTCAATCGGCAATTTGCCGTCCCCCGGCGGACCGGCGAACCCGGCGGGTTATCGGACCAGTTCGGTTTGTGTCGAGGTTGCGGACCGGGGTCGCGGCACGGAATTTGGCGAGGGTCGTTTCTCCAATGTTGTACCAGACATTCCCCATCGAGTGCGAATGCCCCAAAATCGGATTGGCCGAGCGCCGACACAATAGAATCCAAGGCTACCACATTGCGCCGGCCCTTACTTTCCGCAAAAACCAACCCCGCAGCGAACGCCGAACGTATGGATGAGGGCTTTTCCATTGCTACGGTCGGAAACAGGTAATGGGTACGCGACATATACTTTTTAGCGAAGGACATAGGATATGAATTGAGGGGCGAGCGTTCGATTGTAGGCCGGCACGGATCGGAATCCGAAGGAAGCGGCCTTCTTCGGCGACCGGGGTTGAAGTTAACAGTCACCAGACGGCGAAAGTTGGAAGCAGATTTTGGTCCAAACGGCGACAAACAACGCAGGACTTTTCGGCGTAGACACGTCGCGGCGAAGCCTATCGTCTAACATTGGCGGGTTGCGTGTGGTTGGTCCTTTCCCCCCGCGTTCCAGGGTTTGCGGGGCGTCCGCGGCCCGGGCCAACCCTGGGAGTGGACGGGCCTCATTATTTTTCTGCCCCGTGGGGGGGGAAAAAACTTCCGGGGGGGGGGACTTTGGGAAATTCGCGGCATCCCCCACAAAAAAAAAAAAAAAAACGGGGGGGGGGGGGGGGGGGGGGGGGCTTTTTGGGCCTTTAATCCCCCCTTCCGTTCTTCCTTT
>Ga0163217_1095772_pt1 | contig 11639 bp, 12 predicted proteins | sample SynspAceP_FD_185933 | JGI IMG/M metagenome (GOLD analysis project Ga0163217, IMG submission 185933) | Saline lake microbial communities from Ace Lake in Antarctica - Synechococcus sp. Ace-P (PacBio error correction) | ecosystem: Environmental > Aquatic > Non-marine Saline and Alkaline > Saline ... | reverse complement strand
GGGCGGGTTGTTTGTTGGTCAGAAACCAACCACACAACACACACCTTCGTATCTTACCCAACAAAAAAGACACACACCGGAGCACCAAACGGAACTAACACAAACACGAAAAACTTGCTAACCCAGTGTTTTGGCAAAAGAATAAAATTTTATGAAAATGGGAAAAAAATTCACATGGATATTCCGCTGCGGCGAAATATCACTGTAGAAAAAGAAAAAAAAAGAAAGCCTCGCGTTCTCGCAGCTCAAGTACATCACGTTTATAAAAACGCCTGGGAAGATTGATCCCACGCATGAATCTCCAGCTTTCTAAAGGGTTTGAAATGGCCAAGATTTTCAAGTGAGGCTAGTATTTATCAGCAATGGATTTAAAGTGGCAGGGAAAGTAAGAATGCAATTAACTGCATGAACAGTATACGTACAGGTGACCTGGTCCACAGATCACATGAATACCTTGCTCTTTGTTCGGAATTTCCGGCGCTTTTCTTTTTTGGAGATTACCAATGATAAAGCCCTTAAAGGAATGATTGAAATGTTTAGAGAAAATTGTCGGTTACAAGATATGGCTGAAAACCAAGAAGATTATTCCATTGCCTTTTGCCAGAAACACATTTACCCAGCTCGAAGAGAAAACACTCTCAGCCCTCTAGAATGACGCCTTGAGATGCCCATAAAAAACTGGCAATCTTAGCTGAGAGCACGAACGGTTAAGTCTCCCAATAGATACGTTTCTTCACCCCAACTAAATTTTAAACTCTCACGCTTAGGATAAAATGACCTCACAAAAGAACACATTCTGTGATTGTGCTTACATCTATGAAATGATGTGATATCATCCTTAAAACGTATCCTGGTTGTTTGGGACTTTTCTCATCCACGTTAATCCTCCACACCTAGGCCTTCCGGATGTCATTCTTTCGGGGCTCTAATTTTTTGTTCAGAGAACTCTTTTATATTAAGGGGGATTTCTTCAACCTCATATGCCTTGAGATTAATGCGGTGCGTGTGTTTCAGCACTGCCTGATATATTGCTTATATCCCTGTTGTAGGTTTTCAGGCTTTCTGATCTGTGTTTTTGTTAGTTTCTTTCAGCCGAGGCTCAGGGAGATTCAGCATTCGTTCTATAATATCTTCAAAGTTCCAATTTTTAAGCGGGTCGTGGCGCATGAAGACGAATGCTTGCGGAATGTTTGGCATAAGATTCTCATCGTCTCTCTTATCCCTCTCCACGCCTTTTCTGGGCTTTCTTGATGCGGGTGAGGACATTCCTTTTTTTTGCGGCAGATTTCTTCTTCGTTTCTGGAGCAGCTTTTTTTACAGCTTTAGCTTTCTTGCCTGCTTTAGGCTTCTTCTCTAGTTTAAGGCTTCTTCTGCTTCAGGTGTTTTTTTTGTTGGCAGCGTCTTTTTTTCTGCTTCGAGGGGCTAAAATCCCCCCATTTTTTTTTTGGATTTTTCCCCTTTTTTTTTTTTACTTTTTTGTTTTTTGCAGGATCTTGTAGTGTCAGCGTAAAAGTTTTCATCCTTTTGTATTTCTCGGGTCGTTTATCAGCGTTTGTGAATCACAGTGGCATATTCAGGAATCATTCGATACACGCAATATTTTATCCTTATTTAGCAGTCTTTCAAAGGATGGATCAAGGTTTATCATTGAGGTATTGTGATATTCAATCGCAAGGAGTGTATCGGGCTTCATGATGATGTGTGCAATTGCAATTCGATTTGATTGATCAATCTTGGTTTCAGCAAAAATGGCAAGATCCAATATTGATCGTTCTTGGTGTATCATTGCGGGCTCGGGATCCCAAAGAGCCAGTATTTCCTTGGATACAGGAAATTTTTGTTAGCTTCTGATGAACTGATAATCTTTGATCTTTTCGACTCACAGGCCCATTTCTTTTTTACCGCTTTTCTCTCCCAGAGGGCAGGGCGTGATCTTCTGTTGCCGATGATCTTCTCTAACGGTCAACAATCGCAAATAATTCAGCGACCCATTTTTCTTTGAATGTCATCGTCTTTTTGGAAGGTCAATCTCCGAGAGAAAATATTCATGCGCTGAGCAGCCCAGACTTTTTCAATTGAGGCCGCCTAATTTGAATCAATGTCCGGGTTCTTTTTTTTTCGGACCCTGAAGAAATATGTTCGTTTTTGATATCCATGCGGCGTTTTTTCCAGATCATTTTCGGAGCGCTTGCTCATTTTCAGGCATTTGTTACTTTGCAGTTTTTGGCTTCTTTTGGGCAGAAATTTCTCGCTAGATTTTTTCCAGGCCTCCTGTTTTTCAGGGGGTTAATTGCTGCATGCTGTCTTTCTAAAACCGCAAGCATCATTTCTGTGTGAAGCCTTCTGGAAGGATTTCTTGTTTCTTTTAGGAGACGCAGCGCTTCTTGTTTCTGCCAGCACTCTTCTTTCCTCCTAAGCTTTTTGGATCTTATTGTTAACATCTACTGTTTTCAAACAGCTTAATTTCCTTATCAGTGGGTTCCAGATTGTCACCATAAGTGAGTGTAGCATAGACGGCGGAGAACCCCAAATTAAAATATCCATTGTTCATGGAAAGCGTTCGAAGAATGCCTTTGTTAATGCGCGCATAGTATACATCGGATGATGTAACTAGCTTCGGTGCATGCCCCAACATGAAAATGACGGAGGTGTTTTTGAAGAATTCAAATGCTTCAGTTTCTGATAAAGTCTTTCCGGACTTTCTGTACTATGAAAAAAATGCAAGATTTGTTTTCAGCATTTTGTGTCAAGCATAATGCGATTTTGGCAAACCCACGTTTTATTATGCTGCAATAAAAGAAGTGCGGAAAAGGGTCCGTGTCCGGTTTTTCAGTTTTGCGCTTTTCTAGAAAGCTATGGTTTTAATCGCGCAGAGACAATGTGTGGTGCTTCCTTTTTGAGAAAGGTGCATTGTCTCTAGTGGCGATCTTTCATAATTGCGCTCAAAAAAGGTCATGGTCGAAAATAGTACAATACAGTTGTCTTGCTGTGGCTAATCGTGCGGGCATTGAGGTGCGCTGTGAAAAGACAGGAGAGCTGTTTAATTACGCAAATAAAAAAAAAGTGGATTGTGTGCATTGCTGCTTCCTGATCGAAGTCTCCTGAATGGCCAAGGAGATAGGGGAGGGTGATGGAAAAAAGACCGAACTTGGCCGGGGTCCAAACAAGGTTAGTCGATATGGTGGAGTCTTTTGAGAAGCGGAAAGACGCTCAGGTTTGGCGCGAAGTTGAACTTTTCTCTACTGAGAGAATAACCATAATGACCAGGTCTTGGGCTGGCACGAGGAAGTAATCTTGTTGATCAATTTTGCAAGGAGGGCATTGGCGTTTTGCTGAATTGCGCATCTGGATGTGATCCTGCACCGGCGAAAGAAAGCCGCCACATTATGGCTTTGGTGTTTATGCGGGGAGATGACAGATGCTGGTTTGTGGAAAGACGGGACTGGAATGATAAGGGCCTTCATGAAAACGTGGAGAGAGGCAGGCTTGCGGCTTATACGAAACTTCATCGAAAATGGCATGGGGGATTGAGACCAGAGGATGATCATAGGAGTTATCGTGATAGGGGCATTGATCTGCTGCCTCAGCCAAAAAAAACTGGGGAAAGAATGTTGCGGAGATGGCCCAGCGCGCGGGTCTTCTATTAGAGAAGATTTGATTCTTGCCTGTGCAGGCGCTTGCCAGGCACCGACAAGGGGTCAGGCGTGGCAGAAGAATCATCTTTCTCAACCTTATAAGATTATCTCCAACCAGATGTGTCTTTGATCTTGTGACGTCAAAGCAGGAGTACGTTTGTGTGGACGGATGTCAAGAAGGGCTTTGCTGCGGGGATGTGGATGATCTGTTCTTTATTAAAACCTTGGACAAAAGCTTCAGGGATCGGGTCTCAGCTGGTTGTTTTTTTAAACGGGTTGCAGGGGATTGGGGCGACTTATACGGACGAAGGGCTATGTGGACGAGCGAGACGGTTTTCGGGTGGTGGTCTGAGCGGTTGGGAGTCGGAGAGACCCACGGCGTTGATGAAACGGGTTGACGCGCAGGGGATGCGGTTGCCGATGCTGATTTAAAGGAAAGCATGTGGTTGCCACATGAGTTGTCACTTTGGTTTAAGTGCTGATCAAAAAAGCAGCATTGAGTCACCTGTGTTCTGCGGCACAGGCTTTTCGTGTTGTTGTAGGGTATGCGGGGGCTGGAAAGAGTACGGCTTTCAGTGTTGCGCAGGGCATTTGGGGAATCAGCTGGCTACAGGGTTTATGGTTTTTGCGCAACGAGGGAAAGGCGGCTCAGGGTTTATCCCTTGGGGATATGCCATTCTCAGCACGTAGTATAAGTTCCTGAGGGATTTTGAGCAAGGCAGGAGCCGTATGGGCGAACAGTCCGTTCTTGTGCTTGATGAAGTGGGATGTGCCTGTTGGGCAGATGAATGGACTTTTACGGCGGTTCACAGCCTTGGGGTTAAGCTGTTGTTGTGGGGGATGGGGCGCAGCCCTTCAGCCCATTGAGGCGGGTTCCGGCATTTCGTAAACAGTAAACGGCGAGCGTGGGGACCTCAACTCTTGAGACAATTGTTCGTCAGGAAGGAGTCTTGGCAGAAGGAAGCCACGCAAGCTTTTGGCGGTCAGGAGACGTCCAATAGCGGTGCAGGCTTATGTGGATCGGGTTATGTTCATCTGTCCGCAGTTTGAGATACCCATGTGGATCAGCTGAGAACGCCTGGTCCTGATGGTTCTCCGGCACTTGACCGTTCAGATGTTCGGCTCTGATGTCAAGCGACTTGAAAAAGACGGCCAGTATTTATCGGGGTGATCTATGGTCAGATGTCCCGGTTGATGTCTGGCGGGAGGATGGCGGGTTGAGGGGCGTCGCGGTCTTTATTCAGTCCCATCATGATTATGGGCGCTTCGTTCTATTGGCAAGAGACGCATCTTGTTGCGGCACCATGAGTCCTCCCTGGTAAAATCCACAGGATGTTGCCGCTCCAGGAGAATATATCACCCGACAAATTTGATTTTACGGACCAGTGCGCGCAGGAGATGTTGCGGGACTTGGCGGCCACAGTATGGATGTACGGGGACAGCTTGTTTGATGATGCCCAGAGCCGTTCATGATGTTCACACCCTTAACGAGATGGCCCGGCATCATTTACAGCAAACCGGGTGTGGTGGATCGACAGGAAATACGTTCATCAAAACCTCCCATCCCAAAGCGATGACTTTGGACGCATGGATTCTGAAGAAGCAACCGTTCTTTGCGAGAAAGGGGGATTCAGATTCTCTTTCTAAAGAATGATCGGGGTCTTCGGGGTTTCCAAAATGGCAGGTGGGCACCATTACAGCCATTGATGTCATAAGATCACAGCGACTTTGCACAATACAAATCGACACTGGCGACATGAAGACGGTTTCTTTTGCAAACGACGGCTTTATAACGCATTGATTATGGTGGGCTGCAACCATCATAAGGAATTTCAGGGTTTTACCGCCGGAAACAGGGACGTTTTATCTTGCTTTCCTCATGATTTCCCGGAATTTGGCCTATGTGGCCATGACCCGGCACGGGAATCAGTTGGCAGGTTTATGGGATCAAAAGAAGAGTTTGGCAGTTGCGCAGGGTTAGTAGAAAGAGTTTATTCCTAGAGCCGTGAGGAAACTCTGCATCAGGGACTATGGCCTACACCCTTCTTCCTTGAAGGATTTATACCGAGAAGATGCCTCTGTGCTGGACGCGTGCGTTCGATACATTAGAGAATCACTGGACTGCGTTCAAGGTTGTGGGGCAGGCGCAATTTCTGGACTGCGGGCCCAGTATCTGGGGGTTGAGGGGGTCTGCAAATCATCGGCTCAATCCGTCGGCTCAAAGCGGTGATATCAGGCATTCAGGGATATGTTCCAGGAATCGAGTAGGGGGAGGCGCCCGGGATGTTCTCGATCTGGAATCCGACGCCTTCTTCCTCAGTTCTCATCACCAGGACAGGGCGGGGTAAGAGTATCTCAGGCAATAGGAAATTGGGGACATGGAGATAGTATGGAGCTTAAGGCTGATGTTCGTACGTTATGACTTCAAAACAATTGGATGCAGCTCTCAAACCAGGAGATCAAAAAATCGGGTAGCACATCAACTTCTGGTGAGCCTAATGCTTCTCTTCTTCGGCTAAAGAGCTGCCGGTATGGGTCAAAGCATCTGTGTGTTCACAATCATATGGATCCAGGCAGGACAGTGGTTCGACTTTGAAAAGGGATCAGGGGCACGTCTTCACCCCTTATTCAGGAAACCAGAGGTGTTTGATTTTTAAGAGGCGCTCAGCCATTGCAGACACACTGACAAATGGCAGTGCGCGAGATTTATTCTTCAATATATATCCATGAGAAAACGCCTCAATTTATTTGTCTGAAGTTCAGGCGCGACAGGAAAAGATAGAAAAAGCCCAGCGCTTTACGCAGGGGACGAAGGAATCAGTGAAGAAGTCATCGGCGCGGCAATCTTTCATCCAGAGGTTGCATTGTTCTCCTGGATCAGATGTTGCGCATTTGGAGAGTATGATGATTAATCAAACTGGTAAAAACTATCTCACGTTGTCGGCTTTTGCACGGGAGTCTCAAGGAATATCACAGGTGGCCAGCAAAATCATTTTAGATCAATGACTGATAGAAAAGCCGATATTGATGTAACAAGCGGTTCCTGGCCGTTATCCAAAGTTCAAGCCGTATTCTCCAAAGAAATACAACCAAAAACAGGCAGAACCTTTTATGGCAGAAGGCGTTGAAACGGCTCTCTATTCAAAGAGGCTGGGGTTTGAAGGAAAAATTTGTTGCAAACGCTCGGTATTTAAACTTTAAAAAATACGTGCTGGGAAGATGAAAAAACAGATATCATCTGTGGTTGATAATGATGTTGAGCGCGCTCAAACAGAAGATGTATTAGCAAAAGCCACGTCATTCCTTTGAAGAACAAGGATTAGATGTGCATCAGGGTAAAGCCGGATGCGTCCGGGAAAGACTCAATGGACCTGGCTTTCAGGTAGTGGTGCGAAGCAATCACAAGGCAGTTTGGCAGCACCAATCAATTGAGCAGATTATTGCCCCCTCAGCATGATGAAAAGATTCATCCTTACCGAGCTCAAAAATGTCCTTGGGAGAGGGATTCTGGGATCGATAGTTATGCAGAAATTATCCGTTTCTACCCGCATAGGACATGTTTCCCACATGTTGATTCACTGAGTGCGCAAGATTGAGCGGGGGCCTGATACGCGTGGAATGAAGAGCAACTCGCGTGATCTTAAAGGGATAATGGAGGTTCTTCCGAGGTGAGTTCTTACAGCATGAAAAGCTTCAGACGCAGTACCAGAGCTTGCGCGCGTGATAGAAAAGCAGAATCATGCCGGTAAATAAAGAAGAATTGTGATCGTGGATTTGGGAATGGAATGTAATGCGGATTTACAATTTAAAAAAAGAGTTTATATTTCTTGCAACAAGCCCTCTTCAGCAAGTGACCGGGCATAAATGACGCACCCTGAAGCATGGACATTCAAGTGTGCTTTCAGGTCGTCATAACTGTCTACAATATCAAGGGGAACTCAGGGCGCAACGCGGATCTGTTCGCCATATTGCCCAGAAATCGGCCTAACCGAAAAACCCTGTGAAGCTTCATTGGATATGTATGTTTATGACATCTTTCAGATTGGTGTGTCTCCAAACGATCCAAGAAACTGTCAAGCTTGTTTACACAATGATCACTCAGGCATGCTTTACTGTCCGTGGTCCCAGAAAGTTTTTGTGGAGAGTGATCCCTTTGAACAAAATTTTTCTCCATCCTGTAGCCTCATAATATAACTTGAATTTGAATCTTGAAATTTCCACAAAGTTTTAACTACCCTCAAATTGATCTAATTGGGAATGACCAAGGAATAGCGATTGCAATGAGCTCATTTAATCCAAACTCAGAGATTCTGTAGCGAGAGAATCATTAAGGGCATATGACTTTCTTCCAGTGCGCCTTGTATTATCTCTTACCGTGAATCAGTAGAAAATTCTAAAACATTAAATGAAAGCTTCCCTTCAAAAATTCTTATGTACAATCCAGCTTGCAGGGCAGGCTTGCCTTTACTAATTTTTCGAGTACCTGATACTTTGGAACAGGAGAATAGATATTATTTTCATTATACATTGAAGTTTCAAACCATTCCGCCGCCTTCAGGCACAGTATGATTGTTCTGTGTATGAGTCTGGAACCAATTGGAAGTTTTTTACCAAACAATCTCATCAAAAAAACTTAAGCGGAAGAAATTCTTCGAAAGCGCTGTCCTTTTTAAGGGTTAACTCAAGCAATTCTCGGGCGTTACATGAGATTATATACGCTGAACTATTACTGCTGTTAAGTAACCCCCATGACGTTGTTTAAGTTCTGGAATAGGATCTTCAACTAATTGAGGCAACATTGGCAATAGGAATTTAATAATCATTAGACTGAAACAGTGATTAATTATTTTTGTTTCTTATTCAACATGATATTATCCTGTATCTTGTTTGTTTAAATCATCAGGAAATTATGAGATTTATATAATGTATTAGAATAATAATATAAAAAAACTATATTCTTATCGAGACCCTGCCATAATTATTTTCTCCGGAACATCACTTAACCACTTGAATTAGATAGTTTTTTTAGTTGTTATAATCATCGCAACAAGGTGTGCACAGATACTGCATGGTTTCATTCGCTGATTTGATTGGTCATTCGAAAAAAGAAATCGCGTCATAACTGGATGCCATACATGAGTTGGTCTTCTTGGTATAAAGGGTGAAGAAAGCTGAAACAGCTCCCTCAAACGCTCGCCCACTGGGGTCCATTGGGCTAATTTTTCCCGGGGGGGCCGCTCACGCTTTTCAAGGTTCTGTTGATCCAGAAATATGTACAGTTTATCGATTACGATGGAGGAAAATGCTGTATAATTGGATCTCGTTTGAGACTTTTGTGGACTTGCACTTTCGGATAATTGTGCCGATGAAACCACCAAATTTGAGGGTTTGGGGCGTGTTGGAAAGGCAAGACTGAAGGCCTTTTCCAGCTGGTTTGCGAGATCTTGAGCGTAAAGGTATCGCCCTTGAAATCGACCACGATTATTGAGCAACTCGGATTGCATCTGCAGTGCGTCCACCGAAAGGGGGAGAAGTCTCTGAAACGGATAGCGAAGCCGGATGGACCAAAAAAGGCGGTGGAAATTCCACGGATACAAGACTCATGTTGCCTGCGACGCGACGTCTCGCATTGTAACCGGGGTGATGGCCACATCGGGCGGATGTGCAGATTCAATTGTCCTTGAGCATCTTTTGGCCGGCGATTGAGCCGGCGGTTATGGCTGATAAAAGCCTATGAAAAGCAAGGCCGCGAGCAACGACTTGAAGGCCCATGGCATTGACGATCAACTTGATGTACAAAGAAAGCGGGAAGCCTCGCCGTCATTGGCAAAAACGCATTTAACAAACTCTGGAGCAAGCGTCGCGGTTTGATCGAAGGTATTTCGGCACGCGCTTGGACTGTTGAAAGCGGCTTCAAATAAAGCTTTATATTCAGCGCCCTATTGAAATCATTGGCAAATCATCCAGATGGTTGGAATAAAATACAAAGAATGTTAAAAAAGAAATGCCTGCCATTCTAAAGTTGAAAGTGCGTTGTCTAGACAAGGCAGTGTTTTCTTATTGGTTCCACGGCAGTTGGAAGGACGACTCTTTCCCTTGAGAATTGGAAAGCAAAAAGGAACTCTCTTTATTTTAGACCTGAAGACCGAAGATGACAAGAGGGCACGCCTAGAAAATCCCAAAACTCTTTTTTTGAGAGATTTGAGATCGCCTGATCATTTTAGAATGAATTCATTTTTCCGGGGGGGTTATGCCAGAGCTTTTTGAGGACACTGAGAGCTTGTGATCGATCAGCAGAAGGAAGTAACAATTGGAAAAGGTAGATTTCTAAATATTGGTTCAGCTGCTATCGATTTATTGCACAATCTGAAACTTTTAGCTGGTCGTATTTCACTATATTAGAAGAGTCACCGCTTGTTTTTGCAACCAGAAATAAAGAGCGATAGAAAAGAAGAGAGATAAAAACTTTGGTTAAGGGGCGGTTTTTCCTTGATTCATTTTTTAGCACAAGATATGATGCTGAAAGCATGAATTTAAAGAAAAGACTTTATAAAAACTTATCATTGAACGCGACATTCCAATGTTGGTCCGCGAATTCCGCAAAACGACCTTTAGAACGCCTCTGGATGATGCTTTCCCACAATCAGAGTTGCTTGGCTTTAATGCGTCCCAGATCGCTAAATGCGCTTGATGTGAGCACCCACAATCAGTTACCGCTATATTGATTTTATTTAGCGATCTCCTCCTTGTGCGTCGTCTCGCCCTCTGCATTACAAATGGGGAACGCCTGGGTCAAGATCACCCAAGGTTTATGTGAGAAGATAGTGGGCTTGTGCATGCGCTTCTAAATATTGAGGGACCCTCGATCAGCTTTTAGGGACATCTGTTTGTCGGGGCAAGTTGGGAAGGTTTTGTTTTGGAAACGGCTTTTGGATTGCACTTCCCATGGAATAACAAGCGCATTTTTATAGAACAGGCTGCAGGCGCTGAGATGGACCTTGTTGCTTTGATTTTAATGATGGAAGAAGGAAATTGCTATAGAGATAAAAGCGGTCCTAAGTGTTAAGCCTGAAAGGGGATTTTTCAAATCTATCGAAGAGATTTTGGGGGAATTTCCCCACAGGAATTCTATATGTTTATGCGGAGAGGATCGTTATCTGTCGCAGATAAATGTAGAAGCCATTGGTCTTAAGGAAAATTTGTGCAGAACTACTGTTTTAAATAAGTTTAAGCGGATTCCTGCTCTATAAATGACGTACAAATATGGCATCTAGTTTGACGTTCAACGGGCAGGGGGATTACGCCGAGAAGCTTTATGATTAAGAAGTTAATTAGAAGAGTAAATTTTTCAAAAGATGGGGGTGAAAAATTATACATTGAAAATTCAAATGAGAAAACGCTGCCTAATGAAAATGATCAAACCGCACATTGATTTTAAATCGTGTTGCCCCATTCAAAAGGCGGCGAGGTTTCCACGGTTACGGTATGCTGTAGGGACTGAGGGGGATCATGACACTTGATGATCTGTGATGTTTTTGATATAATACCGCCACAATATTATGATGATATTTATGTTTTTTCGTGATTAATAGAAGATGTGACAAGGTTTTAATCGATATGATTTCTTCTTTTGGCATTAAATAAATGCATTTTGAGGCAAATTGGATTTGAGTTTTCATTTTGTTCTTCATTATAGAATTAATATATTAAGTTTGAGGCAAAAGAGGTTGTAAATGGACAACACAGGTATTTAATGGTCGAAAAAAAAATTGAGTTAGGAAAGCGATTTTAAATTGCGCTTTTACAAGAAGAAAAGCACACCCTACTTAGTTGTTGGTTTAAAAGGTTTAAGGGACGAAGAGTTGGGGGAAAAAAAGAACCGTTTTTCTCATCCAATTCTTTGGCATCGGAATTGGCAATCAAAGAAAAAAAAAAATTACTCGTGTTTGGGGATTTGCAGGGGGACCCTTGGGGCCCCCATTCTTCCTTTTTCCCTTTTTTTCA
>Ga0163217_1078210_pt1 | contig 11639 bp, 11 predicted proteins | sample SynspAceP_FD_185933 | JGI IMG/M metagenome (GOLD analysis project Ga0163217, IMG submission 185933) | Saline lake microbial communities from Ace Lake in Antarctica - Synechococcus sp. Ace-P (PacBio error correction) | ecosystem: Environmental > Aquatic > Non-marine Saline and Alkaline > Saline ... | reverse complement strand
ATTCGCGCCGGCCTATGAAAAGCAGCAGGCAGAGCTGAAGACGCAGACGACCGAAACGTTGCTGGGAAACGCGGCTGATCCCTGCGCCAACCGCGGGTGCGCGTCTTATAACACGCATCGACCCATAAAAACGCTGACATCACTGCGGACAGGGTCGATGATCACGTGAAACGATCAGGATTTAAAGGGCGAGGTGGAGCAGAGCTTACCGAAGCCTATATGACCCCATACCTCGACCTCGCCGAGACTACCAGATCATCGCCGTCGCTTTGATGTGGGGCGCGTGCAGGTCGAGCTTGAAGGCTTTGAATTTCGTGCAGCGCAAGATCGAGGCCGCTTTGTCATGCGCGCGCGATTGCCGACCACCCGCTGTCTGAACAAATACTTTAGGGTGCTGACCGCGGGGCGACCATGATCCCGTCAAGAATATCGTGAAAGCGGGGTGACCAGCTATTAACGATCAGCAACATGGCGGACACGATATGTGGGACTGCTGGGAGGAAGACAGTTTTGTCTTGGATGCCAAGCCGTGTGACGCTGCTAGGCGGCGGTACGGGCTGGGACGGTGACACGTTCAGGACGATATCCTGATGGATAAATACGGCATCCAGATTCAACAGAGACTCGCGCAATACCGTTTTTTGTTCATGACCACACGGCACACGCGGTCAGCGTCGCCTATCTGATGCGAAGTTGCTGTTGAGATCGCATATCGTTGGATGACCGATCTGGATTGACGCCAGCAAGATGGAACGCGGTCTCGACAAACGCGTGCAACCTGATGGAGAACTATTCCGCCGCTGCCGGACTTTAGCCGTTTCCCAGGCGTTTCCGAAACGATCAACGTTGACCTCAGAAAGGTGATATTCGCACGGCGTTCTTCCCTGCTTATGACGAAAAGAACACCATTACCTTAACTGGAACGGCACGCTAAGGATGCGATGGACGCAACCAGACGTCCGTGTTGCCAGCTCTTATCATCCCATATCCCCCGCTTTCCCATCCTTGTACTGGACAGGTTGGTTGAGCCCAGGAAATCTTGTGGTTTCATGCGAATTTGGAGGTCAGCTGAATCAACGGTTACCGCCCATCTGGGGCTACGGTCTTTTACGGATGCGGCGCTTGAAACGGGTGCGCAAGAAAAACCTGTCGTCGTCACCGATAAGATTTAAGCAAAGGACCAAAATATGATGACAACGACTGTTCTCAAGAATATCTCGGAAATTCGCCGCGTTCTATTCACCGTAACGAAGACCTGTGTACTTTATCTCGGCACGAACTTTACCTTCTGGTCTCGATGAGTGGGTGAAAAACTTCAAATACATCTGCTTTATTGATTGCTACGCGGCAAGCACCAAGTGTTTTTGCCCTCGAACAGCCCCATGGCGGAATTCCAGAGCATACGAAGACATCAACATAATCTGCTGCAAGCACAAAGAGGTTATCGGACTCATCAAGCGCGCGCGTGGCAAGCCAAGTTCGTGTTCCTGATGTTTGACGAGGACAACTGAACGCCTGTCGAAGAGCTGGGGCGGATGGTCTGGTTCCCCAAGCAAGCGCGCACCAAAGATGGACGACAGATCGAAACCGTCCGTATCTGGCAACGAAGGCCGGTGATGCCGTCGGTGCCGAACGTAGCTGGCCGAGTCAAGGATTACGAAGACTCAAAAGACTGGCGAGAGCCGGGATTCGGGCCGATCTGGTGCTCAATCCGCCTTTTGGCGGGACGGTGCGCCACACGACTTCTTTATCAAGTCGAAGCGACTTCCGCCGTCAGAATCCGGATTCGTCGGCGAGGGCGATATCAAGATCATGGAAGCGCAATCGACTGGTCGCGGCTCGGGCCATCGAGATGTGCCACCAAGGAAGGCAACGATCGTGGGCCAGCTGGTGACCGAGCTTCGTTGGCTTTAAGGACCTGGACGCCCTTATCGCGGCGGTTGGTGTGGTTAATGAAATCTGTCGACGGCCTTTCCGCCCCAAGGCGCCAGAAAGCGCGCGAGGCTGACTTTATAAATTCGGGGGAAACAGTGCGCAAGGAAGGCTATCGTGGCTATTTCGAACTGGATTTCCTATCGACAAAAAGACCGGAGACATTGGCTGGGGCGAGGCTGAACCCGCCGGCATCACAGGCGACGTCGTCGATGACGAACACCCGGCTTTGCGCACGCGATGCGCGCTGTTCCCATCCTTTGTAATTTTCTGTTTTTTATTTTGTCACCTGCTGGAGTTCAGCAAAAGAAGTTTCATCTGGATGTCGAAGAGCTGAACAACCGCTGCCGACCGCAGAACAATCGACGGCTGGACCAGATGTGATCAAACACACGACGACAGCGTCGATATCTGCACCGAAGCGCCGAGAACTGGTTATTACAAGATTGAAGGAAGACGGCAGTGTGGTGTTTGACCGCTTTGAACTACATCCGTCGTGCTCCAGGAATCCGAGAAACGAGGCGATTTTTCCTCGCATCTTGCGACCGGGTGATTACCGCTATGAAGGGCCGGACATGTGCGCATGCCTTGTGCACCGTGGGCGTCGATGACCAAGTTTTCCAGTTGAATTGAGCGCCGGCGAAAAAGTGGATTCACGATCAAGCATTCGGTGAATGGTCGTCCGTTGCCCGTCGCCGAGGCGGGGCCAGCGGATGCCTGATCGGCCGTTTTTCAGGATTCTTAAGCACCGAAAGGGCAGCACATGCTGTGGCGTGCCATTTCAGAAGAATTGCCCGGCCCGAAAAGGGCCGGGCTTTTCGCCGAATATGGCTTTCTACCGTAAATGTGGGCCTGAAGGAAGGTGAGCCCGCGCGCCCGACCTAATGCCGAATGCCGTGCGAGCGCTTAAAAAACTCATAGCCGACCTATCCCGCTTTACGAAGACCTGTGCGGACTCAGGCGGGCGCGGTGATTGGGCTGCGCGGTTCGCTGAGCTGTCTATTGCCCGCCGCCCTATCTTATCGGGGTCGCTCCAGGCGGTTTGGGCGCAGGAACCGGGTCATGGTTGCGAACTATGACTATGAATACAACGCGTTCGACAGTCTGTTCTTGCTACCGGCTGTGGAAACGGTCGTGCGTGATGGGCACATTACCGTGACGGCGGGGATTCTCGGGCTCTGGTTCGATGCGGGGCCGTGAATGACTGACACCGGCCTTGATCGAATTTCGCTAGACGTCTTGCGGTGCGTCGTTGTTTCAGTGGAGCGCTTGGTTTTGGGTGCGCTGATCTAGGGGGCTATTGTGTGCATTGCGAAAACTCGAACAGGCGCGGGAAATTGGCGCGTTGTGGCCGACCACAGAGCGTATTAACGTTCACCGGTGCTGGACCGCAACGCAAGTATCTGACAAGCGCTATGGCACCGGATCGTCGCGCGATCATCAACAAGGCGCCGTGGCGACGAACCTCAGAGAAAACGATCGAATGGATCAGCCACGCACGGTTCACGCGGACGTCGAGCGTGAAAGTACCGGCTGCAACGGCTGCGGTTTCCCGTGATCCGGAAGGGAAAAGTTCATCAGCACGATTCTCAAGCCCGCCGCTTTGATTCGCAACCAGGTTCAACCAGGCTTTGGCACGCTTAACGTGGTGTGCCGAAAAGCGCGAGATGGAACACCGCTGGCCGGGAAACCGTCTGCATCAAAAAACTGGTGCGCCCCCCCCCCTTCGAGGAAGGGTTACACGCAATGGCTTGATTGCCCGTCACGTAACGTAGAAGCCGCGGGCACGCATTTGAAAAGCGGGGGACAGTTTCTGCCCGCCTTCGTCTCCGCTACACGGATTTATGCGGGGTTTGGCGGGTTGTGGTTCAACCTTCTTCCCTTCCTCGACGATCTGGCGATAAACGCTCCAAATCTCGGGAGAGCGGCTGGTGTGATGCCTGATCCACAAACCATTCGCTGTCCTCGTAATGCGCAACCGGCGTTTTTCGACGCTCTGTCGCAATAGAGGCATAGGAAGTAGCAGCGCGGGGCCCTTGAGGATGCCTGCTGTCAGCAGCAAGGGGCGTGGCCAGATGCCGGCCACGGGCTTGCGAGTTCGGCAAAGCCTTGCATTCCAGGGCACGGCGTCCCTGTTGGCGCGCAGCAGGTCGGGCGTTGATTGACCGCGGCAGCACAATCGCGTAATAGTCACCGATGTGACGTCTTGACAGTGCTTAGTCAGCGGCAATGTTTTGCCCCAGTCGTCTATGTCCACAAACCTTTGATGTCGTTTTCCGTCGGGGGTCGCGACATGGAGTGTTGCGCCTTTGGCGTAAGTCAATTCAACGGGATCGTTCAGTCGGATTGCTCTCGAAAACCATTGGTGGATAAGGATCAGAATTTCGCGTCTGTGATCTAGTGTTTGAAAGCTCCTTTTCGTGTTGCGCTATCTTCACCGGACACAAGCGTCGCCGCCATAGTGAATGTTCCTGCGCGGAAAGCAGCACTGGGCGGCTCTTTGCTGCGTCAGGAGACCATTTCGATAGTCTAAAGGAAACGTATAACACACGGTATCTTGTCTCACATATTACAGGCGGGATGAAAGACACGGCTCTCGTTCACACCTCCCCGTGATCTGGAGCAGATAATCATCGCCCCAGTGCGATTTTGCTGTATGTATCAGCCTGAAAATCCCAGATCGGCGAAAGAAAAAGCAGGTGCGAACGCTGCCACACGGTGCTGATCGAGCCGCGCAAACAGCGGGCTGAAAATTATCGCCATCGTCCAATGCGCGACTTTTGTCCTGATCCTAGGTGCGGACTTCTTTCGTTTTGAATTATCGAGCGGCTTCGGACAGAATCTGTATCGGTGAGGATGCGGCTCTGGCGTTTTCACGGCCGCTTGCTGGTTGCTTTCGCATGTGGCGAGGCTGCCCTGGATTATGTTTGGTACCCTTGCGCGGTTATGCTGACACTCTAGGTGTGCTTTGGTGCCTGTTTGTGCTGACCTGCCACCTGGCGTCACGCGATGCAGGCATTACGTTTGTCGCCAGGCGCTTTGCAGCCTTCGGTCGGATGGCGAGATCTTTGACGTTGGGCTGTTGCGGCTGGCGCTGGTCAAGTCGGCGATCTGGCAACTGTAGGGGTTTGGCCAGCATTCTGGCAGTTCTGTGGTTTAGTTGTTCTGAGTTGTGGGCGCAGGACAAATTCATGGTAGTGGTCGGTATGGATTCGCTGGAAAGCCGAAAAAATCCTAAGCGCCGCGAAATGGTTTGGTGGCGTGCACACGATGTACACCGGTTGCCTTGGCCATCGGCACACCGGTTTGCCAGGCGCTGCGAGCCACAAGATGCTATGTCGCGCGACGTTTGCAGTATGGCGCGGTTTTGGAGAGCGTTCTGGGTCATGGGATGCTAATGCTACCATTCGTGCCAATATTGCTACGATGCTCCAGACGCGGCACGCTGTTTCAGGTGGACGAAGGAGCACCATTGCGGCGGTGTCGGTCGAACTGGCACATCACGGGGCCTTTGCATTTGCGGTCAATATCTGCTGGCGTTCGGTCGCAAATCCGTGGCCAAAGATCTGGCAATCGCTTTTTGGCGTCAGCGTCAAAAACCCCAAGCCCAGCGCGCAGGTTCGCAGCATGGTGATGTTGAAATCGCTAGAGTATATCGGGCCGCTGGTCGATGAGCTATATCTTTGTGTTTGCGATCCATTGCGTCGTTGGTGCAAACCTCAGACATTTGGCTTACATTAATCCCGCCCTGCGAACAGCATGTTACTTCGCCTTGTCGCGTATCGTTTACCCATGCTATCTTGCCAAGCTCAATTCGACTCCAGACTGATTCTGGGCACGAACGCTTCCGTTGGGATTCCGATCAGAACATGTCTGAGCACGCCACCCGAGGGTAGTTAAATCCGCGCAGGCAATGTTCCGAGCGGCGCGTCCATCGTCTTGGATCATTCGATTTGGCACTGGTGCGGCATTGGACGTGGCAGTCAGCAGCTACAATTCCGCGGTCTGGTGAATCTATGTGATTCCACCAAAGGGGCGGTATCAAGGCAGGCGAACCGAACTGCGCATATTTCGTGACGACCGTGGGCGGCTCGAGGAAGTTGGTTTTTCACGGCTTGGCAAAGTTGTCGCGGGGCAATACGTAACTGTCGACAGAACGCGGCCCCCTTCATCGACGCCAGCGGTTCTTTGGATCGTGCAGCCTAGGTATCGGCGCAGGGCATCACCGGCTTGGGCCCGTGCTGAGCGGCGTCTACATCGAAGGCACCGTTGGAAACGATGAAATAGGCGATTTTTGTCCGAACGCTTCGTCGGCTCGGATGCGCCGCCCTGATCGGCGGGCCAATTTCCGGTTTGCAAATCGCCTTCGCACAGTGTGGATAATGGAACGCTATGCGGATGACGCCCCCTTCTCTATCGCGGGATCGAGGTTGGTCGTATCGGCAAGGGCGCGATCGCCAAGGGGCAATTTTGCCACGTAGAGGCGGCTAATTTACGAAAGAGCACCGCAACCTGATCACAGCAAGAACGTTTCTGGAGATCCTCGGGGTTCAGCGTGTCCTTTGCCGGCGGGCGAAGTCGATTTGAATCAATTGCGACGTTGTCGGCGGGGGATTACCTTTGACATTTCGTCTCTCGTGCGACGTGTGCAAGATGGCACTGTGTTCGATATCTTCGCCACAAGAGACGCCGCAGCGCAGTGTTTAATGCCACTGACGTACGACCTTCTTGGATGTTAACGTTATTTTTCGACGACAAGTCTCGGGCCTAGCCGTCGGGTGCGACGATAGAGGGAGCGGCTGACATCGGCGAAGTCGATACCGCTGTAGGGTCGTGGATTTTGATCAGTCGGACAGCGTGTCGCGGTTGACGCGAACTGGCAATCCAGCCGGCGCGCCTTTGGCTACCGGGGGATGTGAATGCGGGAAAGTGCGTTTGCCTTTTGCAAGATCGTGTCGGTGAATGGGCTCCGGGCAAGCTTTGCATTTCTGCAAAAGCCTGTGACGGGCGGCGGTCTGAAAGTGGAAATGCGTGGTCGTCGACACGCTCGACCGCGCGGCTGGTTCCCTGCGGGCGACAACTTCGCCCGTGATGCCACGACAAGAACGAATTGACGCGCAGCCACATCGAAGTGTCTTTAGCGTATCAACAACCTTGCCTCGAGAGATGCTGAACAGCCCATGTGGTCTGATGAATTTCGGCTGCAAGCCGTTTGTGCGGCAGCGATGAACTGCAACAAACCACGCGTTGCCGTACGTTAATCAACGAGTCACGGGTTTGGTCTCGTCTGAATCCGTTGCAGATGATCCGTTCGCTGAATGCACGCTTTTGCGCGGTCGGAACGCTTTGTGCGCACGCTGAGGAAGCACAAGATGGCAGACGCCGTCTTGACTGGCGCGGTGGACTACTGTCTCCGAGCGCGATTGTCTTCACCACTCGGACCGAGGGTGTTGCCAGAGTTGATCGAAGAAAATGAAGACTGTCGCCGCAAGGCAGGAGGCTTGACTGCAACAGCTGGTCGACGAGTGACAGGCGCTGACCGATCTGCGAGGATCAGGTAATTCGGCACACGGAGCCGTTGCGTGCCGGGATCGCTTAAGAATGCGTGGAACAACGAGCTGAAACTATTACGTAGCGGCGAGCTCGCGGAGTGTTGGGCGGTCAGGAACGTGAAGCGTACCTTGTCTGGCCGCGTAACGCGCGGAGTAACATCGCCGTTTCGGCGAAGGATTTGCCGTGATAGTGAAGCCTGTCTGTCGGTTTTCAACGCACAAGCAGAGGCACGATCGAAGGGTACAACAAAGGCGACAGATCAGCCGCACCGAACAGGAACCCTATGCGTGACATTCAAGAGCGGCGATGCGCTTGCATCGTTTGCGCGCGCCACATCGAACGAACCCAATATCATTGTTGCTGGGACGGTAAAAATTATGAACGTTGTAAAAAAGTATCGAAGCTTGGTCTGTGCATTTTGCGGCCTGCCGGGCCTCTGCGACCGCCTTATGCCGTGGAGATGCCCATGTTCACAGAGCGTGTCAGGCATTAATTCAACCGCTGTTGAGTACGTGACGTGTCACTGCCCAGCTTTGCAAGCTGCGACGGTCCATATACGCGGTCCAATTGGTGCTTGGTCAGCTCTTCGGACGCGTGGGCCGACGCTGCGGCCGAACGCGCGTTAGCCTAGAGCTAAGCGAGAACCTGTCGCGGCTTCACAAGCGCCGATGCGACGTAGAACCGTGGCGTTCGAAAAGGGCCGTATCCCGACGCCGCCTGAGCTGCGGTTCAGCGATTGCTGGCGACCGAAGGGCAGTTCCCGCGCTTCGACGTTTACTTCGTCGCGTGTCCTGACGGCGGGCGTGAAAGATAGGTTATTGGATCTTGACGTGATTCGCCCCATGGCGGCCCCGCGGCCATCTCGCTAAGGCGCGGCGGCACTGATCTTGAGTTTGGCCAGTATTATCGCGAAGAACGGTCTTAAATGATGTTTCTAAGGGATCATTTCCAGAGAGGAGCAATTTTATACGACTTTTGATTGAAGTTTTTCTCAGAAGGATTTAGGCAAAGCGCACACCCTCGGGGCGCCAATCGCAGGAGAGGCCAGATCTCTCTCATGATGACCACACGCATATCTGTGATTCGAGGGCGCTTTTGCTCGACCTTCTTTTAGCCATTCGCATGACGGGCAACGGACGACTTGCATATGATGACAAAGCAATCGAACTTTTCCGGGGCCTAGGAGAAGATGACGGATACATCGCCTTTGGCGCGGCTGATTGGTAATTATGAGGCGCAATTGATATCGCTGCGGTTCACGGACTGATTTTTATGTTCTGGCGGGTATTACGCTTACGCGTCGCAGTCCGACCTACGGTCAACGGCGGTTGTGTGGTGTGGAAATAAGAAATAGTATTGTCGACTACCAAATTGTAGGCGTGGTTCTTCGGGAAAAGTCAACCGAAATCAACACGAAAATTGAAGTTGTTTCGGTTCCGTGCTGCTGGAAGGTCGTCGCCGCTTGATTTAGTTAACGATCCGGAATTCAACAGCAGGTTGCGTGAGCATCTATGATCAGGGGTATATATCGGCTTACGTTCGACATTAACTTTAGATTAGAATCCAAGCTGAACACGCAACACGAGAGTGACTTTCAGAAAAATGAGGATCCTGATGGTGTGGATGCTCATTGGTGAAGCAGGGTATCGTATATCGAATTCCGCCAGAAGCCTAGTTTATTTCAACGTTCACTGTGGCAAGATCCGAATCGCCCACGAAATCGCGTGTTGCTAATCTTGCTGGAACGTATACATCTACCAGATCGAAGTAAGTAAAATTCGAAGGACGGCAGAAAGCCGCAAGCATGGGGAAGCACGGTGTCGCGAGTTCAGGGTCGATGGAGATGCGGAGAGGAAAGGTTCGATTTACAGCACGTACGCAGCTTGTTTCTAATCGAAAGGGCTGCAGACTGGAGCGTCAAATAAATGGGAATTGCGCGGCGTATTGAGAGTAGGGCGCACTGTCTCGCCAGCGCTGGAAGCAGGCTCGACAATCTCTGGAGTGTGTTCAAAACTCCGCATGAAAAGCGCGTGCGCAAAAGACGCCGCGCTGACGCGTATTTTTAGCAACGGGTCTTTAGTCTGCCACGAACCAGACGGATTCTATCTTACGTTCGAACGTGTGCTGGACGGTTCGGTCTGATCTTGGCGCGCGAGTAGCCAGCAGCTTGAAGCGCTGCGTACCTCGGAACCGAGGCTTGACCGCGCGTTGGCATCACCAGGGCAAGATTTGATGCGCTGCAGCAGATATGACCCGAGAATCCGAGGCGACACGGTGCTCTTATGAATATTTTCTGGACCCGTGCGGAAAGAAACTTTTGACAGGGGGATAACCAGAAAGGAAGATAGCGTAATGCTATCTAGTTGCCCGTTTTATACCGGGGCAAGCCCGTCGGCAGTGGACGAAAAAACACGGATCAGGTGGACGGATTGGGCGATAGTCCTAGTTTGCGAGGTTGTTCGCTTAGGTTTGCGATGCTTTCGCGATCAGAACCCGACCTTCCGCACCGCGACTGAGCTGGAAGCATTCACGACCGCTAACCATGTGATCGGGGACAGATCCTTGATTCCTGGCGTGAATCGGAAAAACAACCTCAAAGTATCTGGAGGGGATAAGCCCCTCTGCCGCCGGCCGAGGCGATCCGACAACTGGCTTACTACATCGTTGATGCTGTCGAACTCGATAAGAACGGCTCAGGTTATCGTTCCACGTCATCAATCCCCGGGCGAGTAAGAACACGGTTTCTGCTGTCGCGGGCAAATTCCTGTCGGAGTCTGGGCAAATCGGTCTACCTGCTGGTCGAGGCGATATCCGCCGCCGACCTGCACGAATATTTTCCCGGTGGGTATCGGCGGATCGGTGCTTAACGGCGATGTGAAAATTCGCGGATGCGATCCGGATAGGCCGCGACGTTCGGCGCAAGATGTTCTGGGCGGGGAATAAGGGACCAATATGAATACGGGGATATATTCTCTCCGAGCGGTTCAAAGCCTTTATCCTCCGAGATGCGCGACATTGATTTCGCTATCATCGAATACGGCGCCGGTTCTGTCTGTTCCCGATGCACGTATCATTTCAAATACGCCGACGCGATTGTTTTCGTTTCAGATGGGACAGCGAACGAACAAGGGCTTGGTCGAAGAATCATGCGGTTCTCCATTCGAACAGCGGATCATGGTCTGGTGCTGAGCCGAGATCGAATGAAGGGCAGGAAACGCTACGGTAACGGTGGCGAATACGGTGCTTAGGCAATACGGCAAGGCTTTACGATAGTTGATCAGGCTTGGGTGTTGCCTCAAAACGCCCAAATCTTTTCCCTCAAGGTCACTTGAACAGGGGCCGCTGTGATGCGCGAATAATTCATTGGGAAGTTATCCCCAAGTGAGGACGTAAGATGGCACGTTAATGAAAGAGATCGCGACAAGGCTGCTTGGCACGCTCGCCTTGCGCCTTTGTCAGTCGGCGGCTATGTGATGCAAAGTACGGGAGCCGCAGCGACAGCCGCTATGGGTCTGAGGCCGCGTGAAAAGAACAAGTCTCGTCAGGACTAAGCCAGCGAGAAGAGCTAGTAAACTTGAGGTTCGAAACATTCGCTGTGACATCGGCCGGAAGTTCAACGCTAGGCTCCGCTTGAGCCCACGCTGGCGCTGCCTGATTCTGCCCCGTTCATGTTGGCCGGCGAGCAAAGCGCAGTATGAACCGATTTCGCTGGCCCAAGTTTCCGCCCAATTTCGGCAGGAAACGCATCAGCCTTCCAGGGTTGAGCCACCACCTGCGATCATTCTCCGCAATGCGCGCCCGTTGAGCTTGGTGCCATGGTGAACTGACGCTAGGCTGCCCCGTGCATGCCCAATGAACGGATCACGATAACATCAGTAACGGCGATTTTGATCTTACGCAAAGACTGGCGGCGGAAAAAGGCGCCTTCGACCTCACCATGTCCGGCGGTTTTCGCAAGACGCAGACTGTTTTGGTCATTGCAGTTTTTGGCAAGGGCGACGGAGGCGCTCTGCAAGAGCCGAAGATCGGCGATGCAGCAGTTCAGACCGCGTGGTGGGTTGTTCTTCGCAAGGGAAAGGCCATTTGAGTATGTTGGCCTTCACAGAGTGCAAGCACGCGTAATGTCGGCTGCTTGATCTCTTGACTAGTTGACG
>Ga0163217_1013236_pt1 | contig 11639 bp, 16 predicted proteins | sample SynspAceP_FD_185933 | JGI IMG/M metagenome (GOLD analysis project Ga0163217, IMG submission 185933) | Saline lake microbial communities from Ace Lake in Antarctica - Synechococcus sp. Ace-P (PacBio error correction) | ecosystem: Environmental > Aquatic > Non-marine Saline and Alkaline > Saline ... | reverse complement strand
CTTGGCAGGCGAAGCCGCCGCCCCGCGTGCTCTCCAAACGAGGATCTGGCCCGCTCGGTGGGCAAGCAGGCGAAACACTGGCCAGCCCCGACACAGCGCAGCCGCGATCCTTGGCCTTGAAGGTCTCGACTACCGGCCTCGGCGTTGCTGTTGTCCCCTGCCGGGCGAAAGCGATCGTGGCAGCGTGTCCTCGGCAAACCATGGCATCACCATCCATCGCCAGATTTGCGCCAACGTCAACCAGATCCCGTGAGCGCGCCTGCCGGTGCACGGAACCCCAACACCGACCCCAGCGCCGCGTTACCCCGGTGCAGTTGCGCATCGAAGTTGCCTCGACCCGGGTCGGCGTGCTCAAGGACATCCTCACCCGCCTTCTCGACAGCCGGCATCAACGTCAGCGACGCCCGCGTCCGCACCAACCTACGGCAAACCCGCCTGCGTCGACCTCAAGTGGAATTGCTGAGTGCCGGCCAAACTTTGTGCCACCACCATGACCAGATCCGCTCAGATGCCGACGTGCTCGACCTCTGCCGCACCGGCATCGCGCTGAAGGGTTCGAGCGGCTTTCCTACGCCAGTGAGCCTCCAACCCCCTCAGCTAGCCCCTGCCCTTCGAGCCTTTGCCATCGAGGGCCTCGGGGGTGACTACTGCGGGATGTGGTGGAGCGCGGCGGCCTTTCCACTTTGACGGCGCCGCGCTTCCGCAAACGACGAGCTGCTGCGCCAGCTGGGAACGATCCGGCGGCGGCTGAGCGATGCAAGATTCTGGAGGGCGGCCTACGGACGCTTCGGGCGCGCACGGCCCGGCTGCTGGCCCGCGCACCACGGCTATCAATTCGACAACTACAACCCCTTGCTCGGCGACGCGTCGCGGCTTCTTCTTTACGGCCAGCTGCGCGATCGCCACGGGACCAATACAAGAAATGAAGAGAGACAAGGGCTCCGCACCACGCCCTGGAGCCGTGGCGGTGACGGCCGCCTCACCCTCAAGGGCGGGCGTTCGAAGAGCTGCATCGCAGTGAGGGCGCTGCACCGGCCTCGGCGTGTCACCAGCCGCACCCTCAGCCGGTGGAAAACCGGCGGGGGACCCTCTGGCGCGGCGATGAGCCCTCGCCCACCGCAGTCGGTGATGCGTTGCGGCTGGCGGCGCGCAACCCACCTGCGCTTCGGCAGCTGCGAGCGGCTGCGGCCAACCTGGCCAGCCCCCAGCAACTGAGCGGCTGTTTGCGCCATGTGGTGGCCATCTATTACCCGCAGATCCCGCGGCAGCCCATCCGGCCGATGCCCCGCCCGGCGTGAAGCCCCAGTTGCTGGCCTTCTTACGGGACGCCTTGGGAGCGGCTGGCGCGGCTGGCGCCGAACTGGGATTGGTTGGGCCGGCTTCACCCATGGGGTGCTCAACACCGACAACATGTCGCTGGCGGCGAGCAGCCTTCGACTACGGCCCCTTCGCCTTTCTGGAAACCGGGATCCAGGCTTTCACCGCCGCCTATTTCGACCAGGGGGGAACGGCCTCTACGCCTACGGCCAGCAAGCCCGCTGATTCTGCCATCAGAACCTGCGCCGGCTGCAGGAGCCCTGCGATGCTGCTGCCCCGCCGAACTGTGAGCCGCCTCGAAGCGCTTCGCCCCGCCTACGACCCAGCACTACCGGCCTGCGCCTGCTGCGGCGCCTTCCGGTTCGGACCTCAGCGTTGATCCAAACGGTTGCGAATCAGCCGGTGGGGTCAGGCGCTGAGCTGCCCGACCTTGTGCGCTCACCCTGCAGCTTGCTGGCGCAATGGGCCGGTGGCCTACGGCCTCCTTCTTCGCCGCCCGGGCGGCACGGGATCAGCCAAGCGCGGGTGGCCCCAGGAAGCGAAGCCTCTCTGCCCTTCCTGCCTGGTGCCCGCCACCGCCCCGAGCCCCTGGGCAGGCCTGCGCTGATGGCTGGTTGGCCTGGAGCCATGGCCTGCCGACCGATAAGCAGGCCCAGATCGGCGCCCACCCTGCGGCGCTGGAATACCGGATCACCCCGGTGCGCGCTGAGGTGGAGCGCCTCTGGGGAAGCGATCGCATCAACGCGACGCGACTGGCAACCCCTGCATCAGTGGCTGGGATTCAGTTGTTTTGAGCGCGTGCGTTTGAATTCATTTGAGTCTGCCGATGCTGGGCGGAGCTCCGGGTGTTTGGCGCTACAGCCCCCAAAAAGCTGAATCTTGTCTGACTTTTCCCTAACAAAGACTTCGAATTGATGCATTCCCGATGACTTCCGAACAAGGCCGCCCAGCTGATTGACGACACCCCGATTCTGGTCCATCAACGGCTCAGGCAGTTGGACGCGGTGCAACAAACGGCGCGAAACATCGGCCCTCTCCGAGGAGTTCAAGGAGTGTTTCGTCAGCCCAGTGGCGGCCACATCGACCTGATGCTTGCCCTGGATTCGGCAAGGGTTGACCCGCACGGATCCGGCTCAGGATTGGTGTCAGCGGCTTGGCGTGCTTCGCGCTCCAGCCAATACCAATAAAGCAGGGAAAACGGTGCTGGACGCACCAGGCCCACAAGGCTGGAGCCAGCAGCAAGCGGGCTCGAGAACGACCAGCCCAGCTCCCAGAACCCTCTCGCGCAGCACCTCGGCGCTGGGCCAGCCGCGCCCGGGGCGAGCAGCCAGTTCGCCGAGCTGGTAGTTGAACCAGTAGAGCGGCACGTAGGTGATGGGGTTGTTGACCAGGGCCGGCGGCCGCCAGCAGGTGATTGCCCACGCAGCAGGCTGGCCAGGCCGAGCCGAGCAGGTCTGAACCCCGAAGAAGGGAAAGCAGCCACAAAGATGCCGGCCGCCAGCCCACGGCCCGCTGCGCCATGGCTGGCCCTCCTGCTGCCAGAAGCCAAAAGCAGCCACCGCCGCAGCCGAGACTGCAGCGAGCGTCGTTGCGAAGGGACTTTGCGGATCAGACACACGATTGCGGGCGATCGCCACGGCGGTGGCGCCCGGGCAGGCGAGTGTGGCAATTCGTAAGGATCTCGGGACCGCAGGCGGAGACGATCGGCCGTCTGCTCTTGCCGTTGCCAGGCCAGCAAACCCTGGGACAGCCACCGGGTGGCTCTACGGCCACTCTTGGCGATCAGCCAACGATGAACGGGTGGACGAGCCCTGCTTGTGTGGATGAAGGCCCCGCAGCCTTTCAGCGGCGAAGACGTGATCGAGTTACACGGCCATTGGCGGATTGATCGGGTGGAAGCGGGTGCTGGAGCTGGTGCTGGCGGCCGGGGCGCGCCGGGGGCGGGGCCTGGCGAGTTCAGCCAAGCGGGGCCTTCCTGAATGGCCGCCTCGATTCACCCGCGCCGAAGGCGATTCAGTGAAACTGATCACGGCCCGCAGCCGCCGGGCGCCCAGCTGGCGATGGCCGATTGGGAAAGGGGGATTACAGCGCCGCATCGGAAGCCCTGCGCCAACAAACTTCTTGACCCAATGGCCGAGCTGGAGGGCCCGGGTGGATTTCGAGGAAGACCTGCCGGCCCTCGATGGTGCTGCCGGTTGGTGGCAGCTCTCGAAGAGGTGCGCAAGGCGGTTGAGGAGGCTGGTGGCGGAGGCCGGCCAAGGCCAGCTGTTGCGGAAGGGTTGAGGTGGCGATCGTTGGCCGGCCAATGTCGGCAAAATCCAGGCCTGCTCAATGCCCTCAGCCGGCGGGCAGCGGGCGAATCGTCGCCGACCAGGCCGGCACCACCCGTGGACCTGGTCGAAAGCGAGCTGGTGCTCGAAGGGGTGCCGCTCACCTTGCTGGACACCGCCGGCATTCCGCCCCAAAAAAACCCCCCCGACGGACCGTCGAGCAGCTGCGGCCATCGCCCGCAGTCCATCAGGCGATGGCGACGGCCGATGCGCGTGCTGCTACTGGTCGTTAATCTGCCGAGCGGCTGGACAACGGGCGACCGCGGGACCTGCGCGCCCAATTGCCGGATCAGGTGCCCCAGCTGGTGGTGGGCAAACAAGGGCGGATCTGGCCGGGGGTGACGCCAGGCCTGCTGCCAGACGCCGACGCGACGGCCATCGATGTGGCGATCAGCGCCCGCCATGGCGACGGCCTCAAGCCCTGGCGACCGCTTCTGCTCAGCCGCTGCGGCAACAGCCTTCGGTTCCTGGCCTGGTGGTGCGCTGAACGGCGGCAAACGGGATCTGGCCGTCGCCGCCGCCGCGCAGCCTGGAACCGGAGCCTGGAGGCCGCCCCCAGCAGTTTGCCCTACGACTTCTGGACGATTGATCTGCGCCAGCCGCCGGAAGTCTCGGCGCGATCACCGGCGAGGGAGGTCACCGAAGCGGTGCTCGATCGGGGTTTTTCGCCCGGTTCGCATCGGCAAAATGAGCCGGGAAGCGGGCTGGCGATTGAGCAGGATGGGAGGCCGAGCACGTTGCTGCGCGCAAAGCCTTGACTCCGCTGCCGTGAGTCTCTGAATCATTCAGGCCTCCAGGCGGCGGCCCAGGCTGGACCAGCGGCCCTGGAGGAAGCTGCTGCGCCGCCTGGCTGCGCGGAAGGACATCGCCGCGGCGATCTCACGGCCCCAGCCCTGATCGGCCGCCGCGGCCGGGCCACTGACCTGCAAAACAGGCGGGCCTGTTCTGCGGCGGCGTGCTGGCTGGAGCCCCTGCTTCCAGCTGCTGCGATCAGCCGCTGCGAGCTGCGCCTGCCTGGTGGCGGACGGGAGCCTGTTGCAGGCCGGCCAGCGGCTCGTGTGAGCTCGATGGCATGGCGACAGCGCTGGTGGCCGCTGAGCGCACGGCCTGAATTTTCTCCGCGAAATGCGGCTTCTCCGGTATCGCCACGCCACCGCCACCTGTGAAGGTGGCGGCCCCTCTGGAGGCACAGGGTTTGGTTCGCGCTGCGCTGAACACCCGTCAAGAACCACACTCGGGTCTGACGGTCTTGCTGTGAGTGTATTATGGGTACGCCGGTGCGTCTTGTGGGGGCGGGCTGAATCACCGCCTCGGCCTCGATGACGCCGCCATGCTCAAGGAGAAAACTCTCCACTTTTGGCCTCGGGCGGGCGGGCTGGAAAGCGGCGATGGCGGCTCGGTGCGCGGCTCGGCGCCCCTGGGCCGGCATATATGGCTTGATTGTGGGAAGCGGGAACCCACCTGCGGCCGAATGCGGAAGCGGCGTGGCGGCCCGGGGCCGATGGGGTCTGGCGTCGATGAGTTCCCCGAGAGCGGATGTCTGGCCCAGCTGGTGCGCGGCTGCGGGGCAGCTGCGAGCCCACCGTGCCCGGCCGCGGGTGGGTGCTGGAAGGCCCTCCGCCATCCAACCGGAGCAGCTGGCGCGCCTACGCTCCGCCACCGGCATTGATCTGATCTCAGCAGCGCCCCGATCTATATCCCGGGGCCCCTGGCTCACCTACAGCATGCGCTTCACAGAATGGGGCCGCTGAACCTGTCTTCCAGCACGTGCCAGTCCGTTGCGGCTTGCTGGACAGGCCAACCAGCATGCGCAGAGTGGCGGGTGGGTTTTTTGATGCCGGTAGGCGCATTGCCGCACCGCGCTGAAACGTCCCCCTCGCCCCTTGTGGCGCTCTCAGCGCTACTGGCCCTTGGGCGTGACCGGCCTCGCTGGTGGCGGCGCACGGCCAGGTGCCTCTGGAGGCGTCCTGAAACCACGCGTGGCCACCAGCGGGCGAGCTGCGGGTGGGCAGAGCGACACGACTGCCCGACGTATGACTTGTTCAGCCACTGGGGGGACATTTTTTTTAGGGGCGGGGGGGGGGGAGCGCCCCGGGGCGCGCCAAAAAACAAAGGGGGGGGCCCCCCCCCCCAATTTTTTTTTTTTTTTCCGGGGCTACCCCCCGGTTTTTTTTGTTATCTAGCCACGTTCGAAACAGAGCACGCGCCAAACCCGCCACCTAAAGGCATGGCGGATGAACCAAGCACGCATGCAGGCGCGCAAGCCCAACTGGCCACTGACCTGGGCCGGCCCGTGACGCTCGCGCTCTTAGTCGAGGGGCTGTGGCGACGTCCGCCGAATGGCTTGGTGGTCGTACGTGACGTCGGGTCGCGGGGTGCGCGAGCTGTGCGCGCCCTGGTCTTTGTCTCGGAGCAGGTCGCCACCTCGTATCCTATGCGCGCGGCAGCGTGATCTAATAGTGGTATGCTCCGACGAGGCGCCATGGCCGCGATCCTCTGGCCCTCAGGGAGGCTACCGCGCCAGCAGCTCGCGCCCGGAACGGTGAGCGTGCGCCCGCTCGCACGGCCACCAGCAGAAGCGCCATAGCCCAGGCCATCGGGCATTGCCGCCGCCGTAGGTGGTGCCGCGCGCTGACTCGCGTGTGGCGACCCGGTTTTCAGACTCCATCCGCTGTCGCGACTACGCCACGCCCCAGGACTCACACGGACCGCCAGACCAGCTTTCTCCGGGCCCAACTGGGCGTGGCGAGCTCTGTGGCAGCCGCTGCAGGCCGCTGCCGCAGGGGAAGGCGTGACATCGGTACGTGCCGTGTAGCGGTCGCGCACATACGGAGCGCCAAACCTGCTCAGCGGCCTGGGCCCACCCGAAGCCTGCCAACGCCAGAGTGGAGCGCTGCGTTCCTCACTCCCATGCGACATCCCTAGCGAGGGCTGCTGCATGAGCGCCATTCACCACGGCCCGGCCCTTGCGAGTCTGACGACCGGACTTAGACGGACTGTGGAGGGGCCAGGGGCCCCGTTCCCGCGCTATATATGCAAAGCGAGTTGGGTTTCGAAGTCGTCGTCCCGCAGGACGAACTTCCCGGACCTGTCCCCCGCGGCTTCCCGTGACGCTTCTCGGAGCATACGCCATGAAGTCCTGACGTCGCATGCCGATTGGCCAGGATTTATCCTGAAGCGGCGAGGCGCCGAGGGCGATCGCCAGGCGGCCGATTCCGCTGGGTGCGGGCCCCAAGGGGCGTGCTGGCGGGTGCCCTCTGAGCGCATCCGGCAAACCTATTTCGAGTCGCTGCTCAAACCACGAAGCGATCCGGACCCCAGGATCCGTCGGGCCACACCCCGCTAACCATCCCAGCGTCGTCCACCCCGGGTCCGATTGTCTTCCCGGTCCCACCCCCGATGGCATCTTCTTGCTTCGTTCCAGGCTGTTCGCGTTTCCTGTTGATCCGGCGCTCCCTGATGCCCGGTGATCCCCAGCGGCCAGACCCAGGCGGTTTGCCTCCGGACGGGCCGCCGACCCCTGAACACAATTCCCTCTCGTGAGGCCCGCCTGCGCCGCATTGCCGGAGCCGGGCGTGCGCAGCAGCCACTGGCAAATGTTGAGGCCGGGCCCTTGAGAGGCCCGACTTTTTACGGGAAACCCAGCAGACTAGGGCAGGTGCGTATGGATTTCCCGCACCTGCCCTCGAAAAGATGATCGCTCCGCCGTGACGTCTTCTGTCAACGGTCCAGGGATCGGGCTGGCGCAATGGCGCTCCTCCGCAACGGGGGCCCTTCCGCAAATGGCGGGTCCCATCCGGGTTCTCGGGAATCGGCGCGTCTTTACCGCAATTTGGCGGCGGCCTTCCGCAGAAAACAGCGGCGGGCACCACGGCCGCGTGTTTCGCAATGGGCAGTCGAGATGGCTTTCCGCAACTACTGGGTGGAAACGGGCGCGAGCCATGCAAGGCACCCATGGCCTGACCCAGCCCAGCCACCAGCGCAGGACAGCTTCGGCCCCCATGGCCCCTGCTTTGGTGGTCGCAGCCCACGGCCGCTCTTCTGGCAACCTCGACTGCCGACTTAGGCTGCTACCTCCCAGCCGCAACGACCGCCGTCGGTTCCTGCCGCTGTGGTTAGCTTTGCTGGAGCGCACGCTGGAGCGGTGTGCGCCCTGGAGCGAAGGCCCCCCCTAGGTGTTGTCGTGCGATCTTCACCCTGCTTCTGGCCATGCCGGCTTGAGCCGCTTCACCATGCGATCGCTCTTCTATGACGACGCCACGCCCTGATTCGTCGCGTTCTGGAGATGGCGCTGTTTTGGGGCCGCCTCTGCCCGGAGGGAATCCAGCATCCTGCCAGACCAACGCTCATCTGGTATCGACGCCGCTGGTGCTGACTAGGCTTCGAGCGCAATGACATCCATGTTGGGCGTCCAGCCTCGATGCCCCGGAATTCCTCCCTGCCACTGACGCCCATCGCCGCACCCGCACCGGCCTGCCCAGCCGATCGCCGCCAGCCTGCGCGGCAGTCCGCTGGCTGCAAGAGCCGCGGGCATCCCCTTTCCCCAGCCGCTTGACTCGCGTGCTCACCGACGACGCCCTGGATACAGGGCCGAACCTGCTGTTCCTGAGGTTTCTTTCGCTGACCACCGGCCTTCACAACCTGGCTTTCAAGCATGGAGGGAAACCGAAGGCGACATTCTCAGTCGCCAGGCCCCTGTCGCGGCCCCACGCCGAGGCCCGCTACCCGCTTCAGCTTTCTGGAAGCGTCCTCTGGGAACGGGCTTGCGCAGCAGCCCGGCGGCCTTGGTTGCGCCTGCGCGAGTCGACGAGATCACCAACCTGGCCTGCTGTGACCACGCGGCCTCAGCCGGCCCCGAATGAACCACCCGTTTCGCGATTGTTGAACGTGGGATGCGCCGCGGCAATTTCTCCACCTTCGACCCGGAGCTGCTGGCGGTTGGGGCGCACCGCGGAGTACGAAAGCGACTTGTTCCTTCGGCAAACGTGCGCAGCCGACAGCCCTGGAATCGGCGGTGGACCAGCGCCAAATCTCCAGCGGCGTGCTCCAGCGAGATCCCGCGCTCCGGCGTGCGCGCGCTGCAAGGCCGAATGCGACCTCACTCTCGGCCTCTGCGGCGCAATGCGTTGGCGGTGCCGCAGCAACAAGTTACTGGAGCAGGGCAAAGCTTCGACTGCGAGCCGAAAACCCAGGGCCTGCCGCTACCCGCATAAACAACTCAGCGCCGTTACGTGGGTTGATGGCCGGCCCTTGGTGAAGCGCGAACTGGAGGCTGTGACTGGTCGGCTGTGATTACGGACCCTGAGTGGCCTGGCCAAGCGGGCGGTCCGGCTGACGCGGCAGAAACAAAATCAAAAATGAATCGAGACCACCAGTTCGTACCGCGCACGCCAGCGAAACGGGCCCACCCCCAGCCATAGCTGACCGCATCTTCGAAGGTAGCTCAACGCGCATTCTCGCTGCTTGCGACCCAGAGACGGCCTGTCCGGCTGCTTCGGCGCCCGGCCGGCCAGGCCCCTCGAAGACCCCCAGCTGGCCGGCACCCCCGCCCAAGCAATTGCGGAAGGTTCGGCGTATTTCCCAGGCGGCCAACCCGGCGCCGCCGCCGGCTGCGCCAAGCCCCTGAAGCAGGCACCCCGGGCGATCGCGCCGCGATCGTGAACCCAGCTGAACGCCGACACCAGCTTTACGCCCCACGAGGTCAAAGCCTTTCTCCTGCCCGCCTCGTTGCTTCTTTGGCTGTTACACCCGCCCTTTGGCCTTGCCACTCGGAGATATAGCGGCCGGGCCCGGCTTCATCAACGGCTCCACCCCTGCGACCCGAGCGGCGCTGGGCCCCCTTATTGAAACTGGCGCCAGCGCGGCTGGCAGATCTCCCCGCCTGGGGGTTGGCCCAGCGGGCCGCGTCGGCGCCAGTGGTGGCGTTGGATTTCTGCCAGCCCCAACATCGCCAAATCGCCACGGAATCGCGGGCACTGTCGGGTTGGCACCTGCGCTCCACGATCATCGGCTGGACTCGCTGGCGCGGGTGCGGAGTTCCGCGGGCCATGGGCCGGTCCTGCACATGCGGGCTTCCCGTCCTCCAGACCACGTTGGGGCCCGGCGCACTGGGGCCACCCAGTTTCGGCACTGTTGATCACCCATTCTCAAGCAGGAGGCCCCCGAGCGCTCAGCACTGCCGAGTGCGGCCCTGCATTTTGGGTGACCTGGTGGCCTTCTTACCGCCAGGGCCAAGGCCCGCTTGATGCCGATGAGGGCCTTCCAGGCCACCCGCTCCCGCCCCAGTGCGCCGAGGTGGTGAAAAGCTGCAGGGGGGGATCCGGTCCGGATGTCCCGCGTCGAAAGGCCTTGGGGGCCTGCTTGTGCGATCAGAGTCGCCTGTCGTACAATGTCCAGGACCCAGAGCTCTACGACCCGGCTTTCGACATTCGCCTGAACGAACGGGGCCGAATCCTTCTTACAACCCTACCTCGAAGCCCTGTGGTGGCGATCTGGAAGGCCAGGCGGCCTGCTGGTTGGACGACGGACGGCCGGCCCGAACCCCCGCTATGCATGCGTCGTTCCTGAAGAGTGCCATGCGGTGCTGGGGGTAAATGACGGCACCCCCCGGTGCGGTGACTTCGTGCAGAAGGCGCGGAGCGGCGGCTTCAACTACGCCACCACCGACCTGGCGCGTTCGATAACCGCTATCCGCCGCTTTCGCTGAACCGGCCGAGGGGGCTCGGCCACCTCGGGCTTCGCGGGTTGATCTCTACTTGACCGATTGCCGGGCCAGGCGGCCCATTTCGCCGGCGTGTTCCAGGTGGCGGGCTCGGGCCGGCTGGCATTTCCCAAGGAGGCCCGCCTGGAGCACGTGCCCTTCGGGCTAGGGTCCATCCGTGCAGGGTCGCTGTTCGACGGCCAAGAAGCTCAAGGACCCGCGTGGGTGACACCGTGCGCCTGCGCGATTGCTCATGAAGCCGGTCGCAGCGCGCTGAGGTCCCTACCTGCCCGCCGTGCGCCTCGGCAGGAGGAAGAGCGGCAGTGAGGACGAAGCCTTCATCACCCATGGACGGCCACCCACCGTGGGGCTGGCGGGCGGTGAAGTATGCCGATCTCAGCCAGGAACCCGCAGCAACCAACTATCAATTCACCTTTGATCGAAGCTGGCCCTCACCTGGCAACACCGCGCCTTACCTGCTCTATGCGGTGGTGCGTATCGCCGGCATCGCCCGCCAAGGGATGCGACATGGCGACAAAGCCGCGAAACGGAACTGACATTCAGGCAACCCCAGGAATGGGGCCTGGTGCGGGAGGCCTGCTCAAGAACTCTCGATCGGCGTGCTGCCTATCTTTGCCGGCCAAGTGCGAAGGAAGAGCGTCTGCCAACAATCGCCCCTCGCCCACCTACCTGTTTGAGGCTCAGCAGGTGTTCAAGACCCGCTTCTACGAACCACGGCCCTCTCGCCCGTGCTCAAGCGCCGAACCGGCCCGCTCCTCCCGCCTTGGCCCTGGCTGCATGCCTCTCACCGCGTACACCCCTGAAATTGAGCACTGCGCCTGCTGGAATCGGGCCCGACCCTGGATGCGGATGTGGATGGCAAGTGAAAACGGCCTTGGGCTTGTTCCTTATCCAGTTAAGGCCAGCTAAAATTGCCCGCGATAGGTGGGAAGTAGACCATAGGGCTCAGCAGCAGTGGCACCGTGATAGTGATCCAGGCTTGCCATCAGCTGAAAGGATCACGGCTTGGGAAGAATCTTCGGGAAAAGACCATGGTGCTTGGATGCCTTGTTTTTTCAGCCATTCACCTGCTCTTGAACGTGACCGATAGGTTCCCTTCCAAAGCGGGGTACCTTCGGACTAGTATAGATTTGCCGGCGGAACCGCGGCCTTGAGATTGGTGCGAGCCGTTACGCAACAGGCGTACCATTGGGCATCACCCTTCATCCCGCTCAAGAATTCACCTCAACTACCAAGAAACGACTTGGCAGCCCAGTCTTTGTGTGTATTGA
>Ga0163217_1089186_pt1 | contig 11640 bp, 7 predicted proteins | sample SynspAceP_FD_185933 | JGI IMG/M metagenome (GOLD analysis project Ga0163217, IMG submission 185933) | Saline lake microbial communities from Ace Lake in Antarctica - Synechococcus sp. Ace-P (PacBio error correction) | ecosystem: Environmental > Aquatic > Non-marine Saline and Alkaline > Saline ... | reverse complement strand
ACCCATTCATGGATTGCAAACCCTTATTTTTTATTTCTGTATTTAATAATTTCATGTGGTTTTATTCTTTTGGTACTAAACATTATACCGTTAATCTTGGTTACCTACCGCTCTTCCCTTTCAATAAATCCAGAATAAACCCTATTTCTTTTACCATTGGCAATGTAGGTGCGGGATATTCTTGGAGGCCGTCTGCTGTGGCAATATGTAGTTTTGGAGCCCATTCCCCTTCACCGTTCGGCCCTCACCCTATCAATGCGTTTTTAATACTGCTCCACATTCTGGTCTACGCTTAACATTCTTAATTCAATTCCGTATCCTTTATCAATCGGGATGTCCTGTATATTAGTTCCGTCGGTATCTGTAAGATAATCCAATTTAATCAGCTTTTGTGAGTCTGCAACCAGGACTGGCCAACTTCATCGTTGTCCGAAAAACATTAGGGAAATTGGTAAGGGTAACTGGCATCGTCCTCATTTGGCTATTTGCACAACTCCCTCGGCAAACAGGACCCTCCATAACAATAATCATATTATCACGATGGTTTCCAGGGATTAAAAAATTCCGTTTTTCGTGGCTAATTTACCTGGGCACATTTTCATCCATTAATCTTGAAATTATTATAGTAATGTTCGCATCATACGAGGCTGCCCCAATGGCCGAATAAACCTGCCGTCTAGTTGCCTTATCCGTTTTATTCTTGCTCTCACCCATCACTTCCATTCCCGCAATTACCGATCCTGATGAAAACCAAAACGGACATTAATTGCCGTCATACAATTCTGCCTATCGTTGTACCAAAATGATCCAAGAACAGGCTTTACTTATTCCTTATGGTCTTATTGGTCATAACATTGGTACTACTTTTATAACTACTCTCTTGTTTATACATATCTTAGTTTGTCGTTTCCCAAACTCCACTGCGCGGTTAACAAAGCGTGGAAATAGGGCTGCTTCTTTAATTAGTTCCTTTACATTATTGTCCTCCATAGAATCCAGTGCTGCTCTTGTAGTTCCCTCCTTTAGATGCTACTTTTTCCATCCAAGGAATTGGAGAAAGATCGGATTGATTGGAATTAAATCATGCTCCTTCAAAGTCTGACTTACCAACACCTTACTATCATTGCCGAAAGCCCATATTTAAAGCAGCTTCCATCATTACTTTGCAATAAAATAAAAAAACGTATGCTGGGCCACTATCCAGAAATTCCAGTGGAGCGTCAATTTAAAATTTTTCGGAACTCACAAAAATAGATTTTCCTGTAGTGTCCAATAAATTTCAATAGTCAATAATTCTATTCTGGATACTTCAGTCGTAAGCTGTATATGATGTTACGCCTTTTCCTATCCTGAGCTGGGAAGTTGGGCATTGCACCGAACAATTTTAGATCCCTAGACCATCTTGCATAGATTTTATGGTTACCCTGCCATGATTGAAATAACAATTTGTCCCTCATTGACAAGGTTTTCATCTTCTTGAAATAAAATCCTCGTGTGGTAAGGTTTTACGGCAATAAAGATAAGGCTGCCTTAGGCACGCAATTCTCTAAATTTGTCGTGTACTCAAAATGTTAAAATCTTTTTTAAGGGACAAGATCTTCTCTTGAGAATTGTCAAAATCATTAAATTATCTTTTTTTAAGTAGTTTTTGATTTTTGACATGGACTTCCGCGTAGGTCAATCCCAGTTTCCCCGCCCCAATTACTAATACTTTCATGTATGTTTTTTAAAGTTATACTTTATCTTACCCTCTATTTAGTACAATAACCGTGCGACTACCCTTTTATCTATATAGAGTTTAACTGTTGATATGGTATTAGCATAGATTAAAGTATAACCTAGTAGGCTAGCCTTTGCTATAAACTGGGATTGATGCATGGAAAAAAATGGTTATGAAGTTATAAGTTCTGGTCCTTAAGCAAGGCATAAGCAGTTTTTGGGACCTGACAATATGGGGCACTTGAGTAATAAATTCCCATGAAAAAACTTAAAGCAACGTCTGATTTGGCATGATAACAAACCCGTTGCTTTGGCGAAAACGACATAATTAGAGATGAAGAATTTATCAAATTTTGGAAATATTGTGGACACCCAAAGCCTTGGATGGTTATTTAGTGCAAAAAAAAAGTATATCTTCAAAACATAATGGCCTCCTCACTGAATCATGGATTTACCCCCATGTGTTATTGATCCATTCAAAATTACAAGAGATCACCTTTTTCAAGAGTAACCTTATTTTTGAGCACGTAATTCACTTTTACCCCCAGAACGTAAATTAATTCATTGGCATGTAGAGATTAGGTTTCCGATATGCGGCCAGCGGAAACATTTACAATTATAGACCCTAATACTTACTATCTGAAGAGGTACTGGATAATAAGTGGGTATATTTCGAGATTATGGGAAATCCCCCCTTTTTTCCCCCCACCCCCCCCGTACTTCCTTAGTCCCCATGCCATTTAATTACAATGTAATCTCCTGAAACATTGGACGACAAATCCTAACTTGGAGAGGTCTATGCTAAGTGTCTGCTCATTATTTTTAAGAGTACGGGTTTAGGATGGCGTTAGTTTCTTAAAATTTTTCAATTTTGGAAATAAGACCAGGCACTAACGCCGGTTCTTTGGCCAACTGCTTGCAAGTTAAATCTCTTTTTTTTGACGGGCCAATTTTAATTTGCCTTCCAATATTATTTAAGAATATTCATCCATTTATCTCCTGTTGGTCATTAGCTAGTAAAGCACCAGCCGCAATGAAGGTTTACCATGCAAAATAACCAATTATTCGGCAACCATTGCGCGGAAATTTTAATTGATATTTGTTCATTTGATTGAGAACTATTCTTTTCAACCTAAATAGTTTACCTATAACTTTTCCAAAATACTTTAAAAATGGTTTTCTATTTCTTTTTAAAGTTTACATTTCTATTACTAATGGGCGGGGTCTGAGAGTCGTGCAGCACGGGGTGTTTTTTCAGTAGGGCGCGGTGCACAAATTTGCTTTCCCTTTCCTTTCAATTAAATATTGGCCAGAAGGATCAATGGTTTAAAAAGCGAAAAATAGAATCTTCATTTACATTGCCCTTACTCCATCGGAACCAAAATCTTCGCCAACATAAAAATAGGAAGCACTGTTCATTTGAAAATAATGTACATTGTTAATATAACTTGTGGTCATCTTACGTGGATGATGTCGCAAAAGCATGCAATTACTTTTTGGTTTAATCCGTTCTTTATTGGGCATCATCTATTACTTTTTTCTAACTTGCAAAAACTACTGGAGAGGACCATCCAATCCCAAATTTCGTCAAAGGCCTGATGGGAAATATTATCGTTTTGCTCTCCGTTTTTTCCAAATCCTTTTCAGCCACTCAATCTGTCCGGACTACCAACTTTCTATTTGCTGATCAATATAAAAATGGCATACCGTAGTCTTCATTATTTTCCATCCTTTCAAAATATAGTTTTCCATCCATTATTACGAAATGGAAAGTCCCCTTTATCGAAGGAATAATAATTATCCTTCATTCCAAAAGAAATCCATTCGCATCCTGTTTACTTCCTTAATCCAATTTCATGATTTTTCCAAAACATTTGGTATTTCTCTTCCTTTATAAGTGTTTCCAAAGATCCATACATTCTTTTGCCTCGGGCGTGGGTGACAAAAAAATCACCTCCTTGGATAATTAAAATTCCAATTCACGGGAGGAGGCTTCTTATAAAAACCCCAAAAACGATCTAAAGCATCGCACAAAAACCCATGGTGGATATCGGTGATTAAAAACCAATTATTAAAGCGCCTTGTTTTTACAAGGCTTCCTTCTGGTGGAAAAGCATAAGCCCCACCTGAACCCTAATCCAAGGCCACAGATCCCAAAACCTATATTTGCCTATAAATTTGCGACGTTCCTTTTATTTTGATTTTGACATAATATTTATTATTAGCTATTAACCACTTACCCTTTGTTAGATCGGCAGCAGCGCATTTATTAAGCCAAGCTCTCCAAAAGGATCTATTTCCCCAACCTAGAAAATTTCAAATTCGGGAAAAATCCAAGGGATTTGGACCTTCCAGATGCCATTTCCGAAATGCCAAGGCCAACACGCCCGCAACGGGAAAAATACCCGCCCACAACATCCTGAAGCTTACCAAAGAAATCCTGTTTGTTCCAAGTGACAGCTCCCAATATTATTGTGAATCCGGGGTGTAGCCGGAAGAATCCGGCTACATAATGTTTCAATCCCGATATCATAGAAAGGCCGGGAAAAAACGGGCCCAGTCGTTCCCCATTTTCAAAAAGGATCATTGATTCCTTCATCCACACTAAAAAACGAATCCGGGTAATATCACTTGGAACCTTTTTTAGGTGAAGCAACAAGTGAGTTTTTTTCCCTAATCCCAAAAAAGCAAACTTCCTCCTTTCAGGGCGGGCATAAGCCTGGGCATCGGGCAAAAAGCACCATAGGGAAGAATCGGTTGGAGAAAAATATCGGCTCGTTCTGTAATCCAATATTGACTCTTCACTGGTTGCCATAGGGGCAGTCCTGACCCTATTTCCTTTGCAAGTATGGGAGCCCAAAACCCCAGCGGCATCTTACCACTGTGTCCGCATATATTTCCCCCTTCAGTAGTCTTATACAACCTTTTAACTTTTTTGCCTCCTGTATCCAAGCCCAAGGACTTCAACTCCTTGACGAATTTTGCTCCATGTTTTCCTAGACATCAGCAAAGGAATGTCCCAACATATAAGCGGTCACAATAGGGCTTCATTGGGCAACAAAGCCTATTTTCAGGCCTCGTCCACCTTTAGCCAAGGGGGCTTTTTTTCAGTGCCTCTCTTTTGTAATATAGTAGACCTCTTGTTCGTATTCCTTGGCCAATCACCATAAGATCCTCCCAGATCTTTGACCTTGGCCTCACTAGCAAGCCACATGCATCATAACCAACCACCTTAAAAATTCCAGCGTATTCCCCCAAGTTCTTCTTCCATTTTCCCTAGCCACTCGAAAGGTCTCAATGGGTTAATGGAATATAGGATCGTTTGGACACGGACCATGGTCATAAGGCGGCAGCTCTTACTGGTTAGCCGCATTGTTAAGCTCGTTTTGCGCTCCAAACAGCACTACTTCCTTTCCCAGGATTATTTTTACTGTAATAATAAGCAAATGGCACAACCAAATATCCCCCGCCAATTATACTAAATCGGTCTTCTGAATCGACTCCACCTTTCATTGCACCACTAGTTTTAATTTTTTAAAGTAAACCCTAACTGAAGATTCACAATGCCTCCAAATTGGACTATATACTATAATTGCTATTTACTTTCATTGGGTTCAAAAATGGACATTGGCACTTCCCCTGTCCAAGAAAGTGGGTGGAACATATTACACCCGAAAAGATATTGAAATGGTCAATTCCCTGTATTAACCGAATTATTTTGGTTCCTCCAATCTTTTGTCCCTTTCGTATTGCCGGGACCTGTTTATGGCCCAAGGGCACTTCCAATTCTTGAGGCGTTACTTCCCCGTGACCACTTCTGGCACTCCACGTGATCCGTAAAAACATAAAATGACGTATCTATAAAGTTCCTTCTTCCTTAAGCTTTATTTATAAAATTCCCCAATATGGACATCCCACTTCTTTCAATAGATGTATATATTTCTGGGGACATCAACCATGATTATGACCAGCTGATCTGTAGCACAGGGAATAAGAAAATTACCATAGTTAGGATTTAAGATTTGTTCCTTGCGATAAAGTCTAAGGCCTTTCCCATAATTTTTTTGATATTCATCATTTTCTTTCAAAACTTACAACATCAAGTTACCGTGATTAAAAGAATTGATCAGTTCTGCCCAATATTGTAATAGAAAGCTGTTTTTACCATTTGGTACGCCCTCCTTTCAAAACTTAAAAATAGAAGGATAATAACCCTCCTCATCGGTTCTTTACTTGCAGGCAGGTTACCTTATCCAATTCCAGCCCATTACCTAAAACCCCGTGTGTTCGAGGGCACTTTTGCAAAGTAAGATGGGAAGGCCAGTTAGGCAAGGGTTACGACGGCATAACATTTTCTTAGTGGTCAAAGGACAGTACACCATCTGCATTAGTGCGTCCAAATTGGGATTTTCGCTTATTAATAAACCGTCAAACGCTATTTGCCACTAACCCAATAACAACAACACGCTTCGTCAATTACTTTCATTCTAAAGTTTTTTATCTTCGACTTTACAGCCCGCCATTACCGCTACTAAAAGTTGCATTAAAATGAATTAAATACTTTTTTTTCTTTCATTGTTGCCGTATCTTTTAAATTAATTATATTAATACCACTACTATAAAACATAATTACCAAACTAGCGCCTAACAAACAAATTAATTATTGCACTTAGAAAAACACATTCACTGCCTTGCCACAAAAAACAATATTCTGCTCCCTCCTACATCCACCAATATCCAATACATGGTTCCCCGGCTCCCGCAAACCCAATAAGCAAATGGTATTCATCACCCCAACACCGGGTTCCAGACCTCTGAACGCCCAACAAATCCGGGACTCCACGGGCCAATAAACAGGGATTGAGGGCCGTTATACTAAAAAACCCTGCCCGAAACATTAACATTAATCCACCAAGTAAGTTTTCTTTGGAACTAGGTAAACCCAATAAGAAACCAAACCTGCCAGACCCCATGGATAGGCTATTGGTTTGACCTATTTGGGACTTAAAGGACCGCGATTCCGATTAATTGGCCAAAGAAAGATTGTTCCTAAAGCATGCCTATAGGAAGTGCCCAAAAGCAGCAATCCATAAATTAGTAGATTCATTTAATGGTTCCCAAATAATAAAGAGGGCCACCCAGACCAAGAGACGTACCTTGCCATATTCTGAAAAACTTATAGAGACGCAATGCCAAAATTAAATTTTTTATTCACAAAAAACCACTTTATAGCGTTTCAATCGGGTTTCATCTGTCTTTTATCCCGAATTTAATTTGGAAATCTTCCTGAACAGCAGGAAAACCAAAGGTCTTCTGGTTATTCCTGACCACAAAATAAAAAACGGCCACATCCCAAAAAAAAGTTAATAGTTAACAGTAATTCTTTAAAGAGCCCACCTCCATCCAATTCGTAAAATATCAACAACATTAAATGGCCAAATAAATATATAAGATTGATGAACAGGCCGCCTGCAAACACATAAAATCCAAAAGCTTTTACCCCTCTCCTTACCTCCCCACCAATTTGCTACTAAAAACGACTTACCTGGAGCCCAACCAAACGATTGACAAAAAACATTTTAAGCCCCAAAGATTAATGACATTCCAATTAGGCGGTAGCAAAAACTTGTTGGCCCAGTTTCATAATAACAGAAAGAATACCGCCGATAACCATCATGCGGAACGCCGCTCCAAAACTTATCGGCCAAAATTGCCATTAATAATTGTCCTAATTCCATAAAGCCAGGAGCATGGCAGCACCAAGCCCAATCCAATGTATTGTTTTGTTAACGTTAAACTCTAGTGATATGCCTTGAAATGGCCCAAACCAAAATTCTGTCTGCCGGTATATAGGTAGAACAGGTTAGCAGAACTAACAGCGAAGAAGCATTCTCCATTGGTATTTTCGAAAAATTTTTCATTTTGTGCCCAAAAAATTCCATTTATAACTGTTAGGAATTTTAAGGAGACTCTAAACCAAATTTTGTTTGTTTTGCCTTCTACTATTGCCTCACTGATATTCCCCCCAACCTATAGGGTGGCTAACAAGTTCCTCAAATGGAAAGTTCATGTAATTTTCGCTTCAAAAAAGACAACAGCATATCCAAAATGCCATTGGCCGCATAGTTATGTACCGCCTTTTTATACTTAGATTACACTTTCTTAAAATTTGTTCTGCAGTTATACTTCAATTCCGAATCGGGATGTACCAATCTGCACTAAGATAATTCACCCCCGGCCGTAACAATGTAATCCCTTGTGGTTATTAATTTCCTTAATTCCGGCTACCTCAAAATCACATCGGCCCCGTCTCCTATCTTGTCTTGGATGAAATTCAGTGCTTTTAGTGTGTCACTGGCACCACAGGAATAGCCTCCCAAACTTCTGATTATTTCGAAAACGCCCCAGATTGACTTCCAAAACAATATATCTGGGAACCCCCATTTCTTTTAAAGAGGCGCAAGCATAAACACCTAAAAGACCACCTCCCTGAACGACCAACCTTTTTAGCACTCGTTAGTTTTTGGGACACAGCGTTTACCATTGGTGGGACAAATGCACAATTGGCGGGAGCAGCCATTACTATTAGACCACTTACTTTCAGGAACCTTTACCAAAATGAGTGCCTTCCTATGTGGATGATAGGTAAGAATAACATCCGTTAAGACCACTACCCCTTGTATATGGAGCGTGGCCATATTTAAAAAGTTCATTACATTTTCAGGAAGTCCATAATCCAAACAGGCAGGACATTTACCACAGCTATCGGCAATGGTCCAAAGTTACTTCGATCTCCTTTTTTAAAAATCATGGCGGTCGTTAATCTAATGATTTTCCCCTACCGCCTCGTGGACCAAGAATTTTACAGGGACATCTTCTTTTCTCTTACTTCGATCGTATGTATGTCGGAACCACAAATAGTGGATAAATTAATCCCTGACCAATACTTCACCTGGATTCAAACTGAATTCAAAAAATTCTATTCTTCTCCAGATTAAAATTGGCTTGCCCAGAATCCTGAAAAACTTGAAATTTGCGCCTTTTAAAGCGATATTTTGTTAACATTAAGCTAATTTCATTTTACAAAGAGACGTTTGATCCATTTTGACCAATTATGATATACATAAAATTTGTCGACAAATAAAATAGAGTTTCAATATTAACTCAGTTAACGGACTGCTAATTGAAGCAAATAGCTTTACAAAACACCTAACCAATATTATTAATATGGTATCTAAAATATTAAATCATTTAATTTTTAGATTAACACATTTATCTAATAAACAATTGCAAACTAATTACCCATACTAATCCGTGCTTTGCTGGTTCCACTTTAAAATGCTGCCAATCCCCCCCAATAAAACGACATAATCACAAAAAGTAAAAAATAGATTGTCCCAACCGTAATACTCGTTTAATTGCCACTACTATTAAAACCTGAGAAAACATCTGCCCCACGGACCCCATACCATTAATGATCCCTTGCAGCCATAAAGCCCGCTCCTTTGACCGCCCACATCCATGGAACCTGCAGTGCAGAGGAATCCGGTCGTAGGTGGCACCCGAAAGGCGATACTTAATTATTGTTGCTATTTTTTCCGTAAGGCACCATATAGCGGATGAGCTAGACAGGCAAGCCTAACCATACAAGGCACGTACTAAATCGATTTGATTTAAAGGATCTTATCCAGAAGCTGTAACCTGCTAGAAATTACGGCCAAAAAAAAGCCCTTATTCAGTTTCATTAACTAAACATATAAACCGGCTCACTGACATCATAATGCAATGCTATATATCCAAATAAACGGCAAACCAGAAAAGAAAGGATATCTAGTTCATTTAAGGATCAAAACACAAAACCCTAAGGGAACTGTTCTCAGCATTAACCCCAATATTCTTGAGTTTCTTCTGCCCCCCACCCAAATCAAACATTTTCAACTATTTTGGGAGGCCAAACATCTTCGGCGATTGTTGTCTAGTAAATAATAAGTACAGGATGGCAATAATAAATAGAATCAAATGAAGGGAATATTAAAACCCCCTTTATCCCACCCCAACTCCGAGAGAAAGTCCATATCGAAAGATACAAAGGCAAAGAATGGTAGCAAGAAAGCCTCCAAGTGAAACATAACAAGTAGGACCACCAGGACATAACTATCCCCCGTCTGTTCCTTTCTGAAAACCAAGGAGTCATTTCTTTTATTAATCCACTCCAACCGGGATTGCCAAACCATTAACCACAATAAACAATACCCCGGGCAGAAATAGCATCCCAGAAATAAATTTTCCAATTGCAGCCAAAACAAGTCCAAAAAGTGACACCTTCTAGGTCCAAAGGTATCCGAAAGGTACCCATTTAACAAATTGGCCTATGGTATATATCAAACTATATTACAAAAAAAATAAAGCGTAATCAGAGTTCCATCCCAAATCTTTCTCCATGGAACTCCAGGTGACGGGGAATAAATTTTTCCTGCTCGAAATAAAATCCGCGATAGGCGAGCAAGTGAGAACAAATAGTTCTTTTTCCTCCAATACTTCTTGATCTCGTTAAACTCATGGTTGCGACTTTTATTATTTTATTTGACCTAATATATTGGAGACGATTATAAAAACATCCATCCAGAACACCAAAACATCCAGGAACACTATGCCCTGGGATGTCAGCATACTGTGCTTTAAACGGAATAATCCCAAAAGGCTTTACACCTAATTAATTACCACTAACAAACTATGACCGTTGCAGCAAAGGCAACTCCCACTAAACGAAAATCAGCCATGTACTCTATTTGCCACAAGATTATCTTTTAATACGTTTAGGGGAAAGTTTTGAATATTCGATAAACTATTTTTGCCCTATAGGGATATTCTAAAACGGGTCATAGTTATTCACTTTACCGGGAGTATATGAAAACTCTTTCGAAGGAAAAAACACACCAAAACGATTTATCGTCTTAGCTCTATAATAGAAGTGATAATTTAGAAGAACCTTATCTATTAAAATATTTCCAATTCATTTGAAGCCCTAACCACTCAATAAAGTTTCCCAGGGATTAGTATATCTGGCATAGTAGCGCTGTCAACGTTCTCCTGGTTTCAATTATGCCTGTTTTAAGGCATAAAAGTGGTACCGGGAGGTGTAAATCTTGTTTGATGTGTTTCTCAAAGTAGCATACTTGCGCATTAACAGGTTTAAATATAGGTTCCGCATATTGCGTTGAATGGATCCGTTTGCACGACAAAGCCTTTTTATTGCAAAGGCAAAAAACCTATCCCAGCCATCCTTGGAATATTCTTATTGGAGCTTTGCCAAGCCAAATAATCAATATCATAATTTGGCATAATATACCGCGTATTGCCGTCAAAACCACTCATAGAGTCCCACTATAATAACTTATTTATTAATAGGGTAGCACAACATAATTCCCCAACCGCTTTAAGTAATATCTGTTCCAAAAGAAGGCCCTGGTGAAGTGGTCTTCATGATGAAATAGCAATTGCGTCCCAATCCCTTTTCTTGTTTGATTACTTTCCTCCAATGCCTTTAAATCTATGGTACTATGGGACGAAGATTCGAAGATTACAGTATTCTAGTTTATTAGATTTTTGGTGATCTGGGCACATACCGCTTACCATTAAGCGCCATTGCAATAATAAGGATACGACCATTTTCAGGGCACTACGGACTCAATATGGCTTCTTACCGTTGCCAGTTCCCGAACGCCGAACATAACTAGTGGCATTTAAAAAAAAAAAAAAAACCTTTCCCTTAGGATCGCCCACCAAATTTTGGTAAATCTCAGAGTAGCACAAATATTCACCATAAATCATCCAAAAACTACTTTTCCCATAGGGCAAAATATCTGTAACTACTGAGCTAATTTTTACGGTAGTCAGTAGGTTGTTGCAGGACCCAGGGTT
>Ga0163217_1020003_pt1 | contig 11640 bp, 6 predicted proteins | sample SynspAceP_FD_185933 | JGI IMG/M metagenome (GOLD analysis project Ga0163217, IMG submission 185933) | Saline lake microbial communities from Ace Lake in Antarctica - Synechococcus sp. Ace-P (PacBio error correction) | ecosystem: Environmental > Aquatic > Non-marine Saline and Alkaline > Saline ... | reverse complement strand
CCGTGGGCTCGCTGGTCACCCAGGTTGGCCCCAGAGCGCCGCTGCTGGCAGACTGATCTGTGAGCGCCAAAGGCCCTGGGCCCTGCCGATATTTGCCGCCACCCTCCCCCTGCGTATTCTGTCTTGTTGGCCCTGGCCCTGGCCACCCCAGACCTGCAGACTGTTGATCTGCGAAGGGGATGGAAAAGGCATTCCTCGCACCGCCGTTTCAGCAGCCAGGCCATGCCGCCCTCCGCCCTGCCTTGGGGTTCAGATGGGCCGCCGGTGGGGTTGCGATGGCAGCGGAACGGCCCTGATCGAGCCCCCTGCCTGCTGCTGGCCCCTGGCCGCCGCTGTGGCCTGTATCGGCCTTTGACGCAGAAGCCAAAGCCATCCACCGCCGCCAAGGTCGGCGCTGCTGCTGGTGCCCTGCCGTGCCCTTCGGGCTTGCTGGGCCGGGTTCAGAATCGCCCGCCCTTGCCCCTTTGGCCTGAGCGGCGCGACAAAAAACCGGGCCTCGATGACCTGGTGGCCGCTGCTGGCCCCGAGGCCTCGATCGTTGCCCTGCCGATACGGGCCCCGCCCGGTGCTGCCACAGCTGCGGGCGGCCGATCGCATCGCCCACGGCTGTCGGGGATGGCCCAGGCCTGCCCGATCCCTCTCTTCCTGAGCTGGCGCCGCTGGTGGATTCCTCAAGGCGCCGATGGCTGCGGCAAAAACCGAGGCCGGTCGCCAAGGCCTTGGCACCCCTCGCCGCCGATGGGTGCGATCCTCATGCCCTCGCATCCGCCAAGGCCCTGGCGCCAGGCCGCCGCCGAGCGGGTGGGGGGTGCCCGGGCCTGCGCTGGCTCCGATGAACGGCCTCCAAGACGTGGCTGGCTGCCTCGAATTCCTGTGCTCTGACTCCGGCCCTCCAGCTCGCCGGGCATGGCCTGGAGGGGTGGGCGTGCTTGAGTGCTCGATGAATGGATTGCAGCAGATCGACAACCTGCTGCCCTCAGTGCAGCGCGCCACTGCCTGGCTGATCGCCCGCCGCCGCGCTGCCGTTTCTGCGAAAACCCTCGCCGATCTGCTGCCCCGATGCGGCAGACCATCGCCTCCGATTGCCAATGGCGATTTGGGGGGTGCAGCTGCTGAGCGCCTCGCCGGCCGGCCGCCGCCCTGGCGATCGCCTCTGAGGCATCGGCCGATGCCGCCGGGCCCTGCACTGCCCCGAGGGTTCAAGCCCCCGCCGGCCCGCCTCTGCCTGGCCTTTCGCGCCAAGTGGGCCGAGCTGGTGGGAGGGCCGGCGCCCCCTTTCCTATGCGGAACATCCGCCAGCAACCGGGATGAGCAACGCACCCCAGACCCTCGCCGCCCTCCACCTGCAGCGCCGCCCCGAGGCCCGCCTGCTGGTTTGATCGACAGCAGCACCCCGAAGCGGCCGCACCGAGCTGGCGGCTGATCCATGGTGTGCCGGCCGCTCGAGGCGATCTACTGCAGGCCCCTCGATCAGCAGCGGGATCAGCTTCCCAGCGCTGGAAACCGGCTGCGGTGATCGTTTCTGGCTTGGTGGCCGCTCGCCCCGGAACACCTCCGCCCAGGTTGCTCGCCCCGCGTCAGATCCCCCGAGGTGCCCGGCTACCTGTTCGCTCCGAGCGCTGCCCCCGGCGCGGCCCTGCGGTGGGATCAGGCAAGCACCCAATCCCGCCGAGCTGATCGAGCACCTGCTCGGGCCGTGACAGATCCCCTGCTGGGGAATGCTGGAAACGGGCAGGGGATGCCTGGCTGCAGCCTGCGGGCCGAGGCTGGGGGCCCACCGCAACCGCCAGCGCTTCTCCTATCGCGCCTCCATCGCGGGCTGCTGGAGGCCGAGGCCGTGGCAGCTGCAGGCCCCAGCCCTGGAGCCCTGCCCCCACTGCTGGGGCGGGGCCAGCGCGCAAAGCTGCAGGAGATCGCCAACTGGGCCTCTCAAGCGGCCCTCGATACGGCTGTGATTCGAGGCCCCGCTGCTGGAGCCCCAGGCCGCCGCTGCCCTGCAGGCGCCGCCGCAAGCTCGACTCCGCCGAACGTGCCGCCCTCGATCGGTCCGCCTGGCTGATCGTTGGGCCCTGGCGAGCCGCCCCCGTCCGCTGCAGCTGATCGAGGCTGAGCGCCGGACAAGCGCGCGATTCGCCTGCGGCTTGGCTGGCTGCTCACCACTCCCGAGGCCCTCCCCTGGCTGCCAGCCATGACTGAACCGCGATCGTCTCCCTCGATCCAGCCGCGAACGTTCGCACGGATCGGCCTGCGGGTGGCCCTCGCCCCGAAGATCGCGCCCTGCAGGCCCTGGGGTGCCCGAGCTGATCGAGCGTTTCTCGGCTGGGGAGGTGATCGCCGCCACTGAATTCCCGCCGTTCTGGCCCTTCATGCCACCGCCACCGCTCACCGCACCAGCTCGCCGCTTGCTGCTGGCCTCAGCCCTCGGCTGCAGCAGGCCGGCACCCTTGCGCCCTGCTGGGGGCTGTGCGGCTGGAGGGCGTGAAGCGCGGCGGCCGCATCACACAAAGCGCGGGGCTGCCGTGGCGCCCTGACCTACGCGCCGCCACCTATTGCCCTTCCCGAACCGTGACGCCGAAGCCCTCGGCCGCCGGCCTGGCTAACTGGAGTTGCAGGAGATGGCCTGATCGAGTGGCGGCACTTTCTGCCCCTAGAGAAAAACACCCATAGGGGGAAAAGTGCTCCACCCCATCCGCATGGACCACCCGCTATCGCTTACAAGCCCTGGGTCTGGTTGCCGCCAGCAGCTGAAATTCGCCGGATAACACGCCAGCAGGCCCTCGATCAGTGGTTCCAGCCTTGGCGAGGGGGTTCAGATGACCACCAACCAGCCCACGCCCCTGGCCTGGCCTTTCCCCCGGCGTCCACCCGTCCACCGGCAGCTGTGGAGCTGGAGCGCATCGCCACGGAGGTGGCCGTGTACCGCGCCGAGCTGCCCGACTGGACGGAGGCCGCCGAAGTGGGCCGTGAGGCGATCGGCAGGCGCAAGATCAAAAACCGAAGGCCGGTTACGTGCGCTTGTCGGACCATCAACAGCCGAGTTGGTTAGTGCAGCAGTGGTATCTCCCGCCCAACGGGATTCTGACTGCAGCGCCTACAGCGGCCCCGTAGGTCTTGCCCGATCGAGGCGCATGGCTGGAAACGCTCAAGCCCGCAGCGAATCCGAGCCGGCATGCTGTATTCTGAAGCGGCGCCTCCCGTGACGATCACCCCGCCCGCGATTATACTCAGACCACTCGATCACGGTGCAGCCTGAAGGCCCTGTGAAATCGATCCTGATCGTAATTTCACACCATGACACCGCCGACCGCCTGGAAGCGGCGCAGGCCATCGCCGATGAAAGCTGGACCCAGTTGCTGACCACTGACGAATCTTGAGGACATTACCCAACCCTGAGCACTCTGCAAGACATGATCGATTACCAGCAGGCAGCCCTGACGACCGCGCCATCGCCCGAGGCCCTGCGCTGGAGTTACGAAATCCGCCGGGAAGCTCGGAACGGGCGAAGGATGAGGCCGAGCCGGGACAAATAACTGGCCCAGTTTGGAGGAGACCCTTGAGGTGGTGTTCGGCCCTGGCGAAAGAGCTCACCGTTGTTTGAAGCTTTCTACGGTTCCTCCGTAGCTCCTGTCGTGCCGGAGTTTCGAACCCTTGTTTTGTTCGTAGCGACCGCCTGAAATCGGGTTACAACGGGCCAATGGCTACAGCCCAGCCGCAATCGGCTTAGCCCCGCTATCTGCCGGTTGAGTGTCCAGACTTTCAACAAGGCTTAGACGCTGTCAAAGAGTGACGGCCGGTTGCTTCTATGCATAGCATTCCGACCAAGGGGATATTGCTCCCGTCTGAGTTGTAGCCAAGATTCTTCGACCTGGTGCGAGTTGTCCCTCAATCACTGAATCCATTGAAGAACAAATCATTCTTTACTGGTGCCCTATTGGCGGCCACTACGCAATACCAGCCATTGCCACTGGACTTTTCGGATCTTGCCCACCTGCTTTACAGCCGACAAGTGCACTGGAAGAAGGCCGCGATCTTGCGAATGCCGCATAGCGCCCGCGTAGCTTGTACGTGGGATGGACTGAACCGTCGCATCAATGGCCGTGTACTCATCGACCGCTTACACCCCTGGGGCGCAGCTCTTCCTGATTTCGGAAAGCGGCGCACGCTGGTTAATGGCCAACCGGGAGCTGATTTTGGTATGGGGCAACTTGTAGAAGGCGGCCCCCGATATGTATTGCGCCATACAGATATACCGATCCATGGCCTACTGTGCGCTCCCTTACAACCACGGCCGACAATATTGAGCAATCCGGCGGCTCTCTACGGGCCAGTGCCCCCTGTTTAGCTGCTGAAGCACGACCGCTCCGGCGCTCAGCAGCCAGAAGCCTGGAAGCGCGGCTCTATTGGGGTGTGCTCTGATAGTCTCAGCATCTTTGGGCGACTACTCACGACCAGCACCAGCAGCTGAGAGGCATCCTGTAGAACTCGCAGACACGCGTAGCTCACAATCGTGAGCGCCAGAGGCCGGCCCATATTGGCAGTTGAGAGCTTTCCCTCGCTGGTCTGGATGCTCGCAGGTCCTTGACCAGATTTCTTCAGGTTACTCGCTATTCGCCTCGGCTGTGGTTGCGGTCCAGCTTCTTGAATTGTCGTGCCGCTGCCTGGGTGGAAATTCAACCTTCCAGCCAAGGTCTTTCACGAGCTGATCAAGGGGAATAGTGCGCTCGCCTGTCGCGGTTGCTGCTCCAGCGCCGCGGCACCGAGTTAAGCGTCTTCTATGTCTTCAAGGCCCATGACGACCAGCTCTCGCAAAGTAGAAGGCTTTGGTCCGGTTGGTGTCCCGCCGCTAAAGCGGTTGAGGCGCTTTCCAGCTCCGGGCCAAGGCGTACCGACGTGGCCATGTATTCAAGGGTGCAAGGTATTCCACAACCATACGTCCGTTTGTTGGAGCCCAGGCGCTCCATTCTCGGAAACCTTTCCCTCTGTCGCTGCCATCACCGCGCCAGCATTGACCAACCACCGCGGACGGCCCGCTTGGATGCTGTCCACGCCATCACCACGCGAGCAGTGACAAGGCACCTGAAGCAACGCCAGCGGATCATCCATCCGCGACCTGGAGCAGCGGTGGAAAGCTGAAGCCGCAACGCCTGAAGGCTCGCGCCCGTCTCTGGGCTGTGGAACCTTGAAATGCGGATCAGCTCCACCCTCCCCCCTTACGGTCTGCCCGGTGAGTTCATTCGGACACATAGGGCCAGCGGCTGCACGAACCACCTGGAAACCGGCCTGCCGATTGAAAGCTTCCCGCCTTCCGCCGTCACGATCACCCAGTGCCATCACGACAGCAGGAAGACAGCGCCGCTTCTAATACACCGCGCCAGCCACAGACAGCACAGCTGCCGCCCTGGTGGAAAGCGATCAGGCAGACAGCTCCCGGCCACACCAGCGATCCCGCCTCCGCACGCCGGCTTTCGGCTGAGCTGCGGATCTGGGGATCCACTCTCAGCCACCGCCGAGCTGGCCGAAGCCATCGGGGTGAGCCATTGCACGGTCAATAAATGGAGTTGATGGCCACAGCCAAACCCCCACGCATTGTTCTGCGGCCACCCAGGAAGCAAAGCGGGCACCTGATCTGGTGGGCAGTGGAAGCGAACCGCCGCAGTGCTCACCTAGTGCCAGCAACGACATTCTCAGCGACAGCACCGGCATGGGCAGACCTGTTGGCTTCGCGGCAGTGATCGAGGCCCCACGTTGTTGATGTGACCTGGCTCCGATCTGTTCGATCGGATGAGGATGGCTGAGGATTAGTTAGCCGTTACGTACCTGCTACAGCAGCAGATATCGATAGAGGAGCCCTCCTGACCTGAGGTGGCGGGAGCATCCTGATGAGTTCAGTGTCCTGTCTGACGGGGTGCGAGCTTCCACCCCTGCCTCTGTCTTGAGCGATCGTCAAGCTCGCAATCACGCCGTTGCTTTGGCATCAAATTTGGGAAGCGGGTCTGGCGTTACCTCCTGGTGGCTGAAGCGCCTTCCGCGCTGTTGGCACCCGGTCTGACCGTTGCCTGCACGTCCAGGGCTTAGCGGAACTGGAGAAAAACCGCGTTCACCAAAAGACAAGTGCTGGTGATGAGCGGGTTGGTGTAGTGGGGCCAGCTTTTTCTCCAAAGCCAGTGAGAACAGTAGCGATGTCCCAAACCGGCCCTAAGCAGCAGTAATGCTTTTCGCCGTAGCTGGGTTGAGGGAAAAGCCCCCGTATTAGAGAAAAAGTTGGAGGTTCGCTGCACAGGTGCCCCCAGTAAACGAATACAATTAGGCCATCGGAATGTCTCTCGTAAAAGGCGGAAGCGTTTCGACTGTGTCGGTTCGCTGAAGCACGGATCAACGGGTTCAGCCGTTGATCCCCGAATTTGTAAACGGACCTGGGGTTTGGGTGCCTCAGCTCGTTCGTCAATTGCCAGTTTTGCGCGCCGGGGGGGGTATTTTTTTCCTCCCACAGTCGATCTTCTTACGACTCTAAGATGATCTCACTTCGCTATTTTTTTTGCGCCACCCGTGGTACTTATTAAGAAACGATTATGGGGCGATTATGACCCCGTAAACATCAGGCCTGCCTCATGGAGTTGCAGTAGTAGCGCTAAGTAAGCGCAGTGGCCCCGTTGCTCAGCTTGATCAGGGGGAACAAAATTCCTGAGCGCTTCGCCTGGATCTATGAGATGGTGAATCGCCTTGGGGTAATGAGCTGAACAGCGGGCTGAAAGCGCCCACCGCCACAAAAACGCGGGTTCAGCGCATCTTGTGTTCTAGGCACAACGTCGGTTGGTCCCGGTTGCTCACTCGCCTCAGGTCTTGGCGTTCGCCGGGCCTTTTCTTTGTTCTGAGGGTTGAGGCGCAGCATCTCCCTGAGTTTCAAGGTACCACCCGAGTGCCCAGTTGATGTCATCGCCATTGCTGCGGTCTTCGGGGGGTTGCTTTCCCTTGTCTTCCGATTCGTCGAAGAGCTTCAGGCCATCGAATCGCCCAGCCGCTCAGGCTGCCTGCCGATCCGGCCAAACTGCTCTGCGGCCTTGGCCGCGGCTTCAGCGATCGTCCCCATTTCAGGCTCGGCATCCTCGCCAAAAGATACGTCGAGCACCGCCCCGGCTGTAGGCCAGAGTTCATTGGGGTTCCACAACTCTTCTTGCCGTCATCCACCCGGCCCCAGACCACCAGCCTTCCGCCCTTCCCAACTTGCCCGTAGTAATCGCGCCATTCGTGAACCTCGCCCCCCCATCCCCCTCTCTTCTGCTGGTGTTCCAATGTGTCCGAACACACCAGCCCACAGTGATGGATTCTTCAGCTCTGGCCCCTGCCCCGCCACCGTCGGAGCCGGTGTCCGGTTTCGGAGCGCGCCCTACTGGCCCGCATCAACCGCAAAACCTGGCGGCCGCGGCCAAAAGCCTCAGGCGCTGCCGCCTGACTCGTTGAGCCGCAACGCCCTAGGCCTCATTTTCTCCTGACTTCCGCTCAATCGTGTTCTTGAAGCCGCCCTCGACCTGGAGAAGCTTGGCCTCGTTCGGCCGGTTTCCTCAGCCTATGAGGCGCTCTCCGATGTCTGGCCGTCTCTAGCCGTCTTGGACGGGATGCAGCTCTTCGGCCTGGTGCGGAGTCCCGAGCAAACCGTTCCCGGAGATCGACGCCTTCAAGCTCGTGAAGATGCGCCGGCATCGAGGCCGGGCAAGCGTGCGGCTGAGGGCAGCCGTTCGCCCGTGTGACTCCGTGGATCAGGGTCAGGTCGAGGCTCTGGACGCCCTCACCGGCAGCTCCAGAAGCGGGGCAACCCTTGCCCAGCTGGAAGGAGCCCTGACCACCCTGAGGCGTCCTGAAGCCGGCTCAAGACATCAAACCCTGCGCCGCCTGCCTGAAGAGGCCTCCGCCATTGGGCTCAGGCCGTCCTGAGCCGGTTAAGCTGGGCCGGCTCGCCCTTGAAACGGGGGGTCCCTCTAACCACGGCGGAGGTCGGCTGGCTACTGGGTGCCCGCCCTGCGGGGATTCCGGTCGCCCGTGGCCGGGCGATCGCCGCCGCCTGGCTCGGAATTCTGGACCCTGGAGCCATCCAAAGACGGACTCAGGACATGATTAGCCCGATGAAAGCTATTCTCAGTTTTTGGCGTCCAAATTACATACCATCCAAATATAATTAAAAGATATGACCATAGGGGAAAATTAGAGTTAAACTATCTTGTCAGAATCGTCCAATAAACTGGATGGTCTTTCCATGGACCCATTTACCCATGTATGAATCCAAGATAAATAAGGCCAGGTAAGAAAGGAGATTAGAAAAAAGCCGCCGCAAAAAAAGACCAATAGGAAAGCGTTATTTTTTAGGGAAACATCTTGTAAGGGAAGAAATCTTCCAGCAGTGGGGCTGATTATCTTCAAGCGGTTCAAGCGTTTCACCTCTCCTCATTGACTGAGCAGCTTAAATTAAACAGATGCCACCACTGTTTTATGATTCTTCTCATAGTAAGGATCAAGGGAAGGGTCCTAGGATTGCTGGGGTTTGCACGGGTCTTATCTTATGGCCGACAAAGGAATACTATGGCATGCGTTTGCTTTCTCTATAGGGCAGGTCTGTTCTTTTCTTTTTCCAGTTGCTATTATTTAATGTAATAAGGCAATTGTTATTCCTTCTAAAAAAAGGTGATTGGCACAGATCCAGGTCGATTCAAATTGCCGATTCGAGAAACTTCAAAAGTGGCCGCTGTCTCAAACGATTCCATGCAAAGCCTGGAAACAGAGCTCGCAGAGAATCGAGAGGAAATGAGGAGCAACTCACTGATCAGACAGACGAAGAAGCACAAAAACTGAGATAGGAAGCAGGCGCTTGACCTGGACTAACAGCTTTCAGAACGGGGCAATATCGGACCTTGGAGCCATCCAGAGACGGCTCAAGACATTGAGCAGCACTGACAACCGGCTTGGCCCGCCGGAGCCCTGCGTTCTGGAGCTCGCTCAGATTCGCCGCAACTGGAGGCCGCGGCCGATGAGGTCGAGCGGAGGCAACTGCTGCCCAGTCGGTTGCGATCCATGAGGTGGTGATGCGCCTGGGCGATGAAGCTGAGCAAGCGGCGGTGACTTTTCAAGAAAGTGTGTTCACCCTTAGCTGCCATCAGGCAGGCTTCTGATGGATAGCGCCAGGGTCGTTCTGGCTCTTCTTGGTGTTGTTGCATCCACACTTCTTCGGTTGACGCCACAGCGGTGGATTGGCTCCAGCGTCTTGGATGGCGTCTGCGAGGGCCTTTCTCGTAAACATCGGCGCGCTGCTGACAGATGCTGTGGCGACCCGCTAGTGGCGCTGGTGAGGCGTGACGGAAACTTGGGATGGCCGCTGTGGCGGTGCCGGTGGTTGTACCAATCCACGTAATGCCGATACCCCACTCGCAGGCCTTCGTTTTGTTGAGCGAATGGCCCCGGTTGGTAGTCGGGACGGAACTTGATCGGCGGAACAGAGATCCGAGTAGGGGGTTGTCTTGAAAACCCCTGCCTGGAGAGGACCTGAGCAACGCCCAGGCTCCTCCCAGACGGGCTTCCAGGGTGGCCGCTCTCATCGCGTTGCCGTTATCGGCGTGGAGGGATTTCAACGCGGAGCGCTGGCTGGCCGCCAAATCCCCGATGGCAGAGATGCGCTCGCGCAGGCCAGGCCCGCTCACCAGCAGATCAGCCAGCGATCTTGGGCCGTCTTCTCGCCGGCCACGTCCCAGGCCACCACCTTGGCGGCTCCAAGACATCAACACCAGATTAGAGGTAGAGGCCACACGCCTCGCACCGTCGTGGGCAGATAGCGTGAGTCCCACGACCAGGAGCGCATTGGGGCCGATCCGCCACGGCGCGGCAACCGATCGCGGTTCCTGCGGCAGGCGGGCCGGCCCCGTCGTGCACTGGCCAGCTTGGTGCAGCACCCGCGTAGAAACTGCTCTCTGGCCGATATACAACCCTTGATCAGCCAGCGCCGCACGATCTGTCCTGGCGCAGCGAGGCGTACCCGGGCTGGTTGCAGGTGAGCAGGATCGCTGGCTTTTCCTCCTCGCTTAGCCGGGACCCACCAGGCGTGAACTGCCGTTTACGCGTCCTCGCTCCCCATCACACCAAAAAGCCTTACGCCAGCGCCTGAGGGTTCGCAGGCTGATGCCGATCTCACGGCAGGCGCTTACCAGTTCTGGCGCCAGCGGGCATTCGCCTCGGCCGTATAACAGCTCGAATTGCCCTCCGCCGGTGCGCGGTGCTGGTCAGCCTTCCGCGGTCCTCCGAAGCAGAAGGCCTCCCACTTTTTCGCAGCACCAGAAGGCCGCCATCTTCCGCCATGGCCTCTCCCTTGCGCTGCAGCTCTTTTTGAGGGCTTTATCTCTCGCTGCTTCCTGGGCGCGGGCTTTTCGAGCTTCCTTTTCTGCTCGGCCATCGTCAAGCACCGGCTTGGCATTGGCATCCTGGCCTGCCTGGCGCCAAACGCTCCACCTGCTCGGAAAACAGGCCCCGCTCCCGGCAGTAGGCCGCTTGAGCTCAGTGCATTCAGGCCAGCGGTCTCCAGCACCACGTGAAACTTGTCGGCAGCGGCTCCAGCCGTTTGGTTCCTTCTCGGATGCCGGCACCACCTCTCCCTGCAAACCGCCAGTCTTCCTTCCAATTTGTAGAGGGTGATCACTGTGAATGCCCAGCTCTTCTGAAATCCTTGGCACGGCCCTGCCTGTGCGGCGGCTCATCCGCCTTCTCACATCAGCCTTGACGGCCTCGCTGTATCCGCGCATTGGTCATGTCCTCAAGCCCCCGGGTGTACTGATGAGAGGGTGACAACTTTCTTGAAAACCGGTGGGGAGTTGCAGTAAGTAGCGCTTAGTAGTCGAGTGGCCACCGTTGCTTCAGCTTGATCAGGGGCAAATTCCTGAAGCGCTTTTCGCCTGGAATTCTATGAGATGGTGATCGGCCTTGGGTAAAATGAGCTGAACAGCGGCTGAGCGCACGCCACAAAACGTTCATGCGCATCTTGTGTTCTAGGCACAACGTCGGTTGTTCCGGTGCTCACTCGCTCTCAGGTCTTGGCTCGCCTTGGGCCTTTTTCTTGTTCTTGAGGGTTGAGGCGGCAGGCATCTCCCTGGTTTTCAGGTACCACCAGTGCCCAGTTTGATGTCATTCGGCCAATTGCTGGCGGTCTTCGGGGGGGTTTGCTTCCCTTGTCTTCCGAATCGTCGAAAGAGGCCTTAGCCATCCGATCAGCGGCCTCTGAAGGCCTCTGATTGCGGGTCCCCCCCCACGGTTGACGGAAAAAAAAAACCAAACAATTTCCCCCGATGCCAATCCCACCGCCCAGCTTGAAACTGGTTTTTGGCCTTGGTTTCTTTTGCACTTTTCGCCTTTCCTGCAGTGCTTGTGGGCAAAAGTTTTTTCCGGTCCCCCTGGGGGCCCCCAAACTTTGCCGGGGGCTTTCGAGTTGTTTTGGGGGCAAGGGTTTTCCTTGAAAAAAAACCACTTTGAAAAAAAAGGGCAAGGCTCCGATTCTTGGGAACCCCCGATCCAAAAGGGGCCGGGTTTTCCATTTTCCCCCGAAAGCCGCCGCCGCGAAAAAACTGAAAAAGCGCATCGAAAAGCGCAAGCCAGGCGGACTGATCTCTCTCT
>Ga0163217_1068702_pt1 | contig 11641 bp, 11 predicted proteins | sample SynspAceP_FD_185933 | JGI IMG/M metagenome (GOLD analysis project Ga0163217, IMG submission 185933) | Saline lake microbial communities from Ace Lake in Antarctica - Synechococcus sp. Ace-P (PacBio error correction) | ecosystem: Environmental > Aquatic > Non-marine Saline and Alkaline > Saline ... | reverse complement strand
GTTGTGGATCGACTGCTCTCGGCCGAGCTTTGTCTCGGATCAAGCGGCTCCACGCGCAGGACGATGCCCCCATCGCCCCGAACTGCGCTCCGGCGCCAGGGCTTCACATCTTTCAGCATCGACGAAGGCCGAGTAGGCCGAGTTGCTGACGCTCGATCACCACTGGCGATGAATTCTCATGATCTCACCCTGGTCGCGCGTGTGGTGGGGATTACGGATGGCTGATCGGGCGAAACAGTCCGTCTGATCGACATTTTCTGCTAGACATATAGCGCCGGGTGTTTGGTTGTGAGGCGATAGGGAAGTCTGCCAGACAAAAAAGCGGCCCCGAGGTGGCGCCGCAGAAGGGCTGCAAACAGAGCAACGGAGTGCTTTGCCCTAGGGCAAGGCTGTGATCAGGGAGGGGATCTCGAATCACATTAGGAGAGGAGCGACTTGAACTCCTTTGGCCGGGCTTCAGGGCTCATGTCACGAGAGCCACAGGCGCGCTCCACGGGTGTAGGAGAAGGCCTCACATAGCGCGCGTGGGGCAGGTTGATGGCGCGGTAGACCTCACGAGCACCGGCACATGCCCCAACTCATCCGTAGGTGAGTCCCGGTAGTCGCGCAACGACGAGGGAGTAGTGATCAGACGCAGGTAGTGAGCGAGTGATGTCGCGGGTAGCAACTATAGTCGGTTGTTGACCTGATTTTCACCAGCTCGTACCGGTGAGCTCTGCTTGAGGTAGGGGACTTCTTTGATAGCATGCATCCAAGCTGCCGGCTTGCCTGCACTCACTTTTCCGAAGCCCAGCAGCGAGCTTTTCAGCAGCTTCAAGCGGCGAGCAGCGGAAAACGCTTGCGATGGAAGCGCGTTTGGCACCGCGTGAACTCGGAGATGCGGGACTGGGTGGGAAGCGCCCCGGCAGAGTGTGCGTCAGCTGCCTTCTATAATCAGTTTGTACGTACGGTTGGCTTAAAGCGACAGATTTTTCATGTGAAATCTTCGAAGCGAATGGGTTGGGAAGGATTACAGTCAGAGACGGGGGATGAAACAGCCGAGTGCTGCTGGCACTGATCGGGATCGAAGTAAGCTGGCGGCTTCTGACGCGACAGCGGAGCAGTCACCCTGGATGGTTTCCACTTTCGGTCGAAAGCGCTTGGTCCTACCCATGCCTGGGTGTTGGTCTCGCTGAGTGTTGGCCGGCCAGGAGGAAGTGCCTTGCGTCGATTATTGGCAACGGCAGCAACGCAGGCGGACTGGAGGGGCACAACCCCAAAAGCGAATGTAGTGCTCCTTGAGGCCGTTGAGGCAGCGGTTCGTCGACGGACGAAGGCGTCGCCGGCGTAGCAGGACGCTAGCCAGATTGGTGAACGAAGAACGATTTCGCCGCTTAGTCCACGCAGGCAGGGAGAGGCGCATGCGGCGTTAGGGACGGCTAGCAGTTGCCACCAGCCTGGATAGGCCTGTGAGTTTTCGCAGATCCCATGCCGGAATACGCGTCTGAAACGATGCAGCTTGCGTTGCTGGGCCGGAAACAACAATTTTTCCCCCCCCCGCCCCGCCGTCCGTGACGGCATTTCAAGGGCGCTTGTTTTGCCATTGCCATGTGGTTACTGGCGCAGAGCGCCGACGTTCGGGACTCCACCGGATTGGTGGCAGCGTCTTGGCGTGCGCCTGACTACCAGCGCGCGGAAGGGAAACGGCGCTCGAGCATGGGTTAGGAGAGAAACATAAGGATTATGGACGCAGTGAATAGACACCTGAAAACCGCTCTTGTCTTCACCTTGAAGGGATAGCTTTTTATCACGGTCCTGCTCGCCCCCGGACGGCCGCTTAACAAGGGACGCCACCAACAAAAACTTTCAAACAGAAGAAAAGTATGAAGTTCTTTCGATGGCTTGTGGTCTTGGTTTTTGTGGGGGTGGGGGGGGGGTGGGGGGCGCTTTGGGGGTTTTTCTCGGCCCGGGGGTGGGGAGGTTGGTTGCCAGCGCCTCGCCCTTCTGGCCACGCGCGGCTCTGCCCTCAGGCCCTTGTACCCTGCCGATCTCGAACGCAGGCAGAGGCGGTTGCACGATTGTTGCCCGTACGCACTGCTACACCGGTGGACCCCCCTATGCTCAGCCAAGGAAACGCTTTTTGCGTCTGCTCCAATTCAGCCTCAGGTGCACCTCGGCCCCTCGCAAGCCACAACTCCCAGATGCCGCTGCCATATTCCCTTGGGTTCATCATCTGCGTTTGATCAGCTGTATTGATCTGGTGGATACGGCGCGTCCGGAGTCGAGTGGGAATGGCTGGCGCGCGCTGCTGTCAAGCTGCGCCAGTGATTCTTCACAGCAATTCCAGTCCTGTGTTGAGAGTCGATGTCCAGCAAGGTAAGGGGGCCCATTCCGCTCGATCCCCAGCCGCTTCTGAGAACACTCGCCCCCTTTGATGCTTGCAGCCTGAGGCCAGATTCGGCTCGCGAGCTATGTGGTCCCCAACGCGCCGCGGAAAGTCGCAGCCTTCGAGCTCGGTGTCGCGTGAAACCCCAATAGCGTTGCCATCACGGCTCCTCGGCCAAAAATCGAGCCGCGCAGGGTCTCCGCCCACAAAGAGATGTCTTCGAGAAATGTCTCCGCGTGCCAGCTTCGGGGCCACACTGTAGATTGCCTGCCGAAGCATCGAGCAAACGCGCAGATTCCAGCCCCACGCAGGTCGCTGGTGCAGGACTTGATCCTATCGGTCCCCGGTAACATTCCCATGACAGGGTTGGCACCGGTGCCGACGGCACCGAGTGGCGGATAGTCGAACCCTTCAGGCCAGCGTGTCTCCCGCCGCTAGACTGGGGCCTGGCTCAGGGCGCGCCTGGATCCAGCCGGGCTCCGCGCATGGTCTGCGCCTCAGTATGGCCACGCGCACGCACGGTTGGCACGGTTTAGGTCCTGATTGCGAAAGGTTCGCTCCCGTTGCAGTGGACTGCCGGCAACGTAAGTTCTGAGGTCAGACAAAAAATCGTTAGGCCCGTGCTGGAACCTGCGCTTTCTGATCATGCCAGCATGCGAACAAGACAGGACGAATTTGCTGGCTTGCGCATCAAGGTCGTTTGACCTTCTCCGCGCACGATGGCGGTGATTCCTGCCGCGAAAAGCGCTGGAATGTGCTGTCACATCGACTCCGTGACCTCGAAGAGAGCGATGATGACTCTGGAGGTTCTAATCTGGTCATTGTTTTCCATTCGGTGCTGATGATCCTGCCGTGGAGCGTGTGTGCTGCAGCCGAGTTCAAACATTTCGGCGGAGGCCTGTAGGAGGCGCTCGATTTTTTGGCAGAGCCAATTACGTATGAAGCTGATATCGTTCAATTGCATAATGCTGCTGGATTGGGGTATTATTCCTGCACCCGAGAATAGTTCACTCGAGGATGTGATGTATTCGCGATATTGGTTATCTTGAGGCTTGGCAGTCGCCAGTCGCTACATATCAGTGGGCTGGAACGCGTTGATGACCTCCAGTGACAGAATCTGATTTCGCAACTCTGGGGGTGGAGCGTTGTTTGGTTTTGGACTGACGACACGCGCAGTCCGCGTGGAGCCGGCACAGGTGGATGGGTGAGGAGTCAATCTTGTCAGTTTACTCTACTCGGGAAGACTACATTGGCTGCCATTTTGAAATGCTAAAGGAACTTTCACGCCCCCCGCCGGGGGCCACGCGAACTTGAGAGCGTGAGGCACTCTACTGAATTTTGGAGATTTTTGGATGGCGTGTGATTGTGATTGTGCATGGCTCGCCGTTAATGCTGTTGACCATTGTCATAGTAGCCTGAAAGAGCAACAGAATTCAAGCAGGTCGTTAGGACTGGTACGCAGTGCTTCCCTTGGATATTCTGATTTGTTCGAGCCGACTGAAGTAATCTCACGCAAAGGAGCAAGACTCTCACTGTCTTCCCGCCATGTTTAACGCGCCGCTGCATGTGATAACGTTCAGTGCGCGGGCCATGCGTTTCATATCATACACGTCTCTCTATCCAGCCTCACTTCTGTAGCTTCTCTGAGAGAGTGAGACTAATGTGCGTCCTTGCCAAAGGCGTAACTGCGTGAATAAACTGCTCCTTTGCGTGGACATTACTGTGTACATCTAGCAATACATCAGAGATTCCAGGCGAAGCTGCGTACCCCTAGACTCTTAATTTGCCTTCCAAATCCAGGCCTACATAATGCGACAATGGTCAGAGAGCGATTTATACGTGCGAGCCTTCCATCCAAATCAACAGCATCCAATCCAAATTCATGAGTGCCTCAGCCTCAATCAGCGTCCCGGCGGAGGGCGTGAAATCTTGCTTTCATGGCACCTAGTTTCCGTAGATAAAACTGACTAAGATTGACTCCTCCCCATCACTGTCGACGATCCCCCACGCGGAGCGCCGTGTCGTCACTCAAAAACAAAAAACGAAACGCTTCTCACCCCAGAGTGCGATCATATTCTGTACTGGAGGGTCATCACGCCAGCCTCACTGGATATCGTAGCGAACTGGCGACTGCCAAGCTTCAAGCGATAACCATATCGCGAGATACATCACACCTCGTAGTGAACATCTTTCGGGTCAGGGATATCCACCAATACAGCAGCATTATCATTGGACGATATCCATCTTCATCGTATTGCCTCTTGCCAATAAAATCGAGCGCCCTCTACAGCCGCCTCCGGCGCGAAATGGTTGGTAATTGCCAGACACCGCTCCCAGTGTGCAGGATTCATCAGCACCCGAAGGAACCAATGACCAGATTAGACAAATGTCCAGACTCCTCATCGCTCTCTTCGAAATGGGCACGATCGATAGTGACAAGCCACATTCCAGCGCTTTTCCCAGGACAAAACTCCGTCCATCGTGCCCGGGAGAGCGTCAACGATACCTTGCATTGCCTAGGCACAGACCAAATCGCTCTATGTCTGCATGCTGCATGATCCGGAAGCAGTTTTCCAGCAGGCCTAACAGAATTTGTTCCATGACCCAGAAAACTTTACGTGCGCAGTCCTGCAGGGAGCGAACCTTCGCAAATCAGACCTAACCGGTGCCAACCTACAATTGCCGTGCCGATCTGAGGGGCCGCAAGACCTGGCGCTTGCGATGCCGGCTGGACAGGCCCGCCTGAGGCCAGCGCCGTATGAGCTCGCGACATCGTCTGGCCTGGTGAAGGGCTTGTCGACATATGCGCTCTACTTCGGTGGCACAGTTCGGCCTACTCGCTCCATGGGTGTCCAAACCTGTCTGGGCATAGTACCTCTGCACCGCCGACCTGCGTTGGATGTGCGACTCTGCGGCAGGTTGGTCTCTTCCGTGATGCTCGGCGCTTGCCATCATCACGTTGGTGACCTGATATTCTGCGCGGAGCCATTCTCGACAGATGTATCTCCTTTGTAGGGCGGAGATCCTGCCAGGGGCGCCTCTGTTTTCGGAAGCTCTGATGTATGGCATCGCTTGCTGTCTTCCGTGGACCAACCGAGCTAACGAAAGGCTGCGAACTCCGCGTCGGCTGACCTGCGCGAAGCGATCTGGCCCAGGCTCGCGTGCATCAAGGGGCGGTTTCTTCAGAAGCGCTGGGATCCGAGGATATGGCCTCCTTCCTTGCTGTACACGGCCTTCCACCAGGAACTGTGCTGATTGCCTCTGAATAGCCCCCCGTGGCGCGGTTGCAGCAGCCGCGACAGTCCTTCTCACTCCGTGACGCGCCGGATTCCACCGATCAAAAACCAGCTGATCAAAACCAGCTGATGAACCAAGGAAAACAGGCGCCGGACAGTCTGGGTCCGGGTTCTGCGGGGGGCTAGCGCTCTGATAACATTGGGCTGTAGTAATGGGCGAGCAACAAAGCGTTTCCTTGGCTGCCGCGTGGGTTCCACCGGTTAGCAGAGTAGCGTTTATTCGTGGCAACATCGGGACAACGCTTCTCCTGCCTCGATCCGATCCAGCTGGTGTCAGGGCCTGTGAGTGTGCCGCGCGTGTCGCGAGTAAGGGCAGGCAGGCCGACAGCCACAGCAACACCGAGACCACAAGCATCGAAAGACTTCATACTTTCCTTCCTGATTTGAAAGTTTTTAGTTGGTGGCGATCCTTGTTTAAGCCCTCGGGCGAGAGAAACCTTGAAAAAACTCTCCTTCAAGTTGACTAGAGCGGTTTTTCTGTTCATTCACTGCGTCACTCATTCCCTTGTTGTCTCCCCTAACCATGCTCGTAGCAGCTTCTCCCGCGCTATATGTCTCAGCGCCGACGCCAAGACCTGCCACCATCGGTGTGAGTCAGAAACTCGCCGCTCTCTGTCCGCCAGTTAATCGATGGGCGAATGGCAATACATAGGTTGGACTGTGTTCATAACGCGATCGCCCAGCGAACGCCAGCGTGCCATCGTTCAGACGTCCTGTTCGGGTGTAATGTATACTCTGGTCGTGAAGAACACAGGCCTGATCCAGGCTGACGTGGCAACTGCCCTATCTATCCAACGCATGGCTCCTGCCTGACGTGACGGCGAAATCGTTCTTCGTTACATCTTTCCTAGCTGTTCCCCTTGCTTCGTCCTCGATCGGCGGGACGCTTCCCGTCCTCGCACGACCGCTCTCAACTCGGTCTCTCAAGTTGAGTTCTGACTCTACATCGCTTTGTGGTGTGTCTCCCCTCCAGTCGCGTGCTGTCGGCGCCTTTTGCCATCATGAGTCTTTCCGGCCTGCCGGCCTCCACATTAGCGATACCAACACCCTCTCAGGTATGTTGTGTTGCAACTCGCGCGTTCCAACAAGATAGGAAACCATCCAGGGTGACTGCTCCGCGTTCGTCGTTCAGGAAAAGGCCGGCCAGCTACTTCGATCGCGATCATCAGCGCACTTCGGCTGGTTTCATCAGTCTCTGGACTGAAATGACCTTCCAAACCCATTCGCCTTCGAAAGTTTCCACATTGAAATCTGTCGTGATAACCACCTCGTCACTGCACGCTGACCGCTGTGCGAGGCGCTTTCCTCCACCCAGTCGATCGCCCGTAGTGCCGTCGGCTCCAAGGTTCCATCCAGCGTTTCCGCTGCTCGACTTTGAAGCTGCTGAATAAGCTCGCTGCTGGCTTCGGACAAAGTCGTGTGCAGTGGACAGCGGTGATGCCTGCTTCTAAAGAAGTAGCGCCCGTACCTCAAGCAAGGCCGGTTGAAGCTGGTGAAAATCAGGTCACACGACAAGGTGCTTAGCCGTCGACATCGCTCACTTACCTGCGTCTGATCACTCTCTCTCCCTCGTCGTTCCGGCGACCTCCGGTCCTAACGATGAGTGGGGCATTGCCGGTGCTCGTGAGGTATACTACCGCGGCCCTCAACCTGTCCCACCGCCGCCTTATGTCGAGGCCTTCCCTATCACCCGTAGCGCCTCCTCGCTTCCTCCGTGGACAGAGCCTGATAGCCGCCAAGGAGTTTTCAAGTCGCTTTCACTCTCCTATGTGATCGGAGTTCCCTTCTTCCTGATCACAGCCTTGCCCCTAGGGCCAAAGCCTCCCGTGCTCTTTTGGTGCCAGCCCCTTCTGCGGCCCCACCTCGGCGGCCGCTTTTTGTCTGGCCAGGACTTCCCTATCGCCTCACAACAAACCACCCCGGGTTCTGCCAAGAAATGTCGATCGAACGGACTGTTCGCCCAACTCAGGCCATCGAAATCGACCCACCAGCGCGACAGGCTGCATGCATGAAGAATCATGTCGCCGATGTGCGTGATCCGAGGTCAGCACCGGTCTCGGCCTTCTCGATGCTGAAGATGTGAGCCTGCGCCGGAGCCGCAGTTCGGGCGATGGGGGCATCGGTCCTGCGTTGGAGCCGCTGATCCGAGACACAGCTGTCGCGAGAGCGTCGATCCAACCATCAGCGCCAGTTGCCTGCAAAGGGCATGCCCAGATCGCCGTGGCTTTGCCGGAGAGTCACAATTTCAGCGCCGAGACGATCCATCTGTTGGTCAAAAATGTCTGGAGCCCAATCCGCGTGCGTCCAGCGAACCGCTGTGATGGCACTCGGGGAAATGGTTCATTGGCTCTGCCAGGCCCTGGAATCTGCTCTCAAGCCACTCTGATCTTGCTGTGGATCATGGCAACACGGAATGCCCTGGCCTCCATGAAATCATTGCCGAGGGCAAGCTATGGTCGAACAGTCTGTCCCCTTGGCTTGATGGAGCTCCCACATGGAAGACAGCATGATTCAGCAAGCGTTCACCCAGGCCCTGGACTCTCGCTTCAGCGAACAGGCTTGGCAGATGCTGAATTCACACCCACTGTTTGATGAAGCTGCTTCAAAGCTGCCCGAATTCCAGTCCCAATCTCACGGGTGTGATTCACACTGGCGTTCTTTCTCTGCGATGGGGGTCATCTCTCACCTGCTGAGCTACACCAGGCATCTGTTATCTGTTTGGACGAGATGTCATCCTCAGCTGTGTGGACACCTGCGCAGCAACTCCAGACTTGAACTCCGAGTCGCCGAAGCATAGAGGAAGCTGAGGCAGGTATTGGAGGATGCGAGCAGAATTACCTAGGCCGTGAGACTAAACCTCAGCTCGCGAACATCCGCTCCGAATGGATCGCTACACACTGCAATCCGTGCGATCCAGTTCAGCATCCTGACTGGAGCGTATACTGCTCCGAGCGAATCGACACTCCACCAAGCGCGCACTTATTTCGCGGTTCCCCGTCTGCATCTTCTCAGCCAGGGCCCAACCTCCTCAGCGCCAATAAAAAACGAGAGGGCCCACCGGGGCCAATCCTTTAATTGGCACCCGCATTCCAGGATCCTGAAGTGTGTTTCACAGAAACGAAACCGCGTCGGCGCCACAACGGGCCATGGCCCCAGGGCGCCGAGCCCTATAGCACCCACCGGATCGCGGAATCATGACTGAGGGCAGCATCAAGATTCTTGACAGGGCTTCTGGGCCTCATAGGGTCAGCGCTCTTATGGCAGCTAGTCACCCGACGAACCGTGCGCGCTATAGGATTCGGCTGCTCTCCCGGGCCACGGGCCACGGTGGATGCAGGAACTCTGTGAACTTGCTCGGTCGCGACCCCAATCGCCGTGCAAGTCGCTCTCGCGATAGAGTTGAAGCCGCACATAGTCCGCGGGATCGCGCTCCAATCTCTCAACAACGCCGCCGCCACCTTAGGGTGTCATCGGCCAGGCACTGAATTGACCGTGTGGCCAGGCATCAGCGAGCGCCACTTCACAGCAGCGGCATTCACTCTTTCCTTCGGCGCTCTGAACTCGAGGTGGAAACCGTACCGCTCATTGAAGAGTCCTGGTCTTCTGGAAAGCCATTCTCCTGCTAGCATCACCTCGTGTTATTGGATCCACGGTGAGTTCTGAAGAGTTCCTGCAATACAAAGCCTGGGTCTAGGATAGGCCCCCACTCAACAGGCCCAATGTTCGCTAAAGTTATGCGGGAAAAACCTGATTCAGTGGGCTCCAGCCAACCCCCTGCGCCCATTTTCCTTACCAGAACCGGGAAATACCCTCACTTCAGATGATCTATGGGCTTCGGCCAAAACATGGCGAAACCCAACAACTGTAATAACTGATTCGGGATTTCAAAAAATTCGTCTTTTAGCAAATAATACTCATGCCTCTTATTCTGACACCTTTCCGTCGCGCGAAGCAGCCGCGCTACCTGCAAGCATTTGACAATTGCAGGAAAAACTTCAAAGCCAATTGATCGGAATCTACCTCACGAGCTGAGCCCTACAGCCTTTCGATATTCAGGCCCGTCTAACCTCCTTGACTCCCTTGCTCAAAAGCCAGTGGCCCTGTCGTTTCTCTCCAAGACTGCTACTCCATCCAGACTCTCTGTCGCCACAAGCTTTCATTATCTGTCGTGCCACACTCAGATCATTGCGCTCGTCTATGAACAATCAACTCCCTTCGCCGCACATGAAATCACTTATCCGCCCAGCCTCGCCTTATCTCACGTGCCCCAATTCCCTTGTCACTCAGCCAACTGAGCACCGTTCCCATACCATCCTTGTGACGAGGATCAAAGCGACAGTGACTGCTGCATGGCGTGAAAGAGCTCAAGCCCTCTTGTGAGCTCAAATACAGGGCAGCATTCCAGTGAAGACTTTCTGAATTTTCAACGCTTTTGATTGCATCGCTTGTGGAGCATGCGCAACATCAACCTTCATGGGCCGTTTCCACAGCTGGTTCACAATCGGTCGTGTTGCCCCTGCACAATCTCCCGACCTCGATCTCAAGGCTTGTTGGCGCGACTCTACTGGCATTCTTCTGTGGTCGCTCATTCGATCCAGCTATGGCGCAGCATCCGTGAGAGGCGGGCTGCATGCGACCAACAGGGCTATGCCGCGACCATGGAGCTCTATCGGCTGCTCGATGTTCCGGTCGACGCCATGGCTCAGCCCTGGCCTGGACATCCAGCAACCATATCCGCGCGCACCTCCAACCTTCAGCCATCTCCGCTCACCAGCAGCTGTTGCTCTTGGCCTCGCTGGTGCATCCACCTCGGGCCCTTTGAGGCCTAATCCCAGCGGAGGCACCACTGGTTAATGTCCTTTGGAACCAGATTATTGCGCATATTCCCGTGACGACTGCATGCGGTAGCGGCAACCACAATTCAGAGTAAAATGAGATCACAGACAGATCACCCAGCTATTGGCCACTGACACCAGCTTCGTGAGTCTCCCACAAACTTCCAGTTACCGAGCCTGATAGCCTACGCTGATTTACGTGGATAACGCCTTGGTTGCGCTTCTCAAGACGCTGACACTCGGATGTCACCACTGGAGCGGCCAATGGAATCGCCATTAAAGAACTTGTGCACCGCATTGCGCGCCAATAGGGCGTAATACCGCACCACTGGAGCCAATCGCCTTTTGGCCGCCTTCTCGGCCCCAGACCTTGCGCAACCAGCGTGTGCGCCGGGTAATCTGATGCTTTATACCGTAACTGCTTATTAGGAGTCCGAAAGATTCACACTCTAGGACAACTTAGCGATGCGTCACCTGCAGTCGGAGGGTTTGGGGTTTACTACACATTGTGAGATCGCAGACGCACACCAGCCTCCCGACAGACCTGTTTTCTCGAGGATCTGCCTGGGAGGGCCCTGTGAAGTGGCGCTCGTGTCCGATCGATTGCCGTTCTTTCGAAAATCTGGGAACTCAGTTGCCAGTGATTCAGACCATGTCAGAAATCCAAAAACCCGTTTTTTTTTTTTTTTTTTTTTCAAGAACATAAAAAAAACCATTGAAACTTCATCCGGGACCGGTCAAGGATTGAAGCCATGTTCTCCATGCTGCTGAGACCGCAGGATTCTCTCGACCTGTGTGAGTGAGTGACGCTACACGGCAGCCTGCGCGCCTGGATCAATTATATCCTGAGACCTGGAGAGGAACACCGATACAACCGCAGGCATCTATGGGCCGCCTCCAGGGAGGACCAACAGAGAAGGGGCCCAAGCCGCAGAGGATTTGCGCGAGAGCGAAATCCAGTAGAAACCCTCGCCCGGCTGGAGCGGGCCGGCGGTGCCACAAGCGGGAGCCATCGGTCTGACTGTCTGACATTCAGGCATCCCTATCTTGTCGAGAATGCAGCCTGGGGCCTTGTGTTGTCCTTTCAACTGTGGGCGCAGACCGATATGCGGGAATCAGGGCCCAGCGCTGATCGAGTAGGTGTG
>Ga0163217_1077199_pt1 | contig 11642 bp, 6 predicted proteins | sample SynspAceP_FD_185933 | JGI IMG/M metagenome (GOLD analysis project Ga0163217, IMG submission 185933) | Saline lake microbial communities from Ace Lake in Antarctica - Synechococcus sp. Ace-P (PacBio error correction) | ecosystem: Environmental > Aquatic > Non-marine Saline and Alkaline > Saline ... | reverse complement strand
TAAATTAAACTTCAACTCAATTTCAATAACATAACTTAATTATATTTAAACAACAAAAACAAATTTAAATTATATTTTTTTTCATATTATTATTTACCAGAGTTGTTGTAATAGTAGAGATTTTTACAAAAAAAATATGATATGGACTAGCATGGAACAGCGAAAGTTTTACTGGTCAAAATTAACGGAGTTTTTATGAAGATAGCAAATCATTACTACTGTTATCCTATTCTAATGCTTGGTTGTTGAGAGGAAGGTGGAGGCACCAATGATGTTGCTATAGAGCCACCACCGCAAGTTCTTCACTTCCAATGATTACCCTTAGTGTCGAAGTCCATCTTATCTATTGGAAGGAAGTAGATTACCATTGTTATTACTCACTCCGCTGCAGATTATCAAAAATCGCCCATATAACAAATCTGAGAGCTCAGTTGTGATGTTTGGTAGCTTAGACAACATAATTATACAGCACCAAGAGTGTTTGCGTAGAAAAAGCACAGCAACTTGCATCGCGGACGGCTACTGATTAGCGGTATCGAACCACTGCAAGAAAACTACTCACCTTAACGATCAAACAGTAACACCTGTTTTGGTCTTAGCTAATGAGAACAGTGTATCCACAGCAAAACTAACCACATATTGATATTTCGTTTGCAGATGCTGCCGAAGGTTTAATTTGATGCGACTTTAAAACGGTGAATTAATCAAAACTGGAGTAACATCTGATAACAAGTTAGGTTTACTTCCCTTCACTTTTTAATGCTGATGGGATACAAACTTTAGTAATGAGTTAGGAAGGAGAACCAGAACTTTCTGAGTTATATGGCCGACCCTTCTACCGATATTATTGATTGGACACTCTTCGTATGTCCCTCCATTACATGGCGCAAATGCAGACTGAAGTGAAGAATTGACAGATAGCTAAAGCTCCAATCAAAGGGCTTGTCATCTATGGAAATCAAAACTCATCGATTATAAAAAAATAAGCTTTTGATGTTGCTATTTTGTCTGAACTAACAAACAGCCGAAGTTGACCTTCTGTGCTTACTTAAGTATATCAAAATATTAGTGATACTTTACATTAATGAGGAAACTGGTAAATGTAGTAGTATTTTATGATACCAACTTAGCTTCTTTTTTCTATTAAACCTTCAAGACCTTTACAGCTTGCGAAAGATCGCAAATAAGCATTGTAATTTCAGGGTGGGGTTGGCTTACACAACTACCTTGCAGCGGCGGGCTTTAGCTTGGAACGGGTGTGTGACTTCCGGCTGCCAAGCGTTGTTATTTTTAGGGGCCCGCTATGTCATGGGAAATGTTTTGAATAACTCTATAGATAGAATGGCGGACGGAATTATGTTTGACCCTTTTCAGACCGAATTGGACAATATTAACTCAGCCAACAATCAATCTCCGGCTCGCACTAGCCAGAAATTAAAAAAACATCATTAAGCTTGCCACCGCAATCAAAAACTACTAAAGGAAGTTGACGGGGATATTAGACTTTTTTCCACAATAAAGAAAGGGCCATTTATAAGCTACACGTAAAAATATTCAAGTTTTTAATTGGTTGCAGAAGCTCATGTGGCTTCAATTATAAATGCAGTAAAACAGGTTCAGAGGTGCAGCTTATAGAATTGGGTTAGCCTTTATCGGTACAAGTTAATACCCCCTGCCATTTATAATCAACTATATTGACCAGCCCTGTAGACGTCAAATGTTATTTGGGTATGAACAAATTATTTCCATCCCTACTATCTATGTCTGAGTCCTTTCTTCAACAATATTCATGGTTACATGATAGAAATGGTTGATATTTTAAATTTAAGTTTTGACATACAAGAACTAAATGTGGACATGTTGCTTTCAATTTTATTCGTTATTGATAACGGAATACGATACTTCTAGTAAACACAGTTTGTTTGATTGCTGGAAGTAACGTTAAATCCACCTATGCTTATGAACGAAACCTTTTAGGCGTTGATTGGCGAGAATGTATATGCGCGTTTACAGGCTGATTTTTGAAACTGGATTTAAAAATTATAACCTTTGCCACAAACTCGCATTACTTGGACACCAGTGGTTGCTTTTTTCTTATTCCCGGATTGGAGGCTTATTTGCGTTTACCCCCGGCATGAAACAAATAAAACGAGAATTGTGATAGTTTTAAATTTATTGCAATAATGGCTCGTCAGGAATAATGGTGGAATTAATATAAGCAACAGTGACCATAGAAATAGCAGGAAGGGAGGGACTGTTCTGTCTATAATTCTTTAGTTTGAGAGTCAGTGGGAAGTTAGGATGGCGATGGACCTTATATATTAGATGTTTTTTTCTGATGGAACAGGAGAGTATTCTTTCCAGACGACCAGCTAAAACTTGGTTATGTCGTGGTTATTGTCGAAATTGATAAGTCTGGTTGTCAAAACTCTTATCCAAAAACCCTATAAATGTGTGGGCGATTTGGTGTAGAAAATATAAATGTGGTAATGACCGGACATGAATTTTTTAATGAGGTAGATGAGTGATGGTTTAGAAGCAGGTTTAACAAGGGGACCTCTCAAGAATTTTCATTTATAACGGTTACGACTTCGAAGATCCAAGTAATAATCCTGTTTATTCCTGTACTCCATAACTGTTAATTATTACTAAATCTGTAAAAGCGAGTGGACAAAAGGATCAAAGTATACAAAAATAGTTGTAGATAATCCTGTTGAGGGCTCATATTTACAAGCAGGCTGGTCGGAGCTAGCATTTATGATTTGTTAGTTAAATATGCGTAAGGCATCGCTTACTTCCCCATGATTTTTAATTGAATCATTATTTGTGCGAGCTTAAACGATGTAACCCTCTTCATTCAAAATACATTAGAGTTTATAGGGTTTTTGTTTGTAAATTATATCGGAACGACAGCTATGTAGAAGTAAGTACCCATCAGTAGTCTTTTTGCTCACCTAATGGCAGCGGAATTCTTTGGGATGCACAACATTGTGGATAAATGAGCCAAACATCTGTGGATCAGAACAAAAAGATTTTACCGAGGCATTCGCTACAATTTGTGATGTTTAAAGGACAAGTTCGTTCATTTTCACGGTTAATAATAAAAACCGTGAGCGTCCGCTAACAAACACCTTCTCTAAAATAATCTAGCAATGCACAATAATTTTGCTTTGATAAATCATTCGATGACATTATGCCAACAAAACGCAGAACAAGAGACGAGTGGAAAACCATTATTTGAAGAACAAGTAGCCAGTGGTATTGCGCCCCGGGGCTACTCTGCGAGCATAACAATCTTCACTTTAAAAACCTTTTATGCTCGGCGAAGTGATATTAATACGAGTGTGGCAGCAAAAGGCAAGGCTCGTTAAAGTTATCAGGATAACCCCCTAGCCCACGGCACCGCTACTACTGATATTAACCTGCGAATATAAAGGCGTTGAACGTACACTGCGACGAAACGACAAACCCAGTGGATAGGCGTTCGTTAATAAAAGGCCTGAACGCAATGAAGATGGTTTTTTCTGGGTCAGAGCCAGAACGAACGTATACCTTGCACACGACTTGTCGACTTTCAGGAAGTCCATAAATTGGTTTTGCTCGCCATCATTTTGAAAATGAGTTGGAAATCGATGGAGTTTACGGGGGCGTTGTTTATCATTCTTGCCAATAAAAACATGGACAAGTCAAATTACTCTATTGGGCATAAGACAGGTCGCGCTTTTGGTATTAGCGCCTTGAAAAAACACAGTTCAAGTGGCCTTAATTAAACGATATGAAACACGCCGATTTAAGCAAACAGCAGCTAACATGGCTTACTGCGGGTTCGATGTCATTGGAACAGCACGGCTTAACTTTACACGCATTCTGGCTTATAACTTTACGGATTTCATAAAGTAGGACGTTTTAAACGATCACGATTTAGTCTAATTAAACTAAACAAATTCAGTCGCTTAATATGGCATAGTAATGCCATGAACGAACACGATATCAACAGCGTATCGGTTGGAGCTTGAAAGCCAAGATCACAGCTATCCAGCAGGACTCACTTCCTGGGAGGAGCAGTTTTCTCTCGCGCAACAACAAGCAGTTTGGTAAAAGTAGCGAAGGTTCATCCTGGTCAGGGGTTGTTCAACGAGGTTGAAAGAAATCCAAACGTTGTTGCTAGAGTCTGAAACAGAAACAATTACCTATACGTCGTGGCAAAGCCAAGCGCGCTAGTTACCGTCCGATTTACCGGTGAGGCGCATAGTACATGATTTATTCGGAGGGATAAAGTATTTGTGACCCTGCGATATTTGAACTGCATCAAATAGGGAGGGAATAACTAGCGAGGAAACTTGAGTCATTCCCGCACAGGTTAATGATTGAGCATGTTCGTCCTAGTATGGCATGCCCAGAGCTCTGTGAGCAAAATGGCCACGGTCTAAACACCTATCAAAACAGGGCCTGTACCAAACAGCGTTTTCCCCCAAAGGCCTATGCCACAACCGAGCTTACTCAAGCCAAATCATTACCAACAAAACCAGTTCGGGGGTTACCGCTGATCGCCAAGGGCCTGTTCAAAAACATATTTGGCATTGAGCATGAGTCGTAAAACCATGTCGGATTGGATGATGAAGTGTGCTGAGATACAACCGCTTTACGATATATTACATGGTTGATACTTCGAGCAGCCCGTGATATCGGCGGAGAAACCACCCTAAAGGTAGTGAAAGAGGATAAAGCCAAAGTGCTATTGTGCGTTGTTATTGCACCGGCACTGATCACCTGATAATAAAGCTCGCCGTGCAGACATCCCGAACCATTCGTGTTGTACGACTATCAAATCAGTCGAGCTGGTAAGTGCCGCGGTTGGATTATTTAACAAGGTTATCAGCGCTATCTGCAAGTGGACGGCTATGTTGGCTATGAAACAAACCCAAAACCAACATTAGTCGGCTGTTGCGGGCACATTGCGCGGCGCAAGGTTCACATGCCAAAAACTGGCACAGGGGTTTAAAAGCAAAGTGGTAAAGCCGACTGGGCACTTAATCACATCCAAAGCTTGTATCGGATAGAGGACCGCTGATTAAGATTAAACGATTGATGAGCGGACTTGCTTATTTTCGCCTAGAAAAGCAATTACCGGCCGCTTGAACAACTTCCAAACAATGGCTGAATCAAGTTCTGAGCAACAGGTGGCTGCCAAACGGGAAGTTAGGTGAGGCCATTTAATTTACTGCTTTAAATCAATGGAAAAGTTGACGTGTATCAAAACGAATGGTCACCTTAACATCGATTTTAATCGTGCCAGAGAGAGCGGATTAAAGGCCCTTTGTGATTGGGTCGAAAAACTTGGTTGCTTCAGCAACACAGCTAAAGGCGCTGACGCCTGCGCAGTCCTCTACAGCATATTAACAGCAAAAAGCGAATGGCCTAACGGGCCAATTCGACTATTGTTCGATGGACCAACGCTTGAGCAACTTTAGTTCAAGCTGAGGTTACCATCGAGCAAATTGCTACCATGGCTACTGCTAAAAACTAGGTGGGGTTGCCGGACCGCTCACATAAAACTCAACTTTATGGCGAATTTTACAAAGGAAAATAAGAAGAAAAAAATAAATTTATATATAATAACCACCGCGTTGCTTTTTGGTTGGTAGGTATTGGAAGTGACGACCGCAGACCTATCCACCGCAGACCAAGTAACAGTAGACGGTAAAACATGGGCAAAAGTAGGACAGATTCAGGTGGCTTGAGTTTGGGATATAATAATGACAGTGCCCAGCGGAGTATGTTGCGCCAAAAAAAAACAGCACGTTAAATGGGATTTGATTGGCAGGGCTGGGTATGGGCGAGTCACATGAAGCCCAACAAAGTTGTTGGGGCACATTTAAAGCATGGCCACAGGTTTTTGTATTCCAGGATTAATGACTGTACGTGAAGTCAATTCTGCATGGGGAAGAACTATACTTCTGAAGTTTCGGATGCACAGCAAGGCAGGACAATGTAATGATAGATACCCATAAACGAATTAACGGTGGTCCTTAGAGAAAATGAAAAGAGTTTAGCTAGGAGAATACAGATTATTTGATGCGGTGGATGATGCGTGCTCTGCTAATGATCAATATGTTAGTTATTTCCCAATACAAGGTTTGTAGCCGACAAGCCAAACGGTCTGCGTTTTTTTATAAACCATTGATGAAGTGTTTCTTAACCCCCTTCTATTTGCTATTTATTAATTATTGGGGTTTAGGCATCGCGTCTTATTAAGAAAAGATATTAATCAGTCTGTTTCTTTATTAAAATTGATGACTGACGATGGTATGCCCGAATAAACCCATTGGTAACCCGATGTTGTCGATAATTCATCAAGAAGCCACACAAAACTCTTCCACATATAACCCACAGCTGTGCCCACAACAAACTTACACAAATCTCATACGTCAGTCTGGTACAGATATGAAAAACTCACAGCTTCGGTGAGTACCCAAAATATTTGCAAAATTAGTTTTTTAGTCAGCTTCAGTCAGACCTGACTCCTATAAGTCGGCGGGTTGGGAGTTAACTTCATGATTTATAATAGGAAAATGGTGGCCCCTCCCTGACCGAACAGGGGACCTGACGATTCATGAGTTCGTTTATGCTCTAAACCAAACTGAGGCTAAGGGCCATATTTATGGAATTTTTGATTGGCTTTTTGATTCTTGTAGCCACACAAATCAGTTATTTTAATCTTCTTCGTTCTAGCTCAAAAGCTTAACGATCATCTAAAAAGCGGCGTGGAAGTATAAATTTTTTCAATTGATTGTCATTAACAGTTAAAACTTTTTCAAAAAAAGCGATATAAATTCATATAATGCTTGTTATTGTACGATATTAGGTGTCTGGGCGTGCATAATGTACTAACTGTATTCATATCCGGCGTGCATTTTAAAATAGTCTTGTTTTTGCTATAATTTCTGCAATACTGCCTATTTCAAATTGCTAGGAGTTTGTAAATGGCAGACGCACCATATTTATTAGCGGGTCGGAAACACTCTAATTACATAAAATTAGAAAGCTGACCTTACTTGTTATAAACGGACGAGCGAATCCGGTATCTACTTGTTCTGTTATTAACGAGATTAGAAATCTATGAAGGGCAAAATCCCTGGAAAAATAAACCGAAGGCAAAGCGCATGGATATGGCTAAGGTTGATATTCTTCGGCGAGGAAAATTCAGTGACTACCGGCCTAATGTTGTTTATTCAAAGGCTAAATAATAAGAATAAATTGACTACAGTAAAGCTGGAACGATTTCTTTATTACTGTCCATAAGACAGTACTTTTTTAATATTAAGTAGAATAATACCACATGATTTAAGGACTCAGTGCGCGGGAAATATTTGGGATTTCGTTGCACTTTGCATGTATTTATTTTATTTCGCTATTTTGTTTTTATATTTTGCGATCCCATTACCCCTTGCGGCTTATTGGTATTTTTATACTTCCTGCTTTATTATTAACTGTTGCGCAGAGTTCCGTTGGTATTACACAAATCTGCTCGTTCCACTGCTTGCCATATGGGGATTGTTTTTGTTACCCGACTCATTTCAGTATTGTTGTTACGGTGACTTATTCGGCAATTACTTATGCTGCTTCTGATTATGCGTTTGCTGAGTTACTCTGGGCTAGTTTAGGTTATCCACGCTTGTGGTTGAGTCAGCGCATTTTAGGGGCAGGCGTAAAAAACCGCGACTAAAATAAAACATCCGTAACAAATGAGCGCAAAGAACATGACGAGTAAGGCGACTTATGTGTCAGCACTGCAACAACTTGTTGCTAATTTTCGCCCTTATGGTCGCAAAATTATGTATTTATGCTGGCTTTGTTTACTCGCAACCTTTAGGTGTGTATCTCTTGAGTAGAAGACTTTATTTTTGCTTCAATCAAAATTCATTTGGTGCATCCATTTGGACATCAAGTTACCCTTATTATTGGTTTTGGCTTACATTTTTTGCGGATAGACTGTAATGCAGTTCAAACGCGGCATCACACTGTTTGAACTATTGTTTAGGGCCTGCGCTGTTGCTTTAGCCGTGCCACTGTATAATCAATTACCTGTACTTCGCAAACTCGGATTTAGAGTGCTGGGGCCTATTCTCATTGGTGGAAAGCTTGGCGCCCACTATTGCTTTGGTTGTCTGTTTATTTTTAGATACCCCAATTGCAACTGCAAAATGACATGTTAGTTAAATCTATTACCACCCCGTTAGCAATGGGTACAGCTGACTTGATTGGCGGTACGCCTGAACTTGCGAGCTGTTATTGTTATATTGACGGGATATTGTTGGAGCAACCTTTCGGGACGTGGTTAATTTTCTCACAAAACGGACTCTGAGTACAGCAACAAGGTCTAAGCGTTTTGGGGTCAGTGGCTTTTCATTGTCATTGCACATCAAAAGCCTAAGTATTAGTGGAAACCTGTTGTGCTTTTTGCGGACCTGGACTGTGCTTGAATGGTATATTTACAGCCATTGTTGTTACCGATATTGTCGCATAGGCGAAGTTGCTGATAGTGATGATTTGGCTTTTACTTGAGCGCTTTTTGTCTATATTTATTTTAATCATTCACGAAAGTCTCTAGTGATTTTAATCGTTGTGGCCTTCACTTACCGTTTAGTATTATCAGAAACTACTCTAAAAGGAATTTGGTACTAAGCGTTAACACATGATTAGGGCCGAGAAGCTATACAACGCGCGACTCTATGTTTATCTGTTTTTTAACTCTCACTTTGCTACGGTCATACATGATTTCGAGTCTAATATGTTGATGACTCCCTTGTAGCACGGAAGCAAGTTGCTAAAATGTTTGCCACAAGATTGGATGTGCAGTTTTCACTTTGCACAAATGGTGAAGAGGCATTAAAGCCCATAGTTGAAGGTAAAGGTCAGGGTATTGTTACTCGATCTTATATTTTGCCTGTTAATGGACGGTTACGACACCTAAAAGCAATTCAACGCAGCAATTATTAACCAAAAACAATTTTGTGGTGTCTGGCAGATATCCAACCAGGAGGCAAGAGCAGAGTACTTGCTTTAGGCGCAGTCGATTTTATTCAAAAACCCGTTTAGTTTCAATGCGATATCGTTGCGGTATTGGCGCAAACAATGTGCTTGCATTAGCTGAGAAAATCAGCTGGAGCTTAGATGAGGCCTTGCGTGATGCTTATCAAGAAGTCACGAATGTTGCCATGGGGGCAGGCCGTGATCACCTTGCCAGGAATAATAATGTTTTGTTAAACTCCTTATTCCAAGTTAAATTTAATTTGAAGTTCCGAAATTGCACATGATGCTTTTTCTGATATCGAATTACACGAACAACTTCTGGCGTATGCCAAGGTTTATCTTGGGTGACGGATAATGGTGAAGCATGTGTATTATTAAGCGATTCTAGTTTTGTGATGTGCAAAAAAATCCTAATATTCAAGAAGAAGTTGACGATGATTGCAACTCGAAATTTGCTCATGGATGTTGCTAGTATTCTCATAGGCTCTTTGTTCTGGCTGGTTTCGCCAAACAGCTGATATGCAATTTAGAACAAGGACCACCCCATTGTTTGTTTGGGGCAGCATCAAAGTGTGAAGACATTTGATTCAAGCAAAATAAAAGTAATTGGGCGAAAAACGCTCGCTATAGAATTAAAGCTATTGGTTTGGAAGGATACACGTGCAATGTGATTTAAATTTTTGTTCACTGAAGACTTCAATAACACCTTTGAATTTTCAAATGTAGCCCATTGGTAGAGGGACTAAACGTATGCAGTAACAGTGCACTTGACGAGATACTCGAATTTCACTTGGATGATGGACATGCTGCAGACAGTCGATGTGGTATTATCTTTCAATAGTGATTTTTGTGAAATCAAGGTGTGGAATGGCTTCTATGGAGGCGCACAGTGAATGTTGCCAAGCGAAGTTGAGAGACAAAACCTTGTTTTTCATTGTTTCCTGATTATTTCGAAGAATGGTTGGCGCAAGTAAAAGCCGTGTTTGAAGCTCGTATCCGTTGCATTTGTAACATGGGAACAACGTCCTTATTTATTTAAATTTAACAATTTTCCCGATTACTTGGCATTGCAGCCTTATTTATGTACCAGAATATTTCATTTTCTGCGTTAGTGTCTGCAACGGGCCAGGTGATCATGATTTGTTATTGATGATTTATGACATGACCGATGGCAGCGGCCGCTAAAAAAACAGTTACTTGCGCTGCAAGTGCAACAAAAGAAATTGAAACAGAATAATTTTTACTGATTTTTAATAGTAACGATTTTCATTAATTTTGCTTTGTTGGCTTCTGATCCTTGGCTGCTCTCTAATTCATTATTTCAATGTAAAGCGGCTATTTGGGCTTAACAGGCAAACGATTTCTTTGGTATGTTGAGTTGATGAAATTCAACTTTCTAAATATTTTATTTGTCTTTTATAGGCTATCTATGCTGTTGTCGCTTGCGGTGCGGCGACACCGAAGCGAACCTATTACCCCGTCGGTGTAGTTAATGCGGGGCAAAAAATATAGAAGGTTTAACGAAAGGTTAACGATTCTGTAGATGCATTGCGACCAGCACCGCTGGTGGTATTACCTTTACGTTTGGACTTCCACGCCAGCCTTAACTTTGAGCAAACTTGGACGCATTGGCGACAGTAAGCAGCTTCAACAGTCACAGGCACCTAGCGTAACTCAGCATGGACCGACCTACACACTTACCTTAACGCCACTTGGATTTTGCCAAATGGCACGGCTGGAACAGGACAGCATTATGTGCGCGATAAACCCAGTGATGGGCATTTGCCTTACTGCCGAGAATACATTGCCCCTTAGTGTCGAGTTTTTTTATGCAAATTAATACCTACCCAATGCTTAAAACAAATGTAACGCTTGACGGTTTAGCCGAGTTTTAATTGATAGCGACCCGCCCAAACCCAACTTGCACAATATCTGCCTAATCTTTGGCAAACCAAGGTTGCGGGGAACCTAAATGTACTCCCGCTGGGGGCGTATTTAAACAGAGAGGCTAATTTTATTTTTTGAAAACACCCCGTGCTTCTTCGCGCAAAACCTTGCCGACATTCCTATTTCGCTTTGCGGTGGGACAAGGACCAAGAGGGGCAAAAAACAGCCAAGGGGTAGGACAAAATTAATTAGGATTATTAAGTGGAATTCTTGAAAACTTATTCCTGGAATATCTTATCGGCCAGTTCAAAAACCGTTTTTTTCTGGTGAACTAGTATCCACTTAAATGGACAAGCTTCAAGGCTCCGCTAGGGCGGGGGCTGACCATTTTCACAATTTACTTTTGGTTCGTTCTTGATTTCTCTGTTAGCACCTAAATTTTCATTGGGTTGGGACGTCAAATTCGATGGAAAAAACGTTTAAGGGCATTTTGGCCCCCGTTGGTATCCCAAAAAAAAACTAACCAAGAAAAAAGTTGTTTATCAAAACTTTTCCAATCAACCGATAAAACAACTTAAACGGGGGGGGGGGGGAAATCAAGACGGGGTCTTTAAAAAAAAAAAAAAAAAAAAAAAAAAACCGCAAAAAGGGACTTTTATTGTTGGGTTTGAAAAACCTCAAAACCCAAACAACGCTGAACGATACAATCCTCTTCTCTTTTT
>Ga0163217_1072424_pt1 | contig 11642 bp, 12 predicted proteins | sample SynspAceP_FD_185933 | JGI IMG/M metagenome (GOLD analysis project Ga0163217, IMG submission 185933) | Saline lake microbial communities from Ace Lake in Antarctica - Synechococcus sp. Ace-P (PacBio error correction) | ecosystem: Environmental > Aquatic > Non-marine Saline and Alkaline > Saline ... | reverse complement strand
GCAAATCATCCGCGGAACGTCAACCCGACCGGCTAAGTACGCCTGCACCGCATGTTCCCACTCGGCCCGCCCCCGGTGATCCCATTCGTTGCCGTCCTGGTGAAACGTGACGCAAATTTCGTTAGCGTCGATCGCATACTGACTTAAATCGTTGCGGTTCGTCTTCACCGGACCAACGGCAATTGCGATCTCCGTTCGCGGCGTGCAGATCGAAACCATTTCTGCGGCGCGGACATCGGTCACGTTTGCGGTCGATAAAAACCGACGCCCATGAAGAAACGGCTTCGTCGCCGGGTTTGGCTGAGTTTCTCCGCCGCCCATTTCGCCGCCTTTGCGGTCCGGCATGTCATCGTCGCTCTCCGGATAAACGCCCCAATCCCATAACGATGGCACGTGAGGTTTGGGAAATCTTTCTTCGCCGGTCGCGGCCCGAAGTCGCCCGAACCGCTGGTATTCTTCTGAAAAAAACGTTTGTCGCCAGTGAATGGAATAATTCCCGTCGCCATCGTACGATTTACCCAGTCGCAGCGACACACTCCGGCATCGTGGCGACGTCTTCAGTACCGGGGGCCTTGACGCAAGATCCGGGGATAGGGAATAGACGCCGACGAGTTGCGGTATCGGCCCGTTCATCATGCTTCGCCCGCGACGGATTGCCATCACGGGCGAATTGCAATGCAGCGTTGGTCGAACAACGTGCCATGTTTTGGGCGAGCCGAATCATTTGGCGTTCGCGAATTGCGGATGCCCGTCGAGGCACCCGACCCAATCATTGCAGGTCGTCGACGGAAATCAACAACACGTTCGGCCGCTCGGCCGCAGTCGCTACCGACGCCATCGCGAAACATGAGAAACAGAGCCACACGAAATTCGATACATGAGAGGGGCCGTGGGGAAGGGCGCGGTGGTTCAATCGTTGTCGGGGAGGCGTGTTGTTCCAGCAGAGGAATCCAGCGCACGCGTACCGATGTCCGTTTTCCGTTTGCCCACGATCAACACAATACTGATACTTCCAACACGTATCATAATCCAACGGTCGCCCGAACCGAATCGGCCCCAAACGTGCATTGCACGGACCCATGCGACCGAGCATCGTCGGATGGCCCGCCACCGTTGAGGGCCCCGAAATTTTCCCAGTGTTCGACGCCTCGGGCGAATACACCGCAACACGTCACCGGCCGCATGAAAAACGCCATCGCGTCGAGCGGCGGTTGGGTGTACTGCGGTCCCCACGCGGTCTCCGGCGGCGCTCTGCTTCGTCCGCCCAATTCCCCACACCGAAGATAGCTTTTTAACGCGGGGAAAAAACTGCGAAAGTGAAGTAGCACGCCGGACCTCTTATGTCGCGACACCGCGTCGCCCCCACACGGTCGCCCTTTTTTCGATTCGATCTGAAACTCGCAACGCACATGTGATGATGTGCTGCGATATTCGGATCGATCGTTCGTCCACTGACGCATCACGCGTCGGCTCCTCGTCGGCCATGTTTCCCACAAGTTTTTCGAGAACCGTTCGCTGTTACAGCGTCGCGTCCGGTTTTTCAACCACCCGTCACCGCCGCCACCAACTGCTCGACTGCCGCTCGCCCCCGACGCCACACCCTGGATCGGGTTCACGGCCACGGGGCTCCCACGATTTGCTTGCCCTCGTCGGGTCGGTCGAGCGATTTCCCCGCGTAATAGGATTGCTGGATCAACCCGCCCTCGGTCGGCCGAGGTGACGAATTCTTCGGATACGAATCGAAGACAACCAAAGTGATCGCGCCGCCCACTTCTCGCGATCGATCCCCACCTTTCACGGCGGTGTTGTCGGTCGCCATTAAAATCGGCGGCTGAACCCGTGGAGTGTTCGTTAACTGGAGAGAATTCAAAAACTGGACAAGCACGAATCGAGTTCGGGATAGGTATTGCATTCAAAAATATGAGGGGTGATGCGCTCGTTGGGTAACTTTTAAAAAGGGGGTTGATCGGCAGGCACGTTGCACCGGAGGTTTCAAGGCATGGGACTGCAGTGTCCACGAGATTGGTGGAATGAGTATGGATGCTAGTCGACCACGTAAGCCGGAAAACGCAGTCGAGCTCTGCAGAAAGGTGCATCGACAAGGGAGATCTCGGTCCGCCAGCGTCTTCCTGCAAAAGCGGTGCGTCAATGGTTGATGCGACGGTCCTCGCGGATTTCGGCGGATTTCGGCGGATTTCGGTTTGCCGAGGGACCGATATTCAAAACAAATCATGGGACACTGCAGCCATGCCTTGAAAAACCTCGATCCTGGGTCGGCCGCACGCTTCGGTGGAATTGAACTGAATAAAGGGGGTGAACATTCAAAATTTTTGACGCGCAGGCAGGTTGCACTGCGACGTACGCACCCGCAGCAACCGAGGTCGTGCGGCTTTTTACGTTTTTTTGATTGCGGGTGATGCGTGGGTTTCGGCGTTGCAAGAAATGACCTTCGCTATGCATTGGATTTCGCAAGAGGATGCGAGTTGCTTTGAATTCCAAAAGACGCACGCGAAGTTGTTCAATGAAACCTATCGGATTTGGACTCGGAAAAAAAAAGTTTCGCGTCTTTTCGGTAATCGCCGAGGGGCCACGAAGGAAGAAATCGATTCCGAAGCTCGATGGGAGACCCGGGAAAATCAAAAAACGGGTTGAGAGGGGGGGGTAGTTATCGTTGCTGTCTTCCGAAACGAATCTGGGAATCGCCTCGGTGGGAGCATGGGATTTCTGGACGCGGCGAGTTGCATTGCAGCCGTGTTCACTTAGAATTCACGCGATCTTGATCGAAAATTTCATTTTTGCCTCCATTTGAAACGCCCGATACTTTGGAATTTTTCAACACTACTGACGTGAATTTATCGAACTCATCGGCGGCTAGGATTTTTCTTCTGCGCATGAAAAACATGTCCGATGGGATGCAGGCGGTCGCCGCAATAGTCTCCGGCGACTTGAATCGGGCGACTTACAATAACCGATTTTTTGCCACGACGGTCGGCGTGGCTTCGTCACGTGCATCGTTTTCAGTCCAGTTCGGTCACGACGGTTGATGGTCGTCGGGTTCGTAACAGCGGCGTGATGGGGTTGTCCAGGGCTGTCGGTGTGATCATGGGTGGCGAACATCGGGGACCACGATCACGGGCTGGATTCCGTGCTGAAGGTACGCAAGTACGGTTTGCCCTGCTCGGCGCACGCGGCGTTTCACGTACCTGTTTTCCAAGAGGCAGATCGGTGGCGTTATTGGCAATGTTCCTGATGGGAACGGGATGGTGTTCTCCGGTCTGGAAATCATGAAGGACGCGTGCGCCGATCATCAAAGACATTCCGATTTCGAGGCTGGTTCCGCGGAAATTCAAGCCGACACTATGGCGGCGTGCTAAGTGTGGCGATTGGTCGGTTGCGGTGATGGACGACGTTGGTGCAGTCCTCGTCGGCGACGCTGGGCATCACGATTTCGCTGGCTTACGCAAGGCGTGATTCCTACCCGACGGCCGCCGCGTTGATTCTCGCGAGAACATCGGTACGACGATCACGCGTTCTTGCGTCGCTCGGGGCGACCCACGAACGACTCGCCGCGCGCTATTTCACGTGATTTTCAACCATGCTCGGCCTGTTTTGGAATCACGCTGATTTTCAGTTGGTATATCCAAACTGATTCAACCATAATCGGCTTCGACCGTGACCGCCATGGTGCTTCGTCGATGGTGTGGAAACCTTTCCGAATACCGTCGCGGCGATCGCGGCCGACGATAGATGTGTTCAACGTGGCCAACACGCTGTTGTTCATGCGCTTGACCGGCGATTCGTGCGTTCTCGAGCGGTTCGTTCCGTCGATGCCATACAAAGAGAAACCGAACTAACGGATCTCGACGTCCTCATTCTGGAGACCCATTGCTCGCGATCGAGCAATCTCGCAAAGAGATTTTGAAGATGGGGTGACGGTTGTTTGGAAGATGCTCGATTGTGTGTTCCGAACTGCATGAACCAAGACGAGGTCTGACAAAGCGCCGGGACCGTTTTGAAACCAACGCAACGCGTGCTCGATACGGTGCCAAGACGAAGGTTGGCCGCAGTTCAATCCACCGGGGGTTGTTAGCGGCGAAGACGTTCGCACTCGATCGGGCCGAGGAGGGGCAGGCCGGGCAATGCGGATCACCGACGAGTACGAGAGCCATCAGGCGATTACATCGTCAATCTCGACAAATTCGATTGGGAATTAAGGGCGTTGACGGGTTCCGGGTTCACGAGACCGCAACGCGTCAGGATTTGGGACGCCGGCTCCAACCGGCCGTTTCGGAATCGTGAGCTTGTTTCACGCGGCACTGAACCAGGCGATGACAAACGTTCAAATCGCGACCGAGCGTCGTCGAAACGGATCGCAACGAAGTCAAATCGCTACGGGGAAAACACCTGGAGGAATTGTCTTCCGGTTCGCTCGCGCCCCGTCGTCAGTGTCGCATTCATGGCCGCGCATCAACGCGTACGCCCGCCGTCCGTGATTCATGCCCACAATGTGGCGGAAACCCATTCAGCAGATCGTTGAGGTTGCCGTAGCAGCTGCCCGCCTGCACTAACGGACGCAAACACCGGACGCAGCGCCCAGGGCACAGCAGGTGCTCGATCCGGCACACGGCGGATGTGGCCGTGACGGTCGGATGCTCACCGGCTTGCGATTCGAGATTAACCGCCGTCAATAACCGCCACCGAAACAATACGTGTCCACCACCACGACGGTGGGCGTGGGCAGAGAACCTCACCGTGGGCTGCGGCGTTGTGGACGAGGTAAACTCGCTTTGCCACTGACGTTCGGCACGGCCAGCAGTTTCGGCAGGTGCGTCCAAGAGGTCAGTTCGTTCGTTTGCTCGGCGATGTCTGAGATTCGGCATGATTACATGCTATGAACGAGATTTCGGTCTCGTTCGTGGTGCCGTTGCAGATGGCAAAAAAAAAATCAAGATTTGCCGCGATGGGATTTTCGTGATCGATTCCGCCGTAGCTTCGGTACCGTCGCGTTACCGCGCTCCCCGCATTCACGTCGCTTCATCGAGGGCCGTTGATTCACCGGACGCCGTGCAACATGACTTCGTGGTTACCACGCAGAGCGATCACGCGGCCACTGTGGTGGATAGCTGCATAACAACTGCTCGACGACGTTCGCGCGGTTCGGACCGCGATCGATGTAAGCGCCGACTAAAATTGGACTTCGTCGTCACTGCCGAGCTGCAACGCGTCGTTAAGCGAACGCAACGCTTTTGCCGCACCCATGGACATCGGCCGATTACATAACGTGCCACCAAAAAAATTGCTTAATTCAATTCGGGTTGAACCCCGAATTTTCGTCGGGGACAGCGAGGTCGACGCAGGGTTCTTTCAACACCGCATGCCGCAGCGATGGACCGCAGTTTTTCCCAGACTTGATTCGGGATCGTTCGAAGATTGATCGGCCCTCGGGGCGGGATACGTGGACGAGCCAACCGCCGGGCTCGAGTTCGGACTCGAGATTGCCCCGCCCCCCAGCCGGAATAACCGACGATTTGAATTTCAAAACGAGATCATCCACGCCGCAGCAAAATTCCGCAAATTGATCTCGGTCGGCCGGTCATCCACGCTGCACATCGGACCCACTGAATCGACATCGAATCCCCCGGTCGGCGGTGATCGTGGAGCGTCGTTTCGGTTGCCTGCGGAATCATGGGCTTCGTTTTTCATCTATGCTCGCTAGGCGGATGCGGTTTCCCCTCCGGCTCGCCGCACGGTTCGCCGATTACCCGCGATCTCGTGCAACACCATCAAAGGTGCCTCGACGGGTCCGCCCGACGTGGGATGGGTCGCGATAGGAATCCGACTCCGAGACGCCGTCGCCGATTTCGAATGAACTGGGTTGGGAGGTTCCTGACGGTCGACATTCTCAACTATTTCGCTTAAAACGTTTTTCGACGAGGCCACGGTTGATGACGACCCCGAACGCCACCCTCGTCGTATGCCCGAATGATGAAAACGCACCGAGCGGAAAAAAATGCCCATCTCCGTCAGGTACCGGGGAGGCGACGGAAAGCAGCCTGTGCGTTTTTGATTGGCGACATCATTCGACGGTCCACCCCTAGCAATGCGTTGAAAAATCGAACCCGACGCGTGAGCGAGGGATTTCCCCGCGCGGGAGCAGTTTTAACCCGACGGCCTAACTGGAAAAATGTCCCGCCGATAAAAACAACCGGGCCCATGACAATCCGACCACGATTCGACGAGATGTTCGTTTGTCGCGGGGGCCGAGTTCCCCACGGCGGCGAACCGATCGATTCAGGATCGGCAAAGTCACGATTACCGTGTTGCCAATGTCCGCCAAGATCGATTGGCAGCCGTTCTTCGGTAACATTCATCCGCGACGGAAGTTTGATCCTTTATATACAGCATTTTCAAGTTGCTTGGTCATCCAAATAGCGAATGCACGTGCGAGTCGTCGAGCGAATGCGGCAAGGATTTCGTTTCACCAAATCGCCGGATCGCCTCAACGGTGGAACCCGATCAGGGCTGGGGCCGTCCATCGTACAACCGGCTCTTCCATCGTTTTCGGCTGGCGGGGCGGATCGCAATTCCTCAGGAGGCGGGAACCGCCGTCGCGACGATTTCAGCATGTTCCGCCCGCGCCCGTCGCTGCGGCGGAGCCGAATTGAAAAAACCCACAAAACTCGGTGCATCACGGCGGTGATCAAACGGTCGGCCGCCGCCGCGTCACCGAAAATCGTTCGCAGACTGCGATCGTCCGCATCAATGTATTTGCTGTAAGTTCGCCGTTAATAACAAAACACCCGCCGGGCCACTCCGGCTCTTGGGATCAATCCACTCGGCCATCGCCAGTCCGTCACGAAAACCGGCTGCATCCGAGATTGAAAAATCGGACGCCCGCAATGCGTTCGGCAACCCCAGCCCGATCTTCAGCAAACACGCGTCGTCGGCGAAGCGGGTTAATCGGCGTTTGGGTACCAATACAGCAGAAAATCGATACGGCCGGATCGATCGACTCACGGCTCGAAAAGAATCTTTTCGCGGCGTGAGGCCAGGTCGAGGAGGTCACGCCCGGATCGGCGATATGCCGCTGTTGACATTCCGTCTTTTCGGCAATTAAATTCAGGGGTCCCCAATTCGGAAAACTGTTCCTGCAGGCTGTACGTTGTCTTCCACCCGAGGGCGGTAAATGAACGGCGGATGGACCGATTGAGCGTACAGGCACGGGAATCTTCAGCGGAAGGGGGATCGAAGACGGGATCACGAACTGGGATTCGAACAGGAGCGAGGAAAAGGCCACAGAGGAGCTCACGGGTTCCGCCCAAGCGTAGCAGCCGCTCGCTCGGGCTGGAATGTGGAAATGATCAAAAGCCGGTTTGGGCGGTTGGCGAGTGGCGAGTTGGCGGTGGGACTGGGCGGTTGGCGGTGTGGCGGGGTGGCGGTGGCGGTTGGCGGTTTGGCGTTGGCGGTTGGCGGTTGGCGATGGCGACTGGCGGTTGCGGTTTGGCGGTTGGCGACTGGCACTGGCGATGGCGGATGCGGTTGGCGGACTGGCCGACTGGCGGTTGGCGACTGGACGGTTGGCGGGACTGGCGGTGGCGACTGGCGGTTGGCGGACTGGCGGTTGGCACTGGCGGTTGGCGACTGGCGGTGGCGACTGGCGGTTGGCGGTTGGCGACTGGCGGCTGGCGAATTGGCGGTGGCGGTGGGCGGTGGCGTTGGCGGTTGGCGGTTGGCGGTTGGGGTGTTGCGACTCGGCGACTGGCGAACTGGCGACTGGCGATTGGCGACTGGCGACTGGCGACTGGCCGATTGGCGATGGCGTTGGCGGTTGCGGTTGGCGGTTGGCGACTTGCGACTGGCGACTGGCGACTGGCGATGGCGACTGCGACTGGCGACTGGCGATGGCGACTGGCGACTGGCGAGTCTATGAGTTCGCAAACAGCACAGCCAACCGCCAACAGCAAACAGCCAACAGCCAAACAGCAACAGCCACCAGCCACCAGCCACCAGCCAACCAGCCACCAGCCACCAGCCACCAGCCACCAGCCACCAGCAACAGCAACAGCCCACCAGCCGGCGGGATTACTCCGGCTTTGAACGCTGCTAACGCCCTCCGCCTTTCCACTGCCCTGGTTCCCACCCGCTGCGGTCGACAAATCCCACACGCGCGAGCACGCTATTCGCTCCCTCCTAAAAACTCTCTTCTCTCAAAAGTGTGACTTTCATGATTCGATCGTGTTCTTCGTGACGGCGGCGCCGGTTTCCTCGGTTCTCACATTTGCGAACGGCTCGTCGAGGAAGACACGACGTGATCTGTTCTCGACAATTTTTTCAACTAGCCAGGAGACTACGTTCCCACCTACTCGATCGCCCGAATTTCACTGTTTCGCCACGAATCACGTTCCGATCCATCTCGAAGTCGACAAGATCTACAACATGGCTTGCCGCCGCACCGGACACTACAATTACAACCCGATCAAAACGATCAAAACCAGCGGGGCTCGGTTCGGATCAACATGCTCGGCATCGCTTAAGCGTTGCGGGCGGAAATTTTGCAGGCCAAGCACCTCGGAAGTCTACGGCGATCCCGTAGAGCATCCGCAAACGAATCTTACCGCGGCAACGTCAACCCGATCGGCATCCGGGCCTGTTATGACGAAGGCCCAAAACGGGTCGGCCGAAACCCTGTTCATGGATTACCACCGTAGCAACGGCGTCGACCTCGCATCGTGCGAATTTTCAAATACCTACGGACACGCATGCACCCTAGGACGACGCGTCGGTTTCCAACTTCATTCCGCCAAGCCTCGTCGGGGAAGACATCCACGGTTGTTCGGTGACGGATTCGGCAAACCCGATCGTTTTGCTATTCGCGTTAAGACCTCGTCGAGGTGATTCATGCGAATGATGAAACCAAACGACTTTCGTCGCCCGTCAATATGGCAACCGTAGGAGTCAACCGATCGAACTGCGCCGAAAAAGTCATCGCGATCCTCGGGGCGCGGAGGCCAATGATCCACGCCCGTGCCTGCCGACCGACCCCACCCGCGGCGCTGACATTCTCGCTGCCAAAGAAAAGCTCGATGGTGGGAACGACCGATCAAAACTCGACGAAGGTTGCAAAGCACCATCGATTGGTTTCAAAACGATCCGCCTCGAAGGACTACGTCCACGACCCCGAACTACTTCGTAACGTTTGAACGTACAAATATGGTTTCGTCCAGTATTATTCGCCCTCGACGTCGGACATCGATCGTAGACTGGGAGTTTCTGCTCGAAAGCACTCGCGGCGTGCTGCGGCGCGGCGGCGATTGACGATTCTGGCGGACCTGTGCATTGCCAGGAGTGAAATTTCGGATGCCCGAGCCTCCGCGACAGCGTCAGTTAAACGCAGCTACTCGATCGCGTTTCAATTGTTGAGCATGCGAGCAAAGTTCGGGCGGCCGGTTCCGCGACCGCGTCGACGGGAAATCCGTTCACACGCACCGGCGGCCGATTACTTGCTGATTCCGACGCGACCACCCAACGGCACCCGCATTGTGGGCCGGACAAGTTTACAGGGTTGTAGCGACGGGGATGGACTGTCCGCTTCAAATCGTCCCAACGTCTGCCGGATTCGGGTCGAACTCGTCCAACGGCCCACCAGACGGAGCCAACGGAGCGACTAGTGTTGCCCATCACCGGCGTCTGTTTCGATCGGTTTTCAATTACGTCAGGACCAAGACTTGCCGCCGTGGAAACACAGCGAAAAACGGAATCGGCGGATCCAAGGCATCTGAATGTGTGTGTGGCGGACAGGCGAAATCTATCTCGACAAACGGACCTGCAATATCCGAACGTCGCAATTTGATGGATTACCTTCAAACACGTCGTTCCCCCGCGGCCCTGCGTCCCGCGCTCGATTTGCGATTGCGTTCAGGCATGGAAATAGGTCGCCTCGACTCCGCAGCGTTCGCCGATCCGTTGGCGTTGGCTCGGATGACGTTCGGTACCTGGGTCGGTGGCGACCGGCGACGGGCACCGCTGTCACTTCCGGAGGGTCACACCGAAACGGCTGATGCAACTCCGCACCGGCGATCGATTGTTGCGATCCGGAACTCGTTTCAGCTCGCCCGGCGCTCAAGTCTCTCGGCCTATTTGGCTGCCGCCGTTCGAACCAGTTTCCTCTCCCAAATCGCGGGCCACGGCCGATACGATGGGCCGCGATCGGTCGCACCGCGATGCGCTCGCAATTTCGAACGAACGCGTGCGACATTCGATTCACCTGATGATCGCGAAACTTACCGATCGATCAGACTAACCCGCTGCGACCCAATCCACTTTAGCGACCCATCCACCTCGGCAACGCGGCGAAACCACGTTCCACGACGCGCCGTCGGCGATTACGCGCACGCGGACGCGTTATTGGCCGATTGGCGGATTCTCTACCGCAGCATGGTGGCGGTTGACCATGGGCCGACCGCCGATTCACGCGGTCGCCCCGGTTGATGCGGAATTGCCCAAACGTTCGGGTTTCATCTCGGCCGTGCTGGACTTCGGCAAAAACAGCAGCAAGCACGACGCCGCGATCGGCAACTGTTTAGCAGGGCGCCGGAATTCCATGACACGCATTTTTTCACGTTGGAACGAAGGAAACGGTTTCGCGTTTCTCGAACAGGACTCGGCCAGTTCCCGCCGATGGGTCCACCGGATTTCTCTGCTGGCGGAGGAAGCCCGACGCGGTTCCTCGGCCGCCTACGGGTCGTTCAAAGAAACACTCGTGGCCCGGCATCGACGGCTCGGTGCGCTCATCGTCAGCATGACGCGTGCGCAATGCCTGGACTTGCTCGCCGTGTACCTTGCTCGCCGCGAAGTCGGTTATTTGCAGGGCGAGCGCCGAGGGGGGCCGGGTTTGCCGCTGCCATTTGTACCTTGTTTGAAACATCGACGACTGGACAAATCGCCCGAGATTTACGAGCACTTCCTCAGCAAAACTCGATCACGCAGCGGAGCATGGCGGCGAATCGCCCGCCGACGAACCACTCGCGGCCCGACATGAAGCCACCCCGATCGAAATGGAGCGAAAGCAAAAGGGGCAGCGAGCAAACGAGGTAAACACGGCGCCTGACAATCGATTTACCGCCCGCAAGCGCAGTGACGAGCAAGAAAGTCGGCCATGTCGATGATCGGTTATTCCCGACAGGCAATAAGGACCCGGCGGGGATTCTGGCCAGCTTCGGGGGGACTGCGTCATTGCCCAACGCCGTTTGACTCAAACGGGGCTTGCGTTCATGCGTTCGGGTGGCGCGTTTTTCCACGGTCGCGGGGCGGCCACCATCAGCCGCGGGTTGCCGGAACCAACCCAACCGGTTCATCAAAAAAGCCTTTGCCCGGAACCGCACGATCGGCCGGGGGATAATCCGCTCACGAGCAAGCGAAACGATCGCTCAAAAGTACGCTTCATTTGAAACCGACGCGATCTTTTAACAACCTCGAATTTTGTTCCCCTCGCCGGGCCACCGGGGACCACGCAAACGTTTTAAAAATTGGGATTTTCCCTCGCGGAAAGGGGACCGACGGCCCCTCACCCCCGCTCGGGAAAACCGGACCCGGCTCGTGCGGGGGCCAAACTCCAATCCCCTCCTTTCTTTTTTCCCCCTTTT
>Ga0163217_1072337_pt1 | contig 11643 bp, 13 predicted proteins | sample SynspAceP_FD_185933 | JGI IMG/M metagenome (GOLD analysis project Ga0163217, IMG submission 185933) | Saline lake microbial communities from Ace Lake in Antarctica - Synechococcus sp. Ace-P (PacBio error correction) | ecosystem: Environmental > Aquatic > Non-marine Saline and Alkaline > Saline ... | reverse complement strand
TTTTGTCGTAGAGTGCCTCATACCGATTCCTTGCGGTCGTCTCAGTGCCGCTACCTAGGCAGCCCCAGTCTGTTCGTGGGATTATGGTTCAGCTGAGTTTAAGTGCAATCCACAACCTGTTGTTTACGGCGATTCGTCTCTAATCACTTGGAATACAATTCTTTAGACAACGCCGTATCATGCTTATATTTTTTTTCCCCCGACTTGCTCCTATCCATTGATTAAGTGGCAAGAAATCAGCCGTTAAGCTGCGCAGTTCCATTATCTATGCGCATAACCCAGCGCAGTTTGCGTCTACGACCGCAATAAGCACATCAGTCTGGCTTCGCCCTGAATATTCACCCAGAAATAAAATCACGTGCCACCTGCCTCGTCGGTGAGTTTACAAAACAACTATAGCGTGCCGGGTAAGGTCAAGGAGTTCCGCTTTTTTTACTTGAGCCCCAATCATCCCCGAAACCGCTCGACGGTAACCCAGGGTAATTGGCCACTTTTGGCACGTCACCCGTTAACGGTAAAGCAGGGGACGTTTTTCCCCCTTTCAGGGTTCCAATCAGTCAAAAGCGCTCGTCTTTGTAAGCGTCAATATACTTTTAGTTGGCTCCAATCATGCTACCTATCCTAGTCCGCTGAGTGCTCTCTTTCAACACAAATTTAGCCGCCTCGGCACGGCGTAAGCGAACTGGTTTCCATTAACTTGAACCGCCCATGGCTTCGCACCAAACAAAACCAAAAAACCTATCACCTTAGATGAGCACCGCGAAGGAACCCCAGCTTTTAAGCCTCAGCAAACCTGCTCCTCATAGAGAGCCAAATAGAAAGTCGCGGAGCAACCGGTTGACCCGTAAGGTCCGGCGCCCTTTCGGAGCACTTGTTCGTAGCGCTAAGGTATGCAGTGCGCTGGGAAATACGGCCGAAAGTTTCCATAGAGATAAACACTCACTAGGTCGCAAGAGACTGAGTCAAGTAGAATTAGTCCACTTACAAAACCCTCCGCAATCAGTAGACTCGGTCTTTATGACTCAAACGCAAGTGGTTACGCGAGTTTTATCGAGGCGCACAGCTGGTCAACCGATTACTCAATCGCCCCAGCCATGTCTAAAAACTAACGGAAATCGGACCAACTTACTCATACATATCAAGCCAGCGTCAGCCTATCTCAAAAATCCGGAACCCACACCCACACCCTGGGCGATCACTGAGGATCATCCGGCCGGAACACACCTCAGCGCTCCGGTTTGCCAAACTGGAGGTGTTGTAATTGTGGAGATCAGGTTCTTCAACAACGCTTTGCCTCTGCACCGCCAATCGCATAGCTTGCTGTGCTATGCCACTGCCCAGGCCATCTTCAATCGTTTCATCGCTATGCGGCACTACGCACACGTCCCGAATACCCGTGATGGCACGTCAGACCGCCAACCCGACTGATGCAGGCCATGGCGTCCATGCGTCGCGCCAAGTGCCCGTTCCACATCGGCCAAGGATTCAAGCTTCGGTCCAGTTTAAACCGTGGCAATTCGACGCGAAACCACAGGCACTCCTCGTAACTGTAACAGGCTGTTCCAAAAGTATTCCAGATCTTCAAGCGCCCGCGAGAATCGCACGCTCCACCTGCCGCCAGCCCCGTTTCATGTCGCACATCCAAAAAGCTCTTGATGTTGCCCTTTGCTCAGGTTGCGAACCAGATCGATATCTTCCTCAACACCTATGCCCCAGCTTGATCTGAAACCGGCGAAACCTTCTGATCAAACCGGCGCAAAGATTATTCCATCTCATCCGAGTCCGCCAATGGAAACATTTCGATCACGCATAGACGCGAAGAGCAGCCCGCGAGCAAAGCGTAAACTGCAACAGTCCGCCATGCTTACCAAACAATCCCAGCAGCAATATCAATTGGCCGTCTTGGCAAACCGGTGCCCGTCAGCGCCTGTTCATCGCCGTGAATACGCTGGTGTGCGTGGGATCGCCCGATCACACTGGCCCCAGCGCGACCAGCAAGAGTGAACCCCTCGGAAAAACGCCCCATATATTTAGGCCGCTAAGGGGCAACTTCACCGAACCCTTGCTAGCCCCTTATCCGTGGTCTACCACTACCACTGTATCTGCGTAAACACCTGATGCGATCGCCTCCCAAAGCATTACTTACCCTGTAGTTAAATCTGCCGTTATACCCACCGCAATCTCTCAATACGCATGTCGCGCCTCCTCGTCCGTGCGTCATTTCTTTAAGCATACGCACGATGGACACAAAAACCTGACCCCGGCCACTTATTCGTCCGCTTGACTAACTCGTTAGCTCTATCTCTAAAAATGATTGTAAAAGTGCATTCATGCGCCCTTCAACTGCTTGTTTTTTCATCTTCCATAAGCGAAAGTTGCTCATCGCCAGATTCGAAAAATCTTCTCGCCCGCTACGCAGTAGAGCGTAAAAAACCGGTCGTTGCGCAACGATTGTTTAAATCTTATAGGTGCGATATTCTTGTACATGAACAATATTCCTTACAGGACGTGTTATGGAGCCATTAGCATACACTGCCAGAAACAATTTAGCAAAAAAACCATGGACAGGTCTGGAAGACCGTCACCCATCATTATTACCCGGAGCAAATCGCAATCCGTGTAATGATCTCGCTTGAAGAACTACGAAGCGCTTCAAGAACGCCTATCTTTCGGTTCACCGAAGAATGCCCGCCGATTGCTCGAGTCGTTTGCCGAACTGAGCAGACCGAACAGAAATAAACTCCTGATATGAAACTGATCTTCTCCGAGAATGCCTGAAGACTATCTGTTACTGCAGAAAGAAAACCGACAAAAAAGTACTTAACCGAATCAACATAATTATTAAGGAAAACAGCAGTTGAAGCCGTTTGGAAGGATTGGTAAACCAGATGCCCCTGAAGCATAGTTTTGGCGGTACTTGTCTCGCCGGAATTATGAAGAAGATCGCATACGTCTACAAAGTCACGGATGACGCTCTGCTTATCGTTCAGGCTGCGGTTATCATTACTAATTTAACGCTCGGTCACAGTCGGCATTCAGTGTCTGCGGTTTATTGAACGCTTACCAGCAATAATTCTGGGCCTATTCTCTGGCAGTCACGTCAATTCTTTAGCGAGCCGGATATGAAGAAATACCCATCGGCTACAAGAAACTCTTCTTTCAATAACCCCTGCGTTACAAGATCAATGTTGCGCATGAGTTAGCTCCTAATGTAATTCAAACTGCAATCGAACCCATGTGCTGCCATGCCCCACTCTCATCGTAGTCTGATTGAGACGAGCATTTTCACTGCCTGACCTCGGCGCATCCGCTCGTTCCGGCCCCCCAAAACTATAATGCAAACGTTACCCAACTGGCATTCCTACCAACTTGCCTTGTGCGGCAGATTCCAGTCCCACGCCTGTCATCCCTGCTCTTCCGTGTTTAGATTGGTGCGAATTAGAGTGAAAAGATTACAACGAAAGGCAAGATAGGGGGGCAAAACGCAAGACCTGACCCCGCGACCCGGCACTTTACTTATAATCTCGTCACATCATTTGTAATATAACGAACAACTTTTTCGCGTATTGTTTAATAGTTCAAGTAGTAAACCAGGCGACTATAAAGTAATACCAGTCTATTTCCGATACTGAATACCATTAATCAACAATGTCTTTCTTAGCGTCTCCAATGGAACCACTACACCAACCGCTTCCCTGAAATGACTAGCAAACCTAACGTAGTATTCACTCAGACATATTAAAAAAAACACCCATATTCCATAGTCTTTGAAACATAATATTTTTTATTCATTCTTAGTAAAAGCTGGTCAGTAATTGCTTAGGACGATTTTTATCGGTGAGCTTTTAGTTCAGGCTCTTTCCATAATAAAATATTACTTTTAAACTCGTCAATTTCATCCTGCTTAATATCATCATCTATATTTAACAACCCTGAAGCTACTATGTTAATACAGTACCATCAAAAACATATAAAAGTAAGTTACTTAAAATACTCATACTTCCCCAAAAATTTTTTAAAGCTGAGCCACCTGGACATCGACTGTAGCAAAGTGGGAAACAAGGGTCGCCGTATGCGGCAAATGATTATACGCGACTGGCTGCGTGAATCAGCGTCACCAGGTCCGGCCGCCCGATTGGCATTTTCCTGAAATGCTAAACATTTAGCGCCACCCGTATTACCCTGGGGTACCAGCCCAAATACGTTTTAGTCGCAGCACCGACGATCCGAAAAGGCTGGTCCTACCGCTTCTTGGCTGAGCCGATTTCGAAAGCCACACCAGCATCAGCACATGAACCTTCACGTTGCCAAAAACGTCGATTCCTGCATTCACATGGGCTCGTTCCAGATTGGCAAACTCTTGCTGACATGTCCCCAATCCGGGCTGCCGCAGAGCCCATTCGCCAACTCAGCCTCAACGTAGGGAGGCAATCCGCTGTGAATAAGTACGTTTCATCAAACCACCTCCATCGGGTCGCACGAAAATCGGAATCATTTCACATGGATCCATCGTGATCCCCATTTTTTTTTTTTTTTTTTTTTTTTTTTTTTTTCCATTTTGTATTTGACAGTTTTTGACAAATATTCACTTCAGCTCTTGATTCATTTGCTACAGTGTTGCGCCATCGCATTTGAAACTGAATTTTTGATTACTGCTCTGGTACGCTTTACGGTTTCACTAGAAACTATTGTTAAGAGCCTTTAACGACTCCGCCTTTCACATACAGTTTCCTTGGTAGCCTGCCGTATAAAACCTTTACCGTCTTTTGTAATGCACTTAGTTTGCCATGATTCAGAGTAAGTTCCGATTTTTGCATAACGGTAAGTCATTTTTTGGTATAAGAGTTGCATTCCATTCCACTACTAAAACTATGGCAAATATCAGTATTTTATTCATTGCTTGCGTGTTTCCTCTTTTTTTAGTTGATCCTGAAGCCTCGATTTTCGGCTGCTTTATATCGTCAGCGGAAAAACAGTCGACAATAGCGCCTTGTTACAACTTGCCTCAATTGTGCGCATCGCTACATTGAGGCAACTCAAACAGGAGTTCCAAATGGCCACAACAGATTCGCTTTGACCAAAACCTAATTGAAAAGCACTATTATGGCCAAACCTAATCGACCGCCGCCCAAACAAATAAACATTGTGCAAATAATCTGCGATGATGATTGGAAAGATAACCCCGATACCTTACGGAGTTTGTGAAGACAGGCCATCACGCAACAGCAGGCGGGACGCCGGAAGCTAGAGGCCTTCGATTTGGTTAAGCCACCAGGTGTCAGACCCCTACATTCAAAAGCGTAAAAAGCTCAAGCCAATCAGAAGAAAGACGCTTAGATTGCCTTTAAGACCTATGACCAACCCCAACATTGGCGAGCAGAAAGAGAACCTGGCCTTTCTGCGAGTGCAATAAGTCAAAATGAAACAAGCAAACTACACTGCTGGCATATTTTATGATGCCGCCCTTTTCTTTTAAAACTGATGTCCCTGGGCTTACACGAAAACTTCTACCGCGATATTCAAGCGGAAATATGTGACGTTTGCCCGACTCGTGTAAAACGCGGCCTCATTATATCGTTATACGCGACAATTAAACGTCACATGCAAAAACGCACCGCAAATTCCTATCGCAGCATTCTGCCACTCCTGCTCCTTCGTGATTCTAAATTAGCGTGCCAGTAACGGAGATTTACAACGAAAGGCAAGGCATGCAAAACGCAACCTGACCCCGTCAGCTTTCCATAACTCAATTCGCTCGAAGATTAACAGCCCAAAACCAAGGCGAAAATAGTAAAAAAGACTTCCCCATGGTTATCAGAAAGCTCTTAATAAGAATCCACTGATTCTTCCTCTTCGTCATACTAGAAACTCAATGGGGTAAAAAAAGGCCCAGCGTAGTAAATCGTAATCTGCCCTCTGGTAGTGACCCACAGGTCTTTTCCTGGTTACAGCGCTTTATCATCTCTTCACGCCAACGCCGCCGTTCGGCCATAACAGTGGCATGAACGATGACATCCAGAATCAGCGTTCCCGGGCTCTGGCAAAGAAGCCTGTCCCAGTTGTAGCGAACTTTGAACGAATTGCTCGGCGTTCGCAAACGCATGCATGCGAAAATCATTGATATCCGAGGTGAATGGAATCGCCATATTTCACTTCCTCAAACTTTGCATTATAGGTAAGTCCTGTCCAGCAACGTCGCCGTTCCACAGTTAACCATGCTGGGAAAACTTGTCTGACGCCCAGATCATACTCTCGTGAGCTTACCAGCCAAGAGTCGCTTTCGTCCCTTCAATCAGCCGAGTGATCTGGCTATATTATCTTCCTGCTCACGTTCGCTCAGATAGGAAGAAACAGTAAGTTCGCCATTTACCCATGGCCAATAATTTTCATGGCCCGAAGCTGGACGTTTTTAAGTTATCGCTGTGGTGTTCCGCGAAACTGGCCCCCCCCCCCGATGGTTTTTTTAAAAAAAAAAACAAAAACTTGCCCCAACCCCATATTGCTCCGCAAGTTCAATAATCTTTTAGCGCCACATTGGCATTGTATATCGACCCAAACTGTCGGCATTGAATTCTGATATTCACCTAAAAGAACATTTTCCCATAGGATTACAACTGACGATGAGCCAGCGTCCACATTTCATTAGCTATGTTAAATATAACCGCTTAACTTTTTACCATCAAGCCAAAGAAATCGTTATTTAAATACTCAAATCACCATAGAATATTTTTGTTCATATAATTCACCTATATTACACAGCGCAATATCGGCTGCTTAGTATTCCAGTAATATTAGTCCTGAAGCGCTTGAAAAGTATTTTTATTTTTTTCAATCTGATGCTCTCAGAATAATTTAATGCAGATTACTTGTCGTGAATTTTCCGGCCATTGCTAATCTGCATACATTAAGTTTCGCTTATTTTTTCTACCCTATTATTCATTTTCAAACGTGCAAATCTGTCGTAAATTCAGCCCGATTTCATCAAGTTTTTTAAAACTCAGAAATAACCATAGCAACAACAAATAAGGAAAACTCATGTCTATCCATCCTTTTCTTGAGCACCCGTTTTTTGGCAGCGTCACAGCCGCCTTGCTGATCAGCGCCGCTGATCAGCCATGCCCAAACACATCAATCTGGGTGGACCACGCGTACAGTAAAGCGACCCTACGCGATTGCCGGCCCATGTTTTTGCCAGGAGCTGGAAACAAACCGCTCCAGCAGTTCAACGTCCAGTTTTTTCCAAATTCATCAACTGTGACGACACGCATGATTCTGCAATGCAGTTCGGCACCATGACGCAGCGTCATTACCGCACAACAAGTAGGCACATTGGAGCTCCTGCCTTTCAGCTCAAACGCCTGCGCATTTTCTTTACGCCAATTAACGCTCAAGCCCATACAGGTTCTCGAGGGACGTTGGCCAGCAGCTTCTTAGCCAAGCTGACTCCAAAAGGCATTGTAGGCTCGGCTGTTCCGAAGCATGTTTCATGCACGCAACAACAACAAAACGCACCCATCCGATACTCCGAAAATTTCGCCGGCATGAAGCTTCCGGGTTCAACCCAGCGACTTGTTATTGCCAGCTTCCGCCGCCATCGGCGCGACCCTCCCCATGGCGTGAGTAGTTCACCCAGTACAGCAGGCAACAGTTGATGGCCTGGAGATTCCAATTACCGTGATCTTCGCCAACAATACCCTGAGGTAGACGATTACCCTTCTTTAACCAGCCAACACCCTTACAACGCCCTGCACTATATTCCAAGCAACCTTCACAAGCTTCTCATCGACAAAACAGACATGGGTTAAAAAGCCGCCCAACCGCCATTGAGCGTCAGCGTGAAACTGTTCCCCGCAACAACACGGTATACTCGAGCAGATTCGCGCCCCGAAATCGTAACGAAGTGGACGATGTAAGCATCCTTCCTTAGCAAAGTGGCCCGGCGTGATTATGACAATACCGCACAAATCGTGCGATATCCTCGACGCACCCTTGAGCAAGTTCCAGCGAATAAGATCGCTAAAACTCATAGACAGAACGGACCAAATTGCATAGCTACCTCGGGATAATTTGGGCACCCCTAGCCCTAGGACACAGTTATCGCGAGCAACTGCCGCCGCCTGATTGCATGGTTGCAGAGCCTACTGCTCGGCGTCTGGTCTACCGTCTATTCCTTGACGGACGCTCTGCGTTTGCGACAAGTTGCAGCTCTGGCCGTCACGAGACCGTTCTTTCCGTTCGCCAGGTTCGCTGGTCGGGGGGGGAGGGCGGCGAGGGCCGGCGGTGTACCGCGTGGCGGAGTGAGAGCGGGGCGGTCGCAGTGCTATCGTCTCTGAAATTCTTGACGCGCATCATGCTGCTGATTTTCGGGTTTGGTCTTATTGATTGCCTGTGATCCGGGTGCGAATTTTTGCAGAGTCACCGTTAGTGGGCCAGGTTCCCCTGCTGCTTATCATCTGGTTTTTCAAAAATGTCAGCCGTCCGGCCGGCGCTGCTGATCAGCATTCATGGCCATTCATTCTTCTGGTCCAGCCAAAAGCCGGACCATAAACTGAGCGGAGGCATAAGATATAAGTGGGGTTGAGAGCGGCCTGGTATGGGAGGTGCGCGGGCCTATGTGCCTCTGGCGACTGGGGCGTACCATCGCAATTTACCATCGGAACACTGCTCAGCGTCGGCATCTGGGATGGCCAGTATCAGACCCATGATTCTGCCTCAGCAGTTATCGCGGCGAGCAATCACCAGCTCTGGCCATTCCCGCTTTTATTTACTGGCCGCGAAGTATGAGCGCCGCCGACTGTCCCGCGCTGGTGCTGTGCGAAAACTTTCTTTGGCCATTGACCGCGGCCTTTCCATGTCCCACCGCGCCGCCGGCCACTTCTTTGCCATTCCGGTTCTGCTGCCGGCAACCACCGCTTGCGTGGTTCCATATGATGATAATCTCCAACCAGCTATCAGCGCGGGTAGCGCAGCCTCCTATCCGCCGTTGGGCCTCTGGACAGATATTTCCCCTCGATCCAATGTGATCTGGGTGTAACTGCAGAAATCCATCGCCAATGCTTTTTCTCGGCATCGTCCGGCCTGATCGCCCCCCGTTTCTGCATGTTGTTTCTGTATGCCCGCCTCATTAAGGTCGCCAAAGAAACCCCGTGCCACTTCAAGTCCATAATCCTGGCTGCGCTGAAAGACGGATTGGGGCTTACTGCGCCCGTTGGTGTTCTTGTGTATCTTACACGGCATGTTTTTTACACCAACCGAAGCCCTATGGTCGCGCCTCTACGCGCGGATCATCGGCTTTTTCTTACGCACCTAGCTGGTCACAAATACCCGCATTTGATCAAGCTCCATGGAAACGACCGCTTATCATGCATTGTCGCCGGTTGCTTATGGCATTCTCGTGGTGAATGCCAGTAGCAAATCCCGCCCGGCTGACAGAAATCGCTGCTTGTGCTGACCGACAATCCCCATCATTTTGCTGCTATCTCAATCTGATTTACTCTGCTTGGCGCAGTGATGGACAAATATCTCCCATGGTATTCTTTAGTGGCCTGCTGATACTTGGGCCAGCAAATTCCTTGACCCAATCCAGCTTGCCCCTATGTGTCATCAACTTGCCTACATGGTCACCCCGGACCGGTTGGGCTACTCTATCTCGTGCGTCCAGTATCAGTGGCCTTCGGTATGAGACCGTAGCGCGCCCAATCTGGCCGTTCACTGGTGCTCCTTGTGGTGATTGCCTGGTGACTTATGTACCAGCGGTCACACTCTGGCTACCGGAAAACTTCGCTATTTAAACCATTCCTATACTCGGCCAGCCACAAAAACAGAACATGCGCTGCGAAGCCAACAACCATGTAAACCTGAGAATTTTACCTGAACCTCTGCTGTCTTCACCACCATTATGGAGCACGTCATATTCCAAAGGCCAAACGAGCTGGATTATCCCCATCCGCATGTCACTCACCGCTGAACGTGCGCACCATGCTGAACGATCAGCTTGTTCTTACAGAACCCAAGGGCTGAACCCACGATCGCCAAGGATATTGTTTTTCGTGGAGACGTTTATCTGTCAGGCGCCATCACCGCCACAGCAGCAGTTATTCCGCAGATCAAAACGGGGTTTAGGCATGCAGTGCAGGTATTATCCGTTTTGTTTCTTACCGAGTTTTTCCACATAATCCGCAACATGGCACCCGGATCACCATGAATCTGCCCTTTCCGTATCACAGACACTCCTTGACCGGTAGATGCCAATACGATTAACGCCCGCGTTTGAAAAAACCGGAAAAAACGGTGGCAGTAGACCGGAACTGATGGCAGATACTGTTGTACTATGCGGCCCACCATCCCTGTGCGTCAACCCCATGACTGCGAACTTTAGCCCGTCTGCCTCCATCGTGAAACTGTCCCAGCCTCAACCGGCACTACCCATTGGATGACTCACTGGCGCAGCGCCCTGAAACGCATTCCGTACTGATCTGTGTCAGCTGGACCCGATTCCCGACGTCCTGATGAGAACCCACCTTGTATTGCCATGCACCCAAAGCAACTGCTTCTTGGACCCGCGCCTGAAACACCAAACTGCGCCAAACTGCCCTGGAACGGGTCTCTCATTTGACCTGTGCTGGACCAACATCGGAAAAGGGGAATCCGGCGGGCACAAATGGCTATGCAAACCATTGTGACGTGTCAATTCGGAGATCCGGCCATAGAGATTTAGCTCTAAAACAGCAACCGTGGCATGCGTCACTCTTCATCAACCCGAAGAAACGATCCACTACGTCTTATGTACCGAGGTGTCGCACCCCACCGTTTTGGCGCTCGCACTTTGAAACCTGGACCGTGGGAGGTAGCGAATGGTCATCGAGATGTGTGCTGAACGTCAATAAAAGACCCGGCAAGACATTCCGGGCATTCGTTTGTAGATCTATGCCTCTGGCGCACACTTCTGGACAAAACGATGCGGCATAGAGCAACCAGGATGAATTATGTCTGTTCGGCACAGGCCAAGTCTTATGTGAGCCTTGACCGATGATTCAGAAAGACATGCCCATCAACATTGTGTTGCCCAGCACTGGTCGTTGTTTGCAACCCTTGGCAATGACAAACTGGCCACCATGTAGTTGTGGGCTTGGTCCTGTAAGACGCGTATTTTAATTCGATCCTACCACGAAGCATTGTTCCAGTTTGATTCATTGTCATTTCTCGCGAATGCAATATGTTGATGTTCTCCAATTTTCGAATTTCTGTCGGTGATTTTTGTTGTGGGTGTGCGCGAAAAAATTCTCGGTGTCAAATGTATAATTCGTCGGTGGGTTTTACGTCGAGGTCTGTCCTTTATTGCGCTCTCGAATATTTGTCTGACCAGAATTAGTTGCGAGTCCCAAAGAAATCGCCTAATCTTTTCCTTCATCCATACCCACCGCTTGAAATCATAGAACGATAGCTCTCGATTCGAGAAGAAGGCAACATCCGCATTTAATCGTAAAGAACTTTGCCTAATGGAGCGACCGCTGCTGGGACGTATCCGTCTTCTAGCAAAATTCTGGGGCCTCTCAATCCGTCTCTTGCAGTTCCATTCGTACTAAGCTGGTCTGCTTCCCAGATAAATTCTGATTTTTTAATTTTTCCATGGTGGACAATACT
>Ga0163217_1026356_pt1 | contig 11643 bp, 8 predicted proteins | sample SynspAceP_FD_185933 | JGI IMG/M metagenome (GOLD analysis project Ga0163217, IMG submission 185933) | Saline lake microbial communities from Ace Lake in Antarctica - Synechococcus sp. Ace-P (PacBio error correction) | ecosystem: Environmental > Aquatic > Non-marine Saline and Alkaline > Saline ... | reverse complement strand
TATAACGATATCTACACGCACTTATCGCGTTCGTGAAGAAGAACCTGTGATGCGATTCGCAACAGGTGTTCATGACGCGGATGTTTCATCATCGGGAATTGTGGCGGTTGACGTATGCGTTGAGTTTGGGCAATCCGAGCGAGTTGTGTTCGCGCCTCGGGGTGTGGGGTTTCAGCGGTTTCAGTTTTCGTGTTGTTTCCGACCGTGTTCTTGGCGTTGTGATTGGCGGGCGGGGCCTCAGTGCGGCCGCGCGATCAGTGGGTCGATCACACCCAAAACGACGTGTTCGCCGGCGATTCACGAGGTTGGAGCGTGCTTGTTCTATTACGGTCTGGCAATCGCCCAAGGGACTCGGTTCGTTTCCAGTTCGAGATGTCCGTTGGGGCGGCGAGATGTACGAGGTCATTGGCGGTGTGATCATGTTTGCGAGTTTTTGAATCCACGACCATCGTGGTCTCACTCGTGACACCGAAACCGAACGAAGAAAAAACGCTGCGGAAGTTTTATCTAGCGTTTTGGGAGGGAGACTCTTTGCCCGATGGCGGGGGATCGTGGCACGCTTCAAGTGCCTCGGACACTTCACCAACATCGGGGATGCAAAAAAACTACGCGGGCGTTTTTGATCTCGTTGTCCTCGTTTTGAGGCGCGATCCCGCGTTTTGGGCCTTTGACGCTGCCATTCACTGCGGCATATACTGGGTCCATCCACACGGGAGGTGGGTCACAACCATCTCGGGTCGTGTCTTCGTCCGGAGATGTTTGTTGGCGTCGTTTTGAGATTCAATTAACAAATTCAGGCGTTGTGGCACTCGATCTACCCGCTTTCGGCCGAGGTGTTGGACGATGCAAATCGGAGCGAATTTTCGCTTCCGAAGTTCCCGTCGATTTGCTCGCCGGCAATGAAGTCACCGACTCTCACATACAAGCACACTGATGTCACACAACAAGGGTTGATTCGGCAACCCCCCATTCCATTCCGTTTTTTCGCGATTAAAAACACCTCTCGGGGAAAATCACACAATGTTTGCGGACGAATCTTTCCATCGCACCCCATGCACGGTTTTTCATCGGGATTGCGGGTTTGCACCTGAATTCTCACTCGTGCTGTTCATCGCGTTGCTGCTGTTCGGAGGTGCCTAACAATTTGCCCTCGTTAATGCGACCTCGGCAAGAGTGCCAACTGAGTTCAAAACGCTGGCATTCGGAAACGGTCGAGATAACGACGAAAGCGACAAGCTGAAGGAAAAAGTTCTTGTAGATGTTCGGCCTTCAGTTTTTCGGAAAATGAGCGTTGATCGGCATCATTGCCGTTGTGCTCTTCGGTGGTAATTTGCCGGAAGGTGGCCAGGAAATTTGGTCGGTAAGTACAGCCAGATCGTTCGCTTCCCTCACGGAGGTGCAAGCAGCCAATTCCGGGGACGCCCAACGGAGGTCGATCCGTTGCGATGAACGGATCGAATGGATTCCGAGCAGCGAAGCGAAAACGGTCGGGATGTACGAGGACGACTCCGATGACTCGCCCGAACCGAGTTGCCCGAGTTCAAACCGCCATCGTTAGAGCCATGAGAGACTCGGACGCCACTTGCGATTTCGAATCGCTCGCGGTTTACGACTCCCATTCGACTTCGGCCCGGCGGCCCGTGCGGATCCGGCTGGCCGTGGACATTCGTGCGGTCGACCTCGATGCGTCAGCAAGGCGACTCTTCCGAGAGTCAAGCCCGATCTCCGAGCGGCGTTCAACCGCGATCGGGCATAGCGCGACGCGGACGTGGTTTTGCACGCGATTACGGAAACGCGTTTGCCGGTACACCTCTCGCACGCGAATCGCGGGCCCCCGATTATTTCGGACGTCTGTTTCCCCGACGACGCCGAGGTTGATCGCGGGCGTGACAAGTGGCTGACTTTCATCGCCCGCGGCACTGGGGCAAAATGTCGCGAGGCGGGGTTACGCGATCGGCACTCTCGACGCCGTAATTCTTGCTCAAAAAACCGAAATGGCGCTCGCACATCGACCATGATAGCGAAGCGAACCATCGCCGGGATACTCGGTTGCCGGTTGAGAATGATATATATATATATAAAAGCCCAAGACCGGCGAAGCGTCGGACGCAGTCGGACTCGATGCCGGAAGCGATCGCCGCCTCGCGTCGTCGTGATGCTGCTCCGGTGGTGACCATCGCGATAGCCGCACCATGACCTGGACCGACCTTTTGATCTCAACAAACATAGCGACTCAATGGTACTCCCAGTTCCCGTGGGGCGTGGCAGGAGCCGTTCTCCAGCTGGATTTTCGTCGTCCACGGCCTGGTTTTTGCATTGAATCGGTTTGCAGAACCCGGCATCATGAGGTGTCGTTGTGGTTATGAGTTGGCCACAGTTCGCCCAATCATCGCCACGCTCTGCGTTTCTCGCCGGAATCTGTCAACACCTTTGAACTGGAGGTCAGCTAAACCGTAGGTATGCATCGTCAGCTGATCTGGGGACGTTTTCTCCCTTCGCATTGGACTTCACTGTTTTCGTATCGGATGCGGGTCCCGTTGATCCAAACCGCCCCAGCAATGGGCAGGGTTCGCCCCGGCCGTTGAGGACGCCAAACTCGCGACAGCGAATCAGTAGCTTGCTCTACCGCGTTGGAAGTCTGCAGGTTCTAAGTGCTTAAATTCCAGTGTTACGGACTTCACGCCTCCCGGCAAAAGACTGGCGAAGAAGTCGTATACGGTCACGTAAGCAAATGAATACAAGCCGCACGCTGCGAGCGAGGGAAGCACATTGATGCACCCGCTTGGCGCGTTCGGCTTGGATTGCACTTTCAATTTCGTGAAAACGATCAAATCAACATCCCGCGCGGCCCTCCCCGGAGTTCACTGGCGAACGTCAAACACCACCCTCGCAAATTGCGATCAGGGAGGCTGAATCCCCCCAAACGAATTGCGACTGATCTCGTGTTGCGAGCTAAATGACACTGCGAACTTCGTTAAATGGTTCAAGGTTCCGGTTATCCTCTTAGACGACGGTGTTTTAAGAGGGGAAATAACTTGCAATTCAGGAGCGTCCTTCTACCGCACACTTTTGCTTACGCGGCTGATACGCTCACCTGTTTTCGCTCCTTCGTTTGGAGAAGTGGCCACAAAAACGTCCACTTCCAACGGGCTGTTTTTTGATTTCAGGATCGAATAAACTGCAAATACCGTAGCTTTTTGACGGTTTGGCACTGTGAGTGTTAGGGATGGTAGAGCCACGGCACGTGAAAGGGCGCTCCCACCTTGGATTCACGGCACACCGGTTCTTGGGCTGTCTTTCGGACCACTACTTTACGTTAACGAACTCAGAGGAAAAGATTGGCGACATATGACGTCGGGACCGGATGCCCCGCAGGAGGGCATCTGAAAAGCCAAATCGCGCGACCGATCGGGCGGATGGAACAATTTTCGTATGACGATTCGATCGCGAATGTTCGCCCACGGCGGACCATCGTCTGGGGCATCGTCGCCACGCTCGCTGGGTACTCGTTGCTGGTGTTGTTGATCCTGCCGGGAACTCGCTCGGCGGGTTGCAGTAGTACTTCAGTTCGCAAGATTGCGCCCGCTGCACACCAACGCGGCGATCTTCGCGTTTGCGCGGCAACGCCATTTTTGCTGCGGTGTATTACACACGCAGCGATTGTGGCAAGCGCGGATGTGGAAGCGACGCTCTGAGCCGGATTCACTTCCTGGTGGTGCAAATTTGCATCATCATACGCCGCCGTCACGCTGCCGCTGGGGCCAAATCACGCCAGAGTAAAGGAGTACGCGAAATCAATGGGCGATCGATTATTCTGATTCCGCTATTTGGTTGGTTCGTCTTCGGCGGAATTTCATGAGACGTTTGATCCATCGGCGCCGAGCACACATTTTGTACGTGGCGTTGTGGTTTACATCGCCACGGAATCGTCACGGTGGCGCTGTTGCACGTGCTCAATAAACCTGTCGTGCCGATCGGTCTGTTCGCGAGTATGCCGATTTTACGCCGGGGTGCAAGGACGCGTTCATGCAGTATGGTGGTACTCGGTCACAACGCGGCTGGGCGTTTTTCCTGAAGCGACGCCGTTCTCGGGTTTGATGTATTACTTCCTGCCCAAGGCGGCCGACCGGACCGGGTGTTCAGAGCTACCGCATTGAGCATTCATTACTTTTGGTCTGTTGGTGAATTTCATTTACTTTGGGCTGGACCTCAACCACCTGCATTACAGCGCGCTTGCCGGACGTGGGCCAGTTCGCTAGGCATGTTGTTCAAGTCTCTGATGTTGTGGATGCCGAGTTGGGGGGCTGATCCAATGGTTCTGACTCACCTTGCGAGGGCATGGCACAAGGTCGCACGTCGATCGGTGTTGAAATTCTTTCGCGTTCGGCGTGACGTTTCTACGGGAATGGCCACGTTTGAGGACCGATGTTTGTCGATCAAAAAGCGACTCAACGCGTTTCCCATCACTTACACCGAATTGGAAGGATCGCCCACGTTCACTCCGGGTGCAACTCGGGTTGAGAGGTGTTCATGGGACGTTGGGTATGTTGTATTGGTTGTTTGCGCGGTTGTTCCAAAACCAAAAAATTTGGAGCCAGAATTGTCCAGTCTGCACTTTTGGATCGGCACGCGTCGGCATTCTGTTGTACATTCATCCCCCGATCTACGCCGCCGGTCTGATGCAAGGTGGGACTGTTGAGACCGTCGCGTATGGACGATACGCCGCCGTGAAGTTGTACCCGGGAGTCATTGAAAACGACGCAGGCGATCGTGCCGCTTGTGGTGGCTGGCGGTGGGCGTGGCCTCTACTCGACGTCAGCGGCACGATCATGTTGGCAATATCAAACGGCGTTTCATGACGTTGGCACCAACCGTCCCGGGCGGAAGTACGACGGTGCCGGTGATTTCGGCGCCGCGTTTGACGAAGGAATTAACCGAGGGCCGAGAGGAAACCGAAGAGCACGCTCGAAGGGGCTCCGGTACTCGAAATGAGTAAGAAGCTCGACATCTTCGCACGCATGGAGGCCACCGTTCGTTATGGGAACGTTGCCGGTTAAGTTCACCGTGTTGGGTGACTTCTCGCGGTGGTCGTGGCCGACGTGGTTCGAGGTGATTCCGACAGTTCTTGATTTCGGACGAACGTGCCGACAAATTGCAAAAACACGGTCAAACGTTCACACCGTTGGAAACTCGCCGGTCGTCACATTCTATGTTTCCGCAAGGTTTGTTCAACTGTCACTCGCAGATGAATTCGTCCGATGGTTTCGACGAAACCCAAGACGGCTACGGCGAGTACAGTAAACCGGGTTGAAGGGATTACGACCGTACCGTTCCAATGGGGCAGTTGCGTCGGATCGGTCCCGATTTGGCTCGCGGAGGTGGCAAGCCAAAGTAGTTTTTGGCACTGGGACCTCATCTCGTGAGAACCCGGAAACGTTTCTCCCCGTTCGGTACATTGCCGAGCACAACCACTTGCTCACTCAGGACATGAACTCGACGCGATTCGCAACCGCACGTGCAAGCGGTCCGGGGCGTTCCTCGACAGGTACCGTATCGGATAAGACCTTCAAACGAACACTGCGCGCGGTTCCGCGATGCGTTCAAGCCGAAAGGAGATTGCGGCGGAAATTCGTCGAAGCAAGGTGGGCCCGCACCGAACGTAATGAGAAGCAGGCCGTCGCGTGATCGCGTACCTACAACGCGTCGGCATTCGGACCTGTTCGCCGAAGAGGAGGTCGCCGAGTGCCGGTTGAAGCAGCAAGCAAGACGATGAGCCAAGTGAGCAGCCCAGCCGAACAATGGACTGTCGCTAGCGGGAAACTCGCCCCAAGAGTTTCGCTCGTTAGATGTCGTAGCGGAACTTCCTAACGAGTTGCCGTCTCCTCCAGAAACGAAAGTCTTGAACGGGACTTCCCGCTACGATATGCCGAAGCAAACCCTTTTTATTTTCAAAATTCCCCTCCTCCCATCGAGAATCAAAACGGATGATTAGAGGATCTTTGTAAGTGCGCTGGGACTACTCGGCATGTGCGAATGGGCGCTGGCAGTTTTTTGGCGGCAGTCCACGTTCGCCACGACACCTTACGGAACCCTTTAAAAGCTCAGCCAGAACGCGTCGGAATCGTGGTTTCGCGTCCGATTTCCGTTGAGCGAAAAGTGAGGACCCCTCGCTTGATGGAGTTCGTCCGCACCTCAAAACACACCGCTCGTCGATTGCCCCTCCGAAAACCGATCACGCTTATGGTACGGGATCGAAGGAGTTCGACACATCCTTGCCCGGGTGGTCTGGAATGGTTGTTCGTCTGCAGCATCCTGTTCTGTCCCCCGTATTGGTTGTACTACCACGGCGGTGGCCCCCGGTCGTTCGATCGAGGTGAAGGTTACGGTTGTCGCCCTGGCCGCCACAACGGCGTTTGCAATCGAAGAGATCGGAGAACGGCAAACCCCAAACGCAACTGGCCACGATCGTGCAGTACTCGCCCGAGGACAGCTGGGTGGTTTACGCGTCCGGTAAGATCGGCTTCTACCAAACTCACCTGATATGTCGTTGCTCACGACCGGGCAAGGCCAAGGGGCAAGTTCGGCCCGAACCTGACGGGATTGAACATTAATAAAAACGTGCAGGAATATTGGAAGACATTCGCCAACGTCATACTCCAATGGCGTGGCCGCTGCCGGTGCGATGCCGAATGTCCAACCGTGTGTGCACCCCAAATGATAAATATCAGCTGTTGGTATCGTCCTACGTTGGCCAAGCCTGCAGTGAAAACCTCGCCGGACCCACCGGGTGCCGAAGGCAAACTGATCCCGCCCTGGCCCGAGCACACGCCGAAAACCCGAAGAAGACATGACCGAAGTAACTCCCGCTGATAACGACGTATTTCCTGACGATTGAGCCGGTTTTTAACCACTTAGCGAGGCTTTTGATGTAATTATTTGCGCACAGGCAATAATTAGCCGATGGGCGTTAGCCCCGTTGCCGTTGTGAGAACCTGGGGCTAACGCCCATCGGCCTTATACTAAATTGAACAGACCGCTAGCCACGGTTGTTTCGAATCACGGGAAAACCAACTTTATCGACGGGTCGGTTGAGCACCCGCTTATCCAATGAGCAACCTCGAATGGAGCTAATGAGATTATTCCCTTCCGCCATGAGTTCGCAAGTCTGGTCTGCCGGTCGAGCAATCTGTGGATAGGGGGAAATGTGGAAAAAACTGCTTCGTGCTCAGCGATTGCGGACAAGTCGAAGAACAAGCTCATTCCGCACGCTCAACGCATCCCAGGCGGTAGGCGATTCCAGGCGCCTCCGTAAAAAACGGATCCCGAGAAAACCGTCCCCGACAAAACGGACGCGTTCTGGTTATTCGCCCGGACGAGCACGTTGCTCAGCACTGTTTGCGAACGGGACGGGCAGTCGACGTTGGTTGCGACCGAAAACTCGCGGATGGGCGGTTGGTGGAAAAAAACGACCGGCGTCGTCGCGTACATCTTTGATGGTCGTGTTCGTGCGATCCGCCACCTTCGATCGGTGGCAAAACCGTGATCCTGTTGGATCTCGTTTCGCTGTCAGTTGACCGTGCTCGGCCAAAACTTGTTCTACCCGACCACACGTTGATTCTCGCGTTCGGTTTTGTTTATCTGTGTTTCATGCACGATCGTGTTGTGACGGCGATCGCAGGACGAAGCGTTGGTGCGGTGGGGCGTGCCGCCCGAAAACCGTCTATATGGAATTCCTGCTCCCGACCGATCGAACGTTTTTTCGAATTGACCGTCGGTAAAGGCGGCAAACCAACGCCCGGACAGGCATGGACGGATGCAGTGCGGTCGCTCGGATCGCCGTCTATCTGGTTGGTTGTGCATGTTTTTTGGCTCATACGTTTCTCGCGATATTTCGTCGGCACCGATCGGCCTCCGGGTGCGTGCGGATGTTCGCGGGAACACCCCTCGGCGTTCCTTTTTAATGGCCGGCTGTGACGGGTTGATGATGTTCGATTTCATCATCTTACGGGAACAAATGTGTGTGATCGCATGTCCCTACGGACGGTTCCAAAGCGTGATGCTTCGACGAGCAATCGAAGATCGTCACTTACAGATGCCCGTTTCGCGGTGGAACGCGCGTGCCAAAGGCAACGTCCCTCGGTCCAACCGGTCGGCGATTGTGGTCAGATTTGCAACCAATGCGTGTCGTGTGTCCGACCTGGCATCGATATTCGCCAGGGGGCTGCAAATGGAGTGCATCAATTGCACCCAATGTATCGACGCCTGTCCGGACAGTGTGATTGCGAAGCGGCTCGGGTTGCGAGCGGGTTGAGCTCCGTTACGGTTTCCCTAGACGAGATCGGCACGCAACCCGGAGAAACTGTTTCGAGGCCGCACCCGAATCGTTTATCCGATCATCTTGGCTGGCCGTGATGAGCGGGTTTCGCATACGCGCGTCTACCAGCAAGGCTCGCGATTTCGTATGCCCGGTGCTTCGCGGCAAAGGGGCTCCGTTCTCGTCACCAGTGAAGGGCGTCGTGATCATAACTCGTTCAAACTGCGTTTGGTCAATGGACGGCGGACCGATCAACAGTATGTCGATCTCGGGCGGGGAAACGCCCGGACAACGTTGATACTGGAAGTCTTGCAAAAACGGAGATGCTGAGGCAACCGCCCGGCGGGCAAAACGGTGTTGGATCCATTGAGCGTCGAGTTCCCGCCCGATTTTAACACCGGTCTGGGGATGTGAAAACGACAGCGCGGTTGTTGCGTCGCGTCACGGTTATGAGCCGAAAACCGTCACGAAACATCAAGTCTACAAAATTATTTAGGGGACCGAGATAGAATGACTTCTCCCGCCGGCTTGCTCCCGGTCGAAGCAACAAAGCTGATTAGCTATGCTGGGATTTTGAGGATTGAAGCCGTTTAAACGCTAGCCACGTTCTGAGCTATCACAACCGGGGGCTAACGGGCTGTCGATTGAATCATTATTACGCCAACAAAGATTTAGCCGATAGCGTTAGGCCCGGTGCCGATGTAGAACCGGGCGGAAACGCCATCGGCTAATTTAAATCACCAAGCCCGGTCTGCCCCCCAAACGGCTCATCCCAACAACCAAATACCTACCGAGCACATACCTTGGTCAGAAAAAACCGAAACTCGAAAATCAAAGCCGAACGCCTAGTGCAAACGGTTTTACACCGGAGTTCGGGTGTTGTTTGTTATTCGCGATTGCCAGTGCACCATTCTCGGCACGGCGCTGACGCTTTTCTCTCGATCGGTGATCCCGCCCTCGTCGGTTGTCCCCTGATTACCATCGGGCGGCACTCGACTTGCGGAACTCCTCCCACGCGGGCGAGCACGCGCGGCGCAAGAGAAAGGCTGGGATCTGCAAGCGAAGTTTCCGACGTGTGCTGCGGTCGGGAATGCGGGGCCGTGTTCAGTTATTCGCGATCGTACGAGAAACGGCGAACTGGTTTCGGAACACTGGGGGGGGAAAAAAAAAAAAAAAAAAAAAGTTGCGGGCTCGCCAAGTTTTATCACCGCTGCGGCTGGAACCAAGTTAATCGATTCGAATTGGAGAGAGTCGTGTGGCGGGGTCGGTACATGGCGATGCCTGCCATGGGGCCGCGCCGTTTATGGCAGCGTAGAGATTGAATGCAAAACGCGGGCACGCCGAATGACGTGACCAAAGATCTGGAAACCTCCAAAGCTAGTTTTTGACGATGTGGATTTTTAATTTACGCCGTGGTCATCCCGCCAGCCTCTGGCAGTATTGCACTGCTCGGGCAATAGGTGCGTGGCCGGCTGGCGATTTGGGCCAGTGGTGCGGGCGGAGCGGGCCAGTCGACGCAGATTGTAGTGTCCACCTCGTTGTATCATGTCGGTCGGTTGATCACATACACGATCGCAGGGTTTGATCGCCGGCGGCATCGGCAAGCCTCGTCGACCGTCGGCGGCCAAACCTCGGTTTCCAACTCGCCCCGCCCGAAATCGTGAGGTATGCGTTGTCGTTGATGCGTCGTGATCGGCGTCTGGAAACTCGGGGACCCAAATGTTGGTTTGACTAACACTCACCGGTGACGTGACCCGCTCCGAAACCCTCTCGGCGTCGGCGGGACTGCCTTCGTCAAACTTGCGTCCTTACCATTTTCAATTCTGCCACCGAAGCGGACGAGCGATCTCGGTCGGAATGCTCACGACGCTCTTGCCCTGCGGGTGGTTGTATTCTGGTTCGCCTGGTCGCCGCGGGACCCGCAGTGTGCTGATGGGCGGAGTGACGATTGGCTGGTCGTTGTTGGTCCGGTACCGTGCCGGCGCTCACGCGTTTTGATCGCGGGCACTTTCAAAAACCCTGTCACGGCGCTAGTTTCGTCCGGATCGTTGCCGAGCGGTGACGCGACTGGATTTCTGTTAATCGTGACCGGCGGATCACCGACCTCGGGGTCGCGGGTTCGCCGACGTAAGTTCGGCTTGTCGGGACATCCGTGCAGAAAGTCGCGATTGACGTTCCCGACGACAAAACAGTTCGAGCACGTCGAATCCATGTCAGCGAACCAAAATCGACGCGTTGATCAAGACGCCGGTTGCGACCATGCCTGACCACTGATCCGTGTTTGTGTCGAGATAATATGAGAGTCGAGGGAATATGAAGCGCCAGTAAAAACAGGCATCTTCGCGGGCCTGCATCCATTGTGGCGACTGCCCTCGGAAAAGTTTTACGGCCGGAAACAACCGCCGACGAAAATCTTTTTGCATTGCAACGGTTGCCGCGCGTCGTCTATGAATTGATCACGGTTGGGGACTTGGAGTCGTTCACGGCTTGCGCCGATCAGCTCGTGGGCAGTGGTTCGGCGACCGCGGTGTGAAAGATCTCTCGTCACGTTACGACGTGTTCGACAACGATGAAGTCCTCGCGTTCCATCGAAAAACCGCACGTTCCCAGCAAGATGGGTTTTGATGTGTTACGAACTGGGCCGTCCACGGCTGCACTGCGCCGCGTTGCGCGTTGGCTGATCAGAGAACCGCCGCTTTGCGCACCTCCCGGTTGGAGCGTCTCGCAGGCGGTGGAAAAATGAGCGATCCAACACCGATTGCGGGGTTTGTCGTTCGATACCCCACGTCGACCGACGCTCAGTGCGATCGGCCCCGGTCTTTACTTCGACCGACCTCGGTTTAGGAAAACTTCGCACCAGATCTTCGCCCGCAACGTCTTGATTTACCCATTGCCCAAGAAAAACGAAGAAACCGGACGTCTGCTCATTCAAATCCGCGTTGGCAGGTTTCTGCGCCGCCAATGGCGATGTGGATTCCCGTCCCGTCGCCCGTTTGTTATGGCCCGCGTTGAAAGGCGTTACGGGGCGTTGCCGCCGGACCACCGTTTTTTTCATGGCGGGGAATTGATCGGCCACCCGGCCTTTTGGGCGTGGTTCCGGCGGGCGGTTTTTGCATTTATTTTTTACCCATTCTCTTTCTTTTCCTGGGATTCAAAGTCACGATCAATTCCCGAGCCATATCTGCCCTACGTTCAATCATCTCTGCATTGAAACTCGCTTATATACATACTACTACGCACAGCTACTCCTCAATCAGTAGTGCTCAGACTTAGTATATCATTGCATTTGAATGTCGTCATGGCAGGTGTAATCCAATATCGATCACCGC
>Ga0163217_1088313_pt1 | contig 11644 bp, 12 predicted proteins | sample SynspAceP_FD_185933 | JGI IMG/M metagenome (GOLD analysis project Ga0163217, IMG submission 185933) | Saline lake microbial communities from Ace Lake in Antarctica - Synechococcus sp. Ace-P (PacBio error correction) | ecosystem: Environmental > Aquatic > Non-marine Saline and Alkaline > Saline ... | reverse complement strand
GGTCGCGCGGCTGGGGTACAAGTCAGCGCAGCTCCGACGGATCTGCTTGATGGTGCTGAGTTCAGCGCGCCCGAAGGGGCTTGTTCGAACCCGCTTCTTGAGCGGCTGGTTTGGATTGAAAAAGCTGCGGACACGCTGCAAACGGGCTTGCCAGGGAGTCGCAATGTTGGCCGTCGTCCGGCAGGCAGCCCGCTGGCCTCGGCTATTGGCTGGGATCCCAGGGCTCTCGAAAACACGTTGGGGCTGACGATCAGGCGATGTGGTGGCCCCTGCGCGAGCAGAAATGCTGGCGGGCCCTGGCCAGGTGGGCGATGCCCCCAGCCAGAAAATCAGGAAACCACCTTCCCGTGGGATGGTAAGGGCGGCTGCGCAGCGTGCTGACTTCGAAGAGCTGGTGCGTCGCCAAAAACCCCCAACGGCGGGTGGTGTTTGCTCAAGGAGGGGGGCGGTGAGCCTGGTCTCGAAGACTTTCGGAGGCCACGGCCATCAATTCCTGGGCGGCGATCCCACCGTGGCGGTGCTGATCTTCAGCGGGACGGTAGCAATGCCCTGGATGTTCAGCAATTGCCGTCAATTGCCTCCCTCGCCAGATCGAGGACCAGCTTCGCCAGGCATGGAGCTGCAACGGATCGTCGATGTGGCCGATCGGTGCGGCGAAAGCATTTCATGCTGACCTGAACAGCTTGCGCGATGCGGTGGCTGCTCGTGCGCTCGTGCTGCTGGTGGCCTTGGGCAACAGTCGGACTGGCCTTGGTCAGCGGCTTGGGCTCGGTCCCGGTTTGCCCTGATTGGCAGCATCACGGTCTACGGCTCACAGCAGCTCGATCAACACGCTCACCTTTGTTCGGCATGGTTGCTCGCCACCGGACTTGTGGTGGATGACGCCATTGTCGTCAGCGAAAGACCATTGGTCGGCGGCTGAAGCCGGCGAGCGAATCGGCCGATGCGGGCGCCCGCAATGCCATGCAGGAACTGGGGGGTGCCGTGACGCCACCTTCCTTGGTGTGGTGTGGTTCTCCTGCCGGTGCTGGCCATTCCCGGCAGTGTCGGGCCGGCTTTACAAACCGATCGCGATCACGAATTGGCGCCACGATTCTCTTCTCCACCTCAACGCCCTCACCTGCACTCCCGTGGCTGCCAGCTGGCTGCTCGGCCATGGCTGGAAGGAACCGATTGGGCTGAGCCGGCTGCTGCAGCCGCCCCCAACGCTGGCTGGACCGGCTGGCGCCACTGTACTGCAAGGCCTTGGAACGCAGCTTTCGCGCCGCCGCTGGGTGCTTGCTTCGGATTACTCGGCGGGCTTGCTGGCGGGCTGGGGCCTTGGCCAGCTTGCCAACCGGGCTTCATCCCCAGAAGACGACAGCCAGGTGCGCGGCGGTCGTGGTGCTCCCCGGTGGTGCCTCACTGCGCCGCACCGAGCGGGTGCGTTGGAGAAAGGGTCCGGCAGGTTGGTGGCGAAGAAAAGTTGGTGCGGGTCGGCAACTTCTACGCCGGGGCCGGCTCCTTCGGCGACAGCGCCCCAAAAGAGGCATCTTCTTCCTGCGCCTACAACCGCTGGAAGCAGCGGGTGGGAGGGCAACGCCAAAGGAAAACAGCAACCGAACCATCGCCAACGCGGGGCGGCCATGGGCGAACAGATCCCGATGGCCACGGTGCTGCGAGTGTCCCTCCCTCCGTGCGGGGATTCAGCAGCGGAGGGGGGCTGGAAGCTCGAACTGCTCCGACATCAGCGGCGGCCGGCTCAATCTCAGCGACTTCGAGGCCGAGGTGCGGAGCTTCATCGCACGGCAACGCCACGAGCCTTTGAGCGGGTCCAGCACACGCTTCAGTGCCGGACGGCCCTTGTGCGGCTTGAACCGGATCGGCTGCGGATGGCCTTCCCTCGACCCTCGATCTCGACACCGTTCGTCGACACCCTCGGGCCAGCTTTTGGCAGGTTCGCTATGTGAACGAACAGCTTTGAAAGGACCGGGTGCGGCGGGTCGTGGTTCCCAGCTTGTGGCGAAGACCGGCGCAATGCCGAAGACGTTGCTGGCCTTGAAAGTGCGCAAGCCGCGCGGGACCTGATGCGCTGGGGGAAGTGGCGCGGCTGGTTCCAGCCACCCGGGCCCACCTCCATCAACCGCAGCGGCCTGTCACGCTCAATCACCGTGGGCCCTGCCAAGGACGGCACGTCAGCACAGGCCAGGCCACGCCATCCTTGAGGCAGGTCAAGCAGGAGCAGGCAGTCCGGTCACCGACCTCGAATGAGGTGGGGACTGGCCGAGAGGAGCGTCAGGCGGGCGGCAAGACCCAGCAGCTTTTGTGCTGGCCTCGTGACCGACGTTCCTGTGCTGGCGCCCTCTACGAGAGTTCCTCGTCCGGATCATTCATTTTTGATCACCGTTCCGGCTGGCCTTGCTGGGAGCGTTGCTTAGGTCTGGCTGGTCGGGGCTCTTCTGGACATCTACGCCCAGGTCGAATGCTGTGTCCTGGTGAGGTTGGCGCAAAATGGAATCCTGATCGTGAATTTGCCAATCAAACGTCTGGCAGGAAGCGATGTGGCCCTGCGCGAAGCGATCGAAGAGGCCGCATCAGCCGCCTGCGGCCGATTGTGCTGACAGCCCTTACCTCACTGGCGGGTTTTCTGCCCCTGGTTTTCGCCACGGGTCCGCGCTGCCAGCAGGGGTAGTATCGGCACTGTGTTGTTTCTCCGGCCTGCTGGTGCCACGGCACTCACCCTGTTCGTGGTGCCGGTGGTCTATCTTGGAAATGAAATTACTGGAAGGAGAAATGGTGGGCCCAAGCGCGGCTCTTCCCCAAGCGAATCGGAAACAGTAAACAGTCGTCAGATCCAGAGGCCGAATCACCGACTCGGGGGACGGCGAACGATCAGCACATCATTGATATACGTGGGTTTTGCTGCCCAAAAGAGCAGCGGCTGGTAGGGCCAGCAGGGTGCGGGCCAGGCAGAGAAAAACTTGTGGCCATACACCAAAGAGGCTGAACCCTGGACCTGGCAGCCAGCAAGAAAGACCGGGCAACAGGAACAGTAGGCAGGAGGCGGGCAATCCTTTTTCCAATAAAAACCCCAGCAGTAGCCGGATGGTTGAGGGTTCGTCCCTCAGAGAATTAGGTGGCGAGTGAGGCGTTTAGCCGACTTCCCGGATGTAGAGGCGGATCAGGAAAGCACCGACGTGAGGAATTGTAACCCACAGAGGAAAGTGCGCCAGGGACCACCACACCGGGCTTGAACATCGAGAGTGCAAACGGCTTGTCACGCCAGCCAACATGTTGGCGAGCGGTGTGCGTGGTGCGCCCAGACGATGGTCTCGATCAATTCCTGCCAGTAGCCCCTCCAGGAGATCAGGACATGAATCCGTTCGCCAGACCAGGTGACCGAAGGAACATCAGGCCAGGACAGCCAGGTTGTCGTCCCGAACGGGTTTGTAAACCGTTGATCAGCTGGAGCTGTTGAGCCAGAGTTAGTCGCGGAACCAAGCCCATCAGATAGGTGCTTGATTCGTTAACTGAGCCACGTTGCCCTGCCAGATGGCGAGGTGTTCAGTGCAGTAGAAGGTGACCCACGACGGTATTGTAGGGCCAGAAACCGACAGAGAGGCGTCCCAGGCTGGATATTGCAGGTGCCGCCACGGCCGGGGCCGTCGCAGGAGGAGGCTAGCCGAAGATCCTCTCCTGTCAGCCATTCAACTTGGAACCCTGGGCGTTCGAGTGCCACCCCTTGGACCAGGATAAGGTGGTGGTGACTGCAGTCCAAGGGCGTGGCGTGAGTGGAAACAAGGGAAGTCCACCAGGGCCCGATCTGCAGAACACATCGTGGTTCCCGAGTTGAATCGCTTCATCCAGCCAGGCAGCCAGACAGCGCCGTAGTTTAGGCCAGGCCGTGGAGGCAAATGCGTCGGCATTCGACAGGAAGACATCCATCCGGTAGAAGCAACTTGCCACTGGAGGCTGAAACGAACTGAGCGAAGACCGGCTCCACCAGATCTGCTTCTCGGGGTACCGAAAGGCCACGACCACATCGGTTGTGGACGTTAGAGCCAGGGTTGTGGAAACCGAGGAAACAGGGATACCCAGCTCAGGGCTGATGATCGCTTCTTTTGCCTCGAGCATCCGAGCCAGAACATTGTTCTTGTTGGCTTCTGGGGTCGTTAATTCACGGATGAAGAAGATCGCACCCGTGAGCGAAGGCCACCGACCAATCAGGGAAATGGCGATGTACTGGGTGGTGGCTGTGTAAAGCGCTGCCTGCGTTGTGTATGTCCTTGGCGATGAACGCATAGACGGGCAACGCATACATGTGCTGAAGCCACCAGGCTGGTGATCACCGAGCGAAGGCAAAGGGCAAGTCCGAGCTTGGAAGTGCAGGGAGTTGTTGATCGTGTCATAAAGGCCCTTATGACCGCGACCAAGCGGCGCCACCGAACGGTGTGCCCTGAGGCAGGATTGTGGGCCTCCAGGAATCGTCCCGGACGAATGCCGATCCCGAAGTTGGTGCGATACATGTGGCAGCGATCACAAACAGGCAGCCGATCGCAGGTGGTGGTGGGGCATATCGGTGAGGCCAGAGCGCCTCGTTCTGGGCTGGGAAGCACCCAGGAAGGTGAGGATCGCTGCTACCAGAACCTTCAGGAAAGTTTCCGAGACTGATTGAGAGTTGTCGGGAGATTTCGGCATAGGACCCCCCAGTGCCGTGAAAGAAGCGGAGCCGACCGGCGGGTGAGGAAGCACGTGAGGAAGTGTTCCAACCGACGGGGCTGGCCTCGGGGCCTGGGGATGGCCACGTGGACCAGGTGAACCGCGTCCAGGCGATTGGAGCTGAAAACCGAACCAGGAACAGCCAGGGGGTGGTGGTTCAGGCCGGTATTCAGCGTTCTGAACCAGGCCCAGGGAGGCAGGAACTTGGGCTGAAGGTGGAGCCAACCGGGCGGAAAAGCGCCCAAGCCGAGAGGGATCATCATGAGATGATCCCTGATAAAAGCTCGGCGTTGGTGGTCATGCCGATCGTGTACCACCAGTGGTACAGACCGGAATAAGCGATGTTCACCGGGGAGGTTGCGCCCGCCGGGTGAAGGCGGTGATGGCCCCCTGGCCGAAGTGAGGATCCCAGATCGCGTGAGCGATGGGACGGACGTGCAGCGGATCGGGCGACCCACTGCCTCAAGTTGCCCTGCCAGGCGATATGGAAACAGGTTTCCCGAAAAACCCAGGCGATGATCGCCAGGTGGACCGAAGTGAGTGGAATGAAGAGCTTGTGGTAAAAGCTTCTCCTCCGTCATCCCGTCATGGCTCTCGAAGTCGTGGAGCCGTGCGATGCCGTACGCAAATACGGCGGGTTGTCGGCGTCCTGTGCCAAGGACCCTGGGCTAAACGAAGGAAATTTCGTTTGCCATGTGGAAGGTCAGGAGGAGGTCAGCCGACCCGCGACGAGTCCGGGCAGAAGGAACGCCCAGGTGGTAGCGATTACGCCCAGGAGATAGTGGGCAACGCCAACGGCGCGACCCTGGATGATGCTCAGGCGCCCGTGGCTGAATCGCTGGAGCAACCCTTTCAGCTTGTTGTGAGCCCAGACGATGGACTCAATCAGCTCCTGCCAGTAGCGCGGCCGCTGAACAGGAAACATGAGGCTGAAGGCCCAGACGAAGTGAGCACCGAGGGAAACATCAGGTCCATTAGGACTCGAGGGAGGAGCCATAGCTGTTGATCACCTGAGGAAGGCCTGGGCCCAGATGAAATCCGCAGCCAACCATTTGATTGGTTGATGGCGCTTTTGAGCGAAGTTGCCGTTTGGCGATGTGCTAAACAGTGCCATCCGGGATTGGACGGTTCCCCAGACATCGCTCTGCATTTCAAACTGAAGTGGAAATCAACGATCGAGATGAGTTGTACATCCAAGAACGACCCAGGAACACGTGGTCCCCAAGCTGAAACCTGGCAGGTACCGCACGGCCGGGGCCGTTCACAGGTGGAAGCGGAAGCCCAGGTTCGCCTTATCGGGGATGAGCCTGGAGTGACGGCTGAAAGCACAACCCCTTCAGCAAGATCAGCACGGTGACGTGGATCGTGAAGGCGTTGGATGTGGTGGACCATGAAGTCGGCCGTTCCCAGGGGGATCGACCGGCGGCCACCTTGCCAACCCACAGCAACAACGGCTCCGTTGAAAACAACCTCGCTGACACCGGAGAGGCGCGTTAGGCGCTGTTGGTGCGGGCAAGCGGCCCGGCATGCAGTCCCTTTGAATCCACTGAGCGAAAACAGGTTGCAGCTGAATGCGAGTCACTGAAACATGTCCTGGGACGCCCAGAGCCACGGCCATGGTGTCGTTGTGGATGTAGAGGCCGAAGCTTGTGGGAAAGGCCAGGAAGATTACACACCCAGTTGAGGGTGCTGATCAGGGCATCGCGAAGCCTTGAGGAACGCGATCGAGCACGTTGTCCACATGCTTGGCCGGGTTCGTAATCGCGGATGAGTGCGATAGAGCCGCGTGGGCACCAGCCCCAACGATGATGAAGCACCAATCCCACATGTGGTGTGTGAAATAGCGACAACTGAGTTGGGTTAATCGATCCCGATGTAGGGATAGGGAGGCATCGCATACATGTGATGCGCCACGATTAATTGGTCAGCGACCCAAGCAGGCCAGGTTCACGGGCCAACTGGCAGCCAGGAGGTTGGTCATGAACTCGAACAGAACCATTCGTGGCCTTCGGAGCGGGGAACAGCAGGGAAATCACCCTTTCTGGGGCCTTCAAGGATCTCCTTCAGGCTGTGACCAATTCCCCAGTTTTTTGGTTGCCGGTACGGTGCGCCGGCAATGATGAACAGGACCGCGATCGCCAGGTTGGTGATGGGGCGATGTCTGTCATCAGAGGGCTGCCAGTGACGGGATTCAATCCACCTTTGAAGAGTGAGGAAAATCGCTGTAGGCAGCCATGTTCCCGTGAAAGAAGGCGCAAGCCCCTGCTCCAAAGCTGGGAAGAGCTGGGCAATCAGGTCCTGATTGATGAATTCATTTGGGGCAGAGGGGATGTCCGCCACCGAAAGCAATGACCTTGCCAATTGAGCGACACAGAGGGGCCCCAGCGTCGATGGCATTCCATCAACTGGGGTGGTGGGGCAGGGACACATGCAACAGGTGTCCAGTCACAGGGAGAGGGAGGCCATCCGAGAAGAACGGCCAGATGGTGGGTTGAGCATCGACTCAACGTTCTGGAAACACTCCAGCTTTTGGAGCTGCCTTGTTGATTAGTGGAAAGACACCGGCATGAGCATGAGACCGGCCATCACCAAGGCGCGATGCCGTGCAAAGCAACTGGAAACTCATTTGGTGAAACCCCAGGCTTCTCCACACATGGAAACAGGGCCTGAAGTGATCTGGATGCCGTGGAACCGGCGCCACATCGGCTGTTGAGAATCTTCTTTGGCCAAAAAGACTCGGCCAAACCACCTGACCACTGGGCTTGACGTCAGGGGATCGGCCAGCCAACCGGTTGTAGTTGGAGAGGGCACCGGTGATAGAAGGCGCCGCTGAGCAGATGAAAATGACGCCAAGTGGCCGAAGTGAGCCTGAAGATCTTGCGGGAAACTTCCTCAAGATCACTCGTGTGGCTGTCGAAAATTCGTGAGCGTTGGCGTGGAGGTTCCAAACCCAGGTTGGTTGGTTTTGGGACCTTGGCGAGGGCTGCGATTTCGAAGTGGCCGGCTTGGCGAAGCACATCGAAATCGACAGGAACGGGGGTTCGATCGACGGAGACCTTCGCCTTTTTGTTCCCACGCTCTGGTGGGCTGATGGTCATCGAGACGTTCCTCGAGGGGACGGGATCGAGGTGGGTCCACCCTCGCGGGCAGGCGGGAAGCCTGGCCGGTGGGCTCAGGCGTTGGCAGAACAGGCCCGCCGCGGCCCATGGAAAACCAGGGGAGACAGAGGACCAGCTAATCGCCAGAACCCCCTGCCACAACTGGAGCTGAAGTCCCCAATGCAAGGGACCGCTGGCGAGAGTATAAGGGCGTGTGTTCGGGCCCCTAGGGCGCGCGAAGTAACAAAGGTTTCAATCCAGACGGCTCTCCTGTTCAGCGACAGGGCTCTAGCAAAGGGATTACTTATCAACGAGCAAGGAATTTTGCATGCTTTTTGCTTATTCAAAAATTGCTATTCCAACCATCAGTCGCCAGCAGAGCCAGGCCGCCAGGCAAGGACCCCGCAAGCGGCGCGCAGACTGGTCCCCAGGGACAGGGCCTTCAAGGTGATCCGATGATCTCGTTGGACCTTTCGATGGCTAGGCAGCGAGCTGTCTCACCTGACCGTGCTCCTCTGCGAGCCTGGAGTGTGTGCATCTGCCGGTCCGGCCGCTCCAACCAACCGGGGGGCCCTTCCCCCACCATCTCAGCTGGATGGTGCCCTGCAGGAGGTTGCTCCGCCGGCTGGCGGTTCGCAGGTGCAGGCCCTCTGGCTGAGCGTCAACGCGGGTTGAGGGATCCTTCTCGCCCGCCAACGACGCGATGCTCCCGCAGGCCCCTGGGATCTGGAGCTCGAGATCGACGACTGCCCCTGGTGGACCAGACCCCCTCGGGATCGGCCCCCACCTCGTGTTCAGCTCGGAACCACAAGAACCCTTTGCGGCTGAGGTTGATTCCGCCCAGCGACGGCCTGGCCGCCGTGCTCTTGCACCTGGACGATGCCCCACTCAGCCCGGCAGCCACCAGGCCTCAGTGTTCTATGCCGCCAAACCCTGGGGTGAGGCGGTGAAAATCAGCTGGTGGTTCCGCCAGGTTCAGGATTGGCAAACCCGCCGCCCGGGCCGTCCAATCCTGCCCGAACTACCCGTCGCGGGCTCTGCCAGCTGTCAGCGCCATTCCTTTTGATTCAGGTAAGGGAGCAGCCTGTCCCGCATCGACTGGTTGCCTGTGTGGATGCTCGCTGGCAGAGGCTTGCGTGATGACGATCGCCACTGGCTGCTGCGGTCACGGTGAACGGCGGAAGTTCCTGGTCGTCGCCAGACCACCGTCTTGGCTAAACGGGCTGCGCCCAAGGCGCATGCGGTGCAAAACTGGAGCTTCTCGGACAGCCTCGGCGACTCCCTCACCCTCCTTTAACAACAGGCCTGGTCGAAGAGGTGACCCTCCGCTCCGGAAGGCGACCAAAACCGCTGGCTTTCAGGGGGACACTTCGGCCGCTGGAGCTCGATCAGATCCTTGGCCGGGCGGCAGCCGAGGCCGATGGGCCCCCCACGCAAACCAGCTTTGCCGCTTGCCAACCCGGGCAAAGCCCGGCAGCCAACGTTGCTGACGCGGCAGAACCGGACCCAGCCAATTCCGATTCCGCAGAAGAAGCCGCCAGCCCAAACCAGACCAACACGTTGAACCCGTACAGCAGAGAGCCGATCCACCCAGCGCAGGATCCGGAGACCAAGCGCCGAAACCGATGCCGTTCGTCCTTTCCAAACGAAGGCTGTCGTCCCGGCCGACGCGGCTTGGCAACGGCCTGGACCGGCGGATGACCAAGTTGAGCTGATGGGCGAACACATCTGCTGGCGGTCTGGGTCTGAGTTCGCTCCAGTGGGTCGGTTCTTGGAGTCGGCTGGAGCAGTCCGCCTGCTGGCAGCGAGCAGCTGCGGGACGCACCGCTCGCTGAGTTTCTGGCCGCATTGAGACAGCGCCGCCGCGTTCGTAGGTGGTAGGCGCCTGTAGGCGCAATTCACCCGACTGAATCGCGCCCTCCTCAAAGGCAAAAGCCAGGAAAACACGCCGTTCGTGGTGCGTGGATCCGGCCTGGTTGTCTTCGCCATCCCCCTTGCTGGGGGAGCATGGGGCCCGGTGGCGAATCCTCCAGCACAGCGGGGTGTCCGCCTGCTGGGGGGGCAAGCGGTGCCTTGAGCGGATCAAAGCGGCGCCGCGCGGTCGGCCTGGCCCTCGATTGCTTCGGCCGGGACTGGGGCTGACGCGGCGGGGCGGCGGGCGATTGGGGATGGGCTGATGAAGGCGCGGCGCGGGGCCGGGGGCCCTGAGCTCCAGCAGGAGGCCGGCCTGACCCTCTGGCAGCAGCTGGACGCTGGCCGGCCGGCCGGCCCAAAAGCGCAAACTGGCAGTCGGGGAAACCTTTCGCTGCACGTCAGCCAACCGCCAGGGCCCAGGCTGCCGCTGGCACCCCGCCCTGGCCTATGGCTGGGATCGGGCTGTGAGCGAGGGACACGAGGCCTCAAGCCTGCTGTACGGGCTGGTCGATCAGGCCCTCACGAGCACCAACTGGCCGGCCGGCAAGCCGGGTGGCCGGGCTGCGCCAGCGTCGATCGAAAAGGGGAATTTGAAACCGGCCCTCTGGCCCCTGGCCGCAGCAGCGAGGCCTGGCCGCTGGCGCCTGTTTGGGGCCACCGAAGCCTGGGCCCCGGTTGGGGCGGTACCCACCCCCATCGGCTGGCTGTAGAGAAGGAAATGGGCACGCCAGCGTCGCCGAGGCCGCAAGCCCCTGCTCGCCGCAGGGACGGAGGCTTCACTGCTTTGTGTCAACAACAACGCGATGAGCGGGCAGCCAAGCGCCGCACTGGGGCCTGGACGTGGGCCCAGAAGGGGCGCCAGAGCAGGGGGCCGCCACCTTGGCGATCGCGCAAGGCCGCCAGCCAATGGGCGCCCGCCCAGGGGCACCTCCACCTCATTGGCAAGTGGCCCAGGGCAGCCTCGATCTTGCTTCATCTTCCCGACGCCCGCCAGGGCCCCTGGCCCCTCAAGCACCCGTCTGGGTGGGCTACGGGCTCTATCTCGGACCTGCTTGAGCCGCTGCGGCGACCCGACCAGTGGCGCTGCGGACGGCCAACTCACCCAGGAACGCCAACGCTGTGCCCAGGGCCCTGGATCTGGCCAGCCAGGGCCTGGACGGTGTTCCCTTGGTCTCCTCAGAGAGACAGCGGCCATCTACGGCATGGCCGGGCTGGCCCTGGAACTGTGGCTGCAGCGGAGGACGGCAGAGGACCGGGCTCAGCGTGCACCCCGGGCCCTCTCTGCCCTGCAGCTGGCGCGGGCCCCCGGGTTCGGGGGCCCGCTGGGATGCCACGGGGACTTCTTGCACCGATTTCAGGGGGCCTAGCGATCGGCTCACGCCCTGGCCCATCGATCGAGAGGCGCCTGCGCGGCTTGCGGCCTTGGGCGATTTTGTGGTGGCTCTCTTTACAACCCTCGGCTCGCTCGGCCGCGGGATGCAGCTGGCCAGGGGCCCTGGAGCTTTGCTGGCCGAGGGGCGCACCACCCGCCATTTCCGTGTTGCTTGGCCCGCCCAACTGGGCCGCCAGGAGGAGGCAGGGCCAGCATTGCAACCGGCTCGGCGGACCTCCCCCACGACCAGGTCGACCATGCTTTTCAGGCTTGGTGCTGGTGGGCAAAAACCACACCACCGGCTGCAGGGACGGCCGGAAATCGTTGGAAACCCCCGCCGCGGGCTATCCCCCAGCGCTGAAACTTGGCCCAGGGGCCTGGGATTTCAATTTCGGATTGACAGGGATTTTCCAATAACCTGCGGCCCCTTCGGTTTTTTCCGGAAAAACGGGAAAGTTGCCGGGGGCTTACGCCCCCCCAAAAGGCTTTTTGGCCGGGGGGGGCCCAAACCCCCCCCCCCCATCCCGTTGGGAAGAGCTTAGCGAATCCTTTTCTTCTCCTT
>Ga0163217_1012278_pt1 | contig 11644 bp, 13 predicted proteins | sample SynspAceP_FD_185933 | JGI IMG/M metagenome (GOLD analysis project Ga0163217, IMG submission 185933) | Saline lake microbial communities from Ace Lake in Antarctica - Synechococcus sp. Ace-P (PacBio error correction) | ecosystem: Environmental > Aquatic > Non-marine Saline and Alkaline > Saline ... | reverse complement strand
TCCTTCGTAACTACGGATGAAATGAAAGATTCGTACCTAGCGGAAGCACCGAATCAGAAGATTGCGAATTTACTGGCTGGTGGGTGTAAAGCGCTTGCCGCGTGTGTAGTCCTTGCTGATGAAACGCATTAGACGCAAAGCATACATGTGTCATTGACGCACCAGGCTTGGTTGATCACCCCGCGAGCTCGAAGCAAGGCAAAAAATCCTAGCTTGGAAGTGCAGGGATGTTGATTCGTTGTCATAAAGGCCCTTCATGGTCCCGCACCAAGCGCGCCACCGAACGGTGTTGCCCTGATGAGGAGGATTGGGATGCCTCCAAGAGATCCTCCACAGATCGATAATGGCCGCCGAAGTTGGTCGTATACATGTGGCCAGCAGATACAAAACAGCTAGCCGATCGCCAGGTTGTGTGGTGTCTGATATCGGTGAGCCAGAGCGCCTCTGCTCTGGGCTGGAAGCACCCCAGGAAGGTGAGGATCGGCTATACCAGACCTTCGGGAAGTTCCGAAGACCTGTTGAGAGTGTCGGGATATTTCGGGCATAGTACCCCCCCAGTGCGGTGAAGAACGGAGCAGACCCGGCCTGGGGAGTGAAGCACGTTGAGGAAGTTGTCAACCGACGTGCTGGTCTCGGCCTCGGGGGGTGTGTGGGATGGCCACGTGGACCATACCGGTCCAGGCGATGGAAACTCTGAAAAACGAACGAACAGCTACGGTAGGGGTTCACCGATTCAGCTTTTCTTGAACCAGGCCAGTAACGCAGAACTTGGGCTGAAGTTGGGAGCCAACCGGCGAAAAGCGCCCAGCCGAGAGGATCATTCCGAAGATTGGTCCCATGACTTAGAAGCTCGGCTAGTTGGCTGGTCATGCCGACTCGGTTGTACCACCCGTGGTAGCGCAGGCTCGGAACATCAAGCTGATGTTCACCGGGGATGTTTGCGCCCGCCTGGGGAAGGCGTGATGGGCCCCCTGGCCGGAGGTGGATGTGAGGAGCCAGAGATCTGCGTGAGCCGATGGGACGGACGTGAGCATGCGGATCGGCGACCACGGCTCAAGTTGCCCTGGCCAGAGCATTTATTGGACAGGTGTCCGAAACCAGAGGCCGATGATCGCAGGTGACCTCCTGAAGTGGTGGAGAAGAGCTTTTGGTAAAGCTTCTCCTCCGTCATCCGTCATGGCTCTCGACGTCGTGAAGCCGTGGCGATGCCGTACAAATTACGCGGGTGTTGTCGGGTCCTGTGTAAGACCCGGCTAAACGTAAGGGAAATTCGTTGCCATTGTGAAATGTCAGGAGGAGTCAAGCCCGAGCCGGCGGACGAGTCGGCCATGGGAAGAACGCCCAGGGTGGTAGCTGAGTACGCCCACGGAGATAGTGGGCAACGCCAAGAACGGCTGCGACCGCTGGATGGATGCTCAGCGCCCGTGGGCTGGAATCCGCTGGACAACCCTCAGCTTGGTGTAGTAGCCAGACAGACTCAATCATGCTCCTGCCAGTAGCCGCCGCCGCTGACAGGAAACATGAGGCTGAATGGCCCAGACCGAGAGTGAGCCACCGAGGTAAGCATCAGGCCAATAGCCACTCGAAGGAGGAGCATAGCTGTTGATTGCACCTGAGAGCCTTGGGCCAGGTGGAAATCACAGCAGCCAACATTTGATGGTGATGGCGCTTGAGCTGAAGTTGCCGTTGGCTCGATGTGCTGAACGGGGGTGCCATCCTGGATTGACGGTTGATCTCAGCACGATCGCTTCTGCATTTCCAACTGACAGTGAAAATCACGATCGAGATGGCAGTTGGTGAGCATCCGAACAGGACCCAGGAATGACACGTGTCCCAGCGTGAAAACTGGCAGTACCGCCGACGGCCGGGGGGTCACAGGGAAGCGAAAAGCCCAGGTTCGCGTTATCAGGGATAAGCCTGGAGCTTGCCGGCGTGTAAAGGCACACCCTTCAGCAGATCAGCACTGTGGTGACGTGGGATCTCGTGAAGGGGTAGGAGGTGTGGACCATTGAATCGGCTCGTTCCCCCAGGGGGATCGGACGGCGGCCACCTTGCCAACCCACAGCAACAACGCTCCGTTGAACACCTCGCTGAACACCGCGAGAGTCGTCGGTTAGGCGCGTGTGGTGCCGGCAGCGGCGGCATGCTCAGTCCCTGAATCCATGAGCGATAAACATGTTGCTAGCTGATGGCGGAGTCACTGATACATTGTTTCCTGTACGCCCAGAGCACGCGATGTTCGTTGTGGGATGTAGAGGCCGAAGGCTGTGAAGCCACGGGAAGATTCACACCCAGTTTGAGGTGGTTCTGATCAGGGCATGCGAGCTTGAGAACGGCGATCGAGCAACGTTGTCCACATGGCTTGGGCCGTGGTCGTAATCGCGGATGAGTGCGACTAAGCTCCGCGTAGTCGGCACAGCCCCACGAATTGATTGAAGCCACCAATCCAAAGGTGGTGGGTGAATAGCGACAAACTGAGTTGGGTAATCGATCCCGAAGTAGGGATAGGGAGCATTCGTCATACATGTGATGCGCCACGATAATGTGGTCACTGCGATCCAAGCAGGGCGTGTTGGTACGGCCAACTGGCATGCCAGGAGGTGGTCGATTGGAAACTCGAACAGACCATCGTGGCCCTTCTCGGAGCGGGCGACAGCAGGGATCACCCTTCTGCCTTCAAGGATCTCCTGGCTGTGGACCAATTCACCCAGTTGGTGCGGGGTATGTGGGCGCGGCTAATGGAGTGAACAGGCGCGATTCGCCAGTGGTGATGGCGATTGTCTGTCATCCAGAGGTCTTGCCGTGACGGATTCAATCCACCTTGAAGGGTGGGAATCGCTGTAGGCAGCCCAGTTCCCGTGTGGAATAAGGGCGAGCAAGGCCCCTGAGTCCAAAGCCTGGGAAGAGCGGGGGGCGAGCGGTGGGCAATCAGGTCCTGAGTGTGTATGGAATTCATGGGGCAGGGGGGAATGTCCGCCAACCGGAAGCAATGACCGTTGCCATTGTGAGCAGGGGACAGACGGGGCCCCAGTGCGTCGGATGGCATCCATCAAACTTGGGTGGTGGGCGAGGGGACACATGCAACAGGTGTCCAGTCCAGGAGAGGGCCCGATCCCGAGAAGAGCGGCCAGTATGAGTTGTTGAGCATCGAGCGCTGAACGTGCTGGAACCACTCCATGGCTGGAGCTGCCTGTTGATAGTGGAAGGACACCGGCATGAGACATTGAGAAACCCGGCCTATTCACCAAGGCCGCCATTGCCGTCGCAAAGGCAACTGGGAACTTCGATTGGTTGAAACCCCAGGCTCTCCCAACATGGTACAGGTCCTGAGTGTGATTCTGGTAGTGCGCGTGAACCGGGCGCCCGAGAAAGCATCGGCGTTGAGAATCTCTGGCAAAGATCGCCAAACCACCTGCGCATGGGTTTGACGATGCAGCGGATCGGCCAGCCAACGGTTTTGTAGTGGAGGAAGCGGGCACTGCAGTGCCCGTGATAGAGGCGCCGCTGAGCCTAGGATTGAGAAATTACGTGGCAAGTGGCGAAGTAGAGACTGAGATCTTGCGGGGATACTTGAGTCAGATCACTCTGTGGGCTGTCGAAACTGCGTGGAGCCGTTTGCGTGGAGGGTTCCAAACCCAGGTTTGTGCGTTTTGGGACCTTTGGGGCGAGCTGCGATCGAAGTTGGCCGGGCTTGCCGAGGCACATTCGAATTCGATCAGGAACAGGGTTCCGATCCGACGGTGACCTTCCCCGTGTTAGGTCCCACGCCTCTGTGGGCTGATGGTCATTCGAGGGAGTTCCCGAGGACGGATCGGCCAGGTGGGCGTCCTCCACCCCCTCGGGCGCAGGCGGGGAAGCCTGGCCGGTGGGGTCTCATGGGCCTGTGGGCAGAACAGGCCCGCTGGCGGCCATGAGTGTGAAACCAGGGAGACATGAGCCTAATCGCCTCAGAACCCCTGTCAACAACTGGAGCTGAGTCCCAGATGTAAGGGGACGCTGCGAGATATAAGGCGTGATTCGCGGCCCCTAGCGCGCGGAAAGGTAACAAAGTTGCAAGTCGAGCGGCGCTCCTGTCAGCGACAGGGCTCTAGCCAAGTATTACTTATCAAACGAGCCAAGGAATTCTGCATTGCTTTTGTTAGTGTGAAAATTTCGCTTATGTTCCAACACCCAATCAGTCGCCGCAGAGCCAGGCCGCAGGCAAGGAACCCACCGCAAGCGGCGCGGCAGACTCGGTCGCCAGGGACAGGGCCTCCAAGGGTGATTCGCGATGATCTGCGTCTGGGACTTCGATTGGCTGGCAGCGACCGGTTCTGCATCTCGCGCTGACCGTTGCTCCTCTGCGGAGCCTGGAGTGGTGTGCCATCTGCGCGGGTCCGGCCGCTCCAACCCGAATACCGGGTGGCCCTCCCGCCACCAATCCAGTCTGGTGCCGCTGACAGGAATGTGTGTCCCGCCGCTGTGCGGGGTTCAAGCAGGTGGTGCCCTGCTGGCTGTGGAAGCGGCAAACCGCGGTTGAGGATCCTCTTCGCCGCCAACGACGCACGATTTGCGTCCCCGCAGGCCCTGGGGGATCTGGAGCTCTAGATCGTACGACTGGCCCCTGTCGGACCAGGTCCCCTCGGGATCGGCCTCCCACCCGTTGGTTCAGCTCGCACAGAAGCCTGCGGGTCTGAGTGCATCCGCCCCAGCGACCGGCCTGGTCCCCCGTGCGCTTGCGACCTGACGCATGGCACGCCGACGTCAGGCCCTGGCGAGCTCACAGGCTCAGTGTCCTATGCCGCGCAAAGCTCTGAGGGCGTGAGGCGGTGGAAATCAGCGTTGGTGGTTGTCCGCCGAGTCAGATGCACCGCGCCGCGTTCCATCTTTGGCCGAACACCCCGTCGCGGGCTCTGCCCATGTCTTGATCAGCGGCATTTCCTTTTTATCAGGTAAGGAGCAGCCTTCCCGAGTGTTCGACTGGGGCTGGGCTGGATGGATGCTGCCGCGCAGTGGTCTGCGTGATGACGATCGCCACTTGAGGCTGGTGCGGGAGGTCACGGTGACGGCGACAGTTTCTGGTCGATGGCCAGACCACCGTGTGGCTAACGGCCTTGCTCATAGGCGGCAATGCGTGGTGCAATACTGGAGGCTTCTACGACAGCCGTCGGCGACTCCTCGACCCTCTGTACAAACAGCTCTTGGTTCGAGAGGTTGACCTCGCGTCCGGTAGGCGACAACCGCTGGCTTCAGGGGACACGGTCGGGCCGCTGTGAGCACGGAATCAGAATGATCCTGGCCGGGCGGCAGCGGCCGGATGGGGTCGCAACGCAACCAGCTTGGCCGCTGCACGGCGAAAAGCCCGGTAGCCAAACCGGTTGCTGGACGCGGGGCAGAAACCGGACCCAGCCAATCCGATTCCGCAGGAAGAAGCCGCCAGCCCAACCAGGACCAACACTGTTTGAAACCGTACAGCAGTAGAGCTCATTTCGCCAGCGGCAGGATCCGGAGAACCAGCGCCCGAACCGATTGCCGTCGTCCTTTCGCAACGAAGCTGTTCGTCCCGCCCGACTGGCTGGCAACTCCCTGGGACCGGCCGGAGTGACAATTTGGAGCTTGGATAGCGAACACAATCTGCTGGGGTCTGCGGTGCTGACGTGCGCTCCAGTGGTTCGTCTGTGGTCGGCTGGAGGCAGGCGCTGCTGCAGCGAGCAGCTGCGGACGCACCCGGTGCGCTGAGTTTCTGGACCGTGCATGTGGACAGCGCTCGCCGCTCGTTCGTGGTGGGTAGGCGCCTGTGGCGGCAATTCACCCGACGGATCGCGGCCCCTCCAAAGGGCAAGCCGAGGACCCGCCGTACGTTGTGGTGGTGGATTTCCGGCTGGTCGTGCTTTTTCTCGCCATTCCCCTGCTTGGGGGGCATGGGGCCGGTGGCGTAATCCCCAGCCAGCGTGGTGGCCGCCTGCTGGGGGCAAGCGGTGTGCTGAGCGATCAAGCGGCTCGCGGTGCCTGGCCTCTCGATTTGCTTCGGCCGGGGACTGGGGCTGGCGGCGGTGGCGGGCGGCGATTGGATGGGCTGCTGAGAGGCGGTCGGCGCGGGGGCCGTTGGCCCTGATGCTCCAGCAGGAGGCCGCGAGGCCTGACCCTCTGGAGCAGCTGGGACGCGCGGGCCGCGCTGGCCGAAGCGTGCAACTGAGTCGGGCCTTTCGGCAGCGTCAGCCCGCGCCAGGGGCCCAGTGCTGCTCCGCTGGCACCCGCCCTGCCTATGGTGCTGGGGATGGTGAGCGAGACACGAGCCTCGCAGGCTCTGCTTGAGGTACGGGCTGTCGAGTGCAGGCCCTCAGCGATGCACCAATGGGCCGCAAGCGGTGGCCGGGCTGGCCAGCGTCGGAGTCGCAAAGGGGGGATTGAACCGGCCCTTCTGCCCTGGCGCAGCGAAGCCGAGGCTTGGTCCGCCTGCGCGCGTGGTTTTTGGGGCCACGAGCGCTGGGCCTCCGGTGGCGGGGTATCCCAGCCCATCGCTGGCTGTAGAGAAGGAAAGTCGGGCACCGCCAAGGCGTCGCCGAGTAGGCCGCCAGCCCTGCTGCGCCGCGAGGACCGGAGGTTCACTGGCTGGTCAAACAACCGGATCGCAGGCGGCAGCCAGCGCCGACTGGGCGAGTGCGACGGGAGTCAGAAGGGCGCCAGAAGCAGGGGCGCGGCCACCTTGGCGATCGCCAAGGTCGCCAGCCCATTGGGGCGCCCGCCCGGGCACCCTCCGAACCTCTATTCGGCGGTGGCCAGGCGCTCCTCGGATCTGCTCACTCCCGACGCCGCCAGGGCCCTGGGCCCTCAGCACGTTCTGGGGGGGCTACGGGCTCTATCTCGACCTGCTTGACGCTCGGTGCGAGTGACCCGACCAGTGGGCTGCGTACGGCAGACTGACCCAGGAAACGCCAACGCTGTGCCCAGGCCTGGATTCTGGCCCAGTCCAGGGCCTGTACGGTGTCCCTTGTCTCCTCAGGAGACGAGCGGGCATCTACGGCGTATGGGCTGTCTGGCCCTGGAACTGTGGCTGCAGCGCGAGAGGACGGCAGCAGACCGGGCTTTCGGCCGTGCACGCGCGGCCTTCTCTGCCCTGCAGCTGGCGCGGCCCGGCGTCGGGGGCGCCGCTGTGTCACGACTTCTGCCAGATCAGGCCTCAGCGATTTCGGCTCTACGCGGCCCTTGCCATCGATCCGAGAGGCGTCCTGGCGGGCTGCGCCTTGGGGCGATTTGTTGGTGGCTTCATACAACTCCTCGCTCGTCGGCGTCGATCGGCAGCTTGGCGCAGGGCGCCTGGATCTGCTGGCCGAGGGGGCTCGACCACCGCGATTCCCGTGGTGCTGGCCGCCAACTGGGGCCGCTCAGGAGGGCTAAGGTTCAGCCTGCACCGGCTCGGCGACCTCCCCCGGGACCAGGTCGCCGACGATGCTGGCGCCTGGTGCGTGGTGGGCAACGAGCACCACCGGCTGCAGGACGGACGGTAGTCGTGACCCCGCGCGTCTATTCCACGGCGGTGAAGCGTGGGCCAAGGGCCTCGATCAATCGGGGAATGACAGATTCGAAACCTGCGGCCCTCGTCCCGAACGAAGTGCGCTACCATAAGCTGCGCCCATCCCGTTGGAGAGGCTTAGGCGATCCATCGACGGCTCCCCCCTACATGTTGAACCCCAGCCTTTGGGAGGCCTGGCGTTTCGTTGCTGGAAACCCGAGTGGCTGCGCTGCTCGAAAGCTCCGCACGGGAGGCGCATTGGTGGGGCCGTTGCCGACTCCTGCTCACCCTTACTGGCGCTGAAGCCAGCGTTGCTTGTCAGGAGGCGAGTTTGCGCGAACATCGGTTGGAATGCTTCGGCCAGTCGCGCCCGCCACCTTCTTGATCATGTTGAGCCGGGCGTGCACCCGGCCCTGCCTTCTGCGAGAAAAGATCGACTTCGAACAAGAGCGTGCGCACGCTTGATGCGAGCGAACCCGCTGCGGGCTGGGCGAGGCGTGGCACGGCTTGGCGCTGAGCCTGTGGTGATAACCTCGAGTCAATCGCGGCGCGACACATAACGTGAACGCGGACAGGGTGGGGCCAGCCAGATTATCGTTTGCTGCATCCAGCAGGTGCGCGCGCGCTCCCGGCACCACCAATTGAGCTTGCTCGTTTTCCGGATTTCTTGCGGCAAACTGGGACGCCCTGCCGCCGTGATGGCGGCCGCGGCGGATGTGCTCAACCACAACCATCGAGACGTGCCCAGGCTTTACCGGCAGGTGCGACCCCAGGGGATCTACGCACGCTCCCATGGGACTGCTGCAAACGTGGTTGCGCGAAGGCTGCCTCTGCGCCTATACCAAAATCCGGGGTGATGGTTGGGCTGGGCGAAGGCGACGAGGAGGGGGACGTGCTCGGCGATCTCCACCCAGCACCGGGTCGACCATTCGTCACGATTCGGCCAGTACTCTCACCAGGCCCGAAGCACCTGCCGGTGCAAGCGGTTTGTGAGCCCGGAGCAGTTCCAGGCCTTTCCGGCTCCATGGCGAAACCGAGCTGAGCTTCCTGCATGGTGGTCAGCTCGCCGCTCACCGCGTTAGCAAGCTACCACGCGGTGAGGTGCGACGGCTGATTGCGGGAGTATCCCGCTTGAACGGCCACTAAACCGCCACCTTCACCCGCCTCCGCTGAGCCAAGGGCGGCCAGCTCCGCTGGGGGGAACGAGCACCTGAGAGTTCACGCACTGGGGGCCAGTTGGGCGAGGATTTCGGCGGAGACACTTTCTCTGCTGTGTCAGATGGGTTTTCAGCAACGGGGCTTGAGCAAAACGCCTCCTGCTCGAGTGCAAATCTCCAAGGGGGTGGATGGCACCGTCTACCGTGTGACGCGAACGGCATAGACGCCGCGTCTGCTGTCATCGAGCAGAAAAGCGGACACCGCCGGTTCATTGCCGCTCAGTGCCGACGTATATTGCGCCGGTGCTGCCAGGATCACACGATGCCGGCCGGTACCATATTCGACTCGGCAGCAGTGAGTACACCACTGCCGCTCTACAACGGCATGGGCGCCGCTTGTGCGAACCGCGAAAGCGTTCACCGGCGCGGCCGAGGCAAAAAGAGCGCCGCCGGTTGGCGCCATACAAACAGGTGTTGCGAGGTATTCACGCTGGGCGCCGGATTGACACAGCCAGTCTGGGGGAACAGGAGATTCCGGCCGTCATTCATGGCTTTGCCGCGGACGTAATCGGTTGCATCGCCCTCCAGCCGGCACGTATCATCCTCCAGCAGCAGGGCACCGAAAGCTTCTGACCGGCGACACCCTCGAAGTTGGAGATCCGAAGGCGGCCACGAAAACCGGGTGGTTGCCATGGCGCCCGGCGATTCACCCGCAAGCGAGCGCAGACGGCTGGCGGCGGTGTTGACGATCGCAGGCTGCGCTGACTGGCCATGGGACTCGATGGCGCGCAATGGAACCTGCGGGTCGCTGGCATTGATCTTTCAAGGATCGGCCATTGCCATGGGTTCTGCCCCGGTGCTTAGCCAGCTGCGGTCGGCCGCCTGGGGGATGGGCTCGAAGCAGCAGGTGAGATCAGAGGGAGCCGGTTTGGTCAGCTCAACGCCCGGGGCACGAGAGCTCGTTCGGCGATTCAGATCTTAAGCCGGCGGAACCCAAACAGGCTGAGGCACATGTGGCTGCGAAATCCTCGGCCACATTACGGAGCAGTAGAAATTGACCGCAGATATGCTCCGGCAGGGGCGGTGAAGCGCTTGCGCAGGGCTTCTTTTTGCGGAGCACCCCGACCGGGCAGTTATTGTTGGCAATCCGGGCCATGATGGCAAACCTGTCGGCGATCATCGACACCGACCCGAACCCAGTACTCCTCGGCGCCCAGCAGCGCAGCCATCAGCAGTCCCAGCCCGGTCTTGGCCGCCATCGGTGCGTAAGCAGGCACGCGATCACGCGGCATTGACCAGGGCAGGCTGCGGTGCACTTCGGAGAGCCCCCAGCTCCACGGGCTCCGGCGTGTTTGATCGAATCTGAGCGCGAGTGGCGCCGTGCCGCCATCGTGGCCGGAAATCTGGATCACATTCGCATTGGCCTTGGCCACCCACGGCGGCAATGGTGCGATTTACCGATTCTCGGCGACCGCTTCACCGGACACCTTGGCGGCGGGGTGAAACCTGGTGAAGATCCGTGGATCAGCTGGGCAGATCCTCATGGAATAGGATGTCGTGGTGCGGGGGGGAGAAAATCAGGGCCACACCAGGCTTGCTGTTGCGCAGGCCAGCGATGTAGGCGTCCACCGTTTCGGGCCGGGAAGCTGGCCGCCTTCGCGGGCTTGGCCCCCTGGCCACCTTGATCTCAAGCTGCCCGCCCACTGCGTAGCTAGGCCGGGGGTCACAACCGAGAAGCGGCGGAGGCGATCTGCTTGATCGCTGAGCAGGCCGTGTCTCCGTGCGCAGCCCCGAAATCGCGGCAGCGTGGGGGCGAGTTGCCCAACCTGCATCCAACATCCTCAAAGGCGCGAGCGGGCGGAATTCCTCACCGCCTTCGCCACTGGTTGTCTTGGCCGCCGATCCGGTTCATGGCGACGGCGCAGACCTTTCAGTGGGCTTCGCGGCGAAAAAGGGCGCCAAGCTCATTGCCCACCGTTGCAGAGACGGCGTGCAGATGCTTCTTCAAGATCTCCACCTGGTCGAGCGGCAGGTGTGGGGCGCCAGCTTCAGTTTCAAGCAGTAGCGCAGGGCGTTGACCGGCCGTGTGCTCGAGCAGGTGTGCGGTTAGTGGAGAAGATTGGCGTAGGCCAGGGCCTGCAGCTACGGCGTGCATGCAGGGCCTGGCCATCTCCGGGCTGTTGAGATGGAATTCTCCGCCGGTGCGGTATGGACGAAGCCATGAACTCCTAACTTGCTGCCGGTTCAGCTCCGGGTAGGCCTTGGATGGAAGGCCAGGGTTTCGCTGGCCGGATCGGCCGCTCAGGGGCCGGCGACCGGCTGGTGTGCCCTTGAAGGCCAGGTGATTCAGATCGGCGCGTATGCCGATGGCCTCGAGATATGGCGGCCGTGATAGCTGCCAGCAACGAGATGCCGATCTTGAGGGATTCTTGCGCAGCCTGGCCTTCCAGGGCCTGCGCCGTTGGCCTTTGGGCGCGGCGGCATTCGAGGCCGTTTGGCAGCTTGCGCGCTCCTCAAGCGACTGGGAGTCTTGGAATGGTCGAGCCATGCGGGTGGTTTCCCAGGTAGCCAGGGAAGACGGCGCTGGCGCGAGGCCTATTCAGGCAGGCCAGGTGGTGGGTGCATCCAGCACGCCGGTGTCGGCACCAGGGAGACCTGCAGACCAGCCCAGGCGCGAGGAGTCTTGCTGGTGAACCGGCTTCCAACCGCAATAACGCGGAAATGTTAGGTGGTGGGCTGTCAGACCGGTTCAGGGCGGCCTTGGGCACATGCGGTCGGCGTTGTAGCGGTCAGGAGAGCACCGGATTTGGCACCCTCCTTGACGGGCGGCTTTTCCGTTTCGCGGCAGAGCTGTGTTCGACGCTCCAGTCCGCCTTGGCCCGGTGCGACGGAGAAGAGGTCGAACACAGCTGACGGTTTGGAGAGGCCTCTGACCAGCAGGGGGCGGCCAGTTCACGCTTTCGTTGAAAGGCAGCGGGGCTAATTCGAGTGTGCC
>Ga0163217_1046586_pt1 | contig 11645 bp, 8 predicted proteins | sample SynspAceP_FD_185933 | JGI IMG/M metagenome (GOLD analysis project Ga0163217, IMG submission 185933) | Saline lake microbial communities from Ace Lake in Antarctica - Synechococcus sp. Ace-P (PacBio error correction) | ecosystem: Environmental > Aquatic > Non-marine Saline and Alkaline > Saline ... | reverse complement strand
ACCAAAAGGCGCTTTCGTCGTGGATTCTAGTCGGGCTGATGTATAGTTGATAAATCCAGCTATCCAACTTAACCGTCTCAGAGAAAAGGTCTGGCTCACGTTGAGCAAACCCTATTTCTATCCCGGAGGAATACTGCCTGGATTCGGAGGGACGAATGCTCTATCAAGATCAATTTATTGGCCCGATTCGCTAAGTCGAGTTGTCCATTGTGGATATACCTTCGAAAGAGAATTCCGAAGCTAGTCCAATCCGCTATATTCCCTATCAAGAAGGAAAACATTTCAGGAGGGATTGGTACTGCCAAAAGAAATGAAAACCGGGTTGATTATTGATTCGGCGCTTACACCCATTGGAATCGTAAATTTCCCAATGCTGATCCAAATTTATAGCTCCAATTTGTGGTGATGGAGAAGCTATTTATCTCCTGGGTGGAGAAACCAGAATTCCGAAATTTTTCCAAATACCATAGAAGTAAAAGCTACATTATACGTTCAGTGATTCACTGAAACTATCAGGTGATGGATTCTAAAGTTGGAGTTTTTTGACGAGTCGAAAAAACCCTAGATGGGGAGTTTTTTACTGAGCATTTCAGAATACTGATCAGTGTGGAACTAAATCAGGGAATCGGCTTGAGCAGTCCTTTGAATTGGCTAGATGAAGGATTTGCAGAAACTTTCCAGAGCAGTCGAGCTATCCGGTGGAGATGGATATCCTTGAAAGCGAAAATTTATTTCCGTGAATAATAAACGTCAGGGGGCTAATCAGCCGAACACTATAGTCCGGAGGTGATTTGGAAGATTATGGTCAGGTGCTGACGGATTCTGAACGGAAATTTTTGGGCGACAGGCTTGTCCTACCAAGACACCGCCCAATAGCGATATCTGGCCGTAGATGAAGCTCAGACCTTTTGAGATCCATGGAACTAGAATCCTTAAGTAACCTGAGTTTAGGTTGATTTTTGTCAAAACTTACCCTATCGGAAAACGGAAAACACCAATTTCATCCAAGGATTATTCTTTTGGATACCTCAGCTGTTATATTTCTGATGGAGGAATTTGTCAAAGATGGAACTTAGAGAGAGAGAGACAATGGCTGAGCGGAACGAAATTATGGGTAATGGTACGCCGCTCGAGATGGTAAACGAGGTATCAATGCAACAAATGACTTGGGATGCGATAGCCTCAACGACTTGGGATAAGAGGAGATAGAATCGGGAATTATAATTCAGGGCCAAAAAGGGACAGGGCCACCTTTATTAAATTGTGATGGAGACAGGTTCCTTTTGAGGCTTTAAACCCTATTTTCCAAACCGAAATAAAATCTATGAAAGTGTATACCCATTCAATTCCTACAATATTCGGAATGGCTGGCTTATGCAGGAGTAATCATGGTTGGAAACTTAAAGGATCTAGACAAAGGCCCGAGAGCAAAGCAAATTCATCAGAAGGTTTTGACTTCTTCTCAGTTCCGGTTTTACAGCTTTCCCGAGTTTCCAAAAAGCCCACCTTCAGATCGATTATCTGGTCAAAAAAAGCCAACTATCTACGGGATTCCGCTGGCAGCGGACTAAGTGGGATGGAGTGTATTCAAGTGCAAATCAAGTTCCGTATGGAATCAATCGGCTTTCGAATAAAGGTAGGGAAGGAGTCTTGGATGTGAGCTTTGATTTATAAAGTTGATGGAGTAGAAAAACAGGAGTAAATTGACTCATTTATGACTTCTCATACCTTTTTGGTTTGTACTTAATTAAATAAAACTTGATAAAAAAGCCTTTCCCTCACCCAAACAAGCCGAACTCCAAAGACTGTGGTCCTACCTGCTTTAGGATTATGCGAAGCACATGGTAGCTATCTCTCTTAAGGAAAATTCGGGAGATCTCCGGAAACGACCCCCGTGCCGGAAGCTAGGCCTGCTCAGCCAGCGAGCGGCGGAGACGATGGGCTTTCGACTAGTCGAGTGCGGAAGTTGGATTTTGATAAAACTGAAAAAATGCGGCCCTTGCTTGAATGTTACATTATGACAAAAAACACTTCGTATGGTCTACCGAATCAAGAAAAGACGCGAGTATTATCTCTCGGACCCCGCTTATGGTCTGATCACCTTCGTCCAAAAAAGAGTGTTATTGCCCGCTGATTGGCCAACAATGCGTATGAGCAGACCAAAGAAGGCATTTACGCTACTTCTGGAAGCCACTTCCCCGACTTTAAAAGCTGAAAATGGGAAGATCAGAAAAGCTTCGCTTCGCTTTTTGTTTCGCTATTTATTTAACTATAAAAATCTGAATCATCCATGCTTTGTATCGGATTGTTGGTGGGCAGTTTGTTACAGTTTGATTTTTCCTTTTTATAACCAGAGTATAGTAGACGTTTGATCCAGAAATCAGGATATTTGGGTTTATTATTACATTGGTGCTGTTTGCTCAGGATCATGCTCTTTATGGCGTTCGTACGAGTTGTGGAAGTGCTCCAGTTGGATATTGCTTCATCTCAGTAACCCGCGATTAATATCTCCTTGGTCTCCGATTTTTTCATCAGCTGATGGAACTTACCGATCTCCTATTTTGATACCCGCATGACCGGAGATATCATGCAGCGAATCCAATGACCACCGACGAATAATAGAAAAGCTACTTACGGGACCACACTCAGCCCTGTTTCGTTTTTTAAACTTGATGTTTTTGGTTGCTGTTTGATCTATTATAGGGCATCACTATTTTTTCTAATATTCCTCAGGTGGGATGCTTTGTACTTTGTTTGGGTATTGTTTTTTATGAAGCGTCGGGAAAAAAAACTGGCATTACAAGCGTTTTGCTCAGATGAGCCAAGAACAGAGTACAGTCATTGAGCTGATCAATGGTATGCAAGAGATCAAAATGCACAATGCGGAGAAGCAAAAAGCGTTGGAGTGGGGAATTTTACAAGCGAGGCTGTTTTGATGTTTCGCTACAGTCGCTTCGCTGGAGCAAACTTTCAAGAAGTGGGTTTTCATCGGTCACAATGAAATTTTAAACATTTTCATTTCACCGTTCACTTCCGCCTTACTGTGTGATCGAAGGAAACTTCACCTTGGCATGATGCTTTCGGTCCAATACATTATTGGCAGTTAAATTAGTCCCACTTGTACAGTTAGGTCGGTTTGTTACGAAGCCTACCAAGATTGCCGAGTATCACAGTCTAGATCGCTTGAATGAAATCCATGATAAGGAAGAAGAGGAGCAAACTGAAAAACAATACGTCAGAAAGCTGCGGACTGATGAGTGCTTGTGGTCAAAATCTTTTCTTATCGCTATATCGGTGCAGATGAAATTGGTCCTTTGGATGGTATTAGCTTGAATATTGCCCGCGAACAGGTGACGACGGCTATAGTTGGAGGGCAGCGGAAAAGCGGAAAGACCACGCTAAATGAAACTGTTATTGAAATCTCTATGAGCCATCTAACAGGCGAGACAAAGCTATGTCATTCATGATTTGAAATTGATTTCGGCAACAAGTTGGCGAGAACCATTGTGGCGTGGTCATGGCAGGAAGGCTACGTATTCAACGATAACCATTGCCGCCCAATATCGCAGTGGACAAGATGTATCGATCAAGAGAAGGTTAATAAAGGCGTCCCGGATCGCTAATATCCTTGATTACATTTCAATCACTTACCCTTGGGTTCCAATACCAAAATCGGAATATGAGGGGGTGGGCATGAGTACTGGACAAAAAGCAGCGCTTGTCAATTAGCTCGGGCCGTCTATAAGGATCCAGATTCTCTTCTTTTTGATGTGAGCGTACTTCTTGCCTGGATGCTAAAATTTGATAACGGAATCGTCATGGAAAACCTAAACCATTATTTTAAAATGGGAAGACTGTATATTGTCATTAGCGCATCGATAAAGTACGTAAGGAACGCCGACCAAATCGTGTGGTCATTTGACCAAGGGAAAATAGTGGAGCAGGGTTTACCCACGCGCAACTTGGTTTATTTAAAGGAGTGTACTATGATTTGGTGAAAACAATTGGGAATTGGAAAACCTTAATGTAACCTTAACGATGCCCGAAGCCGAACAGGAAATAATAAGCAACTTACATCTTCGCTCAGAGAAGTTCAGGAGATTATAGCTACCCCACCAGCTTGTGATTCGTTGGGGAATCACCTTGGTTTTTATTTTCCTTCACCTCCCTAATTATCCTTTTGTCATTTTGATAAAGTATCGGATTTTGTCCAAGCAAAAGCCATTTGGTGACTACCAAAGAACCTACAAGAACGGGGTCATCGCACGATCCCTCCGGGCAGATTGAAATAACTGTTTGTAGCGAACGCGAGCTCAAGTGCAAGAGGGGACCAGATCCTAGGAGGGAATCAGGAGTTACAGCGAAGTCTGGATGATATATTTTACAACTGAAAGTTCAACTTTGGAGCACGAGTTTTTGGAAAAGAAAGCGGACTATGCCTCCCAATAGATTCCCTTCGACCATTGGTTTTGGGAGAGATTGCAGTTTCTTACTTGGAGGTTTGAAAGGAAATTATATGGAAGTATCAACTGCACGTGATTGCAACCTACCGAAAGTCGTCTGCTCAGTAATCAGCGGTTCTCTAGAAGAGGTCAAAGCGAATAGAAGTCAGATTCGCGCAGAAAGATCTCTTGGAGCGCAGGGCTAGCTCTATTTTTCAGATTGACTACAATCGAACGAAGGATCTTCATGCTCAGGGGTTTAATAGCGAATAAGGACTTTGAAGCCAAAGAAATGGAATTACCTTCAAATGCAAGAGCAGGTGAACAACATGCTTATACCATATCGCGATGCAGGGGAAGCTTTGAGTCCTAGCCAGCCAAACCAAACCGAATCGCAATTACATTAGATAAGCCAGGAGGAGGAAACTCGAACCTTGAAGAAATCTCATTCAGTCCTATCAAAATTAAAACGAACCTTAGAGATTGGGAGTATAGCTACCCTCCTGAAGTCATCTACGGCAGGGAGGTGGTGAGCTTTCCAAAAGTTTGGGGGTCTAATCGAACAGGTAGCTGGGGGAGAGTTGATCTATCACAGTGCTTCCGCTAAACAAAGCAGAGCTGCTGAGTGCGATGAAAATTCCTGCTCAAAATGCAGGCAGGTAAAAACGTCGCGTCAAAAAGTATTGATAAGCTCGACAATTTACCCATTTCAGCAGTTTGGTTGCATTAGTTGGCGAAATATTCGCAGCAGTATCCGTCTCTCCGACGATGAATTAATTATTTTGATTTATGCCAGGACTTCCCATTGGGGACTACTACTTTCTTTATCCAAAAAAGAATTCCCTTCAATCAGAGAATTTTGGGAATGCGGATAATCATATACCGAAGAATTGAGTGTGGCGGGGAGCGGCTTTTTTTCAATTTAGATTCATTGTTGTCGTTGATTTGTAATAGCTAGTCATGAAGAAATTTTCAATTTACCAAGTCAATTAAATAGGACTCGACTTCATTTGGAAGAATAATTCCATAACTTTAACGAGATGAAATTTGTACAAGACATTTTTGGAATAGTAGAAGGAAAAAATGGTGATTGGAAGACTCATTTGGATGTTGCAGTGCAAAATAACCATAATCATGAGCTGGGCATTGAGTTGCTTCAATTGATAAATTTCACTAGACGTAGAACTGAATCACAGATACACGGGAGAAAGGAACTTTTGATAGATCAACCTCAAACTAACCTTATAAGGAATGTCAGAAATAGAATTGGATGATTTGGATTTTTGAGGGGATCCGGATTTTTATGGGTTATGAAAAAAATGATATTCCTATACGCTCATGGCGGAAAACCCTTCCTTAACGTGGATGGAGATGTTTATATCTTTAAGCGAATTCCCGATGAAATATATATCCGGGGAATTAATTCGCCCAGAATATTGGAGCAAGACTTTGAATATTATAAGAACTCGTAAATCTTGTGATAATAACTTTGAAATATTTATTCCTTCTGCAATAAAACTCTGAATATAAGTTTCAGAACAATAAGGGCTGTAATGCAGGTGTTTAGGGCGGGAATAATTTCAGTTCTTTTCTGGATACTACCATCTTGTTCAGGAGATTTGTCACAGAGAATAAAATGAAATAAATCAATTTGACCGCAACTCCAGATGGTAAACTAATGCATCGATAGACAATATATTTCTATTGTTTGAGGTGAATGATTTAGAAATAAAAGTAACTACCTGTTTTGATACAGTTTTCATGATCCTGCTTTCCGAGGGATTTGCAAAATTTCACTACTTACCAAAAAATACTCCTTCCATACATGCTTTTTAGGAGATTTATAAGAAAATGGCTGGATATGTGATCAATTGGCAATAGACTCGGATAGATTATCCAGAGTATTACAATAATTATTCATCAATCTACAGAGCCCGTTACAATATGTTTTAAAGGGAAGAACACCAACAGGAAGGTCGAAGGATTCACGAACCAAATGTTGTCAAGTTTTTTCATTCAAACTATTTGGCAAAACGAAGGAGATATATTTTACAGAAACTAAGCAACATGATTTCGTCTATTTGTGATAAAGAAGCATCTCATTGAAACATTAACAACTTACAATTTTTCAAGTTATGGAATACTTGGATAAGGAATGGACAAACACAAGATCGGCTGCTCTTCGTGAATGATTTGTTTCGAGTTTGAAAAGGGAGAAATTGAAGTTAATCCAATCATGCCTTCGGATGATTCTTATATGGAAATGAAGTCAAAACCTGTGATTAGTGCGAAACCATGTTTTTCTAAGTAACTCTTACCAAGAAAAGTTAGAGTTAAATTTGTACTCTTTCTGTATGGACCATAAATCGAATGGGATTGGGCTGAAAACCTTATATTTTCATTTTTCGTACTAAGGAGAATTAATTTTGAAAAAAAATTTTCACGTTGATTCCCATTTATTACCAAACCCTTGTTGTTGTTTGACAGCATTCATGGAGAAGTCATCTAGGTATTTGCATTGGACCCATAGAAACCTACTTTATATCAATCCTTTCTAGAGATTGCAAACACCTTTATGCAGAAGTGGCTGCTTCAGGTGATGGTGTTTATTTCAAAAATCATTTGAAGCAGTCAAGTTCCAGTTTCTTTTGAAGAAAGCCATTCGTTTTCTTGTCGTTTAGTGGGGTGATATTATTTAAGCGAAAAAGTGAGTAGTATTTTAGTAAAAGTTAACTGAAATTTAGTAAATATGGTATAGGTATAAAGTTTAATAGCAGAGTATCTGATGGTATCAATTGGGAATTGGATGCGTCCAGTCTTCTTCAATGGTTAAAATCATTATATTAACAAAATGAAAAAAGCTAAGCTTAGATAATGCTTCGTCTTACATCAGCTTTTGTAATTGGGAGCCGCAAGTCAAATGAAAAAAGATTACTGGTGGGGTATCGGCGGCCCCTGTTTACATCACTGTGTTTTCGCATCCCTCAGGATCTCTAGGGCACAATCATATAGTGTGCAAATTTGTAGTGTAGGTTGGCCTTGAATGAGAGTCCCCAAGACTGTCAGTTGCTCATAGGTTTACTTAGTTGAATTATTGTTTTTAGGTTAATTTGTAACTTCATTAACTTATGTAAACTTTTCCAAATTTATTCGCAATTATTCTCTTTACCACTTTCAATATAAATATACGGGTAATAATCCTCTTCTATTTCGGGTTTCTCGACTCTGACTAGAAGACGACTTTCCCGGTAAACTTGTCCGTGAATAGCCCTCTTCACTGGTAATTGTGAGATCTTGGCTCAACTGGTGATTTGATCAAAAATTTATCAACATGGTTTTTTATTTACCATCCTCAAAAATCTCAGATTTTTGATTTGTGAAGTGTTGGTTAATTGAACCCCTTGATATATTCCATGCGATCAATCCATTACAGATTATTAGATATTATTGGTTCTTTGGGGCCATTAGCCAACCATCAGCATTCATGGACGCGATTGGGGAGTCTATCTTTTTTGGATCGGATGGATTGCATTCGGATCTTCCGTGAAAGATTTCTAATTTTCTAATAATTTATATCAGTATCAAGTCATAGACAGATAATCTCATGATCAAAGGGTACTTGTAAGAAATTAGTTCGGAGGATTTGGGTCATCATCACTATACTGGCTGGCGCATAAAATCCCCCTGCATTTCATAAAGTCCTTTAGTAATTTGATCTTTCCGCGAGAATAGGAGCAATTTCATTGGATTATTTTCTTTCTTTGGTCATAGAAATTCCAACAGGTGCTTTGTTCAAATATTTTCTGCTTTCATGGATTTGAATCTGCTGGTGCCGGAAGAATGGTTGTAAATGTGCATTTCTGCTTTTGCTGATTGTCTCTCCTGGGAAATAAGGAAATCTTTTGGTGATCGCATATAAGTTAATATATCAGTCGGCTGGTAAGAAAAACGTTCTATAAGGTTTAAATTCTTGCATCATATCTCAACACCTCAACACTCGTTCATGCCCAAATATCCCGTCTTCATTAAAAGCAAGGGCTTGATAATTTTTGATGAATGTGTTCTGCGCCCTTCCTCCTTGCATATTTTGATTCAGTAGGATCTTCCCACTTTCATCAACTAGGCATTATTTCTTTGCCTATTGGCTGGTGGTTCGAATACCCCAGATATAACTTGTCTTTGGAGTAGGCTAATATTCCACTTTGGTGAGGAATGAATCAGGAACTATTTTCTTTTTCAAAACGCATTAGGCCTCAAATATCTTATTATCGTGTTTTTTCCATTTTTCCGTACAGAAAAAAAATGAGGCTTGATAATGTAATTTGCTAGTATTGAAAAAAAAAAGTTGGAACTCGACTTTAAAATTTAATTTTTAATCATGGTATAATGGTTTAAACTCTTTGGAACTAATCCAAAAAAATAACTAATTAAATAAACGGCCTAGTAGAAAATTACTAAATTTCTAGTTTAAAATTGTATAGGTTTTTAGTTTTATTCATTTACTTTTTTCGGTCTAATTTTTACTTAGATCCATGAAAAAACCGTTTAGCCCTGTATTTACTTTTTCTTATTGGCTTGGCTGTGAATTTCAAAATCCAAAAACAGGAGCAATATTGGTGGTTTGGTAAAAATTGAAGTATTCAAATTTCAATTGATTCTGAAACTTATTTTTCAAAGATAATTAGACCCTTTTTTTCCGGAAACTGTGCTTTTTATACAAACAAATTGAATCCATAGAGGCTATTTATGTATTTGATTTTGATGGGAGAAATAATCCATCTTACCTTCTCTTGACTAACGGTACTCTTTTACACCGTTGTCCCGCGAGGGAAATAATACTATAGATGGCCTACGGGGTCTGAAGGTATTATTCCACTTATTAGGCTTTTCCGGGAAAGTTGAACATGTAATCGCCAATTTTCGGAGCCCAAAGCAAAACAATTACCCACGATCGGATACTTGGTCAAAGGTGGGAGAATCGATAAGGTTAATAATTGGATTTACTTTAAGTAAGAAATTACTATAATCCTTAGTAACAAGGGATTTAAATAAATTTGAGCATGCCAGAATTGTTGGCAAGCATGGATCAAAAACACGGGGAGATCAGACTTTATTTTTTGAAATTCCTCAAAAGAGTGGTTTTTTCGAAGCGGTAAATACTTTATTTAACAGATGCCTGGCGACACCTGTTTTCACCTTGTTGAAGATTAAAACTACATGTGGTTTTTTGGAATAGAAACCAGTCATCTATACGATAATAGTGTTCCCCTCCCTTTCCGATTCTCTGTTTAAGCCTTTCCTCTTCACACTTAGTGAACTACCAGTTTTTCAAAGGGGCGCCGATAGTTGTTCTTCAGTCTTAGATTTTTTTGATAAACTCCTTCACTTCAGGGAAAATTTCGTAACCATTCATAAGTTCAAGGAAATTTTCTTGATAGCCTATTTATCCTGGATTTAATGGATCTAACACAGCTCAGCAAGTGTGGTGATAGGTAAATCAACAGAGGAGGCAATCAACTACTTAAGAGATATGAAGAAAAAAAATCCAAACGGATGGCTGGTTAGTAGATTCTCTTGGGGAAGACTGGTACTGGCTCCTGAGGGATTGGTTGCCTACGAGCTATGTTTGATTCGAAACTGGGCGATCTATTGATGCTAGGGTCTCACTGATCTAATAGTGATATGTATAAACTGAAGCTTCAATTGTAGCACTTAAGAGGTCGAGAAATGAACTCTTGGATTAAGAGTGGATTCTGGTGAAAATTTGATCGAGGGAAAAAATAATTTTCCTGCAGGTTTTGATTATTTCGATTTTTTGCCATAGTGGAGTTGACTTTTTAAGCGAGAAAAAGTTTGAGTAGTATTTGTGTGTATTAAAATTATTACTGAAATCTAGTAAATATGGTATAGGTCATAAGTTAATTAGCAGAGTATTCTGATGATCATTGGGAATTGTGATTGGTCCAGTCTTTTTCAATGGTTAAATCAAAATATTAAACAAAATGAAAAACTTAGCTTTTAGAAATGTATCAGTCAGACGAAGTACTAAAAGGTGTCAAGTATTGCTCGTCAATATTTATGGATTATTGCAATGCAATTGCGGACTGTCGGTAGATTTCAGGCTACGGTCGTAGTTCCTAATGCGGGATGTCATGGCAAAATTGATACGCAGGAGGCATGTTAAGTACTGCCATATGTTTCTGTGGGTATCCAATGTGAAGGGGGGACTCTCTAACGTAAAATAAGGGTAAAACAACTTCTACGCAGAGGTTTATGGTCAATTCTCAAACTTTCTTTCCCAAAGCAGTGTATATTGAATATAAACCAACTCCGTTTGGGATATAGGTATGATTTTAGAATTAGTTTTTCAACTTTTTTGTGCATAATCATAGGGTTATTATTTTTTGAGATGGTGTTGCCACTGGTTCTTCTAACAATAAGCTCAAGACAGTAATTATTTTTCTGCTTTACCCATTTCAGATTTTTTAAAGTACTATCTGTTTTTCCAAATCTGTAGATTAATACCCGCTAGAGACGAAACCGAAAGGTTGATAATGGAAATAATTGTTACAGATTTATGATGGATTATCTTTTATCTTCTAGATTTTAAAATAGTCGATTACTGCTTTTAATGAAGGGAATTTCTGGAACAGAAGGAGAAGGTTCCTGGTGAATTAAAATACGTTCGAAGTCTCCACTATAAACTCTATATGAATTTTAGACAAATAGAGGACTTCTAATTTTTTCCGAAGAATTCACTTAAAGAGGCAATCTGACACTTAAGAGGTTTTAGATTACATAACAATGGGAGGGAAATGGGTTGTGGGCAATCTCTTCAATTCTATATAAAACCGGTTGAAGAATGGTTTTTAAAATTTGAAGACTTACTGCAAAAATTTTTTTGGAATTTTAAAAATTTTCCAAATGTCAGGATCGGTTTTTTTCTTTATTTCAAGGACCAATAATTTTAAAAAAAACAAAAAAACGGCTGGCATTCCTATCCCTTTTAAAAAAATTTTTATTTTCCTGTGTCTGTAATCGTGAGGGGAATTCATTATTTTTTCTTATTACCCCCCTTCTGGTTCCTGTGACTATGGAAAGAAATTTATTCGGGATTTTACCCTTGTATAAAAGTGGTGGATCGAATACTGATTTCTCATCGAAAGCTTGATGTTTGGAGCCACTACTCAATGATCTCTCCTC
>Ga0163217_1113352_pt1 | contig 11646 bp, 8 predicted proteins | sample SynspAceP_FD_185933 | JGI IMG/M metagenome (GOLD analysis project Ga0163217, IMG submission 185933) | Saline lake microbial communities from Ace Lake in Antarctica - Synechococcus sp. Ace-P (PacBio error correction) | ecosystem: Environmental > Aquatic > Non-marine Saline and Alkaline > Saline ... | reverse complement strand
TAATTGATGCTCCGCGTCTCAGGCAAATGAAGACGTTGATGACGGGTTGTGTCGGGGACAGCGTTGATCCGACAACACATCGAGACGCGGGAGGACATTGGGTCGAGGCTTCCAATAGGTCGCCTCATAGGTCGCCTCGATCTCGCGGTGCAGCTTGCTGGCGTGATGTTTACTTGGTAATGGCACTGATCTCCAAACGCCTGGGCGCGCCTGCGATCGCTTATGGACCGATCTGGCCCATGCCCGGAGGATGCCCAGCGTTGCCGCCAATACCGGCCGCCAAGGAACCGCCGGTGGGGCGACCACCCGCCCCACTGCGCCGCTGCATACCGTGCTTAAAGGCCTTTGGCATCGCTTGGCGCGTCACCAAGCAAGCATCAATGCCATCGTCATGTCAGCTGGTTATCGGTCAACACACGGAGGTTGTGTGACGTGGATGCCGCGGCTGGCGGCCTGCGGGTGGCGATCATCGATTTTATGATCGACGCAGCGCCCGTATTAAAATTGGTAATTCAGCTTTTCGCCAGCTTTGGGCCAGCATGCGCTGATCGATCTGGTCGGATCACGCAGGCACCAAGACATCGCCCGTCGCATAGCTCAGGCGATCTCGTTCGGCGGTCTTGATGTTTGCGGTCCTCAGGGTTTCAATTCGAGCGTCGAAGCAGTTTTCCTTCATCCGTGGTCTAGCACGGTTCAGGCAACTCGGTCGCCGTTGACGACATAACATCCAACGCGGATGGGGATGCCATTCGCCCCTCCCCGCGCATCTTTCCAAGTCGCAGTCTATACTGTCAACATACGGCGACTGTGGGCATAGCAGAGACCACAGATCCAGAGAGCGAGAAACGGCGCGCGGATGAGTAAGCAATGGCAGGCAAGCTGTATTTTCCACGGCGGGAAGCGTCTTATCGCAACGTTTCTGGGACTGTGGGCTGGCCTTGCTTTTGGACGTGGACCTCAGGGCCCGTTTTTTTCGCTCAACCAGCCGAACTCGCATGAGGCACCGTAGACAACCGAACCGTTGCCCGGTTCGTGTCGCTGAAAGGCGAGGTCGGGCAAGTGCGGCGTGGCCCATCCTGTGACGGGACCGGATCGTGGGTGGTCCGGCGCGGTATGCCGCTTCAGTGTTGTAAGCGAAGTTCGAGCAATTGGACAGGCAATGCGCGACGTGATGCGTGCGGCGATGGTCATGCAACCTATCCTGCTCGCGCTGCGCGCACCGTGGATCGTGCAGAAGACCTGATGCGCTTTTTGTCGTCGCCTGACAAAGACGCCCCTTGCGCGCCCGCGCCGAGGCTGGCGATCAGTAGCGCGCCTTGCGGCCTATTGCCGGAGACCGGCTATGCCGGCATCCAGCATTGCGGTTCGGCACCGCGGATGGGCACCGATTCACCGCCCTATGGGGGGCGACCGACCGCCGATTCGGATGGACACAGATTAAGCAACGTTCGAGGCAACCCGCGCCTTTCAGCCGCGCCATCAACCCCGGCATCCGGAACCCCGGAACCGGGTGCATTAGAAGCACATCGGTTTCTGCGATCCGCCTTGCAGGACAGGTATTGGCTTCCAACTTAGGCAGCGGTCTGGGGATTCGAACGATCACCGGTGGCCTCAGGCAAAGCGCTCGAACGCAAATCGGGCGTCCATCCTTCGGACCAAAGTATTAAACTGTAATACCCGACGGAAATATCCGTCGCCCAGAGAAAACACCTCAGCGCGAATGCGGAGGTCGCGTGGGCATGGTGCATCGCAGGCAGCATCCGATGCCCTTTTAAAACTCGGAATGCTGGGCCATCGGATCGGGCTGGGAAGCGCACCTTCGGTGGAAGGCAAGTATCGACAAGGGCGAGAGCACAAGTATTCCCACGGTTGATGAAGCCCATGTCTATTAGGTTTGCGGCCGCTAATAGTCGGTCAAGCATAGCACGTCCGGCGATCGCCTCGCCTGTGACTCGGCATGCGGTGGCGTATTTTTCAGAACTATCGCACTTCCTAACCAGTGACTCGTAAAGCTGGTCGGCGAGTTCCACGAAATCAGCGCGCCGCGAGAGGTGCCGGAGATAACCATGTCTTCACATTCGACAGCAATCTGGTCTGTTTTGTAGGCGTGGGTCCCGAAAACTCGTGAAAACAGCGTGCGCGCACGTCATAGTGACAGCCAGCGCCGGATCGCCTTGGCGAAGTTGCAGATGTTCACCACGGATAGCCGCGGTTCGTGCCTTCCCAGTTTCTTCTGGGACCGCATCGCCGAGCACACGCGCCTCGATATATATAGAGATCGCCGAAGTACGTCGCCGGTAAATAACCGCCATGTTGAGCTTGCACGCGCGCCGTGACTTCCAAGCCCGCGCATATCGTGGGTGACTCTGATAAGCGGGATATCCAGCGTCCGCCGGAAAACTCCAACCCGAACAACACGGTTGGCGCAATCAACGCGGCCTCGATCAAGGCAGGCTCGAGTTGCAAAGGATACGGCTTTTCACTCTTGCTCATCATCATTGCTCGTTCTTGCGCTATCTGCGAATATAGCGCCAGTCATGCGGAGCCAGCGTCGTCATTGACTGCCGTCCTCGGCCCATCATGCCTGTCATACTCGGCCGTCGGCATCGGCGGCCAGGCCTTCGCAGGCGTCCAGACCTGCGCATCAACAAAATCCCGCACCGCTTTCAGGCGTTTCGCACATTTCAGGCAGCTAGTTTAGTAGGCACGCGACCTTGCCGTAGCGCAGCAGTTTGGCGGCGCTAGTTCCGCAGTGCCAAAATATCAGTGGCGATATTGACGATTATCTGTCTGCCCCATTGGCCCGCGCGCGGTCCACGCAGCAGCGTAAGCCTTTGGCCGCGAATCGCGGCGGGCGGAGAATTGGCAGGAAACGGCACGATCAGGGCCGCGGAAGCGTCAACAACTGGACCGGACGTCCCACCGTCGGGTCCAGCCGAGCGCGGCCTGCAATCTTACGGACCAACGCAGGAAGCCGTCCAGATAGATTCGTCAAATCCAATGAACCTCAAGACGCTCGTCGGCCAGCAAATTTTTTGCGTTACTGCGCGTGCCAGGGCCCGCCAGACGCGATTTTCACATTTGACCGTTCAGGACAGGCCCGGTTCGGGCACCCTCAACAGCAGCACCGCACGCTAGGAACATATCGGTGATAGCAGGTCCACAACGCGGAGTTGTTCCGAGCATCAGGCCCGCCCCTCGCCGGCCTCCAGACTGCACGCACGCGCCCCATAAGCGCTTCGTTTCATCATGATCTCGGAAGAATTTAGCACTCATCTTCAGGGGGCCAGATCGGCATTAAGGCTTCGCGCGCTAGGCGTGCTGTCGGCGCCGGCCGAGATTGTAGAAAAACCCACGGGCAACCTATATGCGAGCGCGCGTCGGCCTGTTCATCCGCCGGCACAGTATTGGCGTGCTCGGCGCGTTCCGGCGCTGACCTGCAAATCGCCGGCATGCGTTGCGCCGCGCCTTCGGGCAGGGCAGCATCATCGCAGGGCACAAATGTCTCGTCCGTTGATGTCGGCAAGGCGGCAGGGCAAATTCGGTGGTTCACAGTCGGACAAAGCGCGTTGCGGTCATAGGGTTCCTATTGCGACTGACTTTAGGGCAGCGGCGGTGCGGATTTGAAGTCACGCGTCCTTGCAAAACGCGACATCGGGATTCACCGCCTCACGCGCTTCACCGCATCTTCGGCGTCCAGCCGTCATAGATCGAGCATTCGCCCGGCAAGCCCTTGCTGCATGCGGTTCTCACTTGCGGCCTCAAAGCGCCATCATCGCGCCTATGACCCGACCCGGCATGGCCCCGCACACGCCTTCGCGCAATTCGCGCGAAGGCCCGGCGCGGGGGATTGCGCGACACCGCAGGCATAGCAGGGCGCACCGCGCACTCCCGGTCAAACAGGCTGATTTGGTCCAGTCCTCACTGGCTGATCGCGCCCGAAAATCAGCCGGCGTGCCTTGTGCCAACACATGCCGCGATGACCAAGGCGCCCGTCTCAAAGCTATCGGTCCGTCGGCACCAGATCGAATAGTCGTCGAAACAGCCGAACGCATCTCAGCGTCAGCTTGCGATTGTAGGGCTTCCGGTGATTTGCGGGGTTTCGCGCGTCATCGCCTTTTCGGGCAGGGAAAACACCTTCGGGGAATCCCCGAGCGCGCTTCGGTATGGATCACTTGGGCGCGCAAGGTTCGGACAGAGCCACCGTATCATCATCAATCACGCAATTGTGCCGACGCCCGCGCTGCCAGATAGAGCAGCAGCGCTGGCAGAGCCCAAGCCCCCACGCCCCCAATACCAGAACTATTCGCCGTTTCAGCCGCTTTTGCCCCACGCACGATCTTCGCCAAAGCCACGATGGGCGGGCGTAGCGCTCTAGCTCGGCATCGCTGAACGGACTTGCAGGCCCTCCCTGCGCGGCGCAGGCGGGGCCACGGCGAAAGCACGATGGCATACGCTGTAAAACACCTCGCGGACTCCCAACTAGAACCAGCACCTAGCGCCACGCCACCGCCCAGCATCAACCAAACGACGCGACGACCGCCTGTGGCTTCGCCGCAACAGCGTGGCCTTCGGGCAAAAAACCGTATGAATGCCCAAGACCGCCACATAAGCAGCCCAATCCAGCAGCCAGAGCGCGCTTGAAGGCGGCATTTGAACTTGGCGTCTCGCCATGCAGCCAGAATCGAAACCTGCGAGGAAAAGACCAGAACATCAGCGCGCCCGGATCGATCCAAAGCGAACCCGCGCCCCGGATCGTGTGCCAGTGACCAAACGCTTTCCACCACCACGAACCCGCTGTATCACCGGGCGCAATGATCGTTGCGGCAATCCGGTCGCCGGATGGGCAATCAGGAACCGCTCTGCCCACCAGAGACTTGTCAGCAAAAAACCCCAAGCGGGCCTCGATAGTCGCTTATCAATCGGCGGGCGTATTTGGCAGTGAAAAATCCCGTGTTTCAAAGCAAGGCCCGAAGCGCGGTCTGTCTGCATCTCGAACCCTACAGCGGATCGTCCACGCGCAGCCCTGTGAGGCACGATCTTGCGGGCCATCGGTTCCAGCACCATGCCGTCGCCCGACCGCATCCGCGAGTTCGCACGGATATTTCCGGCCTGCCGCAACGACCGGTCTCGATAACGGGGGCCAGCAACGAATGGAGCGGTTCCGGCCCATTCTTTCCCAAAACCTCTATGGTTGGCAATGCAACGACCGCCCACTCTTTTGCCTTTTTCACAAATATCCAAATCACCCCGCAAGCGACGTCCGCGGATCCGCTCGGCCCAAGCGTCGCGCCACAGCGTCTTTGCCCAATACGCGGCCACTTCTCCCGGCACCGCTCCTCAGTGACAATGTAAATCGGCGTTTTCGCTCCCGACCACGATTCGTCATCTGTGACGCACATTTCATTGCTACGATCAGGTCGCGCAGGCCTTTACGCATGGCGCTTAGCCGTGGCATTCGCACGAAACTTCATCGGTTTCCCGCCCGCCTAAGCCCTACACTGAGAGTCGGCCGCGGTCCAGGTGCGCTGCGGCAGAAACAGCGCGTGGGGGTTTCAGCGAAATCGAGGCTTGGCAACCGCAGGCACCGATCCGTCCCTTTTTGATCTTTGCTGTCGGACGCCGAGGTCACCGCCAATCGCCACAAGACGGGCTGCAAACACCGCCGCATCGAGCAGCAAAGCCGCCTCACCGCTTCTGCATTTCAAAGCGCTGTTAATCACCTCGAATCACCTCAACGACCCGAAGGCCGCCGCCACAAACCGCAGAGCCCGGTCACGAAACTGACCTTGCGCCGAGATCCCGCAGTGCGGGCCGGCAATCGCGGTCGGCCCTGCGCACCCGAGATTCTATTGCAATGTAGCTGCAAACCGGACAATCGGCTCGTGCGTCGGCCGGAGGTTCCAGCACATGCCCGCCCGCGCCAAGGGTTCTGGGTCCAAAATGCGCGCCAACCGGCCGCCGTGAATTCGCCATAGGCTGCCATACGGACCGGGCGAACTCGCGCACGCCATTCTCGCCGTGCATCAGGGCCAAGACACCGGCAACGCCGTCGCCGCGCAAACGTCGCCAAAATTGCGCTGAGTCGCGGATGGCTGCCACATCCGCACATTCATCGCGGGGCGCGGAATTCAAGCACCGGGAGTGTTCCGTCGAGCCGAACAGCAGGACGTCGAGGCCAGAGCTTGGCCAGCCCCCTGCCATTCTTCGCCACGTCAGACATCAGCGGTGACGCCGGGCGCGCGACAATCAGGTCGGGAACTGAGCGCGACACTCGATATGGTGCCCATTGCGCGGCTCGTCGGTCAGGTCACAACAGGATCGCACGGCGTAGACCTTTGCCGCCTTGCCAAGGGGGCCGAAGGCCGACAAGGGCCGTCACGAACTCTCCGCTGCGCGATCAGCACCGCGGCGTGACGTACAGCTGCCGCGGCGCCGCCATTCAGGCGCGATCAGGTCGAGCCCGCCTTATAGGCCGCGAATCCCTCGCCGGGCCAAATGATCAAGCGACTGCCGTTTGCCTGCAAGCATCATTCGGATCCAATTCGGTTGGCTGGACCACTGGCGCGTGCGCATGGGCGCGCAGCGTCAACGCGCCAGCAGGGTCCTCGACTGACGACGCAGCCGCCCTCCTAGCACATGGTCCAGCATCGCTCCGTGCCAGTCGGGATACGATCCCCACTGATTTCGGCAAAGCGGCATCGGGATCGTCGCCCGAGGGCCTCCTTGACCGATCCAGGCAACGCCCATGCGGCGGCTCGGGACCGAGTCGCATAATCCTCAATCCACCTCGCGCAAGATCAGGTCCATCTGCACAATCATCCCAACGCCGACCGATCCCTGAATGGGTCAGCACATGAGACACACCTCACGGAACAGGTAGGCCCGTTGCACTGCGCGCACAGGGGAGCACCCAGCAGACCCCGCCTTAGCGCATCCGGTTCGCCCAGCCAGATCAGCATCGGCCAGAAAGCGTGATGCGGGCGCGATACCGGTATAAGCGATGCCTGCGCAAGATCGTTTACGCCCAAGAACCCAGACCGCCGCCATCCGTTTCGATCACTACAGATGCAGCGTTGCTCTCGGAGTGCAGGGAATGGCCGAGAGATTGCCAACGCAGCCTCGACCCGCGCGGCGAAACGCCTCAGCCTACGGGCCGGCCAGAGCGACGCAGATTGAATGGCGCAAGTTGCTTGGGGCACCCACCATGCGCAAACGCCATTTCGGAAAGGCCAACAGAACACGCGTAGCCCGCACAGAGCGAGGCGCCAAAATGGCAATGGCTTATATACAAGCGAGGCGGACGGAACTGGCTACGCACTTAAGTTGAGATTTAGTTCAGCGCGTGCGCCGTTTTCAAGTCGCGAGAAAGAACGCACAAGGGCGTGCGGCGCTGTCATTCCTCAGTCGCTCTCCGCACAGATCAGTCGCTCCAGCAGACTCCGGATTGTGGCACCTCACACCAATGCTGTTCTCCGGTCCGGTTGTTGCAGCATCCTTATATCGCTAGGCCTGCTTCCTATTGCGCCATCGCGGTCGTGCTTTGGAAGGCTCGTTGCGAGCTTATCATAGCGTGCGGGGACGACATTCTGTGCGCCGCAAGTTTGCGACCTCTCGCACTAGCGCTTGCACGGCTCGATTAATCAAGCTGCACTGTCAGGTGCTGCTCCACCAGCTATACGCCTGGTCGACATCGCACACCGCGCTAGGGTTGCTCCTTATCGTGCAATCATTTAGCCGACACTCTCGGGCGGCTCCGTTGTTCTGTCACTCGTTGTCTTTCGCTGCGCGTCGGTCGGTGTTACCGCCATTCGCCGCCTTCGTCACTCCAAACAGATTTGCGTGCGTTAGCGAGTAGCACGGAGCCGCCAAGCCGACCTCGTCTTCATCATCTACGTCACTGCAAGCGGCACGCCCCACTGTCGGTGGAAATTCATTTGGCGAATGGTGCTTGTCGAGCTTTTCGCCCGATGCAGCAGGCTTCCCCGTTCCAGCCGCGTTGCACGCACGAATGTTGGGAAACAGCGATTTATTGCGAAAGAATGTGGAACGGTTCCGCCACCATCGACCAGTTGCCGCATCAACATCGGTCTTGCATGGCTCGCCTTGATCCACCAGAACCGCCGTAGTCGGAAACCGAACGCCCCGGTCGGGGTCAAATTGTCGGCGGCTACTTATTAAGCCAGCGAGGCCTCTTGATCAGGTACATTATCGGCGCGCGCGTAGCGACTTGGAATTTCGACGCCATCGAGATCGCCACGCACAGTAGGCCTGATCAGGCGTGCAGGGGCCTGGCTGCGTGCGGGTGATGCGCATGCGATAGGCAATGGCGTAGTTCTTGTCTTCAGCGATCCAGCAATCAGCGCATCTGCACGCCGCGACATGTTCTGTCAGAAGGGTCGTCCAGTTGCAATTTCTCATCACCCCGTGAGTGGTATTGTCCAACCCTTGTATTCTGTTCGATTATGAGGCTTACGCGCATGTCACCGAAAGGAATTCAAAGAAAATGGTGGAAAAAATCGAGCGGCGAAGCTAAACGGATCGCAATGGTTGGCGGCTCGGTCCTGGGAAAATTTCTTTCGCAGAGGGATTGCGACCGATGGGAGGCGGTGCGCCGCATCTTACACGCCACAGGCCCAAGGCTTACGACGCTGAAATGGAAAGCGAAAAATTGAGCTTCATATTGGCGTCGCGCGGCCCGAATTGGATCATCGGTGAGAGGGCCCGTCTTGATGTGGCAGGTGCATTGGCCGGATGTTCTCCGCAGATACGTGTTCGTCGATCGATTGCCTGACGCCTCTGCGGCTATCGAAACCTATTATTGAACAGGGGGACTGATTTGGCCGGAGGCCAGCGCAACCTTGCGGCAAGCAATGACTGCATCTGCCGCGCCCGCGCATCCGTCGCAGTAGGCAACACGAGATATCCGGCAAGGGATCGTGCGGGGAAAACCGCGCTCGGACGGGCAGCTTGTTCGCGCCGACAGCAAGGAATTGCTCAATACCAGCAGGATCGCAAGAACCCAAGCGATTGGGATGCGGTGGCTATGTTCGGGTTGCAGGCCTGCCGCTCTCTGGCTGAAAGGCGGGCATGAGCGCGCGCGGACTGTTATTGGGGCGCCCACGGTCCGAACCGCACGCAACGGCGATTGATAGGCGATGGAGAACGATTTGCCTGCGGATCGTGAGCGATACGCCAGCTGCGCAGGTTGGAGGCGATTGTTTGCCTGCGGGCGCTGTGGTCTCTTTCGATCTGTCCCGCGTGCCGCCACCGCCTGATGCCATATTATCAGCAGCGCACCCGCCTGCCCCATATTCGCAGCCTTGGCGCGAGAGTGCAGTTTGCTGCAGTTGGGAGGGCCGACATTCCGAGCAGAAGCCCTCGACCGCGAACGTATTTTCGCCTTCTGGGATTCAGGCCCGGACGACACCATCCCACCCGACGAGCGGAATCGTGGAACGCCGTCTGCGCGCGCGCGTTGACGGCGGCGGTTGAGGCGCTCGACGCCAGCACGCCCCGGCGCGATCATATCGCGCTGTCGCAATTTCGCGTTTCGATCCTGACGCAAGTCAACGTAACCCGCCGTGCTTTGCAGATCGAAGCGGCCGAGGTGTTTGCCAAAGATCGACAACCTGTCGCTGACCCAATTTCCGGCGGCCAAGCGTGCGCATCAATCATATCCGGTGATGCGCCCGGGTTCATAAGGCGTTTGCCTGCGCCAAGCGTTAATCGCCCCTAGCTCGCCAAACCAAAGGTTTTCCCTCAATTGCCTCCATTCAACCTGATCATGCCGGGCGCGACCTCGCCTATTCCAGCTGTTCCTCTGCGGGCTGGGCTGTGTTTGAACGCTTCGCATATCAAACGCACAAACCTGCCATACATTTTTCGACGAGCAGGTCGTGTGATCAACTGCGGACCACTTCCACTCCCGCAGACCGTGCCCACCATTCGTGACGCCGAGGGCCGCGTAGACAAATCGCGAAAGCTTGCGATGCGAGAGTTGCAACCGCCACCCGACCAGCTTTGACCCAGCATTCACAAGAGGCTCCGCGCGATTGCCGGACATGGCCAGCCGAGCATGCATGCTGGCTTCACCGACTTGCGGCAGGCTTTGCCCGCTGAACCTTGCGCGCGACTATTCTGACGTGCCGTTGACCGATTGACGTGCGAGAACCGTAGTCTGCAGGTCGGCGCTGGAATTTGATCTGGGATATGCCGCGAAGGCCTGGCGCTCAAAGGTTCCATGGTTTGCAGGGCGGACTACTCGGCCGCCTGATTGCCTTCTTCAGCGCCTGTCGCCACACGGATCGCAAACTTTACGGTCTTGAAGTCTCAGACGCGCGCAGGCGTATGTCGCCGCAACATCTCGCGGATCTGCCGTTCCGGCCGTGGCGCCGCGCTTGTCTAAACGGACAGGCCGGAATAGCATTTGAGTATTGCGCGTTGAGACTACACGCAAGGTGGCATTGGCCCGGAACCAAGGCGACTGGCCAGCCACATGCGTGAGAGCGGCCCAGCGTCAACGAGCCTTTTTCCTATTCTGGCAAGCCCATCCCGAAGATGCGTTCTTTCCGTGTGGGACGGCAAGGTCTACGGGTTTATTCTGCAAACCGTGGAGTGCCGAGCGACAAGGGACCAATCGACGATCACTTGAGGCGTGGCGCTGTCCTTCACTTCGGCCGCTTGAGTGAAATAACCGCTTTTAGCGCCGCAACAATCTTCAGCCTTTGCGTCACTCCATTCGCACGGCGAGGGCGCAAGGGCGGGCTCGTCCCCCGCGCTTCAGCCGCAAGATCACGGTGGGTGGGCGCGGCGGCCGGATCATTTGGCGTAACGCCCATAGAGGCTGCGCAATCGTCGGTCCAAGTGTTGGGCAGCCACACCGTTTCCGCCAATACGCCAGATCGAGGCGCCTTGGCGCGCGCAGATTAACAGGCGTGCGTGAATTCGAAGGTTTTCGTAGCCGAAGTATAAGCCGACAGGGACATCGCCCGCCGCGAGTCACCTTGGCGATGGAGTCTCTTGGATCATCTCGAGCGCTCCGATCAGGCCGCCCAATAATGAGCGCGCACGGCAAGGCGGCGGAGCGGCCAGTTCAGGTTTCCCAGCAATGGCGAGGCGCAGCGCTGGGCCAGCTCCCTCGATTCCGGTTCAGGCAGTTCAACTTTCCGGCCGTGGACAACCCGCCCCGAGCCGGACGCATTAGCCGCGGCTGTCGGCTGCCCAAAACGCACGGAAAGCTCTTCCGCGCGCCAGGCGGCTATCCGATACATCCAAATTGTTCTGACCGATTACCCGGCGCAGGAGTCAAGGCTGGCCGGGGTCCATTTTTCCGGCCGCTGCATCGATTTGGCACTAATGCGCAACAAAGCAGCGGTAGACACGCGGTCATGGGCAGCGCGCTTGCAGGGTGTTCGGCGGGGGGCAACAGCGGGGGCGTCTGGGAGCGGTTTTTTGTAAAAAGCTTTGACGCAAAAAAACTTCTTGTTTGATCACAAAATGTCGCTTTATGTCAAACACCGCAGCGCCCCAAAATTTCTCTCGTGAGGATAATTTGCAAAAAAACTTCTACCGTTTGGAGGTTTTTTTGCCCCAAAATTTTTTTTTTACACCCCCCACCGGCCCCCCCCTTTTCCCGGTCGTGGG
>Ga0163217_1094118_pt1 | contig 11646 bp, 8 predicted proteins | sample SynspAceP_FD_185933 | JGI IMG/M metagenome (GOLD analysis project Ga0163217, IMG submission 185933) | Saline lake microbial communities from Ace Lake in Antarctica - Synechococcus sp. Ace-P (PacBio error correction) | ecosystem: Environmental > Aquatic > Non-marine Saline and Alkaline > Saline ... | reverse complement strand
CAAATCGCTTAACTAGATAGGCAGGACTTGCTGTTTAGGGCGGGCGAATTGTTTCCCAACACACTTTTTGCTGCTTGGATAACCCGGACATAATATAAATCGAGAAATTTAGTTCCTGGGAGAAAAGCCAGTTAAGGCATATCTCCCTCCCTGCCAGAATCATGACTTATAGTGATAACTACAAAGCGCCACAATACTTTCCGCCCCACATCACAGCCGGTTTCTTTGGTGGTTCGTTTTAATATAAGTCCCGAATAAGGCATATGCGTTCTTCCGCTTTTCCTTGCTTCTCAAAGAGTTTTAAAAACGAAATTACGGATTTGTCTATTTGGCTTTGTTTTGTTATCGGACATCACCTGGGAACTTATCGTTGATTAAATTTACTGAAAAAAAAAGATGTCAAAACAGCTGCGTTCCTCACCCATTAATATTTTCTTGGGATTTGTGTATGATTGGTTTTTGCAATATTTTGTTTCGACTTCCAGATTTCGTCTTTTATATTATGTAAATTAGGCAGAAATAAATAACACGGTGATTAACATTGAAAAAAATAACACTATTAGTATTAATGATTGCTGTATCTTTTGCGATGCAGCACAGATCAACACACCGCAACCTATTCCTTCAGCGACACTTATTTCCAAAAAGTTGGATTCAACTTCACCTCTTGGTTTTTAATGCGCGGATGAAACTGATTTTTTGGGGACATTTGCGTACCATATGAATAAGATCTCATGGAGGGCACAGGTGGCTAATGACGGACGATAACTAGTTACTTTAGTGAAAATGTAAAGATTGGTAAATGAAAGAGCTTAAAGCTGGGCTCTTTATGCCCACTTTTTACCAAAGCCAGCGCTACCTCTTGCGTGAGAGTTAGTCTTTAATAACAGAAAGCCCGATGTGGAGGAACGCCAGGCACATCTGTGCGGACGAAAGTAAGGTTGCTGCCAAAAAACCAACGTGCCTCAAGTGCAAAAGAATGCAAGGGAGGTTAAAACCTTTACCATTGTGCTATCGTGATCTTTCCGACAACGCTTTGCGTGTGTGTTGGGTGTAATACTCTAGGATGCTTTGGGCAGATGTGTATGTAGGGGTTAAATTGATGTCCTTACAGACAAGCAGTTACCAGTCCAAGACAAAGTCATGAAAGGCCTGATTGCCATGAATTATATTGCAGCTGCAGTATAATTATATGAATTCGGGGAAAGGATATAAACAAAGCCAAAGAATGGATGGAGGACACAGGGCCATGAGTTTGACGTATGAGCACTGCATTTTGGCAAATTAAGACACAACTCTTTTAATATACGCCAAGCTTGTGAGATAAAAAGCAGCTATTCGAAACCCCGCTAAAAGATCTTTGGCTGCCCGCTTGAGGACTGCAGTGGAATGCGGACTACGTAAAGAAATGAACCAGGACTCCTGAAAGAATGGGGGGCTAAGTAGTATCAAGTATAATTAGTTATAAAAGGCTCACTGAAATGTGCAGCCTTTTTTTTTGGTTTAATTAAAAAAAAATACCGTTGTATGATGTGAGGTTATTAGGATTGTCCATTGAATGCATGGTTCAAGTTTTACAAACAATTGATATTGGGCTTGTCCCTGTCAGTAATTTCCATAAGGAATTATTTCAAACCCTTTTGCGTTTCCTTATTTCCTTTTGTGGTTCAGGAACGTTGTTGTACACATGCTAAAATCGTACTGGGCTGTTTTATTACCGTTGTTTGATCGAAAGTTGACTTAGTAAAAAGCTCCAATTCTTTGACGTCCTTCCCTAATTTTTTTAAGTGACAAGGAGTTGAAATAGCGTCATTTTGGGTAATACCGTGGATTTTCTTACCAGTACTGGTATGTGATATTAACATCGGCTAAATATTGTTTAACTTTGGTTAAGATTCGAATTCAGCGATCATACTATAAGCAGTAAAATAATCTTGTAAATCTTTCATCTGCATGGAAAAGGCTTCCACCCCAAGATTTTTCCGGCCATCTTTGGCAAGCTGTGTAAAGTGCTATTGCCTTTGTATAATTCTTGGCCTTGATACTTTCCAATGCCAAAAAGAGAGGTGAGCCTGGTTATAAATGTGTGTTTACTGCTTCCAGAAGCATGTTCAAAAGGTAGTTTTGTAGGTCTTTTAAGACTTCTCCGTTTTTAACATTATTTGACCGTACTTAACAAGGATTGCTTTGCATAAATTAGACCTAAATTGGCATTTTTGGATATTTGGATATCGATTTTTTTGGCCAATTTAAATGCGGATTCATTTTTATCATTGCTTTAATGAATTGAACCCAATTCTTTCCCGAGTTTCCAATCGGAATCGTTAATTGCAGTTGCCTAAATAACTTTTTCATGCTGGTAATAATTCTTCATGTTCAAAACATTCTAGCCCTAAAGCGATAAAATATGTCCGAATCTGGTTCCATTTCCACAATCTTTTAGAAGTTTTAAACCGAGGACTTTTTTGGCCAACAGCTATGTAATTCTGATGCTAGATAATATTTCAATTTCCAACTCTCATTTTTAGAAATTGCCACATGCAATACCGGTATGGTTTGGGGTCTATAAGGCGGAAAACAAAATCGAATTGGTAATTGGAAAGTGCTTCAACAAGAATTTATATACCCAAAATCTATATCCTGGGGTTAAGTAAGTGCCCAAAGATTCGTCTTTACATTGTTTTGGATAACTTCAATACCGTCGCCATTGCCATCATTTTTCAATCCGATAACTATTATTAATAAATGCCCAGTTCTTAAATGGATTCATCAGGAATTCATTATAAGTTTGGTTGGTTTGTTCAATGGGTGGTTGCCTGTCCTAATTGAGATTCAATTTGGGGCAAAATTGATTTTAGTGACTATTTTCAAAAACTCGGTAAACTCCAAATCAAATCATTCACCTATTATTCTTCCCTAGCACAAGCAATTTAAATTTTTCTGCGCATCAGGTTTATAGGTGTTGTAGTCTTAAGCCTATTCGCATATTGCGCCGCTTTGGTCATGTTCGAAGTAATTAAATTACATCTCGGCCATTTGGGATAATAAACAGATTTATTTTCATGCTTCTGGCTGGCCCATCCAAAAGGATTCCAAAGCATTAAATATAATCACTTTGGAAACGATATTATAATTCCGCCAAGTAATTGGCTGCGACGCATAGGTTATGCCTGTTTTAATACCCTATTTACATATTTCAATCCAAGGTCAAATGGTTTTACGATACCTCCCCAATTCCGCTAATTTCAGCAAAACCTTCGTTGATGGGGGGGGGGGAAGGGGATAAGTTCCACCAATTCTTTAAATTTGTATCAGCAAAGATTCATAGTCTCTAAATTTTAGTGACGCTCCCAACCCTTCATGGTATAGTTTTGGCTTTCAGAAACCTTTTGTTTTTCATCATCAATAAAAGTCGTTTTTATTATGAGTTCCTTTCACCATTGGACGGAATAAGTAAAGCTTCTTACCACCCAATTGCCGACCACCCAATTTCCCCTAGAGACTTGTATAGGGAATTTGTTTGAAAAATATTGTACCATGGGCTTTAAGTTAATGTCCTCCGAAAATAGCACTTTGCCCCATTTATAACTACTTGAATTTATCTTAAGGAACTGCAAGTGCGCATAATTCCTATATTAAAGTGTCTTTATCTAATTCCTTTACATGAGCACCACCGGTATTCGTTGGCATCTACCATTCCCTCCAATTTCCTTGAATTGGAAACCCAATTTCCTTCCAACGATCATCATTATGGTTTCAAAATTAGCTTTGGGGAAAATAGGATTGGTTCTTCGGGCGAATATTGATTTAAAAGGCGTCCTGCCTGAAAATTCCATATACGTCCATCGGAATCTGTAAGCAGATCTTCCCAAATGCCACCAGAGCCTGCCATGGACCATAACCAGAGTTTTTTGTCCGGGCATTTCTTCATTAGGGTGCCCAATGTCCAAAAACCAAATTGACTGTCATGATAATAGCCTCCAAAAAAGTCCTTATAAAAATTTTTTGTTTTTTTTCCCCTTTCCTTAAAAAAAAAAACTACATGTTCGGAGATATCCTCTATCAAAATTAGGGTTTTATATGCGCCAAGATTCCGCCCTTCGGCAATTTCTATAGGCATGGCTTGGCTGCTCCGCGTGTTCCAAAAATGATTTCAGTATAATGAATTTCCAAGGTTCATCCGGGACTACAGCGCAGCTGTATCCAGTTTGTAATAAGATTCATTAATCGGGAGCCGTGTATACCAGGAGGCATGTGGTCTCAAATAAGCTTTGTTCTTTTTCGAGCCTAATTTTTCTAACCCTCCAATCCGGTGTGGGAGGGAAGGTCGAGCTACCTACAACGCAACTGACACTGGCGCATCGTTATTTGTTTTTTAACCACATTTAATCTACGGAGTAGCGTAGACGGATGATGACTATAATCCCAAAATTGAATTTCAATCCTCCGGAAGTCCAAGGACCGGCGCATTTGAAATATTCCGAATTGACCACTTCATTTTTATAAAGGAATTCTTCTCCTGTACTTTTCTCTATAGCTCCCCAACTTTCCCGCCTATTTCGGGTAGCACATTAGACTTTAATATATCGTTTCTCCAGAGCCACTTACTTTCCAATTTTTCTTTATTTGAAGTATGTTCATAGACCTTCAAAATTTGAAAATATGGAAAAATTTTGGCGATGTGGCCGTGGGAGAAAGGCACAGGATTGGATTTGCTGTAGTCATAGGTGTCCAATGACATTAATTCTTCCTTAATGGTAACGGACCCCGAGTGGGACCACATTCGCCCAACAATAACCATCGCAATTATTAGGCTGATACTACTTGTTTCATTTTCTATTATTTAGTTGATTCTATTTTATTACGTTGCCAATGCCATGCATTTATTCCTCATGAACCAAAACCACTTTGTTTATCAGCTAGCATCAATTTGGTGACATTCCGCTTGATTTCTCCATCAATGTTTAAACCATCTCCATTACACTGGCCGGTCTAAAATTTCCTTTTACGTTACCAATAAGACTAACCCTATGGCATCGATATACCTTCAAATTTCACTCTAGTTCCAAAGAAATTGCCTCCCATAATAATATCTTCGATTACCACATTGAGTTAATGTCATCCGTTAGAATTCCATAAGATGGGTGAATGATTGTGTTTGAAGGGGTAATTGGGACTAATTTAAATGTGCCATTTCCCAGGGTTTCTCCATATAGCTGGTGTCAAAATTTGTGCGCTTTTAAGACCAGTGCTTCTTTTAATTCAGCTGCGCTAAAAATATCTGTAATTTTTCGCAGAGGCGTAATGGGAATAATTTAAATATTTTCCTTTAACCCAGCTTAACTTGTCCTACCATATCATCTTTCGAAAAAAACAGGAAAAATTCCTCTCCCATGTTTATAGAACTCATAATAGGGTCCAAGGGGAAACCCATTGTTATCAAAAATCTTAGTATACAAACCAAACTGGCTCGGCTATAGATGTTTTTAATGAATTTCTACCGAAGTTTCCAATGATATAATCCATATCACCATCCTTGTCAAAATCACCTTGTTCAATAGTGTTTCCACCAACCTTCTGAATCAATAAGGCCATTATTTTCGGAGAGCTCCACCTAATTTGCCTTCCACGTTTTTGAAGGCTTCTGATGCCCATTCCATTCTCCAACAATAATAAGGTCATTAATTTAATACGTTATCAAAATCGGTCCAATATAGCGTCCGTAACCACTCGCGGGATATTCAAGTCGGAATTTAACTGCCGTAGTGATATCCTTAAAAAATTCCTTTTATCCATTATTTTCTTTTTAAAATATAAACTTCTGGGTGAAGAGGGTATTTGCCAGGCACCCAATTCTACGCCTAGGGAACAGATCTTAAAATCCCCCCATCCCCATCAATATCAGAGGCTTTTACACATGAGCCGAATCATAAGCATCGGTCGGTAATGCGCAACCTTTTTAGTTAAAGTTGCCCCTGCCATCGTTCATGTTAGCCTGTCCCGTAATTCCACAGGAGCCTCATCAAAAGTCATTTGCCACCACTTACCACGTTATAGGTCCAAATCTTATCGTTGTCCGCATATCAAAGAAATAAACACCCAATATCCCTCTGACCGTTTATCGTTCAAAAATATTTTTTCTTGACGGCCTAAAAAACCTTCCATCTTTTGTTTGAACGAAAACATTTTACCATACTCCCTTTGGCAACTCCAACACGATATATCTTCCAAAACCATCATTATTTATGTTCGGCTTTGGCGATTTTTGGACCTTGGGTTACGATAATTTGATGGCGGCAGTAATTGTTCCTTTTAAAATCGTTATACATTCATTTTCCCAAGCGTTGTAGGAGGACAAGGCTATCCTTAAGTTTGATATCATTGGTAAAATAGGTACTTCCCAACTAGTGCTTGGAGTCATTCTCAATTATAGTCGGCATTCCTTTTGATTAAGGGTATACTGGTTTGATCGGATTTAAATCGGTATAACGTTAGAACCTTGCCACAGATAATTTTCAAGGCCACTCGATTTATTCTACTGTCCACGAGGCCAAAAATTAGATGAAAAATCTCCGAGGTATTGAAATCCTCTTGTAGCATCATTCCTGCATTAAGTCATTTCATTTCCAAAAAGTTAACAAAACTTTTGAGCCCAAGGGGTTTTCCCCCTTCTCTCTTAAAATTGATTTTCAATGTTGGTTTACTGTTATGTAAATCTGACTATTATTCTGTAAACAAAAGGATATCGTCTGATATGTTGACTACAGCAGATCCAGATCACCATCCGTTATCCAAAATCAGCGATAAACACACATTGGAAGCGATTTCGTTCTACGGCCCCATTTTTTGTTAACTTGCGTAAAAGTTAGGTCCCCATTATTGTGGAGTGAGATAATTTTCTTCAATTGGTAGCCGGGCATTGTTCTCCAAAAGATTCTGTAAGTGCCGTTTCAACACCTTGTTTTATTGTTTGATTCGATCCTGTACGCATAATTTAAAAAATTCCCATATTGGTTATAATCCCGCTTTACCCCCGTTTGGTTATTGATATAAAGTCCTTGAAACCATTCATTGTCCAAATCTTAAAAAGGGAAGCCCAAACTCCAGTCATGTGATTGGTATACCCCCGCAATTGACCAACTTTCATGAAAATGATTGCCCTGATTGTTCAAATGCATCATGTTTCTCATGGTCTGATAATTAAAATCCAGGTTTTTTCCAAGAAGCTATTTTTATTTAAATTGTCGGACCCCGAGGACCATTTTTAGGCCGGTAGTTGTTCTCTCAGGAAGGCATGTCTAAGTTTTTAATTTTTCCGCAACCTTGTATACCCAATTCATTATTGATATCCGTCACGTCGGACCCCATTGAAAAAATGGAAGTGTATGCCCTATAATATTTCAGAACTTTCAGTAAAATACCGTCATGGTTATTGATATATAAATAACCGTTCCTGTAAAATGCGTTTTGCAGAATACTAAATATACTGCCCAGTTGTGCATATATTTATATAGTCCGAACTTGCCGATACCAAGTCAAAACCCCATACATTAGGAGAAACAAGACCAAAGCATCCTCACTAACATTGGTTAAAATTTCCCATTAATTCGTTATTTATAGAGTCGATCTTCATTAAGCCAGATTTCTTGCTGCTTTCAGGTTATTTGACTATTATGTGCCTAAAACGGGAATATTTCTTGCGCGAGAGGAATGATTAAACCACATAAGATCAAGATCTCCGGTCCCGGTCATAATCCAAAAAAAGCAACCTGTACTGAGAGGAAAAATAACACACGGACAATCGTCAATCCCATCACTTACGCGGGCTTTTCAGAAAAGGTTAAATCCCATGATTATGACAAAGTAAGTTTTTTCTTTGTTAATCATCTTTGGCCTGCTGACCTTGCAGACCACTAAGATATCCAAATATCCATCCCATTTAACATCTGCCATAGTAGTTTCCCGTATTCCATAAAACCTTTCAGCAAATACCCCTGGGCTTTTTCTGCAATTTCTTGAAATTTTAAAGTGTTCCTTTATTAATGTACTATCCTACTGCCAACCATGCTTTCCTGGTCAAGAGATAGAGGTCAGGAAAAGAGCGCCGTCAGTTTATTGAAGGTCAACCGCATCAGATTACGCACCGAGCCCACCCTTGGCCTAGAGATATAACCAATTAGGTTTAAAATATAACAACTCTTCGGTTTCCTCTTAAATAGGTTTAAAAGTAATTCCAGTTGTATTGCTGGGCATAAGGAAAACATTTTACTTGTGATCTACCTTTCTGACAAGAAAGGAAATATTATTGTTGTGAGAATCAGGCATATTTTTTGGTGATTGTATTACTCATATTAAGAAGGCAATTTAGCAACGATGCTAGATTTCATTTGTAGAGATTAGCGCCAAAACTTAAACCTAAAACGTGGCTAAATGTAAGCAAGGTAAGTTAAGCATTTTATGGGGGACTCACCAATATAAATGAATCAGGTTAAAATGAATTTTTAGTTCGAGTATTAGGCAATTATCTGTATAGTACAAAACTTTTATGTATAAAAAAAACCATGATTTTAAATCACAGGTTTTCTATTTATTTTACTTAATAAATTTGATATTTCTCTCAAAAGTTCTGGTCCGCCAGTACTCAAACCAAACCTAGTGCTATGTTGATGCCGGACCATCCTATTTTGCTTGTTGCAATCGGGCAACCACCAGCTGCAGTTACCTTCTCGTCAGCATTCACAAATGGCATTCTTTGATAGGCCTCTTCTGGAGGTATTACCACCCCAATCAGCATTACTGCTTATTTTGGTACACTGGAGGTAGTTTAGGTAACCCGTTCTTCTGTAGTCTGCCATGCTTCCATTTCATTGGTATAGCATCCAATTCCATTTTGGGTAATAATTTTCCTCAATTGCACGCTTCATTACTATGGCAAGCTTCATCCCAAGCTACGGTTTCGTGGTAATTTGATACAAATCGGTTAACCGCACCCACAGCGATTGATCATCTGTAGTTATAGGCAAACTTGTATCGTCCGCTAAATATGCCTCTACACCACCCCTGCACCCCATAGTTCAAAGGAAGCCCTTACGCTTGCTTGCCTGCCTCATAATTGGATTGTGCATCCACCGGGCACCAGCAATGTACTAGACGGCTAGCTTCTGCTGTTATCCACGTACTTCAAATCTGCGCTCATTACTTACGCTTCATGGGAACTCTTACCGGATCATTAAAGACGTAGATCCACTAGTAGAAAAACTTAATCGTCATCCTTGGCAAACCAATTCGGCGCCGTTACGGATACCTCGTATAAGCATATCTGGATGATCGGTTAACCAAAGACAATAGCTGTTACTTGGATCAAAGAACGGTGCAATTCTGTTCATCTTTGTAACCTATTCAATATTAGATTCCAGGTCGCACTCATTCTAGTTATCTCCCCACTCAAAACAGAATTGGGGCTTGGGTGAATTTTCCGCCGTACAAAGAAATGTTGAAGTTTATCGGCGTTGGTCTCAATAATCAACTGGATCGGCTAAACGCTTTTTTCCCTGTGTTTTGGCCAAGCAAGGGGCTACCTTGGAGATACGCATAGCCCATTGTAATCTTAGGAATTGGCATACCGTTCGCCCATTTACCAACATCACCGCCAACTACGCATCAAAGTTGGTTTAAACCAAACATAGTCGGTATTAGCACTAAAATTTGCAATTATTCTGTCCAAATCACTAAAAGAATTGCGAGTAATATAACGGTTCTTCGTATCATTATTAGAGCACTTTCCGTTAGACCCATAATTGGTATAAAGAATAGGTTCCATAATAGTAGTAACCGTTGACATTGGAAACAATTCTAATTAAATTGGCCCATTCCACAAATACGTCATAACCAATCTGCTGCAGGCAATATCAATTAACCTGTTTGCAGGTTGCCATACATGTTATATTTCCCCGTTGCCCAATAGCCATTCCAACGTATTGTAAGAAGGCTGTGTATTACGTATACCACCGGCGCCTACAAATGGGGTAGGAGTAGTCAAATTGCTGCGCAAAAGGTTAACATTGGAGTCTAAATATGTGCACTCAGCAACCTGGTTACCAAAATATTTTGGGCCAGCATTGAAGAATAAAACGCACCAACGTTTGGTTGAAATCCTGCTTTAAGGATTCTCCCGATATTTGATATGGATTGGTATTCGTTCCTTCAAAATCGTTGGTTACATTGCACTAGGCATAACCATTGTAATTTAGATATATTAACTTTTTTCAATCTTTATAAAGTTAGAGTGTTACTTTTAGATTAATAGTCCATAAGTTCCTGTCGAAGGAAGAGTAAAGTTATCTACATCCCTATCGGAAGCCATTTGATTATGGCAGTATCATTGCCAATTCTGGATCAAAAAGGTGCTTTCCTTACTTGATAAGACAAGCAAAATTGTTACCAATAAAGAGATTGAGGCCGCTGAAACCTAGGCAGTCCTTAAAATGGAAACATTCCAAGATTATAACCCAGAGCAGTTGGCTGAAGCCTAACGTGTCATGGTACGGTCGATAAAATATGCCTCTCCATAAACCGTTCTATCGCCAATAGCTCTACCAAGTTTCAGCATCCACTGTTGTTATGGCGGCTCCAGAAGGTCTGGTCTAACACCGTTTACAACTACAACGCACCCGGGCACTCCCGGGCATCTGCACTCTTTGTGCACCTCCAGCACCTACTGAACATCGGCATTCAGAGTTTGGACTAGCATCTTCATCCGCCAAATTTACCATTTAATGTGCACTACAGACAGGTTGAAATCTCTTGCAAGCGTAATATTGTTGCTCCAAACCAAGGTCCATTCAGGATCCAAGTTTCCAATTAAACCTCTGAAGAGCAAGTTCTTAATGGTTTTCCAGCATCAAATAAGATAGCGTCCTTTGGTCATCCTTTAAAAATTTAAGAACATAAACAGTCGTTTGAATGCGCACCTTCTACCAATTTAGAGGTATAGCCCTCAGAAGAACCTAGGTTTAATTATCTTGTCATCATCAGGGTTCCTATATCTTACAATTTCGCGTTGGTCATTTTTAGTAAAGTTAAATGCCGTTTACCCATTGAAGGAATCTCTTCAGTTCAACAGGCCGCGAGTTGCACTAAAGAGCTTTTTCCACACCTTTGCCTTGAGCCCCTACTTTACCCTGCATTGAGAGATGAATTTGTAGTACCAAAGCAACCGTGTCGCAATCAGCGATAATAAGGCACCAATTAATTAAACTGATCTAGTACTCTGGACGCTATAATACGTTAGAGTGTCCAATCCTAAACGATTTTGAAAAAATGCTTCCAGAAGTGCCAGCACCAAACTCCAAACTCGCCAAGGCGGCCCGGTAAGTGAATCTCTTTTTGCATCCAAAAATGGCTTTACCGTATTTCTGTTTACTCCACAGCTTCCAGTAACTGGAATTTGTTGGGGTTTATTCGGTTTAAAATGGGTACCTCGTACCAACCTGGGGTATAAGAAGCCCTTAATTTCCCCAAAACTACTGCCTCAGCGCGTGTGTAACATTTCATCAATAAGACTCTGTTCTTCAATAACACACCTACCGACAAAGGATAACTAGGTCATCACCCGAGCTAAGTGCCAAGGTGGTAAGCCCATCATTT
>Ga0163217_1076463_pt1 | contig 11646 bp, 15 predicted proteins | sample SynspAceP_FD_185933 | JGI IMG/M metagenome (GOLD analysis project Ga0163217, IMG submission 185933) | Saline lake microbial communities from Ace Lake in Antarctica - Synechococcus sp. Ace-P (PacBio error correction) | ecosystem: Environmental > Aquatic > Non-marine Saline and Alkaline > Saline ... | reverse complement strand
GATCCCCGCCGTTGATTTGAACGATTTGGACTTCGGTACGCGATCATGCTACGCTCCACTTTCACTGTGGCCTGATGCCAAGATATTGATTCCCAATCCATGTTAAATCACGAACGAGATTCAACAACCAGCTCAACCCACTCGTCAATCTCTCCAATCTCGGATGGGCCTCAGGCGGTTTTTCATGCGTGGGGTGAATCTTTCGGCGAAGCTTAGCCAGGAGTAGACCAGGTGTCGTCGTTGAGCTTCCGGCGGTCACCGCCGCTGGAAATGGGCGGGATCCAGTATCTGTCGAACGACTTCGGGGTAGCAGGCGGGGGAAAAACAGGAATCGCTCGCGAAACACTCTCGCTCAAATCCGTGGCACTCGCTGTTTTTAACGCAACAGATTTAGACATCAATTGCTCCTGAGAAAAGTCCAGCTTCCAAAGCTGCTTGCCGCGGAGCGGTTTACGTTCGACCTGGGAGAATGCCGTTGCGGCTCCACTAGACCGTCGGCTCGCCGGTTCTTCTCTGGGCGGATTGTTGTCAGCGACTCCCAACCAGACGTCCGATCCGCTCCACCTACGGTCAATTTACCTTTCAGCGAGAAGAAACACGTTTTGACCAGTCAATTGATCGGAGGGCATCTGCCGTTTTGGTTGAATCAACGACCCGAACGTGCCGCAATCGAACGCTTGAAACGAAATGGATGGAAGCCTGCCTGCGACGTTCCTCAATGACAACCGAGCAACAGTCGGGGAAGGCGCAGGCTGCGGGCGATGTCTGATCTCTGCGTCAAAACGGTGCGTGGTTCATTCCGGTCATGGACTCGATTACGACCACAGCTTTGGCCGATTCTTTTTTCGCCCCAAGAATTAACTCGCTGGGTCATACTTCGTCTCCTGGAAGTCCATTTTGAAGTTTCGTCAATACGCGAATGTACAATCTCGATAGAACATCGAATCCGGGGCTGTTCAACTCGAACGTGGGGCGCGGGTCACCGGACGTACATTTTCAATCACATTCCCATTCGCAGTGAGTTGTTGCTCGATTCCCTTGCCTGTTAATTCGATCTTTTGTTTTTCTGGTCTTCGGGATTCGCAAGTCAAAATCGAAATCTGCTCCAGTGTCTCAAGGGGTTCCCACCGGACATGTCGTAGGCCAACTTGAGTCACGAAGAACTGCATTTGTCGGGAACTCGAAGGAGGCCGGTGCGACGTGAACCCGAAAACCCGCTTGGTTTCGGGGCGCTTCGGTACCAAACCGCAGGCGTCGGCTCCGGTTGGCTGTGAATGGCTTTGTTTCAGACTTACCCCTTTCGTTTGGCCGTCCGTCCCCGGGCTTGGAGTGAAGAGGTATTTTCAATTTTTGAAAGAAATCGTCAGCAGGTCAAGTCGGCTTACTGTGCAGTCGTGGGGTCAAATACTCCGGCAAGTGGCGTCCACAATTTTACTGGCCGAACTTGACTCGGTCCCTTTCCATGATTTTTTCCATCGTCGGTATTGGCGTTCATCATTCAGACGTATCCCAACTATGTGTGATTGGCCCTTCGGTATTCACCCTAGCCAGCGACGCCAGACGGCCCCGGCTCCACCAATGCACCAGCAAGCTTTCCACGCCTCGTAAGTTTCCGTTTGGAAATTGAGACGGGTGAATTGTCATTCCCTCTCGAACGTAGTAACTCTCGAAAACGCTCGGCCGCTTTTTCTCGGGAGGTAGATAAGCATTCTCGCCTCATATGGCCGCCGCCTTCAGTGCAGTTGATTTTCGCCCCGAATCGCCGACTTAAAAGACTCTTCCTTGAAACCGGTTGCCGGAGTTTCTATCACGGTCTTTCTTTCTCGATGCATGCGTCAATTGACCGGCATCCAGACGTTACCCAACAGATCGTTTCAACGAGATTCATTCGGACGCATCCAAGCTCGTTTCGAACGGAGACTCAGGGGCGGTGGGGACAGCTTTGTTTTTTGTGAAAAGCGATTCCTCCCCATTTAAGGTAAAACATCTTCGATTGATTTCGGCATCGACACGAACCACGGACCTGCCCCACCGGGGGAGTTCGGGGCCAGAAACATCGACGACTAAGTCACCTTTCAAAATTCGGCACAGAAGAAGTTGATCGCTACCAATCGCAAGATAGCTCTCGCCGCGAAGTTGGGCATCCGTCACGTAGGCGGGACCACAACCGAAAAGGCCCGGCTGTGTCGTTCGCGGTAAATGCCATCCGATGCGAACTGAAGCATCTTGGAATTATCACTGGATGGGGAATGCGGCAGGTCCGTCGTGACGTTTGCCGCTGCACCAAAATCCCTTCAGGTTGCATATTCGGTGCCCTCGTTGTTCGTGCAGTCGCATACCGCTGCCCCATCAAATATCGACGGTATGTCTCGGCACGAAAGGTTAGCCCCAACATGCACCGCCACACGGGACCTGGCGGCCCGGTAGGACCGTCTTGCCGAGGCCCCCAACGTTTCCAGATCGGATCGCCCGTCTTTTCCGCTTCGACCGGATGTTCCGCCAAACCAAAAAAACGTCTTCGCGACGGGACGACTTGATCGGCCGGAGGATCTTTCGCCCAGTGCGGACATCGCCTCCAAGGGACCGGCACGTCCCAAAGTCCTCGCAAACCAGGAAAACCCATCAGAGACGCGGAAACTTCCGTCATCATCGAAATCGACATCGCGGGTTTTGATGCAAGCGCCGGCTCCAGTCTTGCGGAAGTACGACGCCAAAGCCTCGCGGGATGGCAACTCGTGATTCGGTGTAAACCGAACCGAAGCCCGAAACCGGCCGTCGGTCCCAGTTACAGCATCCACGATTTTTGATCACTTCTCTAACCAGGGATCGCGTTCCAGCGTATTACGTTCGCCAGATCTTCCGTTCTTTGAAAAGTTCCGTTTACCTGCGGGATCGCGACGTACCGCCGCCCCGGACTGTTCGGCAAAAATCCTTGGCTCATAGTTCTCGATCTGTTGTTCAAGGTGTTCATTAGCGATGCGTTTACGTCGTTTAGGTTAAGATCACGTCGGAGAGCGACATTTTCAATTGCTGGGTTTCTGGCATGTCGGCGACCTCGGACCTTGCGAATCCGGCACAGCCTTCCACGGAACCAACCCGACTCTCGCTTTCTTCATCTTCAAAAAAAATCTGGGAAGTTAAACCGCAATCGCGTTGCGTAGTTCGTCTTCGCCTCGCGATTGTTGAATTTTGTCGGAACACGCTCGCGGGTTTAAATTCCCGAGGACTTCCCAGCGCACTGGCTGAAGCGTTATTCTTCATGGACCAACCCGTAACGAGCACCAATGAATCTGACAATCACGTTCTCGCAGATCACCATCTCGCCAAGTACGCCTTGTGTGCATTCTCTCTTCAACGATACGATCCAGATCGGTTTCGTCAGTCGAGCGAAGTTCCGAAGGGATCGCTTCAAACTGGTCTCACCGATCGAGATCAGAAGAAGCACAACGAATCTCTCGCCAAGAATACGATCTCCCAGTGAAGATCGCTCAATTCCCGATTTTTTTTTTTTTCATCAGAGCTGAACATCAAACTTCATCGTCAGGTATCGCACTCCCGTCACGTTGCCAGGCAACGGCCCGATTGCTTCAAATTCAACTTATAGCACGGCCAAAAATGTAGCCAGGAAACGGATCAACAAGCCCCTCATTCCCCATACCGTATGGCACTGCTGTCGAATCCAATAACTCGCGATAAGTTCGAAACTGGTATCCTGGCAGGGCAAAACGTTTCGGCGGCTTCGATTGACACCCAGGCATGGCGATCTGCTCTGCGTCCTGCCGCATTCCAATCCCGGACACCATCGATCAGCATTTGGCGCAACGCTTTCGCCGCAAGCTTTCCGTAGAAAGAGAACGAACTCATCGAACGGCTTGCTTGTCCCCATCACGCATTCGGCCGCGCCTGAGTCGCTCTTGCGGGAGCGAAAATGTTCGGGATAGCGAGAACAGTTCCTGTTCAGGTTGACGGTCCAGGCGCAGGCGAACCTCGTGACAGCGTCGCACCGTGCTTGCCGATTCTTCCTTCGTTCCAACGTGACCGAAGCAACTGGCAAACGGGACAGCAGCGCGCCGGTGGTCCACTTGGGAAAGAAAGAATGTTACCCGATTGCCGTAGTCGTTTGCCGTCTTCCTGAATTCGTTGACCCACTTGCCAATTCGCTTGCCGGGTTCGTCGCAAATAGAAACCCAGATTGGTGGTTACGTGGGTATCGCGGCGACACTAGCGGTTGCAAATGCCGGAGCCAGGTCCTCGATTTGCGCGGCACCGTTGACTGATGGGACCTTGGCATTCGATGCATGGAAAACCCCGCTTCGGACGCCAATGTTCGAAACGGAAAATTTCGTCGATCGAGCGGATAGCTCGAAGTCAGCCGAGGCATGGTCCGCCGGTTCGTCGATGAACAAACGCGCGCGGCGATGACCACTTTAAAAAAACGCTCTATCGACTGTTGCCCCGGCTGCGATCATTGCTGCAAAAACCATCCCCAAAATTTCACGACTTCATGGACAACAGTTTTAGCACCGCGGACAAGCAGCGTGTTGAACCAGTGTCCAGGCACTTGCACGCCCTGCCGTTGCCAAGCCAGCGCCGTCAATTGTTCGGTCGGCGCCTCGGCCGCGTGGTGAAGGACTATTTTCGTTGCGAGATCGGCTACCAAGCGATTCCGTGAAGCGAAGAAGAGAACGGCTGGGAATTCGATCGAATCGGGACTCGGGAAGGGAGGAGATTGATCGCAAGCCTCTTTGCCGGATCCTGCTTGAAAGCGAGGGAATGCGGATAGCGGCAACAAGGCTTCGCGCTGGACAACCATGATGAGGGCCGCATTGCCCCTCTAACAAGATCTCAAGGAAACCTCTTTTCCATCGCCGAGTGAAGCCACTCACGGACGGAAATCGTCGGATCATCAGCGATTTCAACCGATCCACTTCGTTGGAACATTCTTAGATCGCGTCGCCAGGACATTTTGACGAGCAAAGATCGCGAGTGTGTGGACGAGAAAGCGGTCGGATCACCGATGTTATTGAGCGACTCTAATCGTGCGCTTAAACCGCCGCCGGGCCAATTCGCACTGCTTTGGCGGAAGTGTGTTGAACCAGCGATGTATCCGACAAATCGGTAAAGTTTTTGAAATTATCGGGCTTCACCATTCCGGGGACAAGGCTCCTCTAGCCACGGAATCTGATTGAGTGGGCGTCCAAAACTAGTCTCCTGTCCACCCATTTCCATAGAGCTTGACGCCGTGTCACCCCAAAATGGTAATTCTTTTCAGCTCATACTTCGCCCGCCCGTGGCCGAGCGCGTTGCAACTAACGTGATAGAAACAACGGTACCTAGGTTCAAAGGGATTGTCGTCTGAGCCGAGAATCTTCGCTCACAATTTGCCGTGATTACCGCTTCCTCACTTACCCACTTTTTTGAACTCGCAACGTCCGACGAGTCGGCAAAATACCTAGGAAAACACCGAGTACGATGCTGGTTTCTTCATGGAAAATTATATCTCGGTCCAATCGCTGTTTAATCCGAGTCGCACCTGCGAACGTCTCGGAACCCAAAATCGCGATCACGATACGGACAAACCACACACCGCGTCGTTTCGCACCAGCACCTCTGAAACGGCCGCAATTGGGTGACCGGCACGCTCGGTCTTTAATCCGGCATGGAATTCCGTTAGTTCGTTCGTCGTCGCCAACAACGTTTCCAGCAAAATTCGGACTCTGCGCCTAAGACTTGCGATCGGGGGTTCAATTCCGGGGCACGAGTGATTGGATCAGTGCTCTTTCGAGTTCAAACCGAACAGGATCCACGTAAGCAGTCCCCGTGACCAGCAGCTGTTCTTCTTCACGCTTGGGAATTGGACCGGTCCACGCCACCGGTTTTCGATTGCGCAGCGCCACCCGTGCCCAAACTCGCTTGAAACGCTTGCCGTTTTGCTTTTGGATGCAAGTCAGCAAAGATTCCCTTTGACCGACAACGGGTCGGACCACGAACGTCAGCCTCGCTTTCGGCCGATGGGGTTTGCTCGGGCAACTGCGATAGTTCTCGCTGAAGCACTTTCGATTTTTCCGTTGATTCCCAAACCCGCATGCGATCAATTTGCAAAAACTCTTTCGGGATTTCGGAAGATTCTTGCTAACCCGTTTGATCTCCGCTGCGAAGCCTCTCTCATCGGAAGAGTCATGACTTTCCTCCAAAGGTTAGCGAAGGCTAAAAGTGTTGGAGCCGTTGGATTCATCGCCGGGTTTAGATCGACCTCGGACAAAAGCTTTTTCCAATTGAGGGTCGCGTCGGTGCGACCACCACGCTGTACCAATAGCAACTTTTGACTCACAAGAGTTGGCGGGCAAGCGGAGGTTCGTTGTGTACGGCATTCCACTTTATCTTGCTTGACCTGCGGGTTTACAAAACAATTCGGCGTTCTGGATTTCGATCAAATCAAAGATCCGATTACGCGAACGGCAGGCGGTAAAAGTGACACAAGTCAATGTCGTTGGGCGGTTTCGCGACTGCGTCATTCGATGTCTTCGAGAAAGCTTCCGTCATCCCTGGATCCATCCACAATGCCCACACTATGCAGCGGATTTCGATAGGTTCAACAGCCGTCGAGGATTTTCGCCGCGGCGTGGGACGTCCCGAAACGCAATGCACGTCATCCATCGACGAGGCGATACCGGGAATTGCGGGACGCTTACCGGAGCAGCCGGATCATACGGCGGCAAAACGCCTGAACGGTCCAGTCAGGTCATGACTCCAACTCTCACTGGCTTTCATTGTAAGATCGGCGTGACACGCGTTTGGTCACTGCGTTGTTGAACGTAGGGGAAACTTCACCCGCGTCGCGGTCTTCTCGCCAGAAATCTGGCAGACTTTCGCGGGGGGTCGGCGTAAACGGTCAGCAATTGCGGACACGTCACGCAGTCCATATCGCCGACAGATTGACTTTCGTGTACAACCTTCCTGCTCCCTCTCCCCCGGCTTTGCGGGGAGAGGGTTGGGGTGAGGGGCTTAATTAGTTTAGCGGGCTTTTTACCACGAAAAAGTTGTTCGAGTTCCAAGTGGCGTGCAATCGAAACCGCACGGCCCTCCAGTCACGCAGAAACGTCTTCTGTTCGAGAATCGAACGACATTCAGCCAGCGCTTTCGAGCTTCGCTTGGCGTGTTGCTCGTCGGCATATAAGTGTCGTGATATCACCGTCGGATCTCGATTAATTTGCATTTCGACGATACAGGCAAAGTCGGCGATGGAATGGTTCGACTTGGTTATTGCGTCGTAAATTTTATCCGCAAAGGCGACTCCTCGTACAACAAACCTGCCAAAGCAGCGATTCTGCCTCGGTCTGACGCTTGCTTAGGTCGCGAGCGTGTCGGTTAGTTTTCGGATTTTGGACGGGAATTGGCATTTGTTTCTCAGGAAATCAGGCCCCCTCACCCAACCCTCTCCCCCATCGTTGCTAGTTCTCGATTCCTCGACCAGCAAACGATGGGGGAGGAGGCGCGGGCAAAGAAAGTCAAGGTCGCTTTTAAACCAATGAGCAGATGTCTGGGTTTGATGGTGTCGTCGTCTTCGCCGGAAACGATGCAAAGCCTGCCCTTCGCTCCGCAGTATCCATGACCCGCTGAGCGAGGTCGTTCGTCGGTGATCCCGGTTGAGTAGGCGGTTTGAGAGAATGTCGCCGCTTAGCGGGCGGAGTGGGTGCCGTAGATATCACCAACCGCTTTTTCGTAGGTCTTTCACAGGAAAGCGGTTTGGTCCGGTTTTGACAATCGCGGCGTTAAAAAACGATTCATCCGCTCGGTAGACGCGAAAACCTTGCTCCCGACAGGACGGCAAGCTGAGGCCACCGGCTTTGCATGCTCTTCCTTCGCGGATGATTCGACGCCACTTACGACAAAGATCATGATGTGAATCTTGCGGGGAGTGCTGGTGTGTCGGGGACTCGCAAGCGGCCGCTTTAGAAATCGCGTATTGGGATCGAAACCGCCTTGCCGTCTTGGTTGATCCCGCCAACGCATATGGTTCGCTCGGGTCGTACGCGCCCGGTTAACCAAGCCACACCTCGGGACGGGGTCGGGCGGCTTGATGTTTGCTTCGTCGCGTAAACGAACACTGGGCAAGTCTGGAATAATTTTGCGAGCGATCGGATACCGCCTTGATGGCGTTGCCCAGATTTGAAAGGCGTAGCGAAGACAGGTTCAATTTGCGTGCTCGTTCTTTCGCCGTCCAAAATTCCGGCGCGTTCCGTTATAGAGATTCGACCGATTTGGCTGGGCTGGATCCGGTCTTCAAAGAAACGCTTACGTCGGGTCCCGACCACTCGGCGTTCTCATTGTAAACCTTGCCGAACACGACCCGCGAGGTTTTGCATGATTTGTCACCGCCGGCTCGGGCAAGAATGTGTAAGCACAGGATCTCGTTCAGCTTGCTGGCCGATACGTTTCGACCGTCCAGCTCGCTCGGATGGAGTCGAAAATGATTGCCCAGCGGAATATCAAAGTCACGACAACCGAGCGGAGTCTTGAAGGTTTTGGCCTTCACTGAGCACTCCTTGGCCGATCAGAACCCGCACTTCGTCGCTGAGGGAGAGAAATTCGATCCGCTTTCTCGTTGCTGATCGGGCTGAACTCACGCATCGCCGTTGGGTCGGCGGTTTGGCCGGTGCACCACAGCCGACCGGCGGTCGACACCACGGACTGCAGTTGGTCTTTTAGGTAATGCGTGTCCCGAATTTGGGTGAACACCAACACTTTGTCGGCAATGTGATGCTTGGCAACTAGATACGAAGCAGTGCGTTGAGCTTGGCGTCGGAATCGCCACGGCGCCGCATGCTTCCAGCAACCGCAATCACGCGACTTGCATCGTCACGTAGATTCGTTCGGCAAAACTGCGGAACGACCTTTGCTGCCAGGCAGCCATTTGAACGACGTTTTGAACTGTTCGGCGTGAGCCCATAGACGACTTGCGTTGCGGCGGATTTTTCGTACTCGTCTTCGCCTCGCGCAGACAGGTGCTCCGCCGCTAGCGGACCTCGCCGGTATCGGTGTGCTTTCGTCAAACCGATCGAACTCTTCTTCATGAAAGCTAGCGTCCAGCAGCGATGCGTCCTGGGAAAACCGATCGGCACTTCAAGATTCTTTCGAAGTGCGTTGTATAACGTTAGTTTCGCAGAATATGCGCTCGATGGATTGCACAGGAACGCCCAACCACTGCTTTCCAAACGCTTGGAACAAGTTCGTCCGACAGAAAAGCCATCAGATCGTTGCCGCTTCGCGAATAGACCTTTGTGACGCGAGCGTCGGCCAGGCCTTGGGCGGCGTTTGACGGAGTTTCAAGGATATACGTTTGCCTTACCCATAACGAGGCCAATTCCAAGGTCGGATTGATTCGATTGACAACCGAACCGGAATAGAGGCTATGAGTATGGTCATCGGGTCATTGTCGTTCGAGTTTCAAAGCCAAAAAGGGGTTTTGGGAAAACCGCGTAGGGACGGCGCTCGCGTTCCGTCGCTGAAAGTCAAAGGACTCGGCTCGCCCCTTTCGCGGCTGCGAATCGCACGACGACGACGAAGCAGGTTTTGGTTTTCGCTCGCCAGAATGCGCTGTGCCGCACTGGTCACTTCAACGCTCCGCGTAGTTTTCTCTTTGACAACGTTCAAGTACGACGGACCATGTACAAACGCATCAGCTGCTGCGCCAATCGTCGGGTTTTCGTCCGCTCTTTTCGAATGCAGCGAGCGCACTTTGGGACTGCAACTGGTGGGTCTAATGAATTCGGTTTCGCCATATCTGCCGAAATGTTACTCTTCGGGGGACGACCTGATGTCAGCATCCTCATTGACTGACAGGGTCGAAGCTGATTGGAAAGAGATCGACGAAGTTCTTGTGTACGGGGTTGCGGTTTAGCAAGACAACTTTTTGCTTGTCGTTGGCCGTGATGTTAGTCCTGGATCGCAAGGGAAACGCTTGCCGTCTCGGCGTTCCGCAAGGTTTGTGGTCTGTCGATCATGACCAGCCGCATTTCCGGCGTTCGTGCTGTAAAGTCGCTTGTTGCCACCACGACTTGTCCGGAACATAACCTTGCACGAAGTCAAATCGCTCGCCGATAATCGTTCCACAATTCTGGCTCCAGCATTTCGGGCAAAGGCATCAGCGGTTTCGATTTCCCTGGTTCGTCTTCGATCCAGTGCGGGCCCAAGCCGGTCGCCATCATCGGTTTTTACCCAAACCGACGACGTCGCCGTCATGACCACCGACCGCCGTTTGTTCAAGTGATTGAGCCGCGATCTTGACGGCTGCTGTTTGGAAATCGAAAAGAATCGACTCGAAACTCGGGTGGCAGACTGGAAACTCTTTCAGACCGCTCTCGCTTCCTCGGCCAGATTGAAAAAGCAATCTTCAAATAGATTGTGGATAGGGCAGCGATCAATAGGGACTGGCGCCAGCTCTCGTCCGGATGATGTCGGCGGAGGTTCCTTCGAGGATGTCCCAATGCCACCCAAACGGTCGTTCAACGATCCTCGAACCAATCGCGAAGGCTTGCGCAGACGTCAGTGATCGAAGAACATCGACTTTCAATTTCCGCCTTGCTCTGTAAACCCGGCAAACGTTCAGGTTTTGCTGCTGCCCAGGAACTCCAATGATCGGGTTATTGCGGATTCCTGGCGAACACCGGCGAGGTACAGCTTTCGCCGTGCAAAAACCGGTTTGTTCTTCAACAAAATAATTTCACGCGTAACTTGCACCGCTCGAAGCTTTGCTTTTGAGAGGCCGACGAAGTCCCCGCTTCGTCTTTCGTTGTCGGTGCGCCTCAGGCATCAGTTGAAAATTGCAAAAAACTCTTTGGCTAGTTCGCGATTTCTTTTGAATTGCCCGTCTGGTTTATGCGATGCCTTCATCTTTCATGGGATGACCGCGGACGCCTCTTCCGAGTTCTTCCTTAGGCAGAGCACCTTGCATTTCCAACGAGCAGCGGCAAACACTCGCCGTCATCACCGCTCCATTGCTCGACCAGTTAGCGTCGAAGCTTTTTCCAAGCCACGCAAAGATTGAAGTAGCCAACACAGAAATCGCGCACCCGCTCGGAAACACAGGCAAAGAGTTTCCTTGAGCGCCAGGGTCAGCCAGATGTTTGGTCGAATTGCTTGTCAAAAAACGCGTGGGCATCGGCTTGCCCCTAAACAGCAAAAGTCCGCCGTTTGGTTGTGGTATCCCTGAAAAAAACCCTTTGTCGAGCCGAATGTTGCTTAGTGGCTGTGGGCTTTTCGCTGGGTTATGTTTCCTGGAAAGTGCAAATCCAATTTAGGGCTGTCGCTTGTGTCCACCAAAAACAAGCAGGCTGAACCGATGCGGTTTCGCAAAGCGAGAGATCCGAGGGAGTTACGAAAAAGGCAGGAACGGAGCTGACGGTTATGCGAGATCTGTTCGCAAGCGAGTCGGCGTTGGCTTCACGGTAATTATGTCCCAAAATCGGAAAACGGGGAATAACCACTGGGAAGCTGGCCACAAAGGGCATCGGAGGAAAGGCAGTTTTTTTGATCCCCAAACAAGCTTGGCGATTTGAGCTTTGGCAGGTTGAGTTTTTTTGAGGGGACGAAAAAAACTTGGGCTGTTTGGGCCTTATTTTTCTTTCTCCTTTTTTTGCCCTTTTG
>Ga0163217_1051893_pt1 | contig 11646 bp, 8 predicted proteins | sample SynspAceP_FD_185933 | JGI IMG/M metagenome (GOLD analysis project Ga0163217, IMG submission 185933) | Saline lake microbial communities from Ace Lake in Antarctica - Synechococcus sp. Ace-P (PacBio error correction) | ecosystem: Environmental > Aquatic > Non-marine Saline and Alkaline > Saline ... | reverse complement strand
TTATTTAAATGACCGCAGCAGCGGGTCTCCAAATCTTTGTAGCCTTGGATGGGAACGGAAAATCTGGAGGTAATTGAGATATCAAATGATGTGATGTTTGGCAGGATTGATGTCAATCGGGAAATAGGTGGCTCAGCCAAAACGAAGAGATGATATCTTTTTACTGCGCAAAGCCGCAGGGAACGCGAAGCATCGCAGAGAAAATAATATTTTTTTTAACCAACATAGTCATCATTAGAAAACATAAGGGAAATAGCTTTTTATTACTTTTGTTCCCAACTTCGTTTATATACACGAGCTCTAAAGTAAAGATGTGAGTGAAGACACTCCAATCGCATTCATACCTAAATGTAAAATACCGCCAGAGCGGTTCATAATGGGTTTACTAGCACCTGGAGTGAGGAACGAACCTAGGGTAATTGAGGATAAATCAAATGAAATGTTGTGTGTTTTGGCAGGATTGATGTCAACGGGAAAAATGGTGGCTCACCAAAAACGAAGAGGATGATAAATTTTTATTTTATTTTTACTGCCCAGGACCAATTTGGGTATTTATTTTTGCTTCTCCTTAAAACAAGGCTAACGATTTAATCGGAGTTTCTTTTCATAAATTTAAATTCATGATGCATTCCCTTCTTCGGGACACAATGAGCAACACACGTTTACGATATCAATCATCGTTGGAGCAAGGTATTTCCTGGTATCAAACGGCCCTACTGGCTTCAGAAAAAAATGTCCCAAAAAAGAGTTTAAATTTCCTTGAAAGCTAGGAGGTTCCCATCGGACGGCGGTACTTGGCTTCCTCTTCCAGTAATCCCGGAATCCGATCAGCATATTTCAAGAATATAGGATATTCAACTTTCGGATTCAGGTTTAAACTTCTGGAGAATGAACCCTCAGTCGCTCTCCAGTGTGAGATTTAAAATTTAAAAATTACCTTGCAAGGAAATAAACTGATCAGCGCATTTCTTCAAACCATTAAAATGCCTTCAGCCTCCAACTGCGTCTGATGAAGAAAGATGCTGCGAGTCCTTACAGATACAGAGGGGATTGAAAAACGCTAAACAAAAAGCCGGTTTTTTTTAAAGCATTTGCACCGGCTTTTATAATTAATCAAGAGGGCGCACCGTCCAAAATTGAAGGGTGAGAATCTCTTTTCAGGGAAAGATCATTTTGCCCTCAATTCTGTGGCCCAAAGACCTGAACTTTTCCAAACCAGAAAATCGCAGTCATTGAAGGGGGCTTACCGCAATTACCTTGGCCCGAGCCTTGCGAAAATCAAGAGCTGCGGCAAGTGACAATGATCAGCGCGATTCTCCAAACTTACGTGATGAATTGCTTCCCAATCGGAATGGGACAGACGGTTCTCTGTTTTTAAAAAAAAGTTTTTACCGAATAGTGGGCGTTATCGCCTGACCCGAAGTACGAACTATTCTGCTTTCTATGGCCTCCTTTGCGGGATTTTCGAAAAGCTTTCCCGAAATTCATGAAAAAAGCTAATCATTGACATGCGGCAAGCCAAACAGCTTCCAGGAAAGGAATACCCGGTAGATAAGCACTTTAATCGTCCGAGTTATAATCCTTGGGAATTCAGCGACTCTAGTTTTTGTGGGTACCTGACGGAAGATTTTTTTCACGAGCATTTTAATAAGCGGTCAAGCCCATGTCGTAACGGTGAAAATTGCACATTTTCTGAGAAGGCAGCTGCAAATGAAAAAACGGGGGACTTCATCGAGCAGAAAACTATCGTCTTGGCCACTGGACTTAAGATCCAATTTTTGCTCGGTGGGGCTTCAGGGATTTCAGGTAGTAGAATAATCAAGTGGCAAAAGTCCAGTGACTCTCTCTTATATTTATAAAGGGAATTGATGGTAAGTGTTTACCTAAATTTATTTTATTGTTTTGTTTGTATACAATGCTTCCTTGGACTTAAAAGGTAGATCTGACTGCCAATTACCTTTGTAAAATTTGAAAATACATGGATAAACCATGAGTTGGAAGTCTGTGACTCCGAAGTAAGCAAGACGAGAACGAAGCAGAACTTTCTCAATTTAAGTTCGCGGGGGTTATATTCACTCGCCGCCGAAAAGGACTACCAAAGCAGGAGGTTTCCAAGCCCGTCACATGCGTTGTTTTACCAAAAATTACCTTGTCTCGATAGCTGTAACCACTCGATTTGGGCCTCCCATTCGGGAATCAGGCCCCTTACAGTTTTTCGTCTAAGGCCTAATTGCTAAGATTTGGCCTTCATCCTTTTGGGACAGAACGAGCCATAACAAAAGTGGGGGACTTGTGTTTAAAAATGACGTCGAACAAGCCCATAAAACCCAAAAAACCCAGGCCAAGAATCAGTTTGGGGACTTATTCCCCCGCCCTCCAAAACTTGAATCTTGCGGAAAACAGCTTCGTATTGTGTTTTAATGGTGAAATCATCTTGCAGATACGAATCGATCGGTCGAATTTCTGGTAAACTAGCCATAATCCACCCACCGTATTACATTCCATTGGATGCTTTCAAAGAAGGAGTTTTGATTCCTGTTCCGGGGTTTCTTCCTTTTGTTGAGAGTGGAAAGGCGCTGCCAATTATTACGATACCGGAGTAGGGATTACTACTGCTTTTCGGCGGCTTGGGGGTACTTAAATCCTTAATTAAGAACCTGGTTGGGTATCCTGAAACTCAAAACACCATACCTCTACTCCGCCCATCACATGGAAGCCTGCTAATGTAAATGATTGAAAAAGCGTCCAAGCGCGCAAAAGAGGAGATTTTTTACGGTTGGCTCTGGATCACTAGCGACTGTTCGGAAACCCATTCACAAGAGCTCCAGGGGAACCTTGGGGACTGGTAACAAGATTGGGAGGATTTATGATTTCAGATTTAGAAAATTTACGGCATTCAATTAATAAGAAAGTTTGAAGCTGCTAACTAGGCTTTAGTGGGGTATGAGATCATAGCCTCGGTTTTTAACCCGAGATGTTAAATGTGAGCATTACGGTTTATTGTTTTGGCGGAATTGATTTCTTTTTCAATCGGGAATGGGCGGTTCGCCAAAACGGAGTGGAGTGAATTCGTAATTTTTTTACAGCAGCCGATAAGGCCTAGGATAGCCAATTACAAATTCCTGAAAAATAAAAAGCGTAGATGCAATCTACGCTAGTGGGGTTTTACCGGATAGTTAAGGCTATAATCGTTTGAACTAGGTAACATGCTATTTAAAGGGGACAAAGGAATACGAATCCAATTATACTCCGAGGATTTCAGGCGTATTCAAAAGTATTTACCTCTGTTTACATTCCGAGGAGATACCGCACTATTTCTAAATGGGATACCTCTTTATGTAATTTGAATACCTGGTCTATTCTCAAAAATAGGAATTGGGTTATTTTTTTAATTTTTTTATTTCATAAATTAGGTTAATGAAACTAAACCACCAACGATTTGCCTTTCGGCTATTGTCTGGAAATGTTTTTTTGCATTTCTGTGGATGGATTTATTTGAATTTTTAGCCTCCTAATCAAATTTCCTTGGAACAATTCCGAGAAGATAGGACAAGAATTTTCGAGCTCGGGATGAAGCCATGGTTAACATAGAAGGGTGAAAAGTAGTTATTGATAAATTTTTTTTATTAAACAAACATAAAAAATGAAAGTATTTTAAGGAAGTATTTTTATCGGAATGGGAAAGAAAAGTTTCCTGTTACGGAATTAGATCAAGTTTCGGCTATCCGCCTTAGAATGAAGGTTTTTTTAGCCAAGAATAACAAAAATTGAACTACGGGCAAAAATCATTTCATGTCAGCGATCCGAGGTATCAACAAAAAGCAAAAGTTCAAATAAAACTGAAGCTTGAAAGCTCTGAAGTTTAATAAAGCTGGGTGGAGTTTTGTTGAAAGGATATAAAAGTCAGAGTCAAAACCGATCTTCTAAGGATATGGATACTTCGCCTGATTAATAAATATTTTCTAATGTGAACAGGGAAAAAAGTTTAATCTACAAAAAGATGGACCATTCTATGGTGAGTTAGCCGAGAAAATTGATGAATTGTTCAATACAGCCAGAGTTTTTCAGGCTACTCGAGTAAGACAGAATTAAAAAAAAACGAAAATTAGAATTGTTCGGCCGATTTAGGGCTTTTGCTCCAAATCCAATTTCAAGTACGGTTGCCCCGGATACCGACCCACAATTGCGATTAGCAAATATGAACACCTACAAGAAAGTGGAGTTTTGCCACTGGGCCGCCAGAGCCTGGATGTTTTACGAATACCTTGGACAAACGTTTTAGACCAACAGATCCGAGACTTACAACCAGCAATGGCACCATTTGATAATAGGGGAGGGAAGTGGTGGAGTTGTTGGACCAGACTATTAGCGCAGAGGACGCTTGGGGGACTTTACCTTGGGCGAAGGTGGGTATCGTGTATGAGCCTGATGACAATTCTGGTGTTTTTTGATGTAAACTATCCAGATTTAGCTCCCCGCCAATTGTTCAATTCACTGGTTTTTTTTTTTGATAATACTGGTGTTTTCCTGTCAACGCTTAGTAACTATCCTGATGTTCGACCATGGTTACCTTCTGTGCGGGGTTTATGACTGGGGTGCAAGTGCATAATTAACGGACCCAAAATGGGATGCCTCCTGCACCAGATTGCGAACTGATTGCTATTGCTATTTGGGTGACCAGATTGGACCACAGGCACACTTGCAAGAGCAGTTGCCTTTGCTGCCGGATCCCCAGAATGGAAAAAAATAAATGGAGAGAAGATGTATCTTTTCTGGGGCAGACATTATTGTTTTCAAGTTTAGGTCCAAATGGTGCATGGCCACTTGACAAATGTCCTTGGATAATGCTCTAATATTTGCGAGGCCAACAAGCGTCGCCCGTGGAACCTCCGGGTACTCCAAATATTCTGGGGGCTTCCAGCACAATGGAAATTTTAATGTTGGATATCGTCGCCTTGATGTTGAGTAGGTGTCCCATCCAAACATGTAATTGCAGTAGCGTCGATTCTACTAGGAAATGATACGAAGGTATACTGGCAAAGGGGGAAGAACTTGATTTCTTGGCGGCCCAGTTGTTAGTTGTTTAGTCAGTACGCTTCAGCGAGGGGGTGGACGCGCCACTGCCCACAGGCACTAGTGTTATTGCCTGCTCCGCTTTTTGGCAGCCCGGGAAATAAGTAGGGGGCTTTAGTATTGAGTATTTAACACTAAACTTTACTGACCTTTAGATGTGTCAAGATTATGATATATGAGAAGACTTATGTGAAAAATCCGGTGGTTTCAGAATGAGGGCAGAAGCCCGCTTTAGGCCAATTCCATATTTTGACTTTTCTAGAAGCTTTGACACTTAAAAGAAAGCTAATCCGTGGGCCCACCAGCACAAATATTGACTATGGGCCCATCAACATTATCGGATCGATTTCCGTTACTTCAATGACAATCTCTGTATCTTGACGACGTAGCGCGTTTTTGGGGGCGTGAGATAAGGTGTTTGGGGGTCACAATTGGGCCAAAGAAAAATTTTCCGTGGGGGGGAGTGGTCTCTGCCATTAAAAAAATTAGCTGCGGCATTGATAGCTTAGTGTCAGTTTAGCCCAGTCCTTATTTTTTCGGGTATTCTCATTCCCCGAGAATGCTATCATAACAGACGCCAATTTTTCTTTTCTTTCTCTCTGGCGTGGGTTGACTCCGTGGGTCAATATCAAGAGATCTTCCATGTCGCGATATGAAATGTTGCCCGAGATTGTAGGAGAGCCAGAACTGACAATACTCTTTACTATTTGCCGTTGTACGGTTGGAAAATTTGGACTTATTGGCGCCTTTGCGGTTATTGCCTCGATGAAAATCGTTGAAATAATGTCCCAATACCCATCCATAGTGCAAATTCCGAGACGGCCTCCTCCTTGCTGATTCTACAACGTTATTGCCTTGGGTGTGGCTGCTTGGCCTATCGCTTTTCTCGTAATATGTTTGCAATTGGAATGTTTCTGTTTTATAGAATATGTGTGTTAGGAGTTGCTGATCAATACAAGCGTAATGATAATCGCAGTTTTTCGTCGTCTACCTAGGTTTTCCCCGTGGAAAGAAAAACGCAACTCCTCTGGAACACCCGAACGGCCGCCATTTACAGACGTTTTGAGTTTCCTCCTTGTGCGAGAGAATATTCATGCTGTCTGCCTTTACACATAAGCACACGTGGTGAATTATTACTTTTGGGTTGTACTTCGATATGATCGAAAATGAAGGCAATTTGCGATATTCTGGGTGTCGCCCAATCCAGGAATGCTTATATAAGATATTTGTATAAGCAGAACGCCGCCTTGCTCCGCAGCTTTTCGATTCAAGGAGTGAGAGATGGTGTTTTCGCTAGATAATCCCACATTTCTAATCCCACCAGCCTAATTAGGTACTCGTTTGGGCGTTCGTGGCTATTGTCCAGAAAGTGAACCCCGTTATTTTGACGTGATCCTTTCACGCTGAGATTAACTACCCGGCAGATAATTGTTCTCCTCAGGAAACCTGTTGGTGATTTTTGATAAATGACGGAGAAGACATGACGTGTTTTATTCGCAGTCCTTGGGGAATCGGTCTTGGTTGGAAAGTTCGAGGTTGTGAACCGATGAATAATATATGATCTCTCACTATTGATATGCTCTGCCTCCTCGGCCTACTTTTTTCGGTCCCGGGCTATCTTATTGACGTGAACACTCGCCCGCTCTCGCAAAGATGGTACATACGTCCAGTGTCGCCATTCGAGGGAACTGCCCGGTGGAGTTTTGTTAATAAACAGCAACGATAATTTCATGGCACCCTTTTCCTAATAGACGAAGCCAGATTTTTAGTACGTTGATTGGACGTGTATTGGTGTCAGAGGGCCGAGTACAGATATTCACTAAGCGATCTGTGGGTTACCAGTCAGCTGATTAATAGGCATTGGGGGAAATTTGGCAGCCTGAATAGATTTCATATGGACTTGCCATCCGCGCGACTGGAGATTATTTTTCGGCCGACATCGCTTCCTCGTACGACAAAGACACAAAACATGTTTAGCGCCATTGGCTGAGCAGAGAACTCTCTCTGCTACTGCGCGCGCTGACTCTGCCCCTATGATACCATAAGTAGAAATGGACAATGTTAGGCGCCAAATTAAATTCTGAAGTTGCGGCCGTACAGTTAAGCTTTCACCCTCCTCGTCGCGCGCCAGTGTATATGGACTATCGGAATGAGGGTTTCTTCTAGATTGATATTAGAGAGCAAACTCGTGTTGTTGGGGCAACTGGCTTGTGCGAGACTCGGGCGCTGCTCATTCATCCAAAAGCACTCCATCCTCGGGCGGGAATAATTTCTTGATTTCCCTATTGCAGGCTCCATAAATGTCACACCAAAATGTAAGCACGTTTGGTCTTAGGAGCGAAAGCGCTGAATTAGACGAAATTGTGGAATCAGTTTTGGATCGGATTCTTAGCTAGCTGACCTTTTTTATCAGTTCTTTCGATAGCGACGCTCGAAAATTCAGAATCGCTGTATGTGCAATTATTTGCTTGCAGTAACTTTACCCGCTGGACTCGTGTCGAGGCCAAGTGTGTGTGTTCTAACCAAATAGAGCCAACATAATGGAAGCAGCCTTACAAAGTTTATGGGTTTTACCGCTCTGGGGGCGCGAAAATTCGACACTCCTCACAGATGGTTGACTATGGCTCTCGATCGTCTGTTGCTATTTTCGCGCTATACCTTTGTGCATACACAGCAGACAATCCAATTTTGAATATGACAATAGTTTCGAGGGTGAGAGCCTCGCCCACTTGCACTACAACACAATATAGACCGGATCGGAAGGAGCCAGAAATCCCGCGTAGACGGAAGCAGAAAAAGCTCTCCTCGTCTGTGTAGGCCGGATTATTGGGATAAATATTGAGAATTGAATGTGGACCGAAGCGTTATCAACCCTAAACCTAGGAACTGTGGCCTCGGGTTGCTGGCGATATGAGGAGTTTCTGACTTTAAATTATTTCTAACTTCGAGTTGAAGTCTCTCTGCGCAGCTGTTGTTCTTTTCTCCATGTACCCAATTTACACGTCTAGGAGGCTGGTGTTAAAAATACTAAAGGAAAATCAGATTTTATAAAACAAATTTCTCGTGAATATAAAATTAATTTAGTTTTTTAAGGTTGATCATTGCTTGCGGTTTTTGTTAATTTTCTTCGATTGATCGGCTTTTTCATAGTAAAAGATTTTTATGGTGTTAATTACATTTATACTTGTCTTTTTATACTCAGGTTGAAAGAACTTCTTTGCCACTGCCCTTTTTTTTGATTATAACCTCGATAATATTTCATAATACGGACTTCCTCAAATATCAATCTCGCGGATCTTTCAGCTCTCGCGATTCTTTGCCATAGTATACAATTGAATGCTTATCGCGGCAAGTTGATCCTCTCTCTAGAATAGAAGGAGTCAAATAGAGGTGAACATCTATACAGCCGCATTATACATAGCCTCTTTTAGCTTTCGGGACGGACTAGGACGAAGCCCTTCCTGAGTTCTTCTCGCAAGCATTTCTAAGATAGTAAAGCGATACGCCAAATGACGTTTCCATTGCGAAAAGTATGCCCTCTGATTATCAAGAAGGAAAGAGGAATTGACCTCCGACCCTAACGAAGGTACCTCCGCGCCGGGTAAGACATCGCGAAGGCGAGATGATTTTACGTGTTAAGGAAATGGTGGGATTTGATTGTGTGTGTCATGCTCTCTTTTCCTTCGGCCACCTCATCGGAGACTGACAACTTTTCCGACAGAACACAAAAGGTTTTTTCCGCCCTGATAGATTTAAGGGTATATATAGTACCCTCTGACCCAAGGGGTCGGGTTCAAATCTTTATAGCCAACTCTCGGCATATTCTAAGTGCCGGGCGGAGTAAATTGGAAGACTTCGGTATAGGTTTTTTGTTTTGGACGTCTAGGGGCGTCACAAGTAGTAGGTTTCTTTTTTCACCTTCAGGAAAAAACCTGAATCACTTCAACCGGAAGATTGAGAATTGCCAATCGAAAATGGTTTGTTCGCCAAAACAGGTGAAATCCATCGATAATAATTTTTTAAAGCCAGGAGCAATTAGGTCTCCTTGGATGATTTCATACCAAATTCCCTAACTTTCAGTCTTTAAGATAGGAGAGCAATGATGTTTGACCAGAGTAGTACATTGGAACGAACCTTGATCTGGGGGCGAGTGGATAGATATATTTTGTGAGTTACTCAGTGGCCTCCTCATTTCCTACCAGAAGTGGCTACATAGTCATGTATATGGAACAATAATTCTTTGTGCTGCCAGTGCTCTCATATATCTCGGTCCTAACCGAGCTTATTTTTCTTCCTGTATTTGAGACTTATTTTCTCCAAATATCATCCGGGGAGTTTTCGTAGTTCGCGATATAAATCTTAGGCAGCAACTGTTTTAAAAATATTTTTCTTCGCTCTGTCCTAAAAAATTTTGAAGGCAATTCGATGAAGAGACCAGTAAATTTCAGAAAATATTCAGTATTGCGCAACTCTCCGTGCCACCAACGGTTGCCTTTATTGTGATCATATTATTTCAGATATAGAAGGGAACCGTGTTTTTGTTTTCCTTCTCCTATTCTATCCTTGAGGCTTCGTGATGGCTCAAATAGGGAATTGTCTATTTCCTTTTGCTGAAAAGGCGTTATAATAATACGATTTTGTAAAACTGCTCTATTTCTTTAATCAAGCCCTTGGATTCATTTTGCCATTTTTGATAACTCACACCAACAGTCTCCTATAGTTCAGATGCAGGATGCACGTGTGAGCCCAAATTCTAACCCCTTACTCGTCTGGGATACGCCTGCTCCTCTATATAGAGATGAGACACTATAATCTCGACACTCTCCTCGGAGTACTTTTTTTGATGTATAGATACCGAACACTGCATTTTATCAATCGCGGGGGGGTTTCCCTTGGCAATATGAGGTAATCAGTGTGTTTCTTCTTTTCAATGGCTCTTCTGGAGGGAATAACTCATCGCTTTTCCCGAATGTGCAAACATCTTCTTTCAGGCGGAAGATCAGCTCTTTTTGCTTCGCATATTAGAAAATCGAAAAAAAACCGATCTGAATAAAAACTAATTATTCTTAAGACATAGAATATAATTTTGATATGCGACATACAATAATATCGCGGTTTCTTATTATTAAACATGGAGGATTTTTGCTATTTTAGAACATTTTAATGAAAAGTAAATGAATGTCGGTTCATTGGCAACCTCGTTGTCGTCACTCTTGCTTGCAACCGTTCTCTTGCATAATGTGAATTTCACAGTTATATTAAACCCTCAAAAAAATCCCGTCGTATTTTGGGATAATTCTTTGCAGCGCAAATTGTGTACTCTCTCATCAAGATGGGTCTAATATTTTCTGATACAACTCCTGAATACTCCAAAAATCCCAGTTATAATAGGCTGCGATTCTCCTACTATATTCTCCACACTTGCAAAATTTAAAATTTGATCTTCTCGTAAGCACTCGAGTGCTGTACCCTTAGTTGACTATGCTGTATGAAAAAGAACTACACGGGAGCCTTCGAGAAAGGTAATCATTTGCGTTCGCGCTCTTGCTTTTGTGTTACATAATGAGGAGTTGGGCGGGGTTCTCATAGGAGAATGCTGCGTGTCAAGCATCAGAATGGTTCCTTCGCGCGGATAAAAAGAGAGAAATCTCGTGACACACATCTGAGTGTTGTAGTATCTGGCCGCATAATACTTCGTGGGCGTGGTGAACAGAGTTGTTACATTGTGAATTCTCTCAATCTCTCTCATTAGGTAGATTTTAGCATGAGCTCTTTGCAATAAAAACATGGGCGTTCGCGTCAGCCGCCTCTACTCATAAGACATCCAGGAAAAAACCCTGGTCTCCACAAGCTCAGTTCCGAAAGCTATGGGGATTTAGGGGTAATGCATTTTTTCGGGAGATGGACTCTCTCTGTCCGTGTGTCTGCGTTAGCTCTGGCAGGAGGTTTTGGACTTCAGCGGGGGACCAAATCCACAGGCCTTTCCAACGGGAGAATCTACCCAAGGGGCCTCTTATGCCGATACGCATGTTTCCGAATTCACCGAAACCTTTGAGGAACCTCTCGGATCGGATCAGAAGTATATGCAAAAGATGGGGGTCTCAAGCACTATAATGTGTGGTCAGCACGGTGCCATGCGTCCGCTCCGCCTGCCCATGTTGTCGTCGGTGTGGAACCGACGGGATAGCGCTTCTTGATCTCTATTGGCGATCCCACTTGATACCCAGGTCGTCGTCCATTTTCTGCCTTGACTTCTGCTCCAACATGTTTCCTCCCCGGAAACAACATACCCTGGACGACCTGTACGAAAACTGGGCATAGTTCTATTAGTGGTAGAACTTAGATAACCAATTCAGGTTTGGAAAAAGATACCCCTAATAAGGCAAAGCTGGGGAGCATCACCTCTAAAGATCAAGCCAGAAATACACACAAGCCTAGTGCGCTGGTGAGAGATCCCCGCTTATTATATGTGTTTTATCGGAAACAATTCGAAGTTTTGGGCCATTGATGGCATTTCCACAGTACGGGGCCCGCGCTACAGTAAACGGGATATCATGGATCGACGCGGCCCCA
>Ga0163217_1027053_pt1 | contig 11646 bp, 12 predicted proteins | sample SynspAceP_FD_185933 | JGI IMG/M metagenome (GOLD analysis project Ga0163217, IMG submission 185933) | Saline lake microbial communities from Ace Lake in Antarctica - Synechococcus sp. Ace-P (PacBio error correction) | ecosystem: Environmental > Aquatic > Non-marine Saline and Alkaline > Saline ... | reverse complement strand
GACCGCCTGCGTCGTTTTCGCACCGAAGGAATGACCGACATGCCGACATGATCGGAGATCGAGGACGTCCCTTGGACGAATGTGATCGTCGAGCTTGGTTCCCACTTGACGTGAGGTTGGTCGAGCACGGCTGGCGGACGTCGCTGGTTCCGTTCGAGAAAATTTCTGGCCCGATGCGGCGCCGACGGCCAGCGCCGGCATTCGCTCGCCGAAGTGGCACGTTTCGCGCAGATCGCCGAATCCGCTGCCGGCGTGCTGGAGGAAGACGACCACGTTACCCTCTCGCCGACCCAGTGTTCCCCAAGAATACGGAGACCTCGCGATCACCGCCCATCCCAATGGCTCAAACAAATCACGGCTGCGGCTGACGGGGACTCGGGCATGTAGACGCGGACGGGATAATGACGCAGAATCGCGCGTTTCGAATCGCACCTCATAACATTCAATGTCTGCGATTCAAAAGGTCCGGAAATCGTCATCGGAGGTCATAAGCCCGCCCGCGACGCGCAAAGACGTTGACGCGTCAACCTTCAAAATCCCGAGGAATGCGACAATCCAAGAAAAACAATCCTTCAACATGATAATCCATCTTGTGGTACTGAATGAAGAGAAAGGGAAAACCGCTGATTGATATTATAGCGAAAAACGTTCACCCAGGTGCTGGAAAGAAACTGGAAAAACGAGGTTCGCAGAACGATTGTCGCTCTGTTCTGCAAAGGGTTTTTTCCCGGTTGGCACAAAAAAACTCACCACCCCAATGAGCATCCGGTGGTGAGTCGATGTTGTTGAATTTGAGCAATGTCCGTTCGCCGGGCGATTCTTAAACCGCTTGGCCAAACCGAGACTTCCGGCTCGGGCAGGTTCATCGGCACGGTCGCGGGGAAAATCGTTTCGCATGGTTTCAGCGAGTTCGTTTCCGAGCGGTGTGCAACCGTTCGTGATGGCCCGATGGGGGCGTCGAAAACGATTACTCATTTTCCGATCAACGTTTGTCCTTGCAGGTAAAATACGCCCGCAAGGTTTGTTGGTCCATGTCGCCCAAACCCGGGTCAGCCCGAGCCGGACGGCATCGTCCCGCTCCTATCTTCCGCCGCGGTTTTGCGGGGAGGGTTGTCAATCGGCGTGGGGTCGCCTCGAAAATTTCGGGGTCACAGCTCACCGACAACCGGGCCCGCGAGTGAATTCGGTTGATGGCCATCCGGTGAAGATCTGCCGCAGCCATTCGCCAACCGCTTCGGGGACTCGGAGTTCGGTCGCAAATTTTTTGCATCGCTTGAGAACAAACGTCCTGAGCCAACTCTTTCGGCCTCGTTGAGCATTCCGAAACCCGCCTGCATGGCGCAACGCCACGATCCGCCGGGCCGTAGCGTTTCGAACAAGTTCGGCCGAACGCATTCCCGGGTCTACCGTCTTGGGCCGCCGTGACACCAAGTTGTGCAACGGTCAACGGAGTTTCTTCGGACCAATCGTGCCGAATGGGCAAGATTCGACGGTGTAAGTGTTCGTGTTCGCAAGTGATCGTCATGATAAGAATCCTCCCCCCAAACAAGTATGGCGGCTTTTACAATTTCAAATTGCTCAGTGAAATAAATTTCCGAAGAATGAATCTGGGAATCGCGATGGGCTCGGCGACCGGATGGTTTTGCAGTGGTAAGAGGAACGAGGTTCGGTTCCGAAATGTTTTTTCGTGAGTTGCACGGACTGAAACGGGTGTGAACAGAGACAGGACGGGAGAAATAAAAAACGATTTCGGGGCGCCCGAAGAAGCGTTCCGCATTTCAAAATGCGAATGACGTCAGGTTTGACTTGATCGTCCGATCAGGGTAGTCAAAAACAGGGTTCGGAAACAATGGACTGCCGAGGGGAATCAATGTTCCGAGGCCAGGGTGTATCCAGATCCGTGTTTCAAAAAACGTTGGATGTCAGATCGAGTTCCGGGGAGCGCGGGATCGGGTTGGTGGGGTTAGCCAAGCCGGGTCGATAAACCGTTGCTCGTCCCGATTCGCTGATATCGAATGTGGTGACACCGGGACGACAGGCGCAGCCACGTCATTGGGAGATGTCCCCATAAATCGCGATGGTGTGGACACGTTTGGTCCATCAACCTGCAAAAACTCGAATGTTTTCGCTCCGGTACCGGGAGCCTACCGGTACTGGCATCTAGAGCTTCCAAACATTCTGAGATTTTTCCGCGAGATGAGGTTCCTCATGGAGCGCCCGCGTAGGCCCTCCATGCGATAATCCACAAATCTCTTCCGGCCAGGACCGCAGTGCGCGTAACGAAATCCCGTTGGAAGACCATTTGCAAAGGCAGCCGCATACGCGGGTCGCACGAATGGACATTCCAAATTGGAAATTAGAGTTCGCATCGGATTCCTCCCGGCACCGTTTCTTGCGGGCGGTTTTGGGAGCACATTGGAAAGACAGCTCACGTGGGTTTCACGTTGATTTGCGAAACCACCCCGAACGGGCGTTTCGGTGGAGATGTTGTAGTTAGAACATATTTCAAACAGAAGGTTCGCGCCTGGCACTAGGAAAAAAATGTAAATATCGGGACATAGTGTTTGCCTCGCCCCTCCCGAACCAACCGGCACCCGATCCGCCCAACCAGGGCCGAAATCGCCTGGAATCCAGGGGTCTCGCCGCCGTCTGCTGCTCCGGAGAGTCTCGACGATTCGGGCAATCGGGAGTCGTTGCCGCCTCGTCACGATGCGGGCGAGCGATTCGAGACACGGTGGAAACGCTTCAGCCCCGCTGCTCTTCCCCGGTCTGCGTTCTTATGGGGAGATCGCACCGAAAACGAGGTTGCTGCCCAAAGAGGACGACTGGGACGGAAGGCTCGCGCAATTTTGAAAAAAAACGTTTTGCAGGCGTCTGCGAAAACGTTCATTGACCCAGTCCACCCGATGATGCGAACGCCCTGTGGACGATTGCGGGTTGGCCCGCGGTGCGCCGGTCGGACTCGCTAGCGGTTTTCTCGTTTCCTGAGTTCGGGCCTGCCCGAAATGTTCATGCCCGCGAGTCGCCCCCACGCTTTCGGAGCCGGATCACCCCTCTGTATCGAATATCACGACGCAGCCCGGGATGCGGTTGGGTCGCGGCGAAAATACCCGCGCAATGCGGTCGTTGCCCGCGAATTGGCGAAGGCTCTGGCGGCCCGCTGGGCCGCTCGCGTTTGGCCGGACCTCGGTGGGCGCCCTCCTCGAGGCGGATCGTATCCGATCGTGACGAGTGTCCCGAAGACCCGTGGATTTCGTCAGGGTCCGACCGCGGGGGCAGCGACGAGGTTGCTCGCCCAATACACTGCCCTCAAATTTGAAACCTTCCACTACGTGACGGCTGCTGCACACCACCCGACCGATCGCCAAACAGGCACTGCTCGACGATGAGGCCCGGCGAGTAAAATGTCCAGTGGGCGCGTTTCAAATTCGATTCGCGCTGGTAAACCGATGCTAAGGACGGGAAGTTTTGATTGTCGACGACGTGATGACGACAGGAGCGACTTGGCCGACGAGATTGCCACCGATTTCCTGCACGATTGCCGGTGTCGGCCCGCGTCTCGCTCGCTGTCGGCCGCCTTTGGCAATGCGAGAGAAATGAAAACACCTCGGCTGCGGGTCGATCCCGAATAAACAAACTTTTCTGGAGTTGTCCGCGACCTGGATTGGTCGACCAAAGACCCTCGCTTTTGCCAAACTCGTTTCGCGTGCTACAGTTTTTCGTACAGGTGGAAATCTTAGGCGAATCGATGTGTTTTGCCGTTTCCTTTGGCCGAGTTCTGACACGACTTAACCTCAACGCCAAACCGAAGCGTGGCGGACTCCATGAAAGATTGCCGAACGAACCCTCCCCAGGCTGGCGACAGCAACGATTCCCTTCGGAAAACGGGAAGCCTAAAACAGCCACAATGCGCCAGATGCCAGCCATGGCCGGTGCCCAGGGCGAAGCGGTCCTGCGGGGGCTAGCGTCGGTCTTGCCGCCGCTGCTGACGATCGTCGTGCCTGATATTGGGCGTGGAAGCGGATCGAAAACCTACGTTTCTTGGCCCCCCGTCGAATCGGGTATCCGTCAGACCTTGGTGATGGAGCCTCGCGGGACATCCGCGGACGGTCATTCCCGAGGGGCGGTCCGGGAAGACCTGGCGATCGCCGAGGCGGCCGGTTCGGGGCTCGCGGATTCACGTACAAGGGGCCTTTTACTACGTCGTCATTCCGGACCGGCCGACCCTATCTGCCCGGCCACGGTGGTCAAGAGGGGATCATTGACGAAATCGGCTCGTTCGGGCACCCCGCTGCGATCCGCGCCGAAACACGGCCCCCACCGCCTACTGGATTCGCTACGTTCAAATCCGCCTTACATTGCCACGAGCCGGATCGATGCGTGCCGGTTTTTTCCTGATTCGTGTTTATCTCGCTGCTCTAGTTCCTCGGTCGTTTGTTCACCGGCGGAGATCGACGGTGGTTGCTCAGCACGTTCGATGCGGACGATTTGCGAATTCCGATTCGTGAACCAAGGTTTACCGGCAGCGTCGAAACAAACACGATTTCCGCGTTCGACGACCGGCAAATCGAATTCAAACCGCGTGGTGTCGCGAAGCCAGTACCCTGCGCGAAGGCCTTCTGGTCGGTCGGCTTGCGTCACCGGCAACAGCATGCGAGAAATTTTCCCAAGCCGCCGGGTGAGCCGATTGCTGAGCGTGCTTGATGCCGACGTCCCCTCGAGGCCGATGACCGGGTTTCAACCGTGACGGTGCGGCGAAGCGACCAGCGATCGACCTCGATGCTCCACAAATTGATGAAGCGAATCCAGTTCCGTGGTCAGTTTGCGGCGGTTGTCGTTGCCGCGGCAACAACGGATCGACGCTCCCATCAAAAGAACCCGCTCCGCGCGCAAATCGATCGGGTTGAAACAAAAAGCGACCATCCACGCAGGACGTTTAAACATCCGTGCGATTGCGATGGTGGAGCCATTGATGCTCATCACCCCGAACGGCTGCGAGCGAGACGTGCGAAATAAGGAACTCTCTGAAATTCGGAGTCGGGGAGTTTCATTTCCCTTTTTTTTAAAAAACGGTTTTAATCCAGTGGATGCCGTAGCGGATTAATTTGGGTTCATCGGACGGGAAGCGTGCGTTGGATAGTCTTTGCCAGGCATGGAGCTCCAGTGTCCAACGAGTATGGTGCCGATGAGTGATGGATGGCTGCGGTCGAACTAACGGTAAGCCGGGAACAAACAGCAGGTCGAGCTCGCAGAGGGGGCGCGACTTCGACAAGGGAGGATCTTCGGGTCGCCAGCGTAAACTTCAACTGCAAAAGGCGGTACCGCCGAATGGTGCCGACGGTGCCTCGGCGGATTTCGGTTCACCGAGACGATTTTTTCATCAAATCATGGGACACGGGAGACATGCCTTGAGAAACCTCGATGCCTGGGATCGGCGCACCCGCTTCGGTCGGATGACACCTGAACCGGCCCGCACGTGGGGCTGTTAATCCTTTGAGGTTGATCGTGGATTTTTTCGTAACAAGACTTGGTGCCGATTTCTTGGTACATTCGAAGATGACTCGGCTTTTACGCCGAGGGCGTTCAACAACACCGCCCAGGTAGAAGGGGATTGCGGAGCGGGCGTTCGCGGATGCGAGGTCGCGCCCACCCTGGGTCACCAGTGCCGACTCGGAAGGCAGTTTTCTGAACCGCTAGAGGAATCGGACCGTGGTCCGTTCGAGTGACCTTGCCCCAAGCGGTTCTTGAAATTGCTCGCTCGGACAAAAGGTCCCGAAGCGTATGAAACTTCGTTTAAAACACGGGCGAAAAAAAATGCGTTCACCCGCGTTTCCTACGGGGGTGATCCGAGTGATTGAGTCACTCGGTTTAGATCCGGGCTTCCAAGGGCAACGTTGCCGTTTTTTCTCTTGCCAAGAATGGGCATCGACCGATTGATTACCTCGTGTTGCAATCGGGGGGCCTCTACATTTGACTCACTCCGTTCCGGCATCGCGGCGGATAATGTCGTCGGTCTCCCGACCATCGGTCGCGAAGATTGAAAAGGTGAAACTCGGCCATCTTCATTAGCGTTCGACGAGCCTTGGAAATCGCGCTTCGCGAATCGCACCACCGGGGACCCACCTTGGTTTGGCTGTAATGAGGATAGGCCAAAACAGGGATTGACGCGTTCAAGTTGAATCGCCCTTGGAGTGCCGGACGAAGGTTCGATACGCGGATCAACGGGTGTGCTCCGGGGGAGACGCCCGCGGCCGACGCGATGGTTGTGGGAAACAGATCGATCGAAAACTGATCGGGCTCTCTGGAGCAGAAACCCTGCTGCGTTGATTTGCCAGGTACCGCACGATCCAAGCTCACGGATGGCCCGCCCCTCGTAGATCCAGCCCTTACCGCCACGCAGGCGGTCAAATTGCTCGGTCGGCGAACCTTCGGACGGTCGACAGGCGCCGTTTGTCGGAGGTGAAGAATGACGACGGTACGCCCGCGGACTCCGGACTCATCGAATGTTTCGCCAATACTTTTCCAACCGCTTGGTCCATCGCCTCGACCATGGGCGCGTAGACCCGCGTGTTTCTGAAGGATTTCTTACGTGCGTTTTTTGCGCGGATCCGAATTAACCTGCTCTTCTCAGCAAACTCCTCGCCCGTAACGCTCGGCCGCCTTCTGCTTTGTATTCTCGACCAATAAATCATTTGCCGGGCCCATCAACGGGTGTGGAACAGAATAAGGAACGACAGGTATGCCAGGGAAAAGGTTCGTCTCGTGCTCGATCAATGAACCGGACGTCCGCGGGGCTAGGCGATTCGGGCAAGTTGATCACTCGTCGGGACTCGTCGACTTGGATCTGCGGTTCTCAAACGGAGCAACACAGTATCGCTTGCCCGTTATTAAGGCCCTTCCTTTGCTATAGCCGCCGATGTGACCATCGAAGCCACGGATTTTGTGGGGTAGATTTATGCTTCACGATCACCCAAGTGCCATTTGCCCGCAAAGAAAAGTGGCGTAACCTGTCTCCTTGAGCGATTGGGCGGATTCAGTGATTTCGGTGCCAATGGCATTTGTATTCAACGCCAGCCAGGATAGGAAGAAACGGGTCCGCTTTCGCGATCCGCTGAAAAGAAATTAGGTCGTCCTCCACGCGACTGGATACTTGCCTTTCATCAAGCTGTACGCGCTGTGCGGGTTTAACAGACCGGGATTGGCCGCATACCCGTTCGTGAAAACGCATTCCCGGAATCGCCAATTGCGTTGATCGAAAAGGCGTTTTCGTTAAAAAACAGGTCCGGGTTATTCGCCCAATGTCCATGTAGCCAAGATCCATCGAGCGAGCGATGAACAACGAAATTGAGGGAGGACGATTCCGCAGCCGCGCCAGACACGCACCAGGGCGAGTGACAGCACCAGGAAAGAACGTTTCATAGCAATCATCAATACACGGTTCGTGCTATCATGATTGTCGCCTTTGGCGAGATGGTTAGAAAATGGCCCGGAAGCAGGGTCGTGTTAAATTCATCGGTAAGAAAGACCGGTTTGCGATGTCGTTGCCGGTAGAAATGGGTCAGAGCCGCTTCGGCCCCAGGACCCACGACGCAGGACCCACGACGATCGCATCAAAAAGTGAGAGAAGTTTATTCGCTGGGGCTGCCCGAGTGAACCCCTCTTGCGAATATTTAGCAAAAAATATTTTTCATTTCCTGAAAATGAGGATTGGCGATGTCTGAAGCGTTCAACTAGACAAGGTTTCACGCTTGTTTTGATTCAAGTCGAAGGACCCTCGGAGTTGGTGGACGCACAACCACCCATGAACTCTATTTTTACTTCTTGTTGTCGCAGCAGTTAAATCGCGTGACGCCGATGGACCCCGAGGAGATCGAGGCTTGGAAAAGAAAAAATCCAACGGCTCTCAAGTTTTGGCGGATTTCAGTCGAGGCATTCCCGGTCACACGACCGGTATCTGGCCGTGTGCTTTCGTTGATTAAGGCCGGGCTGCAATTTCAAAAGGGACGCTCCTGAACGAGAAAACTTTCAAGCGTAGTTTGAAGCAGAAAACGAAAGAAGGCCGGTTGGAACACTGATTTCGTAGAAGAAACTCCTGTTTGCAGCGCTCATTTTTAATGCGTTCGTCGTGGAACGGAGGGTCAGCTCAAGCGGGTGGCACCACGTGTTCGTTCCAATAACTCGCAACGTCCGATCAACGGACTTGTGCTCGACGCCGTTTAGCGGACATCCAGCGCCCGATCCCGATCGCTGCACCGCTCGCCGGCGACATCGAAATCCGAAAACCGTAGTCCTCGGCGACCGAACAACCCATTTGTGGTATAGATGACGGTGTCGGCCGACAGCCTTGCGTGCCCAGTTTCAGTCCGACACCATCCAATTTGACGGACCGGTGTAATTGCCGTGTCGCTGGCTCGTCGGCAGAGGGTGTCGGGGTAAGTGCCGGCAGTGAATTGAAGCTGAAATTGCCGTTGGTTTCGTTTTGCTTGACGACCCGGTGTAATCGAAACGCCGCTGGCAATCCGAGACTTCGCTTGCCAACATGTGGCTCACCCAAAACGAATCGCTCATAGTCTCGATGGAACGTTTAGACCGCACCACCGATCCGTTTTGGCCGACGCCATACGTGGAACATCCCGCTTGGGAAGCACCGCTCTTCGGTCGCCTTCGGGTCACTGCTTCGACGGACCAGGTCGGTGCCCACGAATGCTTCAAAGGCCGAGCATTTGCAAATTCGTCTGCCACGCCGATCGAGGCAGAAAGTCATCACCTTCCGTCAGCGGTCCGTGTTTGAATTGCCGGGCGCGTCAAACGCTCAAACTTTGCTCGTCGCCTTCGTCCTCCGCATCCAGCAATACCGAAACTATCCGTCCAATCGAGCTGGAAACCCGAAACACGGTGCCAATCTTGCCTGAGTCGGTCCAATTCCGCCACCAGTAGCTGTGCTGCTGTTGGCAGTTTTTGATTTCCCCCCGATTTCCGGAAGGAAATAACCTCCCCCGCCCCGTAAATCCGCAAAACCGGAAACGGGGGGCTTCGTAAACCCGGGGCATATTCGGCGGTTGACGTTAGGGTCCAAAATCTGCGCACGGGATGGAAAGATGAAACCCGACGCCGCAATCGCTTGCAACCAGACTGCGCGGGTTTCCGGTTCGCAATATCAAAGAACCTCAGGTGTTGCACTATTCGGATCCCACTATGTTATTGAGGCCACCATTTATCTTTTGATCGAATTCAACACTCGTTCACTGCCTCGGCGTCCTGGCAGCCATTTGCCAAGTACGCCTTCCTGGCAACCGGGCGTGCGAAACCCGATCGCGAATCTTCGCGGCCGTTGGCGGCGGATACGTCCAGCAACTCATTCGTGTTTGTGATTGGCCAGCATCCAAAAACAGATCGCTCGGCCAGCCCGACCGAAGCCTTCCGCCCAGTTGCTGCTTCACACGACCTCTTTGCCGTGCTTGACGCATGCGAGCCACGAAAACCGCGGCAACAACCCAGTCAAAACAGAGAATTCGGTTGTCGGTCCGCTCACCGTCCGCGAATGCTCGATCGACCACACGCAAAGATCACCGGCTGTACAGCGTCACCGCGCCCATCGACTGAATCAACGAGACGAAGTTGTCCGAACGGTCTGTGTCGCTCTCGAACACAAACCGCGTTGGCGATGCCGCCATCAGTCCTACACATCGGTGGGAAAAGGTTCGGCAGAACCTCACGGTAGGCGAGTCTCTCTGAGACTTCGCAATTCCCAGGTGGGCGTCTCAAGAGAGGGGGACGCTGCTCGTGGTTACGCCGAAAAATAAATTGTTGACGATGTGGCTTAATTCGGGCATTTGGCAAAATAGCTCAGATCTGCAGGCCGCCGTCGTATTGTCGATCTCCTTGGCGAAATGGCTTGGCCGGCCCTGTCTTTCAACCAAGCCAGCTTTCGTTGGAAAACGCCGACGGCTGTCACGCGAAGCGGGTGCTGTCTGAGTCCAGACGTTGAACGGAGCAACCCCGATCATTCCACTTCTGAAATGAAAGAACCGACGGATCCCGTTGCGGACTCATTGAAAACGATGCGTTCCTCCGCGTACTCACGCATCAACGTCAAGAAATTCAACGGCCACTATCATCGTCAAACCACCTCCGACGTTCCGCTCGGACCCCCAGCCTTGGTATGCCACCAACCAGCGCCTTCAAACGCAAACGGTCAGCCTCCGCCGTGCGAAACGTTTCAGGCTCTTCCATTTTGCACGGACCCGCTCAAACAACCATTCCTTTGTCGTTCAGCGTTTCGCTGGGTCACCCGATGCTGATGGCCAGCGCCGCGAGCTGTTTCGCTCCGTCGTACCGTTTGAACCACATCGCGAACCCATTTCCTCGTCAATTTCTCCGCGGGCGCTCGCGTCACCAAACTTCTTCCCAAAACCCGCGGCAGCCTTCTCGTCCTCGCGAACCTCGTTTACGCCCTTCGCCCGACGATCCCCAAACCGATGCGAATTCCCGAACCGGAGGCCTTCCGACGACCAGCATGGATGACCGGATAAACACCCTTTTGAGCAGTGTCGTCTCACGACTATCGGAAGAACGGCCACCCAAGGAACCGACGCCCATTTTCCTTTCCCCGACCGAAGCCTCCACCATCCAGTGATCGTTCTCACACAGCACCGGAAGCCAATCGCTGCCAAGCTTCCTTCAGGTTGACGCTCAATCTGCTTCGGCTTTCCGCATCACCGCTCATTCCAACGGGACGCTCCGGATAGATCGCTCAGGCAAATCGGCGAACAGACCGCCCAGAAACTCGGTCCGCCATTGGCTCACTTCATTCCGTTCCGTTCACGTTGTACATCAGGCCAGCGGCCCCATTCCAAAGTCGGTCCAAGGAATTCGGAAGGCCTGGATCGACCGCGGTGATCAGCAAGTGGTCTCTCGCTCGGGTGCAGGCGACGTACAGCAAGTAAAACGTCGGTGTTTAGACTTTCTTCGGTAGTTCGGAAGTGTCGGTCGCCGACTCGATTTTCGCGAATTGAAGTGGCAGAATTTGTGTCGTCGGCAGGCCATCACCACCACACTCGGGAATTCCAATCCTTGGTCTCGTGCATCCGTCGCGGGGATTCGAGGTTCGTTGCGAAATCGGGTTTCCGCTTTCACTCTCCAAAATGATTTGCCTCCACCCCAAGCCTGGACGCTGCCTGGGGTCGCTCTTTTCGATTCTGTCAGGAGCCGGACGGACAAACGCAAACGTTCACCGGCGGAAGACACCCTCGGCCAAGACGGCTTTGAATCCAACCGGCAACGCATGCGATTTCATTCTCTGTAAGTGTCACAAAGACGGTCACCGACTGTGTGGGGGACCCGTTCAAGACCGAGATCGTTCCACCTCGGTTCTCCGCGTTTCCAAATCGACGTCGGAATCGAACCCCGCAACAGGACGGATCGGGCTTGGCTGGCTGCGATTGGTGTGGACGTTCGGTAGTTGATTTTTGAGTTTGCGAACGTCCCGGGGACGTCGACACCCAAGCGACTTCCACGAAGAACGGGCTGCAGTTGGAAAAAATTCGATTGCCCAAGAATCGCCCGCGAAAAAAAACAGTCGCCCGCTTTTCATTTAGCCCCGGAAGCCGCGTCAGCCCGAGGGGATTCTTTGGTTTTTAAAGTGCC
>Ga0163217_1000666_pt1 | contig 11646 bp, 12 predicted proteins | sample SynspAceP_FD_185933 | JGI IMG/M metagenome (GOLD analysis project Ga0163217, IMG submission 185933) | Saline lake microbial communities from Ace Lake in Antarctica - Synechococcus sp. Ace-P (PacBio error correction) | ecosystem: Environmental > Aquatic > Non-marine Saline and Alkaline > Saline ... | reverse complement strand
TATCCGGTGCAGGAAGAGCGGCGGTAAGAGGAAAATATCGCCGTTTTCGGTAGCGACGTTTCCGCCCGGACCGGGCGACTCGAACAAACTGTTCGGCCTTCGCACGCGAGCGTTCCGACGACGCTCGGATGAATCCGACACAAAACACGAATCGATCGTTCTACGAGCAACGAGTCTCGAGCAAGCCACTCCTCGGCCAAGCCCCCGGCAATTCGCGCTTCAGATGATTCTCTGTTCCCCTTCGTTTTCTACTCAGCGGATTCACGCCGGGGAAGAACCACGCTGAGTCCGTTCGATGTGGCTCGCGTTTGTCCTACGCAATTGTGGGGCACCGCCGGATGAAGGGACCTGTTCACGCCGCGCTCGGCGACTGAATCAAACCGAGGAGCTTGAAAAGCAGTCAACGGTTACTCGCGAACGAACGCTCCGACGGTTCGTCAAGGATTCTCGCAGGTTGGTTGAACCTTCGCGATATCGGCAACATGCACCGCCCGCCAAAGCGATGCGATATACGCCGAGAATTGCCGAGCGATGAAGCAGGAAGCGTTCCTGTTCTGTTTCGCAAACTGTCGATTCAACAACGGGTTTCGGTGAACGTTTCCTCGACGCGGATTCATACTTCGTTGACAAAATTCGCAAACTTTATTCGAGCCTACGCGCGAGACGCTGCGGTGGCCGACGGGTTCCAAGCGTGTGGAAATAGAGCGGCGATCATCAGTGGCGGCGGTGCTCGCTGGCCCGGCGTGTCACCGTTAGCGCCAACGGAGTCCGACAGTAACCGGTGACGCGAGCGTTGGGTACTCGGAAAAAATCCGCATCGTGCCCCCGCGCAGAGAAGTACCCGCGATCGAAGCGGTCAGTGCCGCAAAAACGACTCGGGGAGAAATCGCCAAAACACAGCCAGGAACCCACTGCAAACGTCTGCACGCAGTATCGATCCGCTCCCGGTTTTGCCGTGGAAATTTTGAACCCCGATGGCGTTTGGCGACGAAGTATGCCCAAAGCAACGACAAAACGAAATCCGGCTTCCGAAAATCGACCCTCGGGTCATCCCAGCGGTGAACTTCGCCACAACTTCCGATCTGAACGTTTTATTGGAAAGGTCGCCGCGATCACTTTGCCGTAACTTGATCGGAAAAACTGCTCACCTTACGCCACCGGTCGGCACTGGACCGAGACGAGCATACGAAGTCGATGATATCTTCGGTCGATTTCAAGCGACACGGCGGATTGCGAACGTGGTCACGAGGTGCTCACCAGCGACATCTTTCCGCTCAGTAACACCTCCGTTCGAAGCGTTCGGTTTTACGCAGAGATCGCAAGACGCAGAGAGAACGAGGGTTTCTGGCGTCACGTGAGTGGGTGAATCGGCGGAATCTTGATCGCTCAGGATGCCGACAGGAACCAGTCAATACATGCTTCGAATTGCTCTGCGATCTTTTGCGTGGCCCTCTGCGTTCGATCATCGGTTTTAACGCGAGATCGCAAAGAGCGAGAGACCGCGGAGTTTTGGCGTCGTGAGTGGTGATCGGGGGATCATTGATCGCTAGGATGCCGAACAGGACCAAGTCGAATCATGTCGAATTGCTCTGCGGGCTTCTGCGTCTTCGCGCTCTTGCGTTCGATCACTCGGTTTTAAAGGATCGCAAAGACGCGGAACCGCAGAGTTTTGGCGTCGTGAGTGGTGTCGTGGCTGTATTGATCGCTCAGGTGCCGCAGGACAAGCATCATGCTCGATTTGCTCTGCGCACTCTTGGTTTCCCGCCGTCTGCGTTCGATACTTTGGTTTTAACGCAGAGATCGGCCAAGCGCAGAGAACCGCAGGTTCTGGCCCGTCAGTGAGTGGGTGACTCGGCGGATCTTGATCGTTCAGGATGCGGACCGAACCCAAGCAATCATGCTCGAATGCTCTGCGTCTTCGCGCCCCTTGGCGTTCGAATCCTCCGGTTTTAACGCAGAGATTCGCAAAGAGCAGAGAACCGCCAGAGTTTCTGGCGTCATGTGAGTGGGAAGTCGGGGATCTGATCGCTCAGGATGCGAGACCAAGTTCAATATGTGCTCGATTGCTCTGCGTCTTCGCGCTCTGGTTCGAGATCCCTCTGGTTTTAAAGCAGAGATCGCCAGACGCAGAAAAAACGCAGAGTTTTGGCCGTTTGTGAGTGGTGACTCGGCTGATCTGGATCGTCAGGATGCCGACACGAACCCAAGTCAATCTGTCGGAATTGCTTCTGGGTCTTCGGCCCTTGCGTTCGAATCATCGGTTTCAAGCGAGATCGCAAAGTGCGCAGAGACCGCGGTTTCTGGCCGTCAGTGAGTGGTGTGCGGGGTCTTGATCGCTAAGGCTGCCGACCCTACCAGTCAGATCTTGCCCGAATTGCCCTCTGGCACCTCTGGTCTTTGCGTGCTCTGCGTTCGAATCACTTCGGTTTTACACGCAGACGATTAGCCAGACGCAGAGAACCGCAGATTTTTGCCGCGTTCACTGGTTGTGATCGGAGGGATCTGATCGTAGGATGCGACGACCAGTCATCATGCTCGATTGCTCGCGCCCTCTGCGTCTTTGCGGACCTCTTGACGTTTCGATCATCCGTTATACGCAGAGTGATGCCGCGAAAGAGGAGCAGAGACACGCAGAGTTTTGGCCGTAACTGTGGGTGGATGATCGGTGATCTTGATCGTCAGGATGCCGGACACGAACCAAGTCAATAATGCTCGAATTGTACTGGATTAACTTCGGCCCTTGGCGCGTTCAGAATCACTTGGGTTTTACGCAGAGATCGCAAAAGAACGAGGACGAACGAGAGTTTTGGCCGTCGTGAAGTGGTGAATCGGGGGATCTTGATCGCTCGGATGCCGCAGGAACCAGTCAATCAGCTTCGAAATTGCTCTGCGCTCTTTCTGCGTTCTTTGCGTCTTGAGTTACGAATCACTCGGTTTACGCAGAGTCGCAAGAGCAGAGAACCGCGGGTTTTGGCCGTCAGTGGAGTAGGTGCATCGGCGGATCTTGATCGTCAGGATGCGAAGGAACCCAGTCAATCCTGCTCGAATTGCCTGCGATCTCTGACGTCTTTGGCCCTCTGCGTTCGAAATTTCATTCGGTTTTACGCGAGATCGCAAGACGCAGAGAACCGCAGAGTTTTGGCGTACACGTGTGGTTGATCGGGGGATATTGATCGCTCAGGATGGCGACACGACCCAAGTCCATCATGCCGAAACTTGTTGCGACCTCTGAGTCTTTGCGCCCTCTGCGTTCGAATCACTTTCGTTTTAACGCAGAGATCGCGAAGAGCGCAGAGAACCGCAGAGTCTTCTGGCGTCGTGGTGGTGATGGGGGTCTTGATCGTCAGGATGCGAAGCGAAACAGTGCAATCATGCTCGAATTGCTCTGCGCCAAGCCTCTGCGTTCTTAGCGTTAAAATCACATGGTTTCAATTGAGTTCGCACGGCGAACTTACAGGAAGGTGAATTATGGTGTCGAAGACAGATTGAATTGTGTGGAAGCGTTGCTGCGATTAGTGGGAGTTGTGGAAGGCAGGTCTGAGAATTGAAGTGTGGGCAAGGACGTTACGCAAGGATCCCTCACTAATAACCAGGATTGAGTCAGTACCAACAACTTCCGTCACGCTCGCGGATTCAACGGGCGGGCCGAATATGGAGTCGTCAGACATCTGTTGAATAGTGTTTCGACGCGAAGGTGGACGAAGAATACGGAGTTTGGTACTGGAGGACGAATAAGTGGGCGACAAGCCGAGAGAGAAAATCTCGCACGCGACATCCCGGATGCGCCATCGAGGTACATAGGAATCGTCGCCGAGATTACGTCGGATCGTTTACGAGGCATGTGCTACGAACTCAGCAGTGGGATTCGTTTTGGCGGCAGAACGGTTTCCTATTCGTATAAGAAATTTGCTATGGTCTCTCAACTTCGATTTGATTGTCGAAGCAAGTGATCGTCGATAACCAAGCCCAGGGAAGTGACCGCATCGACCCACAGCATCTTGGAACTTCTGAGATCCCGCAAGTTCTTTTAGGGCTCCATTATCAATTTCATTGATGAAGTTTGGTCGACGGTGTCCAAGGAATTCGTCAAAACCTTCCTAGACAATGGTAACGGTCGGTTCAAAGTGTTAACCCCGAGATCGCATAGTGTCGGAAGAATCGTGTCGAGGTAAAAAGTTCGTATGGCGGTTTTCCCAGAACCGGTCAACCGCCGCAGGCAATCGCAAGGTGGCGTCGACCCGCTCGATCGGGGCCGCTCTTCCCGGTTGAGCTAGGATAGGGCGAGTGGGCTGTTGCAACTGTCGTGCGCGATATTGCGTTGGTGGCGTGGATCAACCCGGACGTTCGGTCGCCGCCGATCGACATCGGTTTTCGGGTTGTTGATTTGCTCGATGAGTGTTTTGTATCGTAGTCAGCGATATTTTGCATGGACCTTGCCCGTTGCCCGAAGTCCACCCCCAATGCGCGTCGATCGCTTTGGAGTCCCGTTGAGTGACCCCGGGGCTTGCAATTCCGGGTCTCATCTAAGATGCGCGGATGGGTGTATGGTGTCGGCACGATCCAACTGGTCTCGTTCGCTGGATGTCGTGCAGATGGACCATCGGGCAAACGCCACTGCGCCGCCTCTACGGCGGTGACCCACAGCCCCGTGCTTGGACGCGCTGCGGTCTCAGTTCGTCCAGCATCGCCAGAACGGTTGTCGAGTTGAGCCGGAATCGAACCGTCGGTTTTCTTCATCGATCGAGAACGAACCGGAAAGTCCGGTTGCCAAAATCGAGTCGTCCGAGTTCGAATCAGGTTTCTTTCGCGCGGGCGATGTACGATCCGGTGATTCTTGCCCTGCCGAGGTACGGACCGGTAAGGGGTTGTGGTCTTGACCGTGTGCCCGTTTGAAATGACCGGAGATATATTTCCATTAATGTTTCCCGGAGATTTCGAATCACGTTGAGTTCGCCCGGTGTGCCCCCGCAATGACGCCGGCGTTCTGGAACTTCTTTAGGTCGGTTAAATCCAATCCGTGCCGATCGACGTGGCGTGGAAACAAACTGCTTCGGTTCACTTTCCTGCGGGCACAGCATCGTTGGTAGCCGGTCCACGACCGGCGATCTTTCGAGTTCGCGTCGCGGAGCCCCGAAGAAGGTCCTTCATGCCCGATCGGACGGTTACGCACCACGACGTAAATAATAGAACTCGACATGATGATGTACCATTTGTCGACATCGTGGCGGCCGGCCATCGCCGAATTACTGGAGGCGGGCCCGATCGGCATTCGTGGATTACTGCCAGTACCGCATGAACACGACTTGAGTGTTGACACAAAGCATCGAGGCCAGAGGGCATCCTGTCCCGATGGCTTCGCACTTACGGGGGTGCATTGACGGGGGTTGCCTTGACGGGGATGAAAAAACGCACGCGATGACGCACCATCGCGAGCAAAACCATCAAGTAAACGAAACGAGTGAAAACCAAACCGACCGCGAGTTCGAGGGTCGAGCGATACGTGGATGAGGGAACGGTGCACAACCGGAGTTCCCGCTTACCCACCCCAACAGTTCCAGAATACTCGGGCCATCCGCGTATCGTAGACCGGGCGAGATGTTTAGGCGACACCGGTCGTCGCCCCGCTCGTCACCGTGCGGGGCAAAACGATTCAACCGTGAAAAAATCGCTCGGGTCTGGTTCGTTTCGCCACGGCAATCTGCCAGGGCCTCGTTTCGATATCGTATAAAACGTTTCATTATTCGCTTAGCACAAGTGTAACGCCTGCGATGGTCCCCAAACGGAATATCCTTCGGTGGTTTCGCCAGCGTCAAACGCAATGCCTAGGCGAATGACGACCCGTCGTCCGCAATCATCGCGGGCATGCAGGACGCGGCATACCGGACGCCACACCATCGAGGCGAGGATCATCGCGGCCCAACAGAAAAGTCGGACGCACAAAATTCGCGAGTTAAGCAACCAACCAAACGAACGGCATTATGATTCGAGTTTGGGCGATTGTTTCGCGATGCAGCATTTGATCAATCAACTGCCGTTGGCACGACACACACCTACCATCACAACGAGATAACGTCGCGATCGTTTTCGGTCATCAAGCGTGGTTGCCAGAAGCAATCGGATCGATAACACAAGCCGCGAGTCCAGGGGGCACGCCCCCCCACGCCCCCTTACCCCCCATACCATCAAGGGCAATGTCCACGTCAATCGATCGTCGAACGCGAACAGTCCCCCATGCAAACCGCACGGGCGTGTTGGCGAGTTTGCCGTCGATCGCGACAGCCTGAATAAAACAGGTACAGCGGCGGCCGAAACGCAGCTCGGCGGGCGAGGTTCATTCGTATAGCGGAGTCGCACCTCGGCATCGGGCGACCGACACACGGGTTTGCGGACACGTCTACGGCGAAATACCGGTAGACGTCGGATAGTACGGTTTCAGCCCGGTGGACGGAGAAAAACGAAAGCGCCCGAACGAACAGCACGGCGAGCAAGAAATCAGGAACTCGTAACGAGATCGGGGCGACCGGTTCCCCCCAATCATCCGATAATCAGCGATCGCGGCAAGAGTGTTGGTCGTTGCGCTCCCGGCCTTTGGCTCACCGATGATTAAGCTGTTCGGCCAACGGAGTCAGGCAACAGGGTTATCCCGTTTCGCTTGGCCAAAGTGTCGATGATGCACACTGTCTTTTTCGCGACTAGACTCGCTTCGCCTCGACATATATGTGGAGACGCGGTCGACCGATCGCTGTTGCATCTGCGCGGCTCGAAATGCGTCATGCGGTGGAGAGCGCGAATTGTAGCCGGCCAGTCCGGGGCGACCAAATACTTCCCGCTTGCCGGGGCGACGACCGACAAACGACCGTGGGCAGATCAGCCGGCCCGGCGACGCGTCACGAGGATCTGCAGAAGACCGGATCATGCCGGTCCGGCGGATCAAGGTTTGATTTCACGCATTTTCGTTATAGTTGCCCGGGCACCCCGGACCGCTTGCTGAACGAATCGTTTTTCCCGAAAGTTTCGAAACACGGCATCCGGAGTTCCGGTCTCGTCACCATCCGATGATGATCGGACAACGCGACTTCCTTGGCACCACGATCGCCGCCCAACGGGAGCGCATCGAGCGATCGCGACGCCGCGAGCCTTTTGCCGCGCGTGAATCTTCGACGCGGGCGACGGGTTCACTTGTCGTCTGGTCAAAAAGATGAGCCGTTGTCGTTGATTCCGAGGAGTGATCCGTGATTCCGGATTTCAAAAAAAACGCTCAGACATCGGCGGAGGTAACCCACGCTCGCGAAACGTTTGCGTGCGGGCGACTTCAGAGGCGAGTTCCGCCCACGGGCCCGCATATCGATTCAATCAGGTTCGCAACTTTGGCACAGCGTTGCGTAGGTGATCGTCAGCGGATTTAGCGGTCGGCGAGCAGATGATCGGCCATGCTAAATGTCCCATGACCCGGTTCGATCCATCACGATCGGCGGTTTTTCAGCGGGACGACAATTCCATGGCCCTGTGATCGAAAGTTCTAGCAAAATTGAGCCGTTTCGGAGCGAGCGGGTCTTGTTGATTCACAAAGGCCGAGGCAAGCGGAGTGAGCCACAGGAAATAGCACTCGCTTTGCGCGTCGGGTTGTATTGAACGTCTTTTTTCTTGAAACGATTTAAAACAAACAGGCGTCGCCACGTGTGAGTGAAAACTCCAACTCAAATCAACGGTTCCTTAACACTTGATCGCTTGGTCCGTCGGTTCGCGAGTTTTTGTCGAGTATCGTACCGCTGAGTCCTTCGCTGACGCGGCTCTACGAATGCGGCGAGAGTTTCTTCGGGCGCTATGTCCAGGAATCGCCGATTGTTTTCTTTCGCGAGCACTTCGGCCCGAACGGAAAACCGGTCGATCGCCGGGAGGGTCCGTGCGTGACCACGGGTCAGCGGAGTTACGGAGTTCTCGGATTTCCCATTCCTGTCTCGGGGCCTAATCGAGTAGCGTACTGGTAGTTCGGCGGATCCAGTTTTCCCAACTGCCGCCACGGACGACGCCAGGGCATAACGAGGTTGAAATCTATAGCTCTAGTCGTCGTTTGTGCGGGATCGTCTGGGATACGCTCAGGGATTCTCGTCGCATCATTGGTATCGTCTTCGGTGTATACGCATTACCGCTCATCGGAGGCGTTGTGCATGTCTAAAGACGGAACGGGTTGGTTTCTTTCGTCGCGGAACTTCGCCAGAGGTCATAAGTATCGAGCCGAGGTTATGTGTACAAATACCAAGCGTAGTTTCCCGATGTCGTCGGGTCTCGCAACCAACTGTAGGCGTCGAAGTTCCCGCGAGCGGACGTATTCCCATTCCGCTTCGGGTCGGCATCGGTATTGCGGCGTCCTTTCGCGATCAAGCATTTGGTGAAATTGTTGATGCGGACAGTCTTTGCGTCATCCCCGGGACCTTCAGGTTTTCGCGGTTTTCCGATCTGGAACGATTGTTCGAACTTTGTGCAACGAGGGTGCTACAATTTGTCCCGATCGTCTCGGTGCGGTCGGTGACGAATCGGCCGGAAGATTGGACTCGTCGACGGTGCGAATGCTTCGGGCTTCGAAATTTCTTGAATCGCGTAATCCGGTATTTCCTTGTACATGTCCCGCGAATCGGTCTGGCACCACATAGGTTTTGGACTTCAAACGGGATCGTCGGCCTCGTCCTTCGAATTGGTTCTCGGAATTTCTGGTCGCGCGATGTAGACTCGCCACCGGACCGGGCTTTCGAACTCGGTATCCGTGCGGGTTTGCGTGCGGTATATGTTTACCTGAAACGTGCCCTTTCTGTACCACGCCACGAACGTCCGGTCACGGCAGGTTCGTTCCTCGGCGTTGACGGGCGCCTGCTCGTCGCAATTGGCCGTTGCTCGGCGCTGACAATTTGCGGTGAAAGAATCACGTCGACAGGCTCTCAGGCCGCTTGCAATGCGATGCAAGCGAAGCGGCCGTCGCAGGCGCGTTAGGTGATCGTGAATGCGCATGAAAATTGGGCTCGCAAAACCAGAAGGGGGGCGGTTGGGAGCGGATAGCTGATTATCGGTGTTTTCACATGTTCAGATGTGAGGATGCTCACTTTATTTTAACAGTCCCGCGGTCATTACATACACATTCCCGAGGTTGCTTTCCGACGGAGTGGTTGCACGAAACGATTGCCCCCGGGAAACGACGTCGTTTGAAAGCGAAAGAAACTCCTTCCGAGCCGTTCTATCGCGAGTTATTGCGCAATGGATAACGGCGTCAGATCAATTGAGGTTGACGTGAAATGCGAAGTAGTTTTCGGGAGCGTTTTAAACCGCTGCGGGCTGGTCGATGTTATCGTTTTCGGAACAATGTTTCGCGTCGGGTTACAATCCGACAGTCCCGCTAGCTTCCGTTGATTCATGAAACCAGATGGTCAGCGTTTAAAAGGCGAAACTACGATTCGATTTCAACATCCTCTGTCGATTCGCTTTTGGTCTTGTCGTGTTGAGTGCCGTGTTAATGGGTTGCAGACCGGAAGAGAAAACCCAAGCGATCCCGGTCGGACCGAGAACGAATCGTTGCGATCGAGATCCGCGTTGGATCGGTTGGAGACTGCCACCGGTGTTACTCGGTGACGCTCGCGGTGTGTCGTCCGATGGAGGCAAGTATGTACGGGCGGCACGGCGGTTTTCCCGCTATAATCCTCGGAAAACGATTTTCCACTTGGAACAGCCAGTTGTGCAGGCCCGCGTGCATGGGACGGGGAAAACGCTTGTTGCCCATTTCGAAATCAAACGCGTCGGTTGGGACACGCCAGTGTTGTAAATGGAAGGTCGTTCTCCTTCCGCGCGCAGCGATGACTCTGAACACCTTCGGCGGATCGCCGATCAGGAGAGATGGTTCCGGATCGCGTGGAGATGATCTCTCGGATCCACGAACCGGAGGCCGGTAACATCCGCGTATTTTGATTCCGCCAGCAGAGAAGAAAGAACGGTTTTCGAAGTTCGAATGCCGATCGAATCACTCGCTGGTTTTTTGTCGGTGGACGCGGTATATCGTTCGTAGCGAATCTTCAGATGATCGCACCAGCGGGGACACGAGACTTTGGACTCGGGGCGAGAGTTGTGGAGCTTTGGCTGCGGCGCATCGGGTGATCGTCAGCCGGATCGCAGTCTCATTTGCCGTCGGTGGATCGGCATCCCACGAGATCAAAATCCCACTGACGGAGGCCAGCGGTGACTGCGGCACCGACTGAAGCAACGGGGATGCTCCCAGTCTTGCGTTCGACGGACTCAAACAGTTGTTTGATCGCCGTCAGACGCGGCAACCGAAATGACTGGTCGGCGATTCCGGTTGCCGCGTTGGGGGGGGTTTTTTTTTTTTGGGGGAGGGGGGGGCCCCCCCCTTTTTTCGTCAAATCACGTCTCGGAACAAACTCGCGAGATTCCGTTGTTCGGCGATGTACCGATGCGAAGGCAGCGGATTTTCGCTACATGGCGAAAACCTGGCCCGTGGGGGATTGACATCGGTACTGGAAATCTAATCGTTCGGGATGCAAAAGGTCCTCCCCCCCCCATCCGCGGATGAGGCTGGGGATCTTTTCATGACCCCAATAGGGTCGTCCGATTGTTTTTAGTTCGTAGGTCCAATCATTTTTGTTTAGTGTTGATGGAAAAAGTGTTCCGTCTCGAGTCACAACGGGCGTCGCCGCAGTCCCTGCGGCGATACCGTTTCGCCCAGATCAGTTCGATTTCGCGGACGCTTGGCAATTGATTTCGGGCGGCCGTTTACTCGGCATTGCGTGTTGACGACCTTGCGACCCGGAACGTTCATCGCGGTCCCTCCAAATCGGAAGACGGATGGAATGGGTGCCAGGAATCGGCGAGACGCGTTGCAGTAGTCGAACCCGGCTCACGCTATTCGATACGCATTCGGCGTGACGGTATTGGGAACTCAATCATTGGAGGGCTCATACGAGCCCCCTTGACACCAAGGTGATAAGAATGCTCGGGTAACATGTGCAAGGCCCAAACCGCGGGCGAGTGCTTCCGCTCGGCCAAATCGCATTTGATTATTCGCGGCCGTTCGAACGGCCTCGCAACGGCTCCTGATCGTTCCGAAACCTTTCGTGGAAACTTGCCCGTCCGCAACGTTTTGCGCCCGGTCGGCTCGGGCGCTCGCGGATTCGAGTTCCAATGGCCCCCGAGTTATTTGGCCTTGGTACGTTTCCCGCGCACGGGTTCTCGACTGCACTTAAACAGCCCGACGGCTCTCGCTGCTGCCAGGATGTCATTAGGGCAAAAAGTGGATCCCCGCACGGTTTCGCCAATTCCGTCCCGGTCGGGAGTTCGATTCTTAACCCTCGCGTCACCCAGGTTTCCCGAACTTGACTGGGGCACCGCGGTTGCTTCAGTGAATACGCGAGTCGCACATTTGACTCGTCAACTACGTTTGTAGCCCCGAGGTCGCATGCTGGACGCTTCGTTTAATGGCATGTGCAACCGGTGAGTTGTGAACGTGTCTCGTGGGCATCCAGGCGAACTCGGCCAAGCGTGAACTCACGCCCGCCGGAGCTGTCCCGAAGCGCGGGGTTCGTGGACTGCACCGTCTGGCATTTTGCTCTCTCGGGCGATCCGTGCTACCCCAGATAGTCGGTGCTACTG
>Ga0163217_1090254_pt1 | contig 11647 bp, 7 predicted proteins | sample SynspAceP_FD_185933 | JGI IMG/M metagenome (GOLD analysis project Ga0163217, IMG submission 185933) | Saline lake microbial communities from Ace Lake in Antarctica - Synechococcus sp. Ace-P (PacBio error correction) | ecosystem: Environmental > Aquatic > Non-marine Saline and Alkaline > Saline ... | reverse complement strand
AGTATAACATTAGACTAATCTGGTGGCAGCGCATGAGATCTCGAATTCCCTCATATTGTAATAGTATCGGAGAACTTTCTATCTAGGGCGCCCCCCCTATTCTCACTGTATCGTCATAGCACAAGTAACCTCGTGGTATATAATATTTGCGACACCATACAATTGTACACCTCGATTCTTACATACCGTAAATATGCTGGGCATGGTTGTTGGTGATCCGCTGGATTGACGTACATAGAAAATGTCTGGCGCGGACAGGATAAACTAAGGAACTTTCTAACTTATTACAAAGATACTATTCCATTGGACGTGAGATTGATGGCCTGGGAAATACGTAGAGTTTGAGCGGACGCACTTTCCAGCACAAATCAAGACTACCTCTTAAGGGGCTCAAATCCCAACAGGGATGAGTGATGATTCCAAAAAACGAATGTGAGGTAATTTGGCTCAGCCACACCATTCACATAGGGATGATTGGCGAACATGTAGACATCTGAGTCCATGTGATGACAGGTTAGAGTTTCAAGAATCTTGCACTACACAATAGCTTGAATTTCTCATACGATGACTGGAATAAGCCATCAACCCAGTCGGAACATTTACTTTCTAGTGGTGAAATGAAGCGAATCCATTTACAGAGAAGTAAATAGTCGTAGGGATCGTCTTTCATCATGGTAAATTCCAGAAATGATTTCGTGCTTAGTTCTCACGCGATGACATGTTCATGGCGCTAGCCAGACGAAATCATCATTTATTGAAATTCACAATTACGCGGTCAGCGCTATTGAGTCTTTATGTGCGAATATCGTGTCAGGGGATATGCATAAGACTATCTAAGATTTGGATGCATAATATTCATATTTATTTAGCAGAAGTTGACACTATTTAAGGAAATAAGCACTCCGCATGATATCTACATCCAATACAGTAAGTATAGCATGGATTGTCTAGACGATTATACGCTACTTGAGGTTGCGATGTTTCAGATACAGATAGTATGCAATTGAGCAGGACCAACGTCACACAGTATCTCTCATGCATATAAGATCATGCAAGGAAAATACGAATAAGAACTCATATGAGAATCATGAATTAATTTTACTAAAGAGTCTAGATATCTCTAGTCAATCGAAAATCTTTTTATCCTTTTGTTTCTTTCTTCCAACATAGTGATTGTTTTTATAGAAGAATGGTCTTTTCGTCATCATTTAATTGGATATTAAACCAGTTTCTCTATGTATTAAATTGATATCTTTTGAGCCATAACTTTCCTGGTTCTAGATCAATGTTACAGCATGAATGTTTCTCGTGACTATTTTTACTCATTATTTGATATCAGAAGTTAAGTGCTGCGAGCGATGGATGGCTACATCAGATCCTTGTACCTATATTCTCTTTTAGCTGCAAGGTATATTTCTAGAATGCATACGAGATAACCTTGCTACCCTATACATAACTCACGTATATGCTTAGCCTCAGCATACACACTGCAATTGCTAAGAAGACGTCTCTGTTCTCTCTCTCTGGGGAACAGTTATATAGCCATGGGATTATGTCTGGTTTCTCTCGGATGTTTTCTAATTCTATGTGCGAATGATAGAGGGGAACAAATGATTCAGTATGAAGATTATCTTGAGAAAGGTTTCTGGGTTAATACCACTACACTATTTTTTGGGCGAGATGTTTACTATAGGAGTATTCGGATCGGATGGCTTTGATGAAAGTCGCAAGATAATATTCTCTTAGATGATATGGATTCGGACTCTTCACATTCATTTGAGAAATAAAACTCATCGAACTTTCCGATCTACAATTTTACTGAATTACTCAACTCAAAAATAGCAAATTTCTCTCGTGAAGGCAATCCGGGGACCAAGGGGCATATCCGAAGTATATCTGGCAAATGCATAATTTCGCAATTACCTTTTACTAAAAATGATGCCTAAAATTGTTTGTAATGGTTGATTACAATATTGGTAGAAGATATATGGATATGCATGCCAGCGAGAGACTTCGGAAAGTATGAACGATGACCTGCCGAGTATGACACGACATGTGAGCACTTCAGTATGACGCTGTAGCGATTATCCGATCCAATATTCAATGTACATCGATTATGTCAATCTTTTTTGAGCATTGCCTACCGTTAATTTACCGAATCTTAGTTGTGATAAAAAATAAATTGCTGTCTGATTGCGGATGGAGTAATCCTAGCAATACGATCCCAGACGATTTCATGGTATACTCGAAAACACTAACGGGAAGGTTTTCAATATGAATAGATCCTTTGTTTTAATACTAAGCTCGTATCAGAATTCTTGGTTGTGAATACTCTTTACTATTGCGCAGATACAAATTGTGTGATACGTTTCGGTTCTGCGTCCGTATCATCGCCGTTTGAACGCCGGTAGAAAAAACACAAAATCTAACACGACAAGTTAAAAATCATAGAATTATTGAAGCTGCGCAGAAGGTCTGTGATTGAAGATTTAGCAAAACAAGAAACGGCATTGCTAAGCATTACCACGAAGGAGCTGATAGTTCATACTGTCAGTTATGTGTTCGAGAATGCTGTGTCTTTTACGAGACGTATTGATTATCTTATTAGCATTAACAACTTGGAACTCTTAAAGACTGAGACTTCACAATATTTTATCTATGTGAACATTTCCTGATTATGAGAGATACTCTCAAAGTCAGACAGTGTCAAGCGATCTCAGCGCTTGAGAGATACTCCGGCTCATTTAACTAGTTTGGAGAGATGAATGATTAACAGTAACGCGCGCTCGATACGTAATACAACTGAGTCCCATGCTCAAGATAATCGGATGTTAGTGCTAATGAATTCGTTCAGTTATTTCATAGCTAGTCTCTTTCACTTAATTCAAATGAATCTCGCCGTTTCTTGCCTCCTATAATAGTATTAGTCTGGATAGATTGTCCAAGGTGTCTAGCTGAGTGCCAGTGAGAAGCAGAATTTGCATGGTTGCATTACCAATGTGCGGCCGAATGTATGAATAGTGGGAACAGCAGGACGCTAGGGTCGGGTATCTCCACCCAAAAAAATGTTCAAACATTTTAACGGCTCCCGGATTATGTCACAAAGAACTTTGCGTAAGTTCAGCTGTCTACTGATCTGCATATTATTGTCACATCAAATTGGCAGTTCTGACCATAACCATAATGGGTGACATTGATCAAACCTCTATCTTTATGAAAATCAAAATCATACAGGTAAGAAGAATATACGTTCAACATGGGTCTAATCATTGTTGATTATAAATCCCTCTAAGACTAGGTCATTCCGTATTTCTAGTAATAGTCATGGAAGTTCCATTATGGGATAGACGTCGTCGTAATATGGATAAGAGATTTCAAACAGTATATGTTCGATATATTTAAAGTAATCTAGTGGTATGGAATTGTAGCCATGTTGAACAGATGCCGGTTATTCCATTTTGATATCTGCTGATCAGATTCTTTGTCGATAGGATGGAGGATCGACTACCAGTACTAAGCCCAATCTTTCTCTCTCAAAGACAGCGTTGAGCCCTTATGTAAACTCACAAACAAGTCTAAACATGTCTTGGCTAGTATGAACGAACTACCTTCACATTAGCTTGCGAAAGGAATACAAGAGATTGATTTCTAAGGAATATACCCCTCAATAGTTCAAAGAAAAAAGATAAGCATTCCACCTCTGAACGACATAATAGTACTTCCTGAAAACTAAGATGTTTTTGCATTTTAGATAGATAAAAACGGATGATTGCCGTTCAATCCAATTCTACACACACGCGAGAAAGCCTTGTAAGGTAGGTATTTGCATTCTTTTTGAGCCATAAGGTAAACGGGATCAACTTCGAAAGTAAACGGGGTAGTTTATAATCGTATGTTCAGGGGTGTTGGAGTGAGATGCCTGTGCTTAATTTCTTCTTCTCTATAACAAAATCAGTCCTAAGCTTATAACAATCGCAAAATTGGTCGATTGATAAAAAAGAGGATTAATGTGAGTGGAAAGACTACTTCATGGGATGATCGATAGAGGAGTGACAAAGCGATACTCTTGTCATGTACTCCAGCCTTTACATTACAATAAGAGTTTTCTCCGTATTCCAAACATCCGATCTTCTGTAGCATTCTATATCTTTCACGGTAGATGGCTATCTCAAAGAATATCTAGATGGTTACACAGAATATATCAATTCATGATTCTCAAGAAAGCTGGTCTGATAACAGATGCATCGGATGCAAGGGGAGAGACGATCTCATAACAGATCATTAAATTTCTCAGTCCATGATTTTCTCTCTCATGGAACTCAATGCTCAGTCTGTCGGTGTTTGCTGACGATGCAGATGGATATACTACTAGATCATTGGTCTTCCACTTAGTCTCAATAAGATAAGATTGCCCGCTATCTGTGGAAGTATCATGAGATTGCACTCTCTTGCTTACTGAATATGGTGAAGAATCGTACACTTAGCTGGAAGTACTTGACCTGTAGGTCTCTCAAACTGCGGTTGTTTACTGATACGAACGAACTTTCTGTTAAACTCCCACTTATGGAAAAGTAAATAAGCTGGATGCTCCTGCATCAGAATAATACCTTGAGTCGCGCGTAATCTATGACATCTTGTGTAATAGCTCTCCATGACCTGATATTTATAGAGATCCGTTACTTGTGCTCAATACATACCTACAGAGTACAGGAAATGTAATGACTCTACCTCCTTTTTTATGTGATCTTACTCAATATATTGCTTAATGCTAACTCGTCGAAGACTGATTTGCTCCACTTTTTATAGTCGACTTTGAGCTTGTGAGGATTCTTCGCGAATTCATATATTCACCGCTCAAGAAAGTGGGTAGCGTAGTTTTCAGTCTCGCACTCGTTTAGTGTTGTAGTAAGGGTCGTTAGCTATTTTGAGCTAATTTCCGCGTGTAGTGAATATCTCGCCTCTGATATCCCTCAGCACCACACTCTCGATAGGCTCATAAGAATGCGAAGGACCGATTCTGATTGGCAGATCCATTTACACACTCATCATATTTAGGTTTCCGACGATATAGAAATCGATAGCTATTTATTCTAGATATGTGCCATAAGAGTATCAATGAGTATTGAGTGATGAGGCTCTGGATTGTGAAATCTCATACTTAGTTAGTAGAACTCTTTACTGATCATGATTCTCGATAGTGGTATGAACAATCTCTTTCTCCATAGGAAACAAAATCAGGTCTAGTTGTACTTTGATGCGCAATGAACATCGAAGTGATTCGCCATAAGCTGTTTGTCAACGTTTCACAGTTCTTGCTCCACCACTAATGAGCCTAATATCGCCCTATTGAGTATTCCCAGTTAATTCTTATCTATATCTCCTATAGCTTAAGATCTATAGTTGCTTATTCGCGGGACGAAACTCTATGTATATTTAGATGAATATGGGATGAACTTGAAGTCACAACATACTAGATAGTATTTCTGAGCGGTAGTTACATGACGCATAGGAGTGTCGTTCGTATTCGTCGCAACATTATCAGTCTCTTGCTGATTTATGAAATTATCCTTACATGCTATAGAGTGTCGACTAAGTATTGTTAGATTATTACTGGTTACTGCGCAAATAACAAGTGGTCATCCAACAGCGAAGACAATAACTGAATTAGAGGACATTCATTTTCTCACCTGGGAGCTATGATCTTCTTTGCTAGATTCAAAACACTTATCAGCTCGAGTTCATACAATTTACTAATTGTCTACCTGTTTATAGCGCAGGTCGTAGGTCACATTTATTCTCCTTAATTCGATAAGCTTATTCACCGTTTGGCTTCCATGATCCGTGTGATGATTATTCCGCTCAGCAGCATGTATTGTTTTTTCAAATATGTTCGTAATAAACGAGAATGCTCAAACCAACTCCTGTAAGTGAAACGGTAAGCAGCTTTCAATTGGTGACTGTTTCGATCATCTTTTCATGTCCGTCGGCATGCGAAAACTATCTACAAAAATTATTAAACCAATACATTTAGCTCATTTTTGTATAAAGTGTAATTTGCTCAATACAGCTTTGCCTTTGTAGCTGAGATGATTTTGTTGTAAGAAATTTAATCGAAGTCGATTTTTCTCAAGATTACATCCGAATCATCCTCCTCCGAAATTATGTTTGCCTTCATCCGACTTCTTAATCTTTCCCCAAGAAAATTTAGGGTTATAATCTCGCCATACCTTATCATACGGAGAACAAGCATTCCTTGGACAAATGCGTGTAGTAGGCTAAGACTACTTTGTAATGTATCTTTCTCTTTGAGGTTGAAATAGGGAGTTAACAAGGTACTCAATCTTCCATGATCTAAACCGGAATTATCGATCCATAAAAAGAGTGTTCTTCTCTTTATGTGCGGAAAACCTTTTCTTCATCATTGGGAGAAGCAAAGGTTTCGTTGATTTCGCTCTCATTCCAGGCTTATGTAATTTTCCTTGATGAATTTACGGAAATGCTTGGCCCTCATTTCTGAGATCCAATATTCCAGAATATTTTATTTTCCAGTATATCCGATCTCAATCTCCAATAGTCATTTTTTAATATTTGAAATCTTGATATTTCCTGCATCGCCAAAGCATGCTGATATTCATGAAAATCCTGACTGATAACTTTGCGTTTAGTACGCTCATCGATAAGTGTTTCTATTGTAATAGCTCTTTACGAAAGTAAATCTGACTTCTGGTTGATGGTATTGGGTAAGTCCGCAAATTTTACTCCCTATGCATATCATGAGCGAATCTTCCTCACTTTTCTATCGAATTCACCGCTGGATTGAGGTTAAGGAGCTATGATTTTGGAGGTTCCATAACGTCATTCGATCATTCATCCAAAAAGATGACGTAAAGTTCTTGTTTTCGAACTTTCTCGTTCGATCAGCCGAATTACGTATATTCATAGCACGCTGTGAAGGAAAAATTGGGTTGGAAGATCGATCTTCATCGTCTGCCCCAGAGTATAGTATAAAGTTATTGACATTGCTATTCTGTCTTTTAAAATATAATTACTTTGAGTCAATAACCCCGAGCTCTTGAAAGCCAGAAAACGAAGACCCCAGTTTACGGATTTATAACAATTCCAGTGAGTTGATTTTTGAAGATTATCAACCCTTTTTTAGCCGCTTAAGAATCACCAGCTTGGACTACCCGGATTTTGTCTATCCGGGGAGCATGCATACCGATTCACCTGGACTTGGTGCGATCTGATAATGAGCTACCATGAGACAATCTACGATAAAAGCCAACGATAATCTGAGATCATTGAATATGAAGCTGCCTTATCGCGATTTCTTCACGATATGCCAGGGCGTTTCTCACGCCCGTGGAATCACCCTTACTTAAGGGGTCCTCATGAATCGCTTTCACTGTTACATGAACTCATAATCAGCAATTAGAGGAAATTGGACGCTCGCTTTAGGATTTTTAAGAGATCAATATACGAAAGAATTCTTTATCAGCTCGTTTAGCCAGTTGACATCGATCGATTGGTATTACTTCCAGCGAGACGATTGTTTTTCCATCGGCGATCAAATGGACACCCGAGCAGACCGAATCATCAAAATATGGGATGTAAAGATGACCAATAGTCATCGGACAGAAAAAGAATCTTCTATTGAACTTTCTTAGTGCCCAGGAACGACTTTATGTAATTGGCCAGGTTTAACCCTACACAAGACAACGGTAGTAGGAAAGATGTTGATTGCCCCAAATTTGATCAATGTGCAAAATTCCTTCGTAAGCCAGGGCAAAACTTCACCCATTTCCGCTGGATTCCCGTTTTCTTCTTACAAAATGAATTAAATTAAGGATTCGAAAACCTTTCGAGTTGCTTCCAAATTTCGTAGAATGGTATGATTTGGATATTTGGGGAGGCAGTCAAACTTTGGAAAACCATCGATTACTGCTAGAAACATTCGCAAATGTTTTAACCGAACCTTTTCAGATTATACTTCTCAAAATGAATCATTCCCTCAGCAAGTTAGAAAAAATCCGAGAGTAAAACAGAATAAGAAGTTACGTTCCCAGAAGAGGATATCGACTTCTTCTCTTCCCATAGGTTTTCGTTAGAATCTATGATATGTAATGAGATCAACAATATTTGACTAAAAAGGAAAGGTATTGATGTACCACAAGCCGCAGATACGAATATCTATAAGTAATGAGTAAAAATAGTTGAGAAACTAAATCTTAAGCAAATGTAATTATAAACTATGTAATAAATTTGAGCTAGGAGTTTTACTTGCTCAGATCCGCTGTTGATCCCTAAATGGGGAACAGTTAGAAGGGATAACAAACCCCGTTATCTCTAGAAATCAGGATGGAAATCCGGAGGAATTTTCTTTTTTTGGGCAAATGGATACACCCCAATATATGAAAGACGCCCGTCAATTGTATTTGAGATTTTGCAGAGAGCAAGCCGTTAAAAAAATGATTCGAGTGAAAGTTGCAACCGATTTACATACTGTTGGAGGCTTATCAATATTGTGAAATCAAGCCTTTGGCAATCGATGAACATTAACGGAGATTGCAGTAGTATGGGCCGAGCAGATTTTTACGTCCGAGGCATTGTCTGATATTCGGCTTAAAATGTCGATGTCCGGAAAAGAGGTAAAAATCCCATCCAATTTTGCTTAGTAGGAGGAGATGGGTACATTAGGGGGATTATCGATTAGGCAGGCTGGCGCCAGAATGTGCTCGATACTAGAATGGGCAACAGTGGGAAAGGCAATGCCGACCAGGTGGATTCGGCAGAGGAGTGGCGAGTGCGCCACAGCCAGACGCAGCACAAAACAAATTTCCGCAAGCCGGGAAGGTAGCTTGGAGAGTTTCAGGGGCAGCTGGGAGTACCATGAACGATGGAGGGGCAAGAGGCTGACGTTTGAGAAAGGATAAAAAGTGGAGTAAACAAGGCAATTGCTCAGAAGTGGATTCAGGGGAGAGAGCCGAAATGGCGCCAAACAGGCGTGCGCAGGCGAAAAGGGGCAAAAAAACGGCGCAGGGCAGGAAAAGCAGGAATTGGGGAACATAAAAAGGCCGAGAAGTACGAATGGTGGAGCAAAGACAGCGGGGCGAAAAACAGCGGACCGAGGGCAACCAGAGGGGGGATGGAGAGCAAGAGATGTGGGAAGGTTCCGAGTCCCATGGCGCCGAAGCGAGAACGCCGAAACCAGCCGTGAAAGAACTGAGAAAAAAAGCCAGGATGACCCGGGGCAAAAAGTCAGAGAGCTGCCAACAACCAAGAAGGGAAAACCAAAGACCAGGCAGAAAAGGAGAACGAGCTGTGAGTAGCCCGAAGAGGGAGGAGGGCAGAGACGGGGCTGCAACCACGCAGCACGGAAGCAAGGCAAGGGAGAGCGAAGGAACCGACAGGAGGCAGGGGGAGTGAGGATAGAAGCGAGGAGCCAGAGGAAACAACACGGAGCAAAGCGTGGGCGCGGGAGGGCGGAGAGCCGGAGGGCGGCTGGGGAGCTGTAAGAAATTGGACAAGCCGCAGACAAGTAGACCGGCCCAAAGGCTGCGGATGGGATGGAGCTTCGAGTCCAATGCAGTCGAAGTGAGTTAGAAGAGGCAGGAGTGGAAGGCAAAGCGCAAGACGAAGATTGGGTGGAAAGGGCAGGAAAGAAGCCCCAGACCAAAGACGGCCGACGAGAGAAAAGGGGGCATGACCAAGGACAGGACCGCGGACAAGGAGATTAGAAACGCGCCGGTGGGAAGCAACAGCCCCCGAGGACCGACAGAATCCGTTCCGGAAAGAGCGGGGCAACGGGGTGCGGCCGCAGAGGAAAAGTGGCCGTTATAAGCAACGCAGCAAAGAGGGAGGAAACAATGCAGGGGAGGGCCGGGGCGGCCCCAGGAAAAAGAAGGGGCACGGGCCCAAAGCAGTCACAAGCAAAAAGGGAGGTCAAAAAAGAAGGAGCCGAAATAAACGGACAGTCGGAGAAAAGACAGCGCTGTCAAGGGGATGGAGGAGAGAGCGGGGGAGGGAGGGAGACAAGGAAGCACAAACTGGCTGCAAGACGACAGCCGAAGGTGCCGGGGCAAAAAAGGAAGGCCATGATAGAGAAGTGTGGGCGGACAAGCCTAGAGGGGCCAAACTGGACTGGAGGCGCCCAAGCAAAGATGAAGATCCGGCCATCGGACCGGTGCGGGAGAAAGATTGAGAGAGGGATGACAGGAGTTTTAGCAGAGGAGAAAGGAACAGAGAGCAGGGGGAGGGACATTGCCCCGGCAATCCACAGGGATGCAGGTGTGAGACAGGGGGAAGCGTATGGGCAGAGGGGGATGGATAGGAGACCCCCCGGAGAAGAGACGGAAATACTGCGAGGCTGTAGGAAGAGGAAAACCCGGAGGGGCGAAAGATGCGACGGGAAGACTGCGAGGGCAAAGGAAAGAGGAGCCCCTGAGGAGAAGAGAGCGCCAAAGGAAGTGGAAGCCTAGGGTGAGGCAACACTCGGCAGGGGGAGCGGAATGAGGCAAGCAAGAACCCGGAAGAACGGAGGGAGGGCGAGGAACCCAAGAGACCCAAAGGCTAAGGGGGGCAAATGTCCCAAGTGAGGCAGGCAGGTGAGCGAGGAGAAAGTGGAAGCGGGACGAAGAGGAGGGGATGCGAAGGGGGGAACCATTCAGCCAGGGCAAAATGGGCAAAGACGCAAAGAGGCCGGGAGACAGGAGCGCAGGAGCAGAGAGTGGGAAATGGGGCAAGGCGAAGACTTAACGTAGCAGGGTGGACAAGAGACCAAGTAGGAATGGGGTGACGAGCAGCAGAGGAACAGCAAGCAATCCCAGAGCGAAGAACGCTGGAGGCGAGGGGCACAGCGCACAGGAGGCGGCAGGGGCAAAGGGGACCAGGCCACGGAGGTTACAAGGCGCCGGCGGAAGAGCGGAGGGCAAGCAGGGCCGGGGCGGGCCAGGCACCCAGGGAATCGGAATGGCACGCAAAGAGCGCAGGGGGGCTCCTAGTTGTAAAGCCGTTAAAGAGGCCGCCATGACAAAAACAGCAGGGGAGAGCACGGGTCCCCGAGGCCGGGACAAGAGCGCGGAGGCGAAGAAGAGGGGGCTGCCATGAAGCAGTGCCCATAGGCAGAGAGAGTCCGAGGCGGCGGAAGAAGCAGAACCAAGAGCCCCCAAATCCTGGAAGAAAGGAAGGAAAGGACCCCACAAACAGAGCGGACGAAGAGGGAGGGCAGGCAGAGGCCAGAAGGGGAAGAAGCAGAGAGCAAGGAAACAGGATGGTGAAAGCCAACTGGGAAGAAGCGGCGAAAGCTGCAAGGAGGAAGTAGTGAGGGGGGAAAAACATGCAGGGACGATGCCCCAAGGCAGAGCAGGGCGGCGGGAGCAAGGGAGCGGAAGTACGGACGAAAAGGCCAATCAAGGGGAATGCAGCCAAGGGGGTCAGGCAGAGCCGATAACAGCGTACCCAAAAAGCCGACAGAAGAGAGGGGGGAAGGGGTAACCAGCGCAGACTGCCACGGAAGGCGGGAGGGGAAGGGACGGCCGAAAGAATGCGACGGCAGGCAAGAGAGGAAAGCACCGGGAAACAAGAGGCAAAAGAAGAAGATGGAAGCACTACCGCGGAGCGAGGCGGAGGAGTAGGCAGGGGCCGCGGG
>Ga0163217_1106245_pt1 | contig 11648 bp, 14 predicted proteins | sample SynspAceP_FD_185933 | JGI IMG/M metagenome (GOLD analysis project Ga0163217, IMG submission 185933) | Saline lake microbial communities from Ace Lake in Antarctica - Synechococcus sp. Ace-P (PacBio error correction) | ecosystem: Environmental > Aquatic > Non-marine Saline and Alkaline > Saline ... | reverse complement strand
CCTCGCGCTGGAGCGCGCGTAAAGTGTGATCTGAAAGCTGCCGTACGATCTATTTGGCAGCTTTCCAAACGCTGTCGCGGCTGCGTTGGCTGGTCTGGCCGCCATGGCCGTATCTCAGCAGCTGTGTGATAAGCAAGCCACGATCTGCCACAGCCACATGAACCAGATGCGCAATATCGTCAGTCGCAGAGCAGCATTTCGACAGCATATCGACAAACGATCCGCAGCCGCCTATCCCCTCGGATTGCGATGCTGCGCATTGGAACCCATATTCCCAAATCGCCGTGAGCTGAGACAAGCCCGAACGCATGTTCATTCTGGTACGTTTGCCCGACACGCTGACTGGGCGAGCTGCTAAGCAATCGCTGAAAAGCGAACGGTCTCCTTTCTGTCCGGCATGCGTTTTTTCGCGACGGGTCGGCGCAATCACCCTAAGGCTGATCTATTCGACCTCGACCCAACAAGATCGCAGGGGTAATCTAACATTGGCAGTGAATCACCCTGCGCTAAACGCGCGACTTCAAAAAAGAAAAAACGGCGCAGATCCCTCGCCGTTTCACATTTCCTAATATCCGCAGGTCAGACGACAATGCATTATGTATTTCATTTCCAAGATAGCTCCAATCCCGTGGTGCTGCCTTCGCGGCCCAGACCGACTGTATTGACGCCGTCCAAACGGCGCGACCCGGTCGAGATATCCGTTTCACTACCTACAATGCCATACTCAGCGCCTCGGCGAACCTGACACGCGGCTCATCGTTTGCTAGAAGTAGAGGCGAGCAAAATCGTCATCTGGCCATTGCGAGCACTCGTTTCGTGTTCGAATTTGAACAGCGCCAGCGGGCCAAAGTCTCTTTCGATACCTTTCATTATCCTGCTCACTACCCGTGATGATGGTCGCGCAAGGAAGTTCCGGCCCATCTTCTTTCTTTCTTGCCCCAGCAATTTCAGCGCCTTTCGACAGCGCGTCTCGACATGCTCTTCACTTTTTCGAGGCATCGCGTTAATCAGCGCCCAGATCAACGCCCGTCTCAAAAGCCGTCACCGACCTTCATCTTTCGACCGGGCCTTCAGCTTGCGCGCGAAGCGTCATAGACCATCCGGCCTCAATTAATGCGTGTTGCACAGACGCAGTCTGGCCGTTGTTGCGAACTTGCACAGGATCGCGCCTTCGACAGCGGCGTCCAGATCGCATCGTCAACACATGAACGGCGCATTGCCCCCCAGCTCCATCGAGCATTCATACCTCGATCGCAAAGCTCTGTTTCAGCAGGATGCGCCCAACTTCGGTTGACCCGTGAGTCAGTTTGCGCAACGCGGGGTTTTCGCAGAATTCCTTGCCCACGGCGGAAGGACGAGGATGGCACCAACGTTGAACACGCCCGCGGGGATGCCTGCACGTTCGCCACTACACCATACGATCGCTGACAGCGGTTTCCGCAGCAGGGCGCGCAACAAAGCGCAACCGGCGAGCCACGCGGCGCGGCTTGCGGTGATCATTGCTGGGGAAGTTCCACGGGTGTATCGACGCGCAACGCCGATGGGCCTGCTTGATCACGGTATCCGCTTGTCGCGCTGGTGGCCGGGATGTTTCGCCGTTACCACACGTTTGGCTTCTTTCGCCGAAGAATGTCGATGAAGACGCCATAGTGCGATCTCGCCCTTGGCTATCGCCCAGGGCTTGCCTGTTCAGCGTCAGGAATCGCACCCAGATCTCTGTTTTCCATCATCAGGTCAACCATTTGCGCATTGACGCCGCACGTTCCTTGCCGTCAGCTGCCCATTCCTTTTGCGCCTTCTGCTGAACGATGCACCTGCCACACGCGCACGGCACTAAGGTTGCAACCCTTGGCGATCACGTCGCGCGGCGGGTTCACCACATCAAAGTGCCATCATCGCCATCACCCATTCACCGCCATTATAGCGCGGGTTCAAACAGGCTGGTCTTTGAGCATTGATTTTAGGTCAGTCTTTGCGTCAAGTCATTTTGATCTCTCCGCTTTTGGTCGTGTACCCAAGCACCATTCCTATGATGTCTAGTTCCACATCATTACGGGACGCTGACGGAGGGACCACATGCAGCTTAGACGACGCCTATCAAACGCCGCTTATACAGAACGCAGAGGCATTTCCCGCCCCGTGAAAAGGCCGCAGCCGGCATTCCAGAAGCTGGATTTCGTGCGCAAAAGAACATCTCGTACGGCCGACGGACTCGAGGTTTGATTCTTTTCGAACCGAGCGTGTTCACGCGCAACCGTAATCTTATATCCACAGCGGCTATGGAAGGCCTCCCCCTGCCGATTGTCGCATTGGCGCTAGTCCATTGGCGCCGTTATCGGTGCGATGTCGGCTATGATCTATTCCCGAGCGTATCGCTCAGATCACACAGGTCGCCCGTCCATTCAGTGGAAATCGCGAAAACTTACAAGGCGCTTTGCTTTCGGGCATTCCGCAGCGGCAGCAGTCCACGGAATGACGACCCGGCTGATCCTGCGAACGTGCTGACCGCATTATATATCGTCGCCATCTCGCCGGGCCTATCTGCATCCGCTGCTGTCAGAACCTCTATGAACGAATCTGAAACTGGACGAGCCGAAGCAACCCGCTGAAAGCCCCTCACATGACCCCGCCCCAGGTGTGAATTGTCACGATTTGGTCGTGTGCCTATGAACGTCCCGCTTTCCTGAACAAGCCGAGCAATTCTCGCGCGTTTGGGGCTATCAGTTCGTCCGTCGAGGCTGCACCATATTTGATATTATCGATCTGCTTGAAGATCCGGACAGCGATATGTGAAAGCGTCTGCTTGGGATAAAGTGAGCCTATCCGACGCGCAAAATCGGCGAACAGTGGCGGTTTGACGATGCCGTTCGTTCCAGCATTTCACGCCCTTGCGTCCTGCACCCGGACCTTTCTGAGAAGGAGGTCTATTGACCAATACCATCCAAAACCGCACCGTCCCGATATGTACCGTTTTCACAACGGCACGAATCTCCGCTGCCGTTTGACGCACCGCCGAATACGAAGCGCTCTGAGAGCGCGCGAACGCATGGATCGGCCGGTGCGAGCTCTTTTCACGTCATGCACAACATCGCCATTATTCGGGCTCTTACTGCGCGTTTTTGGCCGTCCCTACGGGCTGTGGTAACGAGACGGAATGTGTACCATTTCGGCGAGCAATTGACGCCAGGCAGCCGTGGCGGCGCAAGCTTTCGACAACATCACCTATACCGACTGGCAGCCGACAATTACTGCGCCGCGTGCTCGGTCACGGCAAGTGTGCGACATTGGCATGATCGCACCACTGACCCTATGCAGCGCGAACCAACTAGAGATTTCCTCGAGCCAGTGGATGATCGACCTTGTCGAGACGGACGATCCGCCAGCGGATGCATAAATCTCCGGCGAGATCGCGTGATCCGGCCAGCCGCTCACTTGCCGACCTGCGCGGTACGCTATCCCGATGCCTTCAAGGTTGCGCGCGCGCAGATCGACATCGCCATGCGCGCGACCATGAGCTTGAGATTCCAAGCGTTCCTTGACGCCGAATATCGCGACTAACATGGGTGGTTCCAATCTGCAATCAAACACCGACGGCGCGCAGAATCGGCACCGCACGGCAAGCGTGGAAAACCGGCATATCTGGTCGCTGGAACAACCTCCGATGATCTCGGCCTATTATGTGCCGGAACGCAACCCTTTCCCGGAGAGTGAACCCCGCCAGCCTTGAAATTTGGAAGCCAACGTCCGCCCATTGAATACGAATGAGCCTTGCTGAAACCCGCTGTCAGCTGACGCCGACGTCACCCACAAGATCAACGCCTTCTCGAAGACGTGACCTCGCAATACGCACTTTGGTACGCCATTCGTCGGCTGCGTCGCATTTCTATGGCCGCAGAAGCCGCGTCTAGAGCTGCGCGAGGACATGCGATACGTGCTTGAACCCGCATGTCATCTCGATGGACCATGTTGACCCTTCCCTAAGCACCAGGCGCGGGCGGGCTACCGCGAACATACATTTCTGGTGATTACCGAAGACGGCAACGACAACATCACAACCCTTATGCCCTGATTTCAACGTCGTTAGATAAATGCGTCCCCCCATTTTCGGCGGGCACCCGTTGCCCGAGGGGCCGACGACTCCGGCGGACAAATCGGTAAACGCTTGACTTACCATAACGTAGATATTTTGACCCAATCGCTGTCGCAGGTGGGTTCAGGCCATTTGCGTTCTGTTCCTCCTATCATGTGGTTTGTAAAAAAGTCCTTTCTGCACGCCGTTTCGTGATATTGTCGAAATGAAAAGCATCTTTAATTAAGCAAGAAGGAAAAATGCGCCTCGCGTGGCTGCGAGGAGATAACATTCTAGACACTTCGCCCGAAGAGGTTCGACGACATTTACCCGCCTCGCCGCAGAGATTTGCAGGTGCCGATTGCGCTGATGCTCTCTCGTGATGATCGCCAGTGGTTCAAATCAAGATCGGGCTAGAATTGACGGCACGAATCATCACCGTAGCATTTGCGCCCTGCCATCCGGGATGGATTATCTCAGGTGAACGACACACATCGACCCCGCACAATGACAATATTCGTCACCGGCGACGACTCTATCCGGTTTACGCGGCGCGCTGTTGGAAGACACAGGAACCTGCCGCTTGGTACATTGTGTGTAGCTCACAGAACCGCACAGCTGAACGATTTTCAACGCGCTGCTCTCAAAGTTCTGCGGCAGCATCGGCAGATCGATTGCACCAAGGCGCGGGCCGATGCCGAAGTCTGCGCCAAAAGGGATCACCGCGTGAAAAACTCGCTCCAGTCTGGAGCGTTTGATCGCAATCCAGATCCGAAGCGAAAATCCCCCGAGGCCCGCGCATCACTCGACACCATCAGGGCGTCTTTCTACCATTAGCCCTCCACAAAACTTTTGTATCCTCGACCGACACCGGGCGTCAGTGATATCCGCCTTCTAGAAAGTTGCGCATTCCACCAGCAACAAGATGCCAAGGTGGCATGTCACCGTAGAAGTTGAAACGACGGCATCTGTCGTTCGCGTAGCGCGTCCTCTTCGTTTAGGGATGATGTTGAACGAGGCGATGACCAATGCTGCGAAATACGCCTATGGGGCGCCAAACGCGGGGCGTTTGGAGCTGCGCGTGAAACCAAGGATGTTTTTACCACCTGAGCTTGCATTGACGATGGCCGGTACCCAACAATCAGACAACCGGCACCAGCCTTGGTATGCGCACTTCGCTGGCCGACGGCACAACAATTAGGCGAGAGCTGGTAACGGCCGAACTGGAAAGCGCGCGAGTTAAAGGTCATCTGCGTTGACCGACTAGCACGCGACACAAAGAGGCTCAGCATTGCTGGCTTGCTAAAGTTTATCGTATCGTTTTGTGTTCTGACCATCCTCTTATATCGCGCTTCGATTTATTCTCGTCGGCGTCCGGCGGGCAACGCACCAGAATGGGGCGGACCGCGCCTTGTGGATCGCGACACATTCGATGCAACGAGGCTCAAACGATATACTGGTCAATCCGCGCAAGCTGATCCTATGGTCTTATGTTGTCCCGTGGGCTGGTCATCCTGACCGTTCTACCTCACCAACTTAATTAAGGGAAACGCGATGCGCATTATTCAATGGCTTCTGGCGTGATCTGCTGATCATTGCCGGGTTCTTAATATACGTTGCCTCAGTCGATATCGTCGATCACTGGACCACCTATGAAAAGCGCATCGCATTTTGCGATAATTCGATCTCTGGTCGAACAGCTGATGTGGCAACAGCACCCCGTAGCACCGCGACGTGTCTTATCCAGTCCTCCGCCAAGGGCTACGTCATGTCTACCGCAACGAAGACACGCTGGCTGGCCGCCGTAGTTCAAATTTCGACACGACCGAACCCAAATCGAGGCATCGGATCTCATATCTCCCGGGGACCCCCAAGTATTCGCGCTGAAACACTACTGGTGGCGAATGAATTCTGTCGATCTTCCCCAATGCGGGTCCGTACGTCCAGGACGGGCCGATGCAAGCAAGGCATCCGTTTCCTGAACTATCATCATCCTTATCCTTTCGCGCCTGTGTAGCGATCTGGTGCGCTGCGTCGGTCAGACGCCCCGCATTAACCCACGCTCCGAGCGCTGAAACGATATTCGCGAAAAAGCAGGGGCGTTTTGCACTTGGCGGCGGGCCGCAAAAACAAAAAAGCGCGGCGCGAGATCACGCCGCGCCCGTCGCGCTTGTTCTGAGTGGTGGTGGTCAGCGCGCGGCCACATGCGCCCATGCTCGCACCCAGATATGCACATGCAAATGAGGAACCTCTTGACGCATCCGCCTGCATGGACGACATGCGGAAATGCCTTTCGCCCATCCAGAGTACGCCTTCCTTTGCACACCTCTGAAATAGCGCGGACATGCCGACGATTCTGCATCGGTTGCCTCTCGGCGAGGTTCAAAGCTGATTACGGCCCCTTGGGCCCAGCACATGCGTGGGCCTTGCGGTTCAATGTCCGAATACCAAGCGCCTTTGTTCGAATCTAAACGTGTTGTTCGGAATTTCGCCGCGCAGGATTTGGCAAAAGATGTTACTGTCGTCGAGTATAGGCCATGTGCATCCTCATCAGGGTAAAAAGATGTGGGTCTCGCGATGGGGTGGCCTCTCCGCGATATTGGCAAAAGGCCCAGCGCTTCGGTGTTTCCTGTCCGAGGCTGTTTCGCGCACGCGGGCGTATGTTTTCGAACGCCGCGTCGCGGATTACGATCGATGCCAGCGTCAGCATCATTCGGATCGGGCAAAAGCCCGCCTCTAATGTGTCGACAGAGTGCGCTCGTCCGCCCACACCCACACGTTTTGCGTGTCGACAGGTAGTATCGAGAACTGCATTCGATCTCAGCACCGACTGACTGACCTGTCAGCGCAAGTCGTTCAGCAAAATCGATATCCCAGGTCCATCAGACGATCAACTGTCGCTTCGTATATAATCAACAGCAGGCATCAAAGACCGACGGTGACGGGTGCGTTTGCCCAAAGATTCTGGATGCCGCCCAGAATCGGAGGCGCTTTGTCCGTTCGCTGAAAATATCGAGCGCAAGCAGTTGTCGCCTGAGCATCTGTTTCAAGCACACGTTGCCACATCCATTTCTGCACACCACGATCAGCAGCTCGGCGTTGCCCGCAGCGTTGCTTTCCTTTTCCCAAAAGTTTTGAAAAACGCCGCCCTGATCCCGAACCTCGATTGGAGGAACTACACGTGCCCCCTCGTTGCTGATTCTAACTCCGACATCGCGGGCAGGAATACACAGTCCCAGCCCGCTTATCGTCCAGCGCCTCGCTGCCTGATCTTGCGGCAAAAATAATCCTGCACACAAAAGATTCGTATTGATCGTATAAAAATGTCACCGAGCATTCCGTAATCGTGAACATCAGGAACGTCAGGGTGCGGCACGCTAATTCGGCTTCGGGCACAAATGGCGTTTACGATGTCTGGAAAAACGTCTCGATCCGGGATTCCAGTGTCCTGAAAATCGCATCAACATCCTTCGCTCACGGGGAATGGCAACACGCTTCGTACGTCTGCGGCGGCAGAACCACCCTGACTGGCGACTGACTGCAATCCGCGGTCCGCGCTCAGCCAAGCGCTTTTGCAGCTCGAACATGCCATAGAACCGCTTTCTGGTCGTTCGTAAACCAGTGCCGATAGATTCAGCCAGTTCTTCTTTCCACCGGTCTTATCAGTCGCTTCGAAATAGTCAACTCTCATAAAAATTTCTTAGGGGTTTCATTGTCGTCGATGTAATCGTGATGTATTCGCGGATTGATTGGCATGCAATCGCCGACAGCATGTAGAAAGCTTGGCGCGCGGGAAGGCGTCGATCGCCTTTCACGCTTCAGCGTCGGCTATTGCACCAGCGACCATCCCCCCACCGCAGCGGATGCGTTTCTGGCAAAAGGTCACATTCGGGTTCTTGCCAAGCAGCTTCTGATCTGGGCGAAAAATCAACGCTGCCGAGGCGTCAAAGTGTATCGACATATAGTCACCAGACCCGTTAATCTCTCCTCTTGCTTGATGACGGCAAGGGGTCTTTATGACACAAAAGAATTATAGGCTAGCTGGCCATCGTGAAACACGCATCCCTCTCTCTGGACTAGCTTTGTAATAAAGGCGAACAGCGATTGAATAAAACCACGAATATTTGCTTTTTTCTTTATTGGCCCATTCTGTCCCATAAATGGCAGCATAAGTACAAAAAATTTAGGAGCCGAGCCAATATGGTTTTCCAGACTGGATGACAGAAAGCAGAGCGTGTACCGGTGGTGCCCACATGCGCCATCGACCATTGACAAATCATTGTCTATTCGTCCAGGGCGAATTCTTTGATGGATACCACATTCAAAAAATCCGGATGCACAAATGGCGCAAGACCGTCCAGCCGCTGTCACGAGGCACGTGGGAAAACACAATTCCTTCGCGTTCACCTGCGTGCCACCCTTACACCGGTTCCAGCTCTTTCTTTTTTTGACAAGATTTGCGTATTCAGCGGAACGGTCGCGTACCGCGCAATCTGTGCCGCTTTTGATGCAGAAAATACGGGATCGAAGCTCGCGCGATGACGGAAGCAAGAGTTTGACCAAATCCCAGTTCCGCCGTTCTGCGTCGCCCCGACACCATCCCTGGCGCCGCCATGACCCACATTCTTGGTCGCGCAATTCGGGTCATGTCAGTACGTCATTGTGAACGCGCACATATGACAAGATCATCTGACCGAGAAATTCAACGACGGCATGCCAAAGCGTTCTGACCCATCACACGCCCCATTCCTCAAATCTCGGATATCCGCGCTTTAACGAATCCCGAAGCCACGGCCCCTAAGCGTGCCACATCCGTAGAAGACTACTTGACGATCTGTTCATGCATCTGGTGCGCGAAACTCAAACGATTCAAATACGACTTCGACAACCCTGCAAACAAAATCCCACGGGCGAAGATCGAACCTTGCAAGAGTGCATGCCAAGTGGGTGACTAAACTGTCGGCGGGACGCGCGGGGTCCCCGGCCGCGCAACCACGCAGAGCTGCATCGTGCGCCGCAGCCCCTGACGCCCATACATCCATTGGCTGTCCACATGTTTAAATTATCTTCCAAATCGGACCCGAACTTATAAGGTTCATCGTCAGAAAAACCGCCTTGCGCACTGGTTTGATTTACCTATCGACGACGACGTTGAATGCGTCATCTCCTTAAGCGCTCCGACGGTGAATCCGCTGCGCTATACGGCGTCCAACATCGCCGAAAGCTATGCTGCCGATGGAAGATGGCGAGCTTTTTGGTTGGTGAATCCACTCGCGCCCTATAAGCAGGCCAGACATTTACCCTACAAAGGCCGCCTCGCCGCAACTGCTGGTGGTCCTAAAAAAACAGTTGTGCACCTGCGGAATGAAACCCAACGCAAGGCATACGCTGGGCCGATTGGTGATGTATTTCAACCCCACCGTGCATGGCCAAGATCAAGACGGCATCGCCTAAGGGTAAGAAACTGCACGACAAACGCGAAAACTCCTCTCAAGCCGTGATTGGTCACGGCAAAAACAACTTGCGTCTGCTGAAAGACCACGCTGACGCCTGCTAATTGCGTTTGCCCTGCTGAACTTGTAACTCCTTATTCATTTTCGCTTAATGGCATGGCACTGCACGGGCTCTTGTCTGCGCGCCGTCGCGGGTATGCATTGAAAACCTGTTCTAAAAGGGTGACCTGGCTGACAATCCGAAAACGCTTGTTTCAAACCATTGGCTGGCGCCCAGCACCTTAAGGATTCGGACCTTGCGCTTGCTGGACGCATCTGTACTCTTGCCCGATGCGGGCCGTGACCCCAAAGCCAATCAAACCAAGCGCATATTCCCGTGCCCGCTTCTTTGACATCGATGAAACTCGATGCCGTCGTCGACATGCCCATATGGCACCGCCTGCGGAAAAGTTCATGCGCTGGATGCGGCTTTGGTGTGGGCGACGCATCAGGTGGTGATCTATGAGCTCAGGGCTGTTGTCTGCTGCGCGCGTGTAGTTGCTGTTCGCTTATGGGCAGGATAATTGCCGTGTCGTACGTGCTTGCCCAAATGGGTCCCGAAGCCGCCCGACCGAAGGACATGCCGCCGATATCCGCGCGGACCGTCACCCATGGGGGGGGGGAAACCCGGGGCGGTTTCCAGAACCAAGTGGTGCGATCGTGACACAGGTGGCACAGCTCGAAACCTCAGCACCACAAATCGTGATGCCCGCGCAGCCCCCCGCTTCCGCGGCGATGCCCCCAACCACGCGAAAGGTTTGCGTGCATCACATCCCCGGTTCGCGCAACCTCCCTACACAGAAGCTGCTGAACGAAACGAACAAACACTGAATCCGTACCGAGACCAAGCGCATCGAGGCAGCAGGCATCGACCTGTCGCAAGCCCGTGATCACCACCTGCGGTCGGCTATCCACTGCCGCCATACTACAGTGCATTGAACGGATGGGCCCACCACCGGATTGTCCTTACGAGGATCTTGGGCAGAAATGGGATGTTTTCCCACCGTGCCCGTTGCGACCGGAGCAGCATAATGCTTCAAACCCTACAGGCGGCAGCCGCCATAAAATTCCTTGCCTGATGCAGATGTTACAGGGCGGTACCCCGCGACGCACAAGATCGACTTGTTGGGCTGGACAAGGAATTGCCACGGGCTGACGCCCGTCTATTGGCGCCGGTAAAAGCCGGCCGAACACCAGCTGTGGAACCCAAACAGCAAGGGCCTATACTGGTCTGCTGGCAGATTCCTGCTTTCGTGATGCGATGGTGCGGATGTGCCCTTGCGATGCAGTCCCCCGCGCCAGTGCTGCGGCTGCGACGCGGGCGGACCGGCCGATCCGCCAGCGTTTAACTATTCAGATGGCCCGCCGAAACGCACGGTGTCTTTGTGTCAACCACATGCCGAACCACCGGTCCGATCCTCAAGTAAATCTGGGGATAGAGGTGCCAATCTTATTTCGACGACGACACCCGTGGCGTGATTTCGTTTCATGATCCGCCGACCTCAAGACCCGCAAAAGGCATTGGTCTTTTGCACGGTGCTGCCACAACCCGGACCCGGTGCCAACCTGAAACGCATCGCAGTGGGATGCGGTGATTTCCAAAGTTTTCTTGGCAAGGACACCGTTGCCACCCCGCATGATCACATCGCCTATCAGGCTTTGCGAACGGACTGACCTGATGCGTGCCACGCGGCAAGTCGCGCAGCGTTCCGGAAAGTGTCTGATCGCGCAACTGCTCCAAACTTTTCGGGATTACCGTGGAAACGCACCGGCATCCTAATGGCGCTGTTCGGCGGAACCACTTCGCGCAAAAGTTGAACCAGGGCACCGCTGCCTTTCTTTCAAACCGGCAGACTTTCAGGCTCCCCGGCCAAGGTGATCCCAACGGTGCTCGGCCATTCGTCCACCCCAAACCATCCTGAAACGACTGCTTTGCGCAGCGGAGGACTGATGAGCCAGGAACTCGAGGGACATCCGGGAAAACACCCATTGCTGGGGCCTGCGCACCCCAACCTCCGCCAAGCGAGGCTTTTCAGCGTCTGTTTTTCTTTGGCTTAAAAATTTTCCTTCTCCTTTTTCTTTTTTGA
>Ga0163217_1101886_pt1 | contig 11648 bp, 13 predicted proteins | sample SynspAceP_FD_185933 | JGI IMG/M metagenome (GOLD analysis project Ga0163217, IMG submission 185933) | Saline lake microbial communities from Ace Lake in Antarctica - Synechococcus sp. Ace-P (PacBio error correction) | ecosystem: Environmental > Aquatic > Non-marine Saline and Alkaline > Saline ... | reverse complement strand
TAGCCTGGTCGCCCTGACCCGTGTGTACGCCTTCGATCCGCGCGCTTCAATTACACGCTGATTCTGTTTTGTTGATTGCGGCGCCTACTACTTCTTCTACAGGCAAGCACACCCTTGGGTGGGGGGCGAAGACCGCAGAGAGAGTTCGAGATGCTGGCTGATGCTGAAACGGCGCTGCATCAATGAAACTGGACCCCGGCATGGCCGTCAGCGCGGCTGAGCAATATCGTTTAAAATGCGGCTCCACAAAATCGGTGAGCGCATCCAGTTCAGACCTCAACACAGCTTCAGTACACTTAGAATCCCCGCGTGGTTTGGCGTCTTCCCTGACGGCCAGATCCAGTGGCGTCTTTGCCCTCGACCCGCCGCGTGGTAATCGCGCAGCGTCTTGGATTGTAAGGATCACCTGATTCCAGCGGGTTGAAGGCCACAAACTTGGCTGATATCAGGCTGTTCCTGAGGTTGCAACGCGGTGAAGCTCAGCCGACCATTCTCGGCAAAGGTGTGGATAAATGCGCATATTCGAGTAAGGGCCTGTCGACGGCGGCGGGCCCAGGTGCTCAGATCACGATGCTGCTTGAACTTGGGTGAAGCCGACCACGAAAGGCACCGTATACATCGCCGAGGTAGGCGCACCTTTCATTGCGCCCGGTAAAACAGTTTTCCGGGTGTCATCACACCTCCTCCACCATGATCCGAGAAGAACACCAACAGGGCTGGTTATCGTCCCGCGCCGCGTCACGTCAATCAGGCGGGGCCACTACATCGTCGTGTAAAACGCACGCATCGTCATAGCTGTTGTATTCGGCCAGCATCTCCGGCGTGATCCATTTCTGGGCCGCGCCGACGGTGTCCTTGAAAGTGTGCAGGAGGATTCTGGGTACCTTTGAGCTGAGGCCCCGGTGTGTGCCGAGCATAGGCACGATGATCAGCTTCTTGGTGCTGCAAGAAGCCAACGCTGCCTCCACCGGCTCAATACCGCCCGTCATACTGATTGCGTTCTGTGGGCGGTTATTGTCAGTTATACCTGGTGATCGGCCATCTTGCGAGAGTCGTCAACATGGTGTTACGCCGAGTCTGGGTCTGCTGATTGGTGATCCCAGGTGATCTCGTACCCCGCCTGTTTCATCATGTTCAACAAAGGGTTGGCTCATGGAAAAAGCGCTCAGGGCTTTTCGATCGGCAAACGATCAGAAATCTGTTGAATAGGCCTCAATGTGTAGGGGCGCGGCGTGGACCACATCGTTGAACACAGCAGCTTCACCTTGATCATGCAGGGCATCCAGGGCGCGGCGTGGTTTCACGCGGGTAGCCATACAGGGCTCATTGCGCTGGCGATTGGTCGATTTCACCAGCAACCAGTACCACGGTATCCGGCAGGTGTTCGACCGCCCCAGATTTCCTGCAAGCGGTTTGACCTTGCGATTCTGCTCAGAAGACTGGCCATCTCTGCGCATTGTTCCTGATACTTCACATAGCCGAAATACCCGGTTCAGGGCGCGGCTGGCTCCATGCGGATATCTGGTGGTAAGTAGCCTGGGCTATGAGGACCCTCGGGCCTATCCGATGGCGCGGCTAATGTTCCGATGAAGGGCCAGGAAAGCAATCAACGTGAAGACGCCCCGTAGCCCGCCTGTTGACGTCGGCTAGGTTCAATCGGCCTTAGTTGCCGCCACATCCACAGTGGGGAATCAGGTAAAGGAACATCAGCAAGGGCACAAACCAACCACTGCCAATAGAGACTGAATAAATTCGCTGCTTTCTGCGGCGTTGGACTTCAAAGGCGATAAATCGCACTCTGGGAAAACTCCTGTCCGTAGTAAGAAAATTAGAAATCGAGGTCAGGGCAGCTGGCCACATGACCAGACCAGCCACGGCCAAACACCCTGTCGGGTATAGCAGCAGCGTACTACCGTCAGCAACCACAGGAAGCTTCATCAGCAAAGGTCTGCCTGAGCCCGGTAGAGCCAGACATGCCCCATGTATGAAAAATCGGCAGGTTGATAAGCTAAGAAGAAGAACGCAATAAAGCAGTAAGCCCATTATTATCGGGGGGTTTTTCGAGCGAAACGCGCGCATGTGAATCGGCCTGTTGGACGTTGTGATGGCGCGATGCATGGGCTGAAATCTAAAACTAAGCTTAAACCCAGAAACAATTAACAGCGTTTAGATTCATTCTCCTGCTGAAATATCTACATACATTGCTGCAGAGCACACGCTTAGTATTTTCTTCCAAACAATTTCTGCGTAGCAGACCCTAAGTGACCAGCCATCGGGCGACCAACCAAAAACAACCCACTCCCCGGTCTTTCCCGTTTTATTGGCGCGGAGCGGCTTACTACGCTATTGCGATCAGCTGCCTGGACGCGGCGGTAAGCGGCATCAAAATAATGACGCAGCCCCCCTCGTTGCGGAGGCAAGCCGAATCTGATTTCTGATCATCGCCGATGATTGTGGCGTCGAACAGCTGACCAGTTTCGGCTTCGGGTTGGCGTGCAGCCTCCGGCCACCCCGACCACCGACAGTCTGGCCGCCACCGGCGTGGCGTTTCAAGGCAACACCGGGCTATGCCTACCTGCTCCACTTACCCGCGCTGCGCTGTTTCAGTGGCCGTTATCCGCGCGCACCAGACGTCCAACACAGCGATGTATCACCGATTTGCCAACTCCCAGACCTCTCCCTTCCGAGCAAACCTGCCCGTTGTGGCTAGCGGGACCAGGGTTATTGTCAGTGCTTATTCGGCAAAATTTCACGTGACAGGTCGGACGTCAATCCGCCAACCATCCCTTCGGTGGACGAAGCTTATCAGGCGCTAGCTTGGGGACTACTTTTGCTGGCTATTTTGATGGCGGCCCGCGTCCGATGACGTAAACCCGCAGGCATGGATAAACCTGGGCCAGCAGGTGCATTCACCCTATACCGTGGCTTTGTGCCCTTTGCCTCAGACCATCCTCAAGGTAATGTTGATAGCGGCGCTTGCATCAGCAAGCGGTGCATGCGAAGAGGCTCAGTAGCGCCAATTCCTCAGTGCCCGGCAAGGTCTTGCCTGGAGCGGGCGGACTGTTTGACCCCAGCCAGCAAAGGCGCGGCCCAGCTACGGCGTATCTCGATTTCCACTTCGGCAGGAACGGGGCCTATTACACCGCCGAAGTGGTTCAGCGGATGGCCAACAGCGGCAGAAACTGCAGAGTAAACGATCCCGCACACGCCTGTTACCGTACGCAATTGGAATCCAACTTCGCCATAGACTGGACTTCAGTCGCAAAGTGATGGACCAACCCTGGATGCTTTCGCTCGGTACTCCGCCATCGCACCGCGCCACTGCAACCCGCGCCAGCAAATTCTGGCCCGGAAGCCGGAGCACTGGATACCGGAATTGGCCTGCGATAAAACGGTTGCCGATACACGGGCAACTGATGAACCAAGACCATGGAGGCACTGGTACAGAGATCGCGCGTGGCTTGCTTGGCAGCCGGGGTTTATATCGAAGGACGGCTTCCGGCCGAGCTGGAATACAACCCCGCCGCAATACCGTGTCGCCTTCGTCGGCGACAACGGCACCTACGGGCAGTAGCGTCAAGGAGCCTTTCTTGCCGCGCGCAGCAACAGACGGTATACAGGCGTATCTGGGTGCGTTGATCGTGGGACTGCGCCCTCTGTTGAGCAACCTGGAGCGGTCCGTTGGCGCCATGGGTCAAACTCCACGACCTCTATCACTGTTCGCCACACATACGGCGGCGCAGACCTTGAGCGCCCGGAAGTGGCCGAACCGGTGGATGCGCAACCCATGGACGGACCTATCTGGCCAATGCCGACGTCTGCGCCCATACGGGATAGCAACTTCTTCATGTCCGGGCGCAAATCTGGGCCAGCGCCATTCCCCAACCCTTGCCGTACTCACCCGGATGTGAATATCTGCCTTGCAACTTCCTTCCCGCAGAAAGGCTTGTGCATCTCCGAGGCGGTACCTTGGTTATGGCGACGATGGGCGTTGTTGCCTGGGGCAATCGTTTCAGCTCTGCCTGCGCGGTGAACCACCTACGGGTAGACGAAGGCGAAAGCGCCCTTTGATATTTCTCGCGGAAACCCAGCGTACGTCGAGATGACACTTCAAGCTGCTGCAACTGGGAGGAGCCAAACTGCGCCGCCGGGGATGGCAGGCCTGACCCAGCGCTCGAGGTATCTATGAAATTCAACTTGAAAAGCGGCTCAATCCAGGGCCTTGGACAACTTTGCCGCCCAGGATTGCTGGACCCGCCCTGACTGTTGACGCCCTTGATTCAGCAGGAAGGCATTACAACACTCTGCTGGCCCAATGCTCGACAGCATCATCACGTCCGAGCCTGCGTGCCCGGCGACGGCAACACTGACCGCGTGATCAACCAGCAGGATCTGGATGACTGGGCGGTGTCGCCGAACTCAACGACCGGCCGCTCCAGTGGTACGACTTCAACCTGGGATGGCCTGGACCGACGGCCGCTGACCGGCAATTATTGAGGACAAATCTCGGTTTGGAATGCCTGTAACACCAGTGGAAAAGCGATATAGCGCAAAGTTGTATTGAACGTGCGCTATATCGCGGTCAGGACATTGGGGGTGAAGCCCGTGCCACAATAAGCAAGGCCCTGACTGCTTCAGGCCCATAACCCATGTTCGTAACGGGCAGACCGAATGAATTTATTTCAACGCGCCTTTTACCGCAAGTTCAACCCAGACAAGAACCCGGCGATCTGGAATGGGGCCTTTCGGCATAGCGAAGACCAATCTGCCGGACCCTGTGCTGATCGGCAAGGACCGGTGCGGGCAAGTTCGTCACTTTACGCGCGGTAACCGGGCTCCGGACGATATCGAAGTGGTGGGCCGTGGGTTTAGCCCTGCACCGAGACCGCAGTACGCTACGACTTTCCCGCCAGCAACCCCGGTGCTACCTTTTATGGACACCCGGGGCTTGGCCGAGGCTGGCTACGACGCTTCCGAGGATATCAAGGCCTGCGAGGGCAAACAGCCATGCGCTGGTCATCGTCATGCGTGCAGACGACCCGGAACGTCCGAGCTGCGGCGCCGCGGCCAAGCAGAGGTCAAAAAATCCGCAAAGATTCGCAATTGCCGCTGCTGGTACACACCGCCCATAGAGCTGCTCGATTACCCTGAAAAACAACGCGATGCATCCTGCAACAACCAGGACTGCCGTAGAGGCTATCTGGGTGATATCGATTAGGCTCCCGGTCGATCTGGTCGGCCGTACGGCCAGCCAGTGGGGCATTACGGAACTGATCGAAAAGCCTCGGGGCAGTCTTTCTACCCGATGATCGCTTGAACTCTTTGAAAAGCAAGAAAAAGCGCTCCGTGAAGAAAACCAATTTCGAGCATTTCAAACCGAAGTCTGTGGTACGCCGGTGCTGCTGGCGCGACCGACGCCGTCCCGATTGACTCGGACTGGTAAACCGTACCCGCCATCCAGACCAGATGCTGCATAGCCTGGCCATCAAATATGGGGGCTGGAGTGGACCAAACGCCTGCTTACCGAAAGATGATCAGTACTCTAGAGTGTAGATTTGCGGTGCAGTACGCGGCGCGATTTGGCTGCAAACAAAAACTGGTCAGCTGGATACCGGTTTACGGCCACAACGGTTGGCGCGGCGTCCGCTGCGTGACCAAGCTATTGTGTGACTTACGCCATGGGGCGCGTGGGCACAGCATGTATCTTTTCACCAAGGCAGCGGCAAGCCCACCTCCCCCGAAGAACTCAAAGCCACCTACAAACGCCGCCTTCGAACACATGCTGCCGGTAGCCAAAAGATGACACTGAAAAAGCACCGTTAACGCCGTTACGCTCGGCGTTGCAGCTATGCCAAACCGGCTGGGGCCCGTCCTTGCTGATGCATTTCTGCTGCCATCGGCTTGCTTGGCTGGCTGTTCGGTTGTACGCCGATTATCCGAAATACCAACTACATACTCACCTTTGTCGGGCTGCTCGGCCTGTCACGGCTTGGCAGCAAATGCTGACCGTACTTCTTCGCGGCCCGCAGGCGGCGCAAGATCGCACCGCAAATTGAAAGCCATTTGGAAGCCAGCCTGGAAAAGAGCTGGGAAACCCCAGCCTACTGGACGCCCTGGGAACAAACAGGGTGCAGCAAGCGCTGCTGCCGGAAGTTGGGCACTCTGGGCAAAAGCACGAGACGTGGCGCAGACGTGCCCGACCAGGGCGCGCTCATACTGGCCCCGCAGCGTCGCCCGAGCAGTACGCAAGGCAAGCAAAAATCCGAGTGGGCCTTCTCGCCATCGCTCTGCTGGCAATCCTGGAGCAGCTACCCAGCGTTACCGCCGCACGTCAAGGCCAACGTGCCAGGGACAAACCACCTTAAAGTCTCCCACGTACTCTGGCTGGAAGAAAAAGCCGACCAGTTCGCAAACCGGCCATTGGACCCCTGGTCAACGTCTACCGCAAGGTTTGCGCATGCTCACTCCGGAAGGCATGCTCGCCGAGCTCGGCAGCCAGGCCCTGGGGCAATCCTATTGAAGGGCGCAGTATGAGATGCAGCAGCCGCCTGAACGCCTTGGCTGCTTGCTGGAAGTGCTGCGCTCGGCCATCGAATCTGTACGGCGGGCATGTTTTCGCTTGAAGATGACGACTGAATGTCACCCGCTTGCACGGCGCAAGGGACGACACCCGTAATGCGGACAAAACCGAGCCATATCCGCATTTTGCCCTGATCGGCCAGACGGGCGCTGGCAGTCCTCGATCACTCAATGGCCCGGACCGAAGGCTGGCAAGCCGAAACCAGCGCCCTGCCCTTCGACCGATCGCGGCCTGGTTTACGAATGCAAGGTTTAGGACGGCATTCCCTTTACTGCGCCTGCGCGACTTGCCGGTCTGAACGGGACGCGAAAATCGAGAAGATATTGTTCGAGGAAATGGTCCAGTCCGATATTGGTGCTCTGAGGTACTGCCGGCCAATCAAACCGCGGCGCGCAAGCTGGATCAGGGAGTTTCGGCGAGCACTTCCGCCAATGGCACAGCAAGCGCATCCACTATCACCCCCGCCGCTGATCGCCTAGCTGAATCAGGTAGACCGCCTTGCATCCAGAAACGGACTTGGCAACCGCCCTACGAGCTGGACCACCCCGAGCCAGGCAGGCAAGCAGAACTTGATCCGCGAAGCACTGGGATTTCAACGGGAAGTCCTAGGCCTGGATGACATTTCCTTCCGCTGTCGTTCTCGGCCCGGAGCGCGAGCAATACACGTCGACGCGCTGCCGTGACCTGCTCAAGCCAGCGTTATGACAAGGCCATCAATGTGCAGCTCAACCGCAAGCGGCGCAAAGCCAGCGGCTTTTTCCGCGTTCGCGGGAATGGAAGCGCAGCACGGCAGGCGGCGGGGTCACTCTATGAACTATTGCGGCCGCGCGACAAGTAAGCCGGACCTAGCCTATAGGCGTAGAGAGCTTGATGCACCGCTGCAAAATCTCGGCCGCTCCAGATCATCTCGTAATGTGCGGTCTGCACTTACTGACTTGACCAATCTGGGAATTTGTGAAAGCAGCCCCCAAGCCAATGCCCTCCGGCTGGCGCACCGAGTGAAAGCGCAACGCAGTGGCTTTGGCTTCCAGTGCACTGCGGCCGAGCGCGCGTTGAGGGCCTGTAATCGCTGGCGTGCGTAGATCGATCCTGCGCGGCACCGCCAGCGCGTCCAGCGTTCCAGCTTCATTGACAGCGCGCCGTCAGCCCGCGAAACACGAAGCGCTCGTAACGCAGGTCCGGGTACCTTCGGACCAATAGGCCTGCTGGTGATAGCGCACTTCGGCAATCGCCGTTTCCATTTACTATCGCCCAGGTAGCAGCATGGCAAAGGAGCCAATCACTAAAAGCGCGATCCCCTCTGGATTCACATGGGGTAAAAGGCTGGTCTGCAGTGCGTAGGAGCAAACCCTGAATACCAAACGAATATCACCACGTGGCAGCATCTCCAGGCTTGCCCGCCTGGCTGAGCATTGCGCGGGTGGTCAAGCGACTGCAGTGCATAAAGCTGCTCGAATCCTCCGCCACTTGGCGAGTCTTCGAAAATTGGCAATCGGCGGGAATTTGAATGCACCAAAAAATTCGGTAGCACGAAAACGGTGCTGTCAGGCAGGTACCTCAAGGCTGGTCAGCCGTTGACCACTGGCCACCCCGCAAGCGCGTCGATGCCCCGCGAAGGGGTTTCATACACCGCGACAATATCGGCCCTCGCCCAATCCACCTACACAGCGGCGAGCGGCCGAAGAAAAAACGCCATTATCGTTTGGCATGCGCATGAATCCGTAGAGGTTTTCCGGTGTTATCGAAAAATGGTCCGCAGCGCGCGTGCATGTTCAACACAAAAAGCACCCGCGTAAAGTGGTCGCGATCCATGATTGATCGATCGCCAGCCGTCCTTGGCTTGGCCCGAGCGTAGTACTGTGCGAAGACGCGCAGAATCGCCTCGCCCTGTCCCCCGTTGCACCCCATTTATCCAGACCCAATGGGCGACCAGCGGTGCGCAGGCCCGTAGCGGGAAGCGGCTTTGCTGTCGGATGTAGCAAGCGCAGGTCAGCAATGACAACAACCTTTGTAAAACTATCTACAGACACTATACTCCAATATAAAATATCTGTAAACAAAAACCGCACAAAGCACAACTTAAACTGCTTGTAGCCTGCGCTTCGCCTGGAGGGTTCCCTTTTAGCCCTTAGGCGCGCCGCCAGACAGTTGCCAACAGGTGCTGCTGCTCACGCGGCAAGCCGCAGGACGATAGTAGTGCTCATCTCGACAACCCGCTGCCTGCATAAATGCCCGCAGCGTTTCCAGACGGTAATAGGGCGGCATAGCGATCACCGGTCCAGCCTTCCTGATCCTCACCTCGGGGTTTGAAGCTGAAACAGCACGCCACGGGCTTCAGGCTCTGGTGCAACTAGCCGAAAGCGCCAGGCAGCTTCTTGCTGGGATGTGAAACAGGGTTGGCGTTGTGCGAAAATGCCATCAAAGCGCTCGGCGGCAGATCCAGTGCGAGAAAATCCTGCAGCCAGACTTCGCAGCCGCTGTCCTGCCTTGGCCCATTCGACAAAGGCTTTCGCAACCATCCAGCCCCACGGCACATGCCCCATCGCCTTGAAGGTGCGCAGATCACGCCCCGGCCCACAGCCCATATCCAGTTATCTGCCATGGCGCAAGGAGCCTGGATTATTGCCGGCAGCAAAGCATCGGATGTTCTGCTAAACATACGTTGTGATCGCCGCGTTGCCTTCACGAAAGCCACGGCGTTCTGCTCAAATACATCAGGTCTGCCGACCAGCTCGCCATCTCATTTTGCTCTCTGTCACTCTTCACAGGTTTCCAGTTCATTGCTTCAATACCTTTTAAACAAACTGGATTCTAAACCCCTGTTTCAGGCTCTCAGGTTATCTCAAATTCAATTGGACCAACCAATGATCTGCGTTCGATTGCAAGCCGCATGCTTGCTGGATGATTTTCCCGTGGCATTTCTCGGCGGAGGTAGGGCCTTTTTCGCGCCCTTTTTTGGCCTTTGTCTTATCGTTTTCCTGTTCCTGAAAAATCAGCGACGCCGCGGCGTTCGCCAGCTATCGCTGTTCGAACTGGTCATGATCCTCCGCTAGGGTCAGCCGCGGTGAGTGGTCCTTTTACCGGAGGACGTACCGCTATTACCTATAGCCATTTGGTGTTTATCAACCCTACTGCGCTTTATCGTCTCACTGTTCTGGGTACCAGTCACAGCAAACACTTTTCCAACTGGTGGAGGGCAAAGCCCAGAGTGACCATCATCAAAGGACGGTGTGTACGAATTGAAAAGCCTGGACCATTTAATATTTTCAGCAGAACGAGTTCTTCATGGGAGCTGCGCCAACGGGGGTAAACACCTGGGGCAAGGTTCCGCTTGGCATTCTAGAGACCGATGGCGACGTAAGCCTGTATTTTACTCGTCAGAAGACGTCAAGCCGGGGCTGTCTGTTCTCCCTCCAGAGCATCGCCCTTTACAAGCTACGCCCGCAGGCGGAGACCATGCCTGTGTTCGCTGCGCGCATTTACACATCATATGAAAGTCAAGCAACGGCGCCATGCCCTCGCTGCGGAAAAATGACATAATGGTCCGCCCGGCGTTAAGCTCACGGTGAACGTGTTGCCAATAAAAATAGTACCAGGACGCATGAGCGATCGGCGCTGTTCCGGCCAGCAACTCAGTAGCCCAGTCGATTAAACACGCGCAATTTAAGGCTGATATGCCGGTTGGCGATAGGCTATAAGAGCGGCATCGAGTCCCAGGCGTCCAATCCTTTTCGAAAAAAACAACGCCACCAGCTCGCTACGCGCAACGTGGGGTGCCAGGGACATGTAAGGTTTGGCAGCCAGATGATGCCCAGCCCAGCCGCCCGGCCGCAAAGATAGGCCATGCATCATCCACCGCCAGCGGTACTTGCGCCTTGACCTGGCAATTGCTCATCGCCCCCGCTGCAAAGCTGTACGGGCAAGCTCGGCCCGGTGCGCGCCCAATAGGAAAAGCCCACGGAGTGTGGTGCTCGGAGCGCTCCAGTTCCAGCGGGTGTTCTGGTATTGCGCAGGTTTTGGAGAATAGGGCAGGGCGCAGCGAACACGCCAAGCTGTAGATCAGCCACCCGCGGGCCCATCAGCGACAGGTTCCGTCAGTTCGGCCGGCGCGTACCACGCAATCGACGTTCTCAGCGATCATATCGACAATCCGATCCGCTTCACACCCATGTCGATCTTGAATCTCCGAGGTAAGCGCGCTAGAACGCGGCAGTGCCGCGTATCAGAATCATCCGGGCCGGCGGGCTCGGCACATCCACCCGTAGCCGCCCCTCTGGTGTTGCCGGATAGCGCCGGGACAGACTGTCTCGGCATCGTGCATTTCAGCCAAGCAAATGTATTTACCCGCTGGTAATTTACACCGCGACCATCGGCGGTGACATTGACCTTGCGCGTGTGCGGTTTCAGCAGCTGGACCCCCGCAAAACCGCGCCTCCAGCTGTTGCACCAGCTTGCGTGACGGTTGGTCTTGCTCATGTGCAGGCGTCTCGGCGGCCTTGGGTAAAAGCTGCCCCGCATTTCCCACCACCCCTTGGCAAAAACGCCTGCATTTGCCATCAAACGGTTCCATTTCTGCCCCGCTAAAAGCCGGTTGATTGTTTGGAATTCACCAAAAAACAGTTCTGATTTACTCTCGGTTCAGTTTATTCCGCCAGACGGCAAAGCTTTCTAGAGTAAAGCTGCATCGGGCCTCCCACGGCCCCCAAATTGATGTTGGAGGTAGTTATGTCAACAAAACGTGGGATGTCGTTTTTTCGCCACCCGGGCCCCGCCATGCTTCTTGTACGAACAGCACCACTACCTCACCGGCCATTCGGTCGAATGGTTTTTTCTGTTTCCGCTCCGGGGGCAGGTTGGAAGGAAGGCCCCGATGGGGCACTTCCCGAAGCCGGAACCTGTTGGGCTTCAGGTTCGCGGGGGCTTTGGCATTTCAAGACCTGCAAAATGGGGCATTTCCTTGGAAAGGGGCCGGCCGGGGCCAGCAGGATTTTTGGGGAGGGTATTTGTGGTAGGGACGTTGGGGACGGTCTTTTATTTTTCTTCCCTTTTTCTTTTCCCTTTTTTGTAT
>Ga0163217_1098720_pt1 | contig 11648 bp, 11 predicted proteins | sample SynspAceP_FD_185933 | JGI IMG/M metagenome (GOLD analysis project Ga0163217, IMG submission 185933) | Saline lake microbial communities from Ace Lake in Antarctica - Synechococcus sp. Ace-P (PacBio error correction) | ecosystem: Environmental > Aquatic > Non-marine Saline and Alkaline > Saline ... | reverse complement strand
CCTCGTAACCCAGCGTCCGTCTGGCGAATAGCCAGACGGGGACCGCTGGCATATTTCATCATAATTCAACGTTGTCAGGGCTCCCCGCTCCATTAGAATAGCCGCGACTTCCGATTTTTTATTCCGCCGCAACCACACGTTAAAGGGGAAAGGATAGACTGGCATGGCAAGAATTATCACAAATGGCCAAACTGGCACCAAATGTGTGCTTACGACATACGGCGGCACCGTGTTCTGCTCTGAAGCCGCGGACGCCTAGAAGAAGAAGGCATCGCGTACTGAAGCTGAAATATCGGCAAACCCCGGCCAGCTTTGAGCTTGATGTTACCTGAAGAATTCAGCAAGACGTCTTCTACAACATGGCACCTGGGCCCAGGGCCTATGGTGGAATCCTAAGGCCTGTTTTTCGCACGCAAAGCGGTCATGCACTATGCCAGCATCGCGGCATTCGACAAAGTCGACATGATGACATTTACCTGTGGTGGGATAACGGGGTCAGCGAACTGATCGTGATGTCTATGCAGGCCATGCCTCCAATACCGGCCGACGCAAGTGTTGATTCGCGGCCCCTGACTACCCGACTGTGGACCGCCGCGGTAGCGCTTTTCCAGCGCAGCCCGTTGCACTATCACTGCGATGAAACAGAGGCTGAAGATTTCCAGACATTTGATGACATCCGCCGCCAAAATCAACCAAACGCACCGGGCGATTGTGCCTGATTAACCCCAAACAACCCTTACCGGCGCGGTCTAATTCCACCGGAGAGCTGTGACCAGTGATTGAACTGGCGCGGGCCCCACAACCTGATCGTTTGTCTGACGAGATTTTACGACAAATTCTTTACGATGCGTGAAGCACGTTTCTACCGCCGTTCCTTCGCCGATGACTGGCTATTTTTCAAACCTACAACGGCCTGTCGAAAAATTATCGTGCTGCAGGCTATCGATCCGGGCTGGATGATCATCAGCGGCGCCAAACACAAAGCCACCGACCTGGTGAGGGCATCGAAATGCTCCGAACATGCGCCTGTGCGGGCCACGTGCCAGCGCCCAGCTGGCCACTCCGACGGGCTTTGGGGTGGCTACCAATCCATCAACGATTCTTGGTGATTCCCGGGCGGCCGCTGTTCGAGCAGCGCCAGGCGGCGTGGGAATTGCTCAACGACATTCCGGCGTCAGTTGGGCGGTAAAGCCCCAAGGTGCACTCTACTTTGTTCCCCAGACTGGATCCCAAGCGCGACGCCCATCGTCAACGATGAGAAGAAAACTGGTACTAGACCTGCTGATTCAGGAAGATAACTGCTGGAGCAGGGTTCCGCTTTTAATGTGAAAGGACGACAGCATCTGCGGGTTGTTTTCCTTCGCGCAAAGACACTCTGGCCGATGCCGTGGCCCGCCTGGGGCGATTCCTGAAAACAAATACAAAGCAGTAGGCTGTCACCTCTTTTGGCGGCCTGATTCCAACAGGCTTTTTATAGGGCACTCCCAGGCGGCGGGTTCTTTACAGAGAAGGAGCTATTGAGAATTACTGCTGTTTCTGGCCACCAACCTAGCGGGTAATCCTGGTAGCCAGTTTTCACTTGAGATTAACTGGAGTATAGTATCAAACTATCCTGGCCAGAACGGTATATGATTACGGCTCTCCTGCTGGTGTTTGCGGCCATATTTTGGCTTTGCCGCTCTCTTATATCGCTAATTTTGATTTTTCAAACCCATGGCGAAATGGAGCACCCAAGCCCGGGTGATGACACACTGCGGCACACCGGTGGGAGCGATGTTATCGAAACCGTGGCCGAGCTTGGCCAAAAAAGCGCGCGTAATTGGGCGATGCCTGAGGTGGCCCATTTTTCCCGCCAGTCATCCAACGCTTTTGCCACCGCTGGAACAAAACAAAGCGTTTGGTGGGCGGCTAGTGAAGGGCCTTGCTTTCAAACCGGTTTCAGCAAAAGACGAGGTTTTCGCGCTGTGATGGAGCCATTGAAATTCGGCCACGTTAGCCAATGGCGACATGGTGACCCTGGCGTTGATTCCAAAGGCGTGGATAAACACCTTTGTTAATTTTCGCCGCGCGGGTTTATGGTTCCTTTGGTCGACGCGTAGGTTCAAGAATCAAGCGGCCACGGTATGCTTTCTTTTATTTGTCAGGCATGGCTGGCAGAGCTTGTTTTAGGCATTTGGCCCAGCACCATTGTGTTCTGGTTTTCTCTCGCCCGCGGGATTTCGCGCGACCAGCGCCGGCGCCCAACTGGCCGGCCGCGCAAGGCCATGATTCAGTGCCCTGGGACGACTAAAAACAAGAAAGCCAAGTACCAGACCAGCATTGGCCCGATAACCCTGCAGCGTTTGCCATTTCAACGGGCCATTCGGAGTGGCCTGAGTGCTTATTGTTCATGACTCACCCGCGCGAGAACGGCGCATCGAGGCCGTATACAGGCAGGCCAAGCTTTTAAAAAAAGTATCGTGTACTGGCAATTGCTGATAGACGTGGAAGACGATTCTCAGCGTTTTTATGGCGTACCAAAACCTTGGACCCGTTACGCGGAGGCAACTCTGAACAAATCTGATCTTTGCGCCATCTGCATTATTTTTGGTGATTTATCCGCCTGGCTCTGTGGTGGCGGCAAGCCGACCATTTAGAGCTGACGCCGCAAACCCTTAGCGCCAGCTGGCAAGGCTGGAGGGCACAGCTTGGGAGGGCGCTCTATTCCTCCGCGCCAACCGGGCTTTGCAAAAACATCACGATTTTGGACATACCCAGTGTTCAGCTACGCCAACGGAATGTTTCAAGCTACAGGCGCTGTCAGATTGGTGAGCAAGCCTGCCCGGGATCGCCCGCTTGCGGGCTGGTAGTTGGGTATCTGCGGCCTCGATTCTAGTGTATCGCTATCGTTTGCTGAAACACGGCGCATGGAACTGCCCTCGCACGTAAAAGGCTGCGTTGCCAAACGGGTGATCTACGACAACTTTTAAAACGCGGCTGAACCCAAACGCTACCTCGACGTTATACTCAGCGACCGACACCTGCGGATAAAGACGCGGCTTCACGGGGCGCTGCTACGCATGGGGGGGCGTTCTTCCATGTCGCTGTTTGCGGCACCCGAAGCTGGGCCCTCCGCCTGGGCCGCGTGATTATTCCCAGAGCCTTGAATCATCAGCCGACGTTTTTTGGCCACCGCCTCTGAGATGCACCTACATCACTGCGCTGAAAAAACTGGCTTTGCCAGTCGCAAAACGATTGCGGTATTCATGTGGTGCCGACAGTTGACGACCAGTGCCCTGATCAAAGTCTTTCGGCACCAGGGTGTGGGCTACTTCGCCGCCACCCACGGTTGATTCGTGACGAAGTGTGCCGGCAATACCAAGTTACCCACATTGCCACCATGGACGAGGTTCAGGACACGCTGTTCGCCATCACCGCGATCACGGCAGCACGATGCTTCGGTGCAGGCTATTATTGAAGGACCTATGGCCATTCGTGAAAAGCATTCGAAAATTCCGTGTATAAGGCGAAGAAACTTTATTTTTCGAGCCGTATTAATGGATGATCAAGTCTTACACCCATGCAACGTGCACCACACAGGAGTGAGCGATCAGTTGAAAACGATCCATAAGTTGTCGGGCTTTGAAGGCGGTAAGGTTATCAACACCCTGAAATTGCGAGGGGCTACGAAGCGGTGCGCTGCAATACGATAGGTGCCCGACAAGTGCGTTATATACCTGTGGCGTTGAACAGCCGTTTGAAGTGTTGACATTGCAACGGTCGGTGCGGCAATTTCGTTTGTCGACGTTTTCGGTGATAACCGGGTCACCATTCACTACAACTATGTGACACCGCCATCGGACACGCTGGGCGCGAGGCGCTATCACGTGTTCGAAGTGTCAGGGGCGGCTACCGGCGAGATGCCTGGCAAAGGGAGAAGTGCACTCCGAACCTTTTGCTGCTCGCGCTAAGGCGCCGCTTTTAAACAGCGGCCCGTCGGGATGGCCTGCAGGATCGACTTTCTACAAAACCAGAAACAGGACTTAATGGGCCTGTCTTTAGGTTGTGAGCCGTAAGCGCGACATCAGATATTGCTTGAATCCCAGCCGAGCGGAATGCTCTCCCATTGGATTTTGCTTGCTGCCCTTAAGCTGGATTTTCAGAACTAGAGCATTCACGGCGCACCGGATATTCCCTTGCGGATAGCCGATTCGAAGGCTTGGGCGCGCTTGTGTTCGTCGCCCGTTCCATGCTCGAGCCGAAAGCGGGCCGGTACGTCACGGCGCGGACGTAGGCAGTTATTGGCAAACAGTTGCACCGCAATCGTCGCCGGCGGGGTACTGGTGGCAATGCCAGCTTACTCTAGAGGAGGCTGGGGCAAATAACATGGCCTGCCTGTTTGCGCACGGGCGCAAGCCAAGGAATCGGCGGGACAGCGCCCGGTATAATGGTTTCGGTGCCAATGCACTTGGGCCTTCCAGACGTGTAAAACCGGCGATGATGGCGGACGATTGCCCAGCCAAACTGCCTGCAGCAGCTGCGGGTCTATGTTAGGTTCGTTTTTCCCACACGTCCAAACACTAACGGTGGGCGCCTCTGGGGCTGCTTAAGCGGGCTAGCAAAGCGGCGTTGTTCGATCAACTTCAACCTCGCCGTGTTGATCAGAGCGTGATCGACCTGAGTGTCGTCAAGCTCTTTGCGCTCCAGCAGTGATAGGTTGGGTGTTCGCGCCTCGCGGGTTAGCGGAGTGTGCCCAGCAGTTACCAAGTCTACACTCAAAGCGCTCGCTCAAGGCTGGGAAAATTCGAGTCGCGCTGGGCTGTTCCAAGCCGTCGAAACTGGGCCTGCTAGCCTTGGTGGATCGCAAAGAAACAAACGGTAAAGCCAAGCGTTCCAGCCTTTGCGGCCAGTAACCCGCCAACGTGCCAGCCCCACAATTAAACCTCGTGGCGCGGCCTAGTTGCTGAGCCCGCGCCTGGATGCGTGCACGAAGCCGACAGGCCAGAACGATACTCCACCACGCTGTTGGCATTGCAGCCGGGCGGCGCAAAAAAGGGAGATACCCTGAGATTCTAACCAGAACTGATCAATATGGTCGTACCAATGGTGGTGTGGTACCACCAAAACGCACCGGCTGCCTTTCCAGAAGTTCGCGAATTTACCGGGTAATCCGAACGCCACAGCAACACATCGGCGTCGCCGCACCTGGTCTGGCTGAGCTCTCGGCGCTGGCACCCGGCGGATGTCCCACCAAAATCGGAAAAAAACAGAGTCCAGTAACGTAATGTTTTCGTCTGCAACGAATCAAATGCCGGTCGTCCGTCTTTTTATCTAAACTGGTATGGAGTCTAAAACCGTTGTATCTCAAACCTTTGTGTCTTAAACGCTTATCTCTGAGCTTTTGTGCCCAGCGTCTTGTTCAGAGCTGTGGTCAGGTCTTTTCTAAAAAGTGCGCCTGACGATTCAGCTTATTGCGCGCGGCCGGCTATTGCCACTGCGCGTTGCCGCTCGCTACGGTTACAGGCGGGCGGCGGCCCTTGTGGGGCCGACGACCCGCGTTTTACGGGCGATCGAGCGTTGTTCCATATCGCACCATCAAAACGCTTGTCTGGAACTCGTTACAAGGCTTTGGCGATGTACTTTTCAATCGCCGCAGGCGGAAAGAATCGTCTTCGCCGGCCAAGCTGAAGACACGCCGGTGCTGCCGGCACGACGGTGCGGGCGATTACGGTGTACGTATCTTGGCGCTAGTCTGGCAGATTATAGTTGAACAATGGGTTCACGCCATTTAACGTGGATACCACGGCCTTGCGACGTTTCTGTAGCCACCAGCACCTGAATGCTGCGCGCCTTGAACTGTTTCAAGGGTTTTCAGGCGTTTGGCTTGGGCAATCTTCGCCAGACATCAGCGCGAAAACAGGACCCCCTGATTGCGCAGGTCTTCTTCTAAAATCACGGCAGCTGTTCACGGCGATTGGGACACCAGCGCCTTGTCCAGTTCCGGGCGCTTCAGATTAATTCACTCAGCACCCTAGTTGTTTTCATCATCCGCCGACCAGTTACACGGTCTGTTCAACCCGCTCGGCGGTTTCTGTTCCGGCTCGAATTTCCACAAACTCGGCGCCTTGGGTCCAATTAGAGGCAAGATTCAGTACATTCCTGGTTAAACGTCGCGCTTTGAACAGCAGCGTTTGACGATCTTCCTTTGGCGTACACTGCCGAATGATGCGCTTAACATTCAGGAATAGCCCATATTCGAGCATTGCGGTCGGCTTCGTCAAGACATCAGGAATATCGATATTGGTCGAGAAAACCGTCCTGAGACCCCAGAAAATCGGATGGCAGCCGGCCGGCGTTGCCACCAGAATATCCACGACTTCGTTCTGTAAACTGAATTCACGGCTGTTGTCGTAGTGCATCACCACCCACCACGGTCACGACTTTGATGGCCGGTATGGGCACCAACTGCTCAGGCGTCTTTGGCGATTTTGCAGATACGCCAAACTCGGCGGGTAGGCGCGCAGCGCCAGAACCGCGGCTCCGAGGGCAAAACTCCTTGCTGTCTTCAATCGGGGTCTTCCAGGCATGGTCTGGATCGCTGGTAATCGAAACGCGGCGGTTTTTGCCGGGCAGTCTGAGCCTGGCCGATCAGGTCCTGGCAGGCCAGGGTCCAAGCAGGGTTTCGGCCTTGTTCGGAGTGCGTATTAAAGGGCCATGGCGGGCAATGCTGCTTGCAGGCGATGATCAGATTCAGATCGCATAAAACGCAAATCAGAAGGGTGTGGCTGCGATCAACAGTAGGACTGTCAATAACGGGACTGTCACTTAGCACTTGGAGATGTTGTTAGTCAGCAAGCAGGACGTTCGGGATTGCTGTCAGTTTGAATTACTATTCAATGGTCATACGTTTCGGTGTGTCCTTGGTATTCGGGAGTCGAACCGAACAGCCGCCCATAATGGCGGCAACCTCCCGTGCATTCTTTTGGCAAGGCCTCTGTAAGCGGAGCCCTTCGGTTCATAAAAACGCATTACGCGTATGTAAAAGAATTCGCTGTCACGGCAGGGTATGCTGCTGTAAAGCCTCAGGGGTCTATTCTCAAATCCGCTCGCACCGGCTCAGCAGCATCCGGTGCAGATACGCTATCGCCTGGCAAGCAACCCGGTGGCAAAACAGATGCAGTGGATCGGGCCGCCCCTGCCCGCCAGGATTGTCAACGCTGATATGAAAGCGCCCGTCACAGGCCAAAGCAAACAGCATGTCCAAAGCCTGGAGGTTGTTACCACACCTGTTCGAAAGCAAACTTGCTGCTCACGGCTACGACCGTCAGGGCAATACCAGTAGCCGTAATCTTGCAGTGTGCGGCGGATATTCACCGGCAATGCACAAATGACTGATTTCGTGCAACGGCGCGTTGGAAAAATAGCCATTGGGCAAAGATTCACCTGATGCGGGCCTTGGGCCCAGCAGGAAATATTCCGGTTCAGTTGTCGCCACGCACCAGAACAGTCTGGCAAGGCTGACCGACACAAACCATTAAATAGCATGTAATACGTTTGCTACAAGCTTGCATCATTGGGGCCCTATTGTGCGGGCTTTAAACAGCCCCAATGCCAGCGTGACTTGAGCCTGCGTCAAGGTACAAAAATGCTGCAGCCGGCAAACACGGGGAAACTTGGGCGCAACATTTGCCCTCTACACCCTGTGGGTTTTCGACTCTTCGTTTGGCCAATAAAGTCTCAACATGATTGTTACTGCCACAGCCCGGCAACGCCTCGGGGCTTTTGCAGCTAGCGCACTTGTCGCATGATGGTTTTTTTGCTGGCGCACAGACACCGCGTCCGCTCACAGGATGCCCACCCTCTCAAGTTTTTGGCGGCCAGTTTCCGGCTGGCCAAGGTGACTTCTTCTGTCGATCAGGGTTGCCTTTTATTACCGCAACCGACGGTGGACCGACGCTATACTAGAATGGGACATTGCCCCGGAAACACGTATCTTTTTATAAGAGCGAATTGCCGTAACCGGTCAGCGCGGGCATTAACCTCGGGGAGCTTGAAGTTTGAACGCCCGGGCGTTATCACCACGACGAAGTTTTTTGGTTGAAATGCGGTGTTTTACGACCCCCTATGCCAGTGCTCGGCCAACACCATCCAGCTGCCCGCGGGGTTCACACGAAAAGCCGAGCTTCAAGGTCAAGCATCAAGGCTGCGCCAGTTGCCGGCTTGTGCTTACCCGCTCGCAAAACCCTGCGACCTGCTGTTTTACTGCCAACAGTAATGGCTTAAGCACTTGCTGTGCGGCCCTGGGGCGAGTGGCAATCCAATTTCCGAATGCCACTCTGACGCCAGCAAACAGCCGCCCCCAACCCGGCGGACGCTGTGCCTGACACTCGCGAGTGCCGTGGCTTGCCGGCTTCATGAGCCAGCAGCCAAGCTGGCTGATCGTTGGCGTACTTTTTCCTGTTGGGCCTGGGGCTGACGTTTTACTCCCTGCGTTTGCTGCCCATGGTACCACATTATGCCTCCACTGCGTGTCTGGGCAGAATTACCGCTCCAGCGCCCATTGCTCTGTGCTTGCCTCTATTACGTGTTGGGGCGATGGCGCTGACCTACGCCGCAGGCTGGCGTGCTGACCGGTTTGCTGGGGCCAGGCTTTAACCGCAAGCCACAACTCCAAGTTCGCCCCGTGGTATTAGGCGTTTTTGCCGCGCTGTTTATTGTGTTTGCGCTGGCCACGTTTTGACGTTTTTGAATTACAGCTCCGCATTTATTCGCAATCCGCTTCAGCAATGCCAGCCAAAACCATGTCCGGGCGGCGCATTGCCAGCTGTTTGGCATAGGCCGCGCGTCGGCGTGTGGTATCGCCTTGGTGTCGGCCCCGTTGGCGGGGCGGGCTTTTGTACCAATTTCTGCAACCACGGACGCGGTCATCGGCGGATCTGGCGTGCTGGCCTTGGGCTGGAGCATGGGCGTCGCCGGTTGATGCTGTGGCGGTGGGTGGGCGCAAAATTTCTGCGACATCGGGCGTATGGAATGAAAAACAGTTCAACACGGTTACCGGCATTTCTGGCTGCTAGCACATTGCTATCTGGCTGCTGGAACGGATGCTGCGCCCCCCTGGCTTACTCTGACTTCTGTGAGGGCTGCTGATTGCCTTGGTGGGCGTTCAACTGGGCGCCTTTCGACGCCGCCAAAGCGGGCTGGCAGCGCACCCGAAAGGGCTGGGCTGGTGGCCTTATGCCTGGGGTATTGGCTCTGTTGGCAGGTGCCGGCAGGTGCCAAACGATCCGCTGCAGCCGCATGGCCGGCCGGTTACGGTGGCAACCCCGGCAGCGGTGCCGCAGGTGCGGCAAGCAACGCCCAACTTTCGCGCACCAGCCGAACCGCAGCAGATACGCCAGGCTTTTGCCAACAAGCAAAGCCGCTGGCACCCGCACTGCTGGATTTTCTACGCCGACTGGTGCATTGCCTTGCAAGGTGATGGAACGCAACGGTCAGCGCGCCGAGGTTGTTTCAAGCCGGCACCTTACAGTCTTGATACAGCTTTGCATATGACGGCTAACACGCCGCAGCAGCAGGCCCTACTTGGACGAGCTAGGCCTGTTGGGCCGCCGGGATCCTGTTTTACACAATGGTGGTCGGAAAATCGTCACCAACGTATTTTGGGTGAGATGAACCGGGGCGAATTTCTGCAAGCACCTAAACGGCGTGGATACTCGCGTAAACCGTCTTAAACAATCAGCCCGCCGCGGGCGATTCATTAAAAATTGGGAACTCCACCATAGGTTGGTCCTGAAGCCAGAAGTTGCGTGGCCGAGAAACTGACAAAACCGGGGATGTCCCGCACCAGTGGAAGGGTCGTTGCCGTTACCCGAAGAATTGCCGCCCGCCGGCACTGTCTAAAAATACGGACTGTGCAGCGATCATTACAGCGTTCGGGCAGAACAGGCCCCGAGATTCGAGTTTTCTGGTCAAATTCTGGGTTTTTCCACGGTTAGCTCCTTGGAAAAATTGGTCGATTCAACCTTTTAAATCTGTTAATTACTGGGGTATTGGACACCAGAATTCGGAACCACAAACAACCGAGAGCTCGCCATCGATCCGAGTATTATTGAACGCACATTGCCGAATCCTGGAAGTCGCTTACGAACACGCTCGCGCAGGTTTTGCAAAATTGGCGAGTTTGACTGCCCCGGGCTTTATAATCCGGTTGAAGCCCGTAAGCAATCGAAACGATCAAACAACCGCTTTTATACTTTCGAATTGGCGCGTCGGTTCAGGTCACGGACCGGTGGTTACGATCTAAAAGCGCAAAGACTTGATGGAGATCTTGATACCGTGATGGATTCGGCGAGGGAATAATTCACCATACTCGAGAACAGAGCGGTCCTGATTACCGATGAAGAGTGCAGCGTTCAGCGGATGATTTCTGTTCTGGCGAATTGGCCGATCAATTGCGCCGCCTGGCGAATTTAAAATCGTTCTGGATTTCTGGCTGGCGCGCCCATGGTTTGAAGTCGTGATTGCCCACCCTCAACCAACGCAATTCCCGTTTAGCCAGGAGCGGCGCTTGAAGCTTAAGCTCTTGCCGGTTTTTGACCAAACGGGTCACGGGTGCCTGAACAATTCAAGCCAGCGGGCAGGTAATGTGCGCCACAGGCTCAGGCGCAAGCGATATATACACAGAGAGAATGAAAACGGGTAAAGCACGTAAACAGGACCAACCGGTCATTAAACTGCTCTTATAGAGGTTGCTATTAAAACTCGGGTCAGGAAACCTTTCCTTTGGCTGGGCCCGGTTGAGCCAGTAAGCTCTGGCCATACGCGCCGCCCATGGATTTTTTCCGCAGCCATTCACCAAAGCAAACCCGGCGGCAACTCCTGCTTTTTGGGCTCGCTCAAAACGCCAAAGCGAAGCTGTCGCAGTAACGCCCGGTTGCCGGTCGGCGGGCAGCGTTTGCGTCCGTCAAAGCCGGCGTTGTTGCAATGTAGGGAAATCGCACCTGACGCTAGAAAAATACCTACGTCATTCAACGCGGCGCCAAATTACCAGTTGTTCATATAGTCGGAATCCGCCGGCGGACCCGGCACCGTTGAGCAATTTCACCATAGTGTAGGCATCGTAGAAAACAACGCTGGGCCAACCACTGTTATTTTTTGTCTTCATATTTCTCCTCCGAAGAGTCAGCGTTTAAGTGCGGCGTTAAGTGACAATGGCTAAAATAGTGTCAATCCAGATTTACCACCTTAATTACTTTTTAACTCCTTTGCCGCAACATCTATTTTCCGCCACTTTTTTTATTGCGTGTCAGGAGTGACCTTGGACATCATTGCAAAGGCCTAATGGCATTTTTCCTTCATAATTACGGTCCGCATAAACCCTTTTCTAACCCAATTGGTAAGGGGCTATGAGCCACGATTGAATCCGAACCTGACCATACAAAACTACAAGGTTGCGTAAGCAGTTTCCGGGCCATTCATGGCGACGTTTTCGTTTTGTGGGGGGAAATTGGTTGGCATTGGGCTCTGGGTTGTTTGGCTAAATTGCCCAAGCCACAAAGGGTGCGTTGGCCGGCCCTTCAATTTTTCCGGGGGAAACCTACCGTTTTACCCCCAAAAACTTCGGGGGGGGGGGGGCCATCTTTTTCTTCCCCTTTTTTGTCTTCCTTGTT
>Ga0163217_1037589_pt1 | contig 11648 bp, 15 predicted proteins | sample SynspAceP_FD_185933 | JGI IMG/M metagenome (GOLD analysis project Ga0163217, IMG submission 185933) | Saline lake microbial communities from Ace Lake in Antarctica - Synechococcus sp. Ace-P (PacBio error correction) | ecosystem: Environmental > Aquatic > Non-marine Saline and Alkaline > Saline ... | reverse complement strand
TCGTCCACGTCAAGTGATTCCGAAAAATGTAAACCGTTGGGCTCGTATGAAGATCTTGGAGAGTTATTGAAGAACGCCTCGCCTTGCGCGGTTCCGCCAGTAGTTCTCCGGACGCAACCCGTGCATCAATTGCCTTGATGGTTTGAAACCGCTGCTTCACTTGGCCGTGCGCAACATGTTCGTGCCGCTCCGCGTTAAATGGATTGGCGAAGCAGTTTTGATCTGAAAGTAGGTTGCTACCGAAAACGCCACCATGAGAGCGCCATCAGAAGAACAAGTTGATGCGAAATTGAAGATTTTTCATTTACGGGTACTCTTGGTGAACGAAGAAAACGAGGAGCTGGAATTCCTCCGATTAGAACAGTTAGTTAATGCAAGGATCAGCATTAAAAACTGCCTCGTCAGCAAGATATGTGCCAAAATACCTTAATTTGCTTTTATGTGAACCAAAACAACCAAGAATTACTAGTTTTTGACCCCTTTTTTCGCACCTGCAGGCATTGCTTCCTGAAAGGGGCTATTGTTTTCGGGCATCACAGCAATAAGAAAACCGGCGTCGCAGGGCGAGGCCGGTTTTCTTGGTCATGATCCGCGATGGAAGGTTCTGATTTAAATTTGCGACGCAGAAGTGGTCGCGTCCATCATAGCCGCGGGAAGGTGGGCCGGTCGAACGGCATTTGAAACGAGCGGTACTTGTTTGAGCAGAAGCGGAACCCAGGACTGGCTCCACGGCTCATAGCTGCACGGTTGACCGTCTGGAGGGGCCGATGGCTGCTGGCGGTAAATCACCCGGGCGTTGTTGTTTGCCGTTGGCGATTGCACCACCGATGATCCGCGCCGACGCCCAAGCCCGATAATACCAAGTGCGATGGCGTCTTTTATCGTTTGCCATGCGACGGACGCGATGTCCTGACGCTGTTGACGGCCGGTCGCTGTATCGCGGTAATTGGTAATACGGCTGAGTCATTTTGACGCTGGTAGCTGTGTTTTGTTCCACCGGCCATCACCGCGTAGGCGTGGTCGTCAGCGTGCAATCGCGGTTACGGCGGTCAAGCAGAGGTGATGCCGATTGTCTGGGCTATCGATTTCATTTGGAGGCGTCCTTTCCGGTTTGCTGTGACCGGTGTTCCCGCTGACTGAACATATCCAGGTGAAGCTGAACGGGCGGGCTGTGAAAACCGCAATCTTACCTCGTTTATTCGAGCGAAAGTCCTGAATGGTCATTGTGTCACGAAAAAGGCCCGGCGAATGCGGCGGCCGGGCTTTTCCTGTTTGGTACGTCTTGGCCGTCGATCAGGCGAGGGCGCAGATTGACCCTTTCGGCCCCTGCCACGCGATCGGGCTCGGTGATCGAAGGTTACCTTCTGGTTTTCTTCGAGGCTGGTCATCCGAAGCCTTGCACGGGCGGAGATGTGAACAAAGATGTCCGCACCCGCCATTGTCGGGCTTGATGAAGCACAAACCCTTGTCGGACGTTGAAAAAAATTTACAGGGTACAGTTTCGGCCCATGCTGTCAGGTCCTTTGATTGCCTTTCGGTCTCCACTCGGTTCCCGGACGGCGCGCCATAATTGTCATATCCCGCATTTGCGCGGGGGCTATGGCAGCAGTTCTTGAAGTGTTTGGAAAGGTTTCCTGATTTTAACGACTGAGGCCTCTGCAAACACTGTTTAATGTGCTGGGCTGTTATTTCCAGTCGTCCGAAGTTTTTGTGCCGGCTTCGGCTCGCATGTTTCTTGGTCTTCCCGTGTTCGCAAATTGCCCGAAACAGTCAAAAGATGACTTGTGTTTGTGAGGAAATTGGCAAGCAAAAAAGTTTCCATGGACATTGCCAGCCTTTGTCGTTCCGTGTTTGGCCGAGGCCGCATTGTGCGATCCGGCCAAAACATAGGCAATTATTCGACGATTGCGATCTCGGTAGCTTCAGTAGTGCCGTCTTCGAACGAGATCATCACGGTACTTGCCGGCTTCGATGCCTCCCAGTTCCAGGGCTTTCGCGAAGATGAAGATTTCGCCGGATTCCAGTTCCACGGTGGGACTGCGGGCCAGGATCAAAAGGCCTTTGACGACCCTTCCAATTATCGCCAGCGAGGCGGTGAGAGCATGGCTTGCGGATGCGAAAAGCGATTGCACGATCTTTTTCATCTGGTGTTTTCCATAGTTTGTTACCCCGGTCCCGCATCCGGCCGGCAGGTGTTGCCAGGACTGGTGTCTGGATGCGGTGGGACGGCGCTTCATATGCGCCGGGTTTAAGGTCCGCGCAACGGCGGTGTGAAAATATAAATTTTCGAGCTCGAAAGCGGCATTAATTTCGCCATCATCCAGACAGATTCGATCATGTCTTTTTTTTCCGCCCTTACTTCTCAAATTTGGAGAGCCCTGGCCAACCGACTTTCTGATGATTTTCGCCGGGCCAGGCTCGTTGTTTATTCCATCACAGCGACCGATGTGGCGTCCGTGGTGCCACATCAAAGGGTTAATGACAACTTTTGCCGCCTGGCTTGGCAGGCCATTCCAAGTTCGACGGCCATCGGGCCAGGCGATTAGAGGCTTCGCCGCTGTCAAGAACGATTTCATCTTGGTGGACGGATCATAATTCGTGACCACCCTTCGACCTCGGCCAGCAAGGCTGCACCGGTCATTGTCAGGATTGAAACTGCTGCGACAAGGATCTGGTCATAATCGTGTCTCCTAATGTGGCTGCGGCACCGGAATTGGGTGCGTGCAGGCGCGAACCTGGCGGCGATTGACTGTGTGAATCAAATCACTTGGCATCGTAAATATAATCAACAATTATCAATGGAGCATAATATCGCCATCATTGTGATCCCGCACGGGCTGAAAAGCTGACGTGGTTCGGGCTTTATGCCCGTAATCGGCTTAACCAGCCAAGGCTGTGGCGCGCCCAGATTCCGCCTCGATTTGTGGCGGACTGGCGACGGCGGATCTCAACCGTGACACGACCTTTGCGATGATTTGCTGTGCAAAATCAGGTCAGGCCGCATGTTTCGATCTCATCATGAGGGCGAATCGCGCCAGGCAGAATGGCCATTAAAGATCAGATTGCCACCGGCATAGCAAAGCGCCGGGATCTGCTCTCCCAAGGAGCACCAGCGCCGAAAAAGCGCGGCAACAGAGATTCCGTGGGACAGGAAAAAACGCATGCTTTGCGGGTGCGGGTGGTGTTTAGCGTTGACCAATGACCTGGAGCGTAAAGGCAAGCCCGGTTTGGCGAAACACACCGGCGAAACAGGACTCCGGCAGGGTAGCCAATGATGGCGGCAAGTCCGAAGCTCTCGCTTGCCAGGCCGACACCAAGTCCCAAAGATTGCAGTTGAGTGCGAAACTGGAACAAAGGAAAAGCGCAAATGGTCGTCCGCTGGGCCCGACAAAACGCCCGAACCAAGAATGACCTGGCAACGCCCACAACACGGCGCAGGCGCATGGTTCAGAAATAGTCACCATTGTTGGATCGATCAGGGACTGCCGCCTGCGAGCATCCAGATTCCGATGTAACGTCATCAAGCACTGCCGGCCAGTCACCGGATGCGGCCGCTGACCAAACACCAGCAGAGTGATGAAGGGAACGAACACACGTACATCGGTGAGAAAACCCCGAATGGTCACTGTGGTAAAGAGCAGAAACCGACCTGCCTGCAGTCCATGCCCAGAAACAGCACCAAGCCAGTCAACGCAAAGCGCGGAGTGTTGCGTTCGAAACCGGTGTGCGGCTTTCCGGGATTCGCCCAGGCGAAGGCTCGAGCAGGATCGTGGCGACGAGAAGCGCATGCCGCATGAAAAAGGAACGGACCAAGATTGTCCTTCGCTGTCGACTGGGCGACAAAGGCCTGCACCCCAGGTGGCGCCGGCGAGTAGAAGCACAGCAGATTTGGGCAAGATAACGCGGCATGGAAAAAGTCCGGGGAAAGAAGGCGGTCCGGACGGCTATTCAGGTGCGTTACCGGAGCAAGGGGGAGGCCGAGCAGGAGGTTGGTGTCACGCCCCACTCATCCGCCAGTGGGTGAGGGCTGCTATGGGACGCAGAACCATGCGCTGATGGCAGGTTTTTGTGTCGATTTGGGCGGGAAGCGGAAATTTCGTTGTACTTGCATGACAAGGGTTTCCAATCATTCCTCGCTTTTTTGTGGGGTTGCAACGACTATCGTTTGGCGCGTTTCCATTACAGCCAAGACGGCGCGCCCAAGGCATGAAGTTGCGTTATTGTCGCATCGGACGGCAATAGAATGGGACCAATTGCAGTCCGTAGGCCCAGCGAAACCGTAGCGGGTTTCAGATAGAGGTACGGACGGAAGAGCCCGAAGATAAGAAGCCGCGGATTTGTGAACCGTATGGACGTAAAGCGCTGTTGAAGCTTCCAAAGGCAAGCCGGCAGATGGAACCGCCGAAAAGGATCGCCATGGCCAAGAGAAAATCGCGCGGCAGACCGATTTTTGTCCGTCGGCGACTGAAGACCATTGCCGAGATAAGCACTTGTTGGAACAGGGAATATCTGTGGATTTGGGCAATAGTACCAGGGCAGAGGCGAACATGAATTCCGGAGGTTTTTAAGCGGAGCAAGTTCGACTGAACACCTCGGAAGCAGCGGAAGGATCACGGGCAACATAGGTACCATAAGATCGACAAGGCGATAAGAAGCATACGGAAATCGCCGGTTAAACCAGTGAGAGAGTAAAGTCGCATGAGAGCCCGACCAAAACGCCGCCGCCCTGCAACCACCCACTCCACATCAGATAGTAACGCGAAAACCGCATTAGGGGCCTGCGTCATTAACCGCGGCTCGAGAGCAAGCATCGACGAGCGCAATAGTAGCCCCAACTCGAAACCACTCCACATGATAGCTACGATGAGGAGGTCATTCCCAAAGAAAAGACAGCAAGGACGCCTCTTCTGTCGGTTCAGCTGGCTTCATGGACGATTGTCGCAGTTTCTCGCTACGGCAGATTTTCGCCAAAGGAAGGGGACACAAAGGTTTGCGGTGCGTGCCCCTGCACCAGTCGCGTTTGAACCACCCTAAGCGACGCGCTGTTGTGCGCCTGACACGAGGTTTCTCGGTCACGCCAATTCATGTGTCGGGCGTTTCGTGCTTGATGAACGCTAGCGCAGGCAAACCGTGCGCTAGCGCTTTCAAGCAGCCTTTTGGGGAGGCCGGGCGGGGCGTCACTTGGAACGCATGCGTTTGGCCTTCAGGGGTTTTAGGACAGGTTACCATTGACCGCTGAAAACCGCGACGCATATCGTTGAAGCTGCAGCTTGGGTTTTCGATTTGCCCTGACAGGCGCTTAGCGCTTCTTTTAGGTGGAGGGCCTGGCCGTTCCATTTTGGCTGGGCGCTTTGCTCTGTGCCAATAATCACCGCGTTATCCGATTCTGATAACGGTAATCTGGCAAAGGAGGTCGTCGGCCGCGCTCAAAGAACAAAGTGACGTTGCCAGCCAAGGAATGATGAGCAAGTGGAAGCCCTGCTTCATAGAATGTTGATATCGATTTTCGATTGATGTTCATTTCAAAAAGCCCATTTTGTTTGTTTTTCGGAACGGCCGCCGGACATGTGCCCGGCCAGGGAAAACCAATGTGGTTGCCGGCTGGCAAACATTGGGGGGTGTTCGCCGAACCGGTGGGAATGAAATGCCCGGTCATTCTGCCAACAAAAACCATCAAAGCCAAAAGATGGTGGGGCGTTTTCAAACCTAAGATCCATGGCCGTAAACCGAAGTTATATGGTCTACTCAAAGCCAGAGCCCCCGACTTGCGCGGGGGTTCAAAACCTTCCTATAGCTGGCTAAGCCAATCCCAAGTGCTCATTTGGGTCCGGGCGATTTCGCTGCGGCGGTGAGAGTCGGGATCGATACAACAGCGAAGGCGTCGACAATTCGAACGCACCGTCTCAAACCGGCAGAAAAACGCCGTTAACATTTACGGGCAGCTTTTGGGCGCGAGAACGCCAAACCGTTTAGGAAGCCGAGGAAGGCCTCTAAACGCGTTCAATTCATCTTGCCAAAATTAATGGGGCTGTGGGGGGGAAACCCCCCGGGGGTTTTTGGGGGTTTTTGGGGCGCGGGCCCAATCTTCAGTGAAGCTTTAGCGGGGACGCTTTGCTTCAGGTCGTGCGAACCAAAGCTCCGAGCCGGGCGCGGTCTTGCCGAGATCGCTTTTTTCCCCAATTGTGCTTCCTGCTAGGCCATCAATCCGGTTCGACCATCTGCCATCGACCTGGCTTCCAAATGGAGATATTCGGGAAAACCGCATCACGGTAGAGTAGGTGACAAAACGCGCTTTGGCCGGGTCTTTTGCGGTCATCAATGCGAGCGGGCAAGGCGGGTCGGACGGTTGGAGCTGCTGTGACAGCCGTTCAATGGCAATCGCCGGCGCTTCGTCAATTTGCTGCATTTCAAAAATCAGGCTCACTGCACAGGGCCGGGGCTGCAAGCCAGCGCATTTCGATTGGGCGGTGTGGAACTGCGCTGCCGCGCTGAAATCCCGTGGGCCGGTATCCGGTGACCCGGCGATTCAATTTTCCCAACTGCGTTCACGGCCAGTCAGCAGGGAAAGCGGATCAGCGTCACGCCAAACAAGCGCGATCAGGCTCAGCAGGATGGTTTTCAACATTGTCGAATCAGGCTTTTGTTCAATGGCCTTTGACGCGTGACGGGGCCACGGGGCAGGCCTTGTTTTGTTGATTAGTGCTTTGTTCCGGGGCATGTGCTGCGACAAACCGCAGGATTGAAACCGTTGTCTTCGTCTTCACCCATCAGGCACCGCGCCATCGGGGGCGACACGGACATCGCGAATGCGCCCGTAACCGCCCCTGAGCCAAGCGTTCTTCGGACCAGCACTTCGCCGGTTTCGTCGTCGAGTCAAGCCGGACCAGCAAATCTGGAAACTTGAGTGCTGCGAACCAGAAGATTGCCATCCCATTCGGGGGAAACATTTCGCCCGCGATAACACGCCATGCCACCCGGGTGCGATCGAGGGGTCCCAATTAATGGACGGCTTGCTCGAAACCTTCGCGGCGGCGCCCATGCCAATTTCAGCGCCTGAGTAGTGACGCCATAGGAGATTTCGGGCCAGCCCATTAATTTCGGCCGGGCTTCTGGCCGGTTGACTTCATCGGCCGCCCCGGGCCCGTGTTCAAACCGAAAATAGGAAGAATTGCCGATGTGGGATCGAGTCGATACCTTGCGCGTTGCGTGACCTTTCGACCAGAGTTCGGCCGCCCCGCGCCCTTGCATAGGGGTTGTCAAAAAGGATTGCGCCAACTTGGCGTCGATCCTGAGCACGGCGCCTGCCATGGTCGCCCAAATCCTGCGCCGCTTCGCTCTTCGCCCACGATCTCCGATGGTAAAGAACAGGGTTCCGTCCGGAGCCGTTGCAATGCGCGATTTCCGAATGTTGCCTGCCAACTTCGCTAAAGCGGTTTCATGCGGGAAGATCTCTTCCACGTCCGACAATGGAAGCGCCGTCTTCGACAGGGCGGGCTCGAGCGATTGCGGTGGCCCAGGACCTGTTTGCTGCGGTGCTGTAGCTGATGAAAATCATACGGCTGGTGGCGAAATCATGAGCCAGCGCGATGTCGAGCAGCCCGCCTTGACCCTGCGCTGTAATGTCGGGCAAGCCGGGAGATTTGGTGCCGAGGATTTCGCCGTTGGCGCAGCATACGCAAGCCACCGCTTGCGTTCGGTGACGAGGATTGTTGCCGTCGGTAGCGGTTCCACTCCCCATGGGTGTCAAGGGCCCGGGTGGCGAAGCACTTCGACATCAATGCTCATTTCTGGGTGGAAATGGTGTTCGCCGCCAGCACCCCGGGGGGCCAGGCAAGGCCAACAAGGCTGCCGCAGAGGCCGATGAAGGTCCTGGCAAGATATCTGCCTTGCGGATGCGGTTAGCTGTCATCTGTTGACCTCGCGGTGCGGACCGTGTTTTGCGGCATTTGGCCAATATGGGGTGTTAAAGACACAGGGAAAAGCCCTGTACTGCGGAGAAGCTCGCCGTCACGTGACGATGGCAAAAAAATCCGGCTAAACTCCGGTGTATGGATAACGCCGATCGCAGATTGAGCGACAACACCTGAAACCCGTGAGGCCCGGCAACCGCGTTCCTGGGGCGCGCCAGTGCCTTTGCCTGTTCTTCCGGATTGGTGGTGGCCGCTGGCTATGCTGTCGCTGTGCGTTCGTGCTCTATTTTCTACGGGCGAGGAGAGGGTGCGCGGGCCCGGATCTGCCTTGATGCGTTCTGTGATTATCGTGGCCCATTGCTGTTTGCCTATGCCTGGGCTTTCGTTTGTCGACGACGCGCTGGAACGTCGCGGCGCCCATCTGGAGGTGCATTCCAGGATTCCGGCGCGTTGATCCGGTAATCGTGAACCTACCCCTCTGTGACCGGTTTATCGTGCGCCGGGCCTTTCCGGCTGATCACTGAGTGCGGGGTCGCTTGGTCCGTCGAACGGAACAAATTGGCGCGCCGGTGATTGTTTCGGGATTGTTCCTGTCCGGACGCCGCACTTGCTGATTGTCAGCGCCATCGCGATGCACTGCTGAAGCCAGAAAATGACAGGGTAGTTCAAATTTTACATGGCTCTTTGGGTGTTAATCCTGACGCGCGGTTTGTCGTAAACGCGGCTTGAAGGTTCGACCGAAGGATGCGGGTGCCTTCGCGTAGTGGGTGGATGGCCCTGGCTTCGCGCTCAAGCTCGGCACCGGGCTCGGGCCGCGGGCCTGAATGACCAGTGGCCGACAACAGGATCAGGCACCCCATCAAACGCCATCAGCGCAATTCTCAGGGCTGTAACGGTTTCCCGCGCGTGCGGGCTTTTAGAAGCAGAAGTCGTCTTCCGGATACATTAGGTCTATCCCCGTTCAGTGTTGTTCGGGATCATCTAACCGCTGAGGCGCGCCAATCGGACCGGATGTGGCAACGCCGGACTATTGTGGTGTCAAGAATGTGTTTGAGGTTAACGCGTGCGGTTTGCCGAGGGTCGCCGTGCGGCGGGGTGGTCACGGAATGGTGCAGGGAAACTCATTCGGATGAGCCGCAGCAAATTTTCGTGCTGTATCACGCCTCCTGAGGCGCATAGGCCGATCGCCGATTCTGGGACTGTTCAGGCTCTGGGAAACGGTTCATCGGAAAAAGTTGCGGGGGGGAACGATTTCCGGAACGGGGCAAGTGCATATGCCCTGCATCAGTTGTACGCCGATTTTCTGACAGAATTCGACCTGATGATCTTCCTCAAAGCCCCTTCGAAAGGAACCCGTAATGCCGGTCCATAAAACCGTTTCCACCATTAGTCTTGGAGTAATCCCATGCCCGCTGATGTTTCGGCTTAAAACGGGCGCACCCATGCCGCGTCGAACTTGAGAACGTCGGGATTTGAGATCAATCCACCGTTTCGAATCTGAATCGTCGGCGCCGAAAATCATCGACCGCGATCTTGAAACGCCTCGAGCGCAAAACCGGCAACCAGCCGGTTGAGCACGTCCTCGTCGCCGCTTCCCTGTTCGGTGATCCGCAGACAATACGGACCCGGCCCAGACCAGCCGCAAGGTCACGTCGACCATGCGATCGACTTCCGCTTCGAATGTTGGCGACAGTGTCGAAGAGGCCGGGATTGAAATTTGATGAACAGGCGCGCTTGCGACGGCCCAAGTTTGCCCATATTGCAGGATGTGTAATTCCTGCACAGGGTATCGACCATGATTCGCGTTCGGTTTTCTCAAACCCATCGAGAAGAAATGTTAGGGCGACACCGGCTTGCCGTCCTGCTTGGGCGCGGATGAGCCGCCTCAAGGCCTCGATGTTCAGGGTGGCCTTCCTTTGTTCTGGACTGAAATTGGCCGGGAAGGCTTTGAGCGCAAGATAAAACGGGCCGTAGGAGGACGTTGTAAAATCCCCGCGTCATCTTGCAGAAAATGCGGTTCGCGATGCCGGTCATCATTGTCCTGCCCGACTCCGATTAGACGCGTGCTGCCTTTTGCGGCAACTATGGCGAGTTAAACCTTACCTCAAGGTTAAATCTGCCCTTTCAAGCACGCCTGGCGAGCTTGCATCCAAAGCCCTGGTTGCCGACATAGAAAAGCGACAGGCGCGGGCGCCGCGTCCCTGCATTACGTCTCAGCACCGGAGCGCATTCCATGCCTTTCTCGCCGACGCCCTCTTTCCCGGGTCAAACCATCCGCCACATCGCCGTCGCCCAGAAGGCGCACGGGGAATCAAAGCTCAGGGCCGCGATGTCATCGGGCTTGGCGCCGGCCGAACCGGATTTCGATACCCCCGACAACCATCAAGCTGCAGCGATTCGATGCGATCAATCGCGGCGGAGACCAAATACACGCGGTTTCGCGGAATTTCCGGAACTGGCGCAAGGCGACTTGCGGCCAAAGTTCAAGCGCGAGAACAAATTCTCGATTATGACTGGCAGCAGACCATCGTCGGCACCGGCGGGCAAGCAGATCCTGTTCAACGCGTTTATGGCGACCCTGAATGCGGGGGACGAGGTCATCATCCCCTGCGCCCCTACTGGGTCAGCTATCCGGAACATCGGTTGCCGATCTGGGCGCGCCACTTCAGTGTTCGTTCGACCACGATCCGAGAACAGCCTTCAAGCTCGCTGCTGCCGATCTGGAAGCTGCGACACGCCCAAAAACCAAGTGGCTGATGTTCAACTCACGCCGTCCAAACCCCCCCCCCTTCGGGGGGGGGTGCGGCCTATATGAAGCCCGAACTCAAGGCGCGGACGGATGTGCTGAGCGCCATTCCTCACGTTCTGGATCCTCGCGGACGGACATTGTAGAGCACCTTGACTTATGGCGATTTCGTTTCCACCCACGCCTGCCCCAGATCGCAGCCGGCACGCTGAAAGGACCGCACCGTTTGACCATGAATGGGGCGTGTCGGAAAGCCTATGCGATCGGACCGGCTGCGTAATCGGCTATGCTGCCGGCCCGCTGGGAAACTTGATCAGGCGATGCGACATGACCAGGGCCAGCAGACGTCGCGGCGCTTGTTCGGATTGCGCAGTGGCAGCGCTTGAGGCGCTTACGGTACGCAAGGATTTCATTCCGAAAAACCAGGAAAATCTTCCGGCGGCCGCCGCGATTCTGGTGGTGTTGTCGATGCTCAACCAGGCCAAGGGCATTCCCAGTTGCCCGACGCCAGAGGGCGCTTCTACGTCTATCCGTCCTTGTGCCGAGGCTGATCGGCAAGACTTCTCCATCGGGCAAAAGTGATCGAGGAGCGACGAGGATTTCGTGACGAATTGGCTCGAAAACCGAAGGCTGGCCGTGGTGCACGGCTTCGGCCTTTGGCCAGGGCCCCAACTTCCGCATCTTCCTACGCCACGTTCAGAGGGAATTGCTTGGAAGAAGCCTGGCAAAACCGATCCAGCGGCTTTCTGCGAGCCCTGCGCTGATTCATATTGTAGGAGCGCGGAGACACGCTAAGGCCAAACTTTTTTTTAAGGGGACCGCCCCTGTTCTTTTGGGGGCGGGCCCCGTTTTTCGTTTCCCAGGTTCCAGCGCCAAGCAGCAGTACACTGCGGAGGGCCGGCCGCCAGTTCAAGGGAATGGTGCCCCCCAAAAAGCCCATGTCCCGGACCAAAAGGGGCTCCCCCATGGGAACCGCGCGATCTCTTCTTCTG